>OCPU01000063.1_pt1 | contig 120343 bp, 108 predicted proteins | sample 1538661 | NCBI WGS metagenome assembly OCPU01 (sample SAMN04571716, study PRJEB22368) | human gut metagenome | biome: human gut; material: stool | host: Homo sapiens | place: Luxembourg | collected 2012-10-19
CCTTTTTCCACACCTGGTAGACCTCGCCCGTGACGATGTCGCCGACCTTCTCCGAGTATTTTTCGTAGAGGCTGGCCTTCTCCAGATCGAGGATGCGCGAGGCGAGGTTCTGGCGCAGCGACAGCACGGCGCGGCGGCCGAACGAGGAGAGTTTGATCTCGTCGGCGTATTCGTCTCCAATCTCGTAGGTGGGGTCGATGGCCTTGACCTCCGAGACGGAAATCTGTGCGTTGGGGTCTTCGACGGCGTCGTCCTCGACGACCGTGCGGTTGCGCCAGATTTCAAGGTCGCCTTTCTCGGGGTTGATGATGACGTCGAAATTCTCGTCCGTTTCATACTGTTTTTGCAGCGCGTGGCGGAAGACGTCCTCCAGCACGCCGATCATCGTCGACTTGTCGATGTTCTTCAGCTCTTTGAATTCGGCAAAGTTGCTGATGAGATTGAGATTGTCCATTGTGTGCTTTATCTGATTTTTAATTGTTACTTGAAATCCAGCCACTCCTTCGTGTACTTGATCTGATCGAAGGGGTAGCTGCGCGTGACTTTCACCAACTGTTTCTTCTTTTTGCCCTCGACGGCCTGCTTCTCCTCGTAGGAGAGGGTGATGCCTTCGTCGGTGACCTCCTCCAGCTTGGCCAGTATCTTCACGCCGCTGGTGAGCAGCACCTCGGCCGATTTGCCGGCGAGTTTGCGGTACTGGCGCAGGCTTTTCAGCTCCGAGCCGATGCCGGCCGACATGACCGTCAGCGAAAAATCCTCCTCGTCGCGGTCGAACTGCGCCTCGACGGCGCGGCTCAACTCCGCGCAGGCGTCGATGCCGACCGACGTGTCGCTGTCGATCGTCAGTTCGATTTCGTTGCCCGGGGTCGAGGTGCACTCCACCACGAACATATCGGAGCCTTCCAAATGACGTTCCGCCGCTTCGATTATCTTTTTCGTCTCTATCATAGTCGTTGAATTTCGGTCCGGTGTAAGTATGAAATAAGGGGACTGCCCGTCCCCTTACCCTTCACGCTGTCTTTCGACACCGCAAATATAGTGAAAAATTCCGATATACCAATATTTATACGCAAAATTTACTCCTCTTTGCAACGCGATTCGTAGGGTTTGATGATGCCGCGTTTCGAGGTGCGGATGAATTCGAGGAGCGTATCGCGCTCGGGACTTTGCGGAACCTGCTTTTCGACCTCGTCGCAGCCGTTCAGGTAGTTCAGGCCGCTCTGGAAGAGGATGCGGCAGGCGTCGTGGATCTCGGCGATGCGTTCGTGCGAAAAGCCGCGGCGCGCAAGCCCGATCTTGTTGATGCCCGCGAAACGGAGCGTGTCGTTGCGCACGATGACGTAGGGCGGGAGGTCCTGCCCCAGCAGCGCGCCGCCCTGCACCATGGCGTGCGCCCCGATGTGGGTCCACTGGTGGACGGCGGCGTGGCCGCCGATGACCACCCAGTCGCCGACGTGCACTTCGCCGGCGAGCGACACGCGGTTGGCGATCACGCAGTTGCTACCGATGATGCAGTCGTGCCCGATGTGGACGTAGGCCATCAGCAGGTTTTTCGAGCCGATGCGCGTGGTTCCCGTCGAGGCGGTTCCGCGGCTGATGGTCACGTACTCGCGGATGTCGTTGTCGTCGCCGATTTCGCAGGTGGTGATTTCGCCGGCGAATTTCAGGTCCTGCGGAAGGCATGCGACCGAAGCGGCGGTGTGGATGCGGCATCGCCTGCCGATGCGCGCCCCGTCGTGGATCACGGCTCCGGGACCGATCCAGCAGTCGTCGCCGATCACCGTGTCGCCCGCGATATAGGCAAATGGTTCCACCGTGACGTTGGCTCCGAGTTTGGCGTCGGGGTGGATATAGGCCAGGTTGCTGATCATTTCCTCTATTTTTTGTTTTTGACTACCTGCGCCATCATCACGGCCTCGCAGGCGAGCGTCTCGCCGACGAACGCCTTGGCCTCCACGAGGGCGACGCCCCGGCGGATGGGTTCCAGCAGGTGGATTTCGAATTGCAGCGTGTCGCCCGGAACGACCTTGCGCTTGAATTTCACGCCGTCGATCTTCATAAAGTAGGTCGAGTAGTTCTCCGGGTCGGGGACGTTGCTTAAGACCATGATGCCGCTGCACTGCGCCATGGCCTCGACGATCAGCACGCCCGGCATCACCGGCTCCTCGGGGAAGTGGCCCACGAAGAACGGTTCGTTCATCGTCACGTTCTTGATGCCCGCCACGGACGAGGAATCGCAGTGGAAAATGCGGTCCACCAGCAGGAACGGCGGACGGTGGGGCAGCATGCGGCGGATGTCGTTGATGTCGTAGAGCGGCGGCTTGCGGCAGTCGTAGGTGTAGCGGGGTTTCTCGCCTCCGCGGCGGATGGTCTGCTTGAGCTGCTTCATAAACTCCGTGTTGGCGAAGTGTCCCGGGCGGGTGGCCCAGACGCGGCCCTTGATCCGTACGCCCAGCAGCGCGAAGTCGCCCAGCAGGTCGAGCAGCTTGTGGCGCGCCAGCTCGTTGTTGCAGCGCAGTTCGAGGTTATTGAGGTAGCCCGCCTTGATCTCGATGTCGGGCTTGTTGAAGACCTTCTTGAGCTTGTCCAGCTGTTCGTCGGGCACGGGGTTTTCCACCACCACGATGGCATTGTCCAGGTCGCCGCCCTTGATCAGGTTCATGTTGATCAGCGGCTCCAGCTCGTGCAGGAAGACGAACGTGCGGCAGGGCGAAATTTTTCGGGCGAAGTCGTCGCCGGGGTTGAAGGTGGCGTACTGGTTACCGATGACCTTCGAATTGTAGTCCACGTGCACCGAGACGGAGAATTCGTCGTCGGGGTAGAGGATGATCGCCACGCCCTTCTCGGGGATCGTGTAGACCATCTTTTCGGTCACGTGGTAGAACTGCCGCTCGGCGTCCTGATCCGCCAGTCCGGTCTCGGTGATGGCCCGGGCGTATTCGCGGGCCGAGCCGTCCATGATGGGGGTCTCGGGGGCGTCGATGTCGATCACGGCGTTATCCACGCCGAGGGTCCAGAGCGCCGACATGATGTGCTCGATGGTGTGCACGCGGTGGCCGCCGGCTTCGACGGTCGTGCCGCGCGAAGTGTCTACGACGTTGTCGCACAGGGCGGGAATTATGGGTTGTCCTTCGAGGTCGGTGCGGCGGAATACGATTCCGGTTCCGGCCTCGGCGGGATTCACGGTCATGGTAACTTTGACGCCCGTATGCAGGCCCTTTCCCGAGAATGAGATCGGCGCCTTCAGCGTTTGTTGTTTGGTTGACATAAGCGGTGTTTCTATATATTTGCGCGCAAAGATAGGAAATTTTCGGTAAAAAACGCTACTTTTGCTCAAAATTCCGATACACCGCAATGACTGAAACACCCCGTGACGACAAACCGAAACCTGCCCGCAGGCCGCGTATCAAACTGCCCTTCGACAACCGCAGGGAGGATGTGGGGTCGTGGACCTACGACCATCGTATCGGCCTGTGCGTCACGTTGATCGCCTATCTGGCGCTGATGATCGTCTTCGTCTCGTCGAGGATCGTCGTGGGCCGGCGCACGCACCAGCAGGGCATGTATATCGACCTTCAGACGCTGGCCGAAATGGAGCAGGAGCGCGACCGCCTGGAGCGCGAGGTGCGCGAGCGTCAGCGGCAGGAGGAGATCGACTGGCGGAGCATCCGCAACCAGGCGTCGAACGAAAACGCCCTGAACGAGAAGCTCCGCGACGACCGCGGGACCAACGCTGCGGCGCTGAACGAGGCGGCGGCCGAGGCCGAGGCGCGGATGCGCGCCAACCGCGAGGCCTACGAGCAGGGGCTTGCCGAGGAGCGGGCCATCCGCGAACGCCGCGGGAAGGAGGACGGCGCGGAACGTCAGGACCGCAAGGTCAAGGGGCGCGTCACGGTGTCGTTCTCGATTACCGATCCCGTGCGCACGTCGCGTTATCTGGAGGTTCCGGCCTATCTGTGCGAGGGCGGGGGCGACGTGACGGTTTCGGTCACGGTGGACCGTGCGGGCAAGGTGACCGGCGCGCGCGTCACCGAGGGCGGCGACGACTGCATGCGCGAGTCGGCCCTGCGCGCCGCCCGCAATTCGTTGTTCAATATCGACGACTCGGCGCCCGCCCGTCAGACGGGAACCATCACTTATATCTTCATTCCCCAATGATTTCGGATGATTGCGGCCTGCCTGCCGCACATCCTGGGGCATATTCAATCCGATCTGACGGGGCATCTCGAGCGTTGTCCGTTCGGAATTTTGCCGCTTGTTGGCCGGCAGTCAACCGCGGGCGGAAGCCGCGGAAGACGTTTTACGGTAAAAAGAAGGCCCTTTTTGAGGCGGCTCTGTGTCGGGGAAATCGGCTTTTTTTATGGATAATTTCGGCTTCGGCCGCGGATTTATCCGAAAAAAACGTAACTTTGTAGCCGACGTAATTTTCCGAACCGTTAGATGCGTAAACTGCTTTTCATCGTGCTGGCCTTCACGGCGTGCCTGCTCTTTCCGGAGGGCGGCGACGGTGCGTGCATCCGGCAGCAGGCGCCCTCTGCGGCCTTTTCGGCGGGCGATATGCACGCCGACGAGTGGCAGTGCGAGCGTACGTACAATTCGGATCTGAACCACCAACCCCGTGTGCTCCGGGAGGCGGAATCCTGCCCGGTGCAGCCTTCGTTCCGTTACGGCGACCGGCAAGTTCCGGCCGAACGCGCCGTCGTGCGCGGTGCCGCTTCGTGGGGCTGCGGTACGGGAGTTGCCAAGTTAACCGCTGCGTTCCGAACCTCCGATCTCTCCGCCGGACCGCATGCCGTGGATTACTATGTCTATCGGCTGCGGCGGCTCATTATTTAGCGTACGGTATTTCCCGAACGGTTCGCCGTTCTGTTTGCCTGAAATACGAACGTCTGATAATGAAAGAGATATGGATAAGATTAAAATTTGCGAGGCGATGTACGCCTTGCCCGGGGAGGTTGTGGTGCGCCGCCGCAAATCCCTCGTACTGCCTGCCGCGTTGCTTGCGGCCGGCGTGGCGATACTGGTTCTGAATCACGTTTACGGAGCCTCGATGACCAACAACCTCCGCTCGTCGGCGGTGTTCATCGGCGGTTCGCTGGCCCTGGCGGGGATGATCACGCTCGCGGCGCGCTTTTTCAGCGCCGAGGGCGCGCCCTACTACCGTGCCGGACGCAGTTACCTGCGCTACGACGAACTCTACTTCGAGCGTTCCCAGAGCCGCGATGTGGTGGCCCTCGTGGCGGAAGGCAATGTGGAGCGGCTGCTGGCAATGCCCCATGCGCGGGTTCCGGCGGTCTCCGTGGCCATGTACCGTACGCCCGACAACCGCTTCGCCGCCATGCAGGCCTTCGAGTACGCGGACCTGGAATACCGGCCGCTGACCCGGTTGCAGATCAGCCCGCTGAAAGAGGGGGCTTGCGAGGCGTAGGGTTCGTCGCTGCGCTCCGGGACCGGAACTGCGCCCGCTGAATTTTGGATACGAAAAAACAGATTGGACAGATGATAGACATCAGTGGTGAAAATGTAGTATTGGTCGGTGCGTTGCTGCTCTTTGTGGCGGTGATGGCCGGCAAGGTCGCTTACCGCTTCGGCGCCCCCGCGTTGCTGCTCTTTCTGGGGGTCGGCATGTTGTTCGGGCTGAATTTCATTTCGTTCCGTTCGGTCGAAATGACGCAGTTCGTCGGTATGATCGCGCTGTGCATCATCCTCTTCACGGGCGGTATGGACACCTCCTTCCAGGAGATAAAGCCGATCATCGGGCCGGGCGTCGTGCTGGCCACGGTGGGAGTGGTTATGACGGCCATGGTGCTGGCGGGCTTCGTCTGGCTCGTCGCTCCGTGGCTCGATCTGGAGATCTCCTTCGCGCTGGCGCTGCTGCTGGCCGCCACGATGTCCTCGACCGACTCGGCGTCGGTCTTCTCGATCCTGCGAAGCAAGAAGCAGGGCCTCAAACAGCATCTCCGTCCGCTGCTGGAGCTGGAGAGCGGCTCGAACGACCCGATGGCCTACATGCTTACGATCCTGCTGATCGGCGTGGTCACCAACTCCCAGGGCGGGGGCGGTCTGGGCATGAGCGCCCTCTATTTCGTGGTGCAGCTGGTCGTCGGCACGCTTTCGGGTTACCTGATCGGGCGGCTGGCCGTGTGGACGATCAACAAGATCAACCTGGCCAACCACTCGCTCTACTCGGTGCTGCTGCTGGCCTTCATCTTCTTCGCTTTCGCCTTCACGGACCTCGTCAAGGGCAACGGCTACCTGGCGGTTTACCTCGCGGGTCTGGTCGTGGGCAACCATAAGCTGGCGCAGAAACGCTCGCTGACGGTCTTCTTCGACGGTTTCACGTGGCTCATGCAGATCGTGATGTTCCTCACGCTGGGGCTTTTCGTCAACAGCGACGAACTGCTGCGTCCCGAGGTGCTGATCCTCGGCGGTGCGGTCGGCGCGTTTATGATCCTCGTGGCGCGTCCCGTCACGGTTTTCGCCTGCCTGCTGCCGTTCCGGCGCTTCACGACCAAGGCGCGTCTCTACGTTTCGTGGGTGGGTTTGCGCGGCGCCGTGCCGATTCTGTTCGCCATCTACCCGATGATGGCGGGCGTCGAGCACGCCGAGCTGCTGTTCAACGTGGTCTTCCTCTCGACGATCATCTCGCTTCTGGTGCAGGGCACGACCGTGAGCGGCATGGCCAATCTGCTGGGGCTGGCCTACGAGGAGCGCGAATCGGCCTTCAACGTCGAGATGCACGAGGAGATGAAGTCGGCGCTGACGGAGGTCGAGGTCAACGAGAATCTGCTCGCCAGCGGCCATACGCTCAAGGACATCACCCTGCCCGAGAATACGCTGGTGATGATGGTCTGCCGCGACGGGGAGTACTTCGTGCCGCAGGGGAAGACGGAACTCAAGCTGGGCGACAAGCTGCTGGTCATTTCGGACCGCAGCGAGGAGCTGGCAAGCACCTATAAGGATATGGGCATCGACGACGTGATGAAGCTCGGGTAGCTTTCAACGCTCATTGCCTGCGAATTACGGCCCGGGACGCATCCTGTGCCGTGCCTCCCTCCGGCGGATTTCCGCCCGAATCTCCGGCGATTCTGTCGCCGGGGATTCTTTTTTTTGCCCGTTCTGTTCCGTATGTCGGCGATTTTTTGTACCTTGAACCGTGAAAAGGAGATTTTCGCTCTGAAATCCGAACCGGAATCCGGAGCGTCTCTTCGTTTCGGTTTGCGACGCGTGATATGTCTTTGCGGCGTCAAACAAATAGGAAAGATTAAAAAGAAAGCCGGCATTCGGCAAAAAGTTGTACTTTTGCCCTGTTCGCGGACGCTTCCTGCGGCGGCCGGCCCCGACCATGAAACTGCTGAAACCCACATACCTGCTGCGAACCCTGCTGCTGCTCTGCGCCGTAGCGGTCGTGTCGTCCGCCTGCGAGCGGAACGAAACGCAGTCGCTGTCGGACAAACTGGACCACATGATCGCCAACCGGCAGGTTTACGACTGCCAGAAGGAGCAGCGTATCGCCGAACTGCGGCATCTGTTGAGCGTGAGCGGCCTGACTCCCGCCCAGGAGTACGAGATCAACGACAGGCTGTTCGGCGAATTCCACAAGTACAAACTCGACTCGGCCATCCGCTACATGGAGCGCAACGTCCTGCTGGCGCGCCGTCTGGGCGACCGCCGCAAGGGCTGTCTTTCGGGAATCCGCCTGGCGGAACTCTACTCGTCGACGGGCATGTCCATCGAGGCGAAGCGGATGCTGGACTCGATCGACCGCCGGTCGGTGCCCCGCGACATGCTGGCGACCTATTACAAGGCTTACAACCGTTTCTACCAGCAATACGTGGCTTTCAGCGGACAGAGACACTTCCGCGAGCTGGAGGAACGCTATCAGGATTCGGTGATCATGTTTGCCGACACGGTTTCGGTGCGTTACAAGCTCGACCGGTTCTCCCAGATGAGCCGCCGCAACCAGTCGCACGAAATGGAGGTCCGGCTGCTCGGGTTTCTGAACAGCCTCGAACCCGATTCACAGCTCTACGCCGAGTGCGCCTATTCGGTGGGCAGTTTCTACCGCCGCCGCGGGGACGACTGGCTGGCGCGGAAGTACTACATGCTGTCGGCGATGACCGACATCCGGAACTCCACGAAGGAGAACGCCGCCTTCCAGGCGCTCGCTACGCTCTATTACCGCCACGGCGATCTTTTCCGTGCGTTCCGCTACACGCAGGCGGCCGTCGAGGACGCGCTTTTCTCCAACGTGCAGTTCCGCACGGTCCAGATGTCGGAACTTTACTCGATCATCATTGCCTCGCACCAGGCCAAAGAGTCCCGCACCAAACACAAGCTGCAATACTATCTGGTGCTGATCAGCGTGCTGTCGGCGGTGCTGGTGCTGCTGTTCGTCTACCTGTACAAGCAGCTTCGCAGGGTCTACCGCATCAAGGAGGAGCTTTCGCAGACCAATGCGAAGCTGGCCCGGCTCAACGAGGAGCTGGGCGAGAAGAACGAGCAGCTGTCGGACTCCAATGCCGTCAAGGTGCAGTACATAGCGCGGTTCTTCGACCTCTGCTCCATGTACATCGACAAAATGGACGATTACCGCAAGTCGCTCAAGAAGCTGGCCCAGGACCGGAAGTTCGACGAACTCAACAGACGGCTCAAATCGACCTCGATGCTCGAGGACGAGCAGGACGAACTCTACAAGAATTTCGACGCCATCTTCCTGAACCTCTATCCGTCGTTCGTCGAGGACTTCAACGCCCTGCTGACCGAGGACGAGCGGATCGTGCTCAAGCAGGAGGACCTGCTGAACAAGGAGCTGCGGATTTACGCCCTGCTGCGTCTGGGCATCACCGACAGCGTGAAGATCGCTTCGTTCCTGCGCTGTTCGCTTTCGACCGTCTATAACTATCGGACCAAGGTGCGCAACAAGGCGGCCATCTCGCGCGAGGAGTTCGAAAAGATGGTTATGAAGATCGGAACGGCCCATAAAACGGACGTCTGACCATTCCAGATCGTCTACATTTTTCGGGTTGTTTCAGAATGTAATATATTGTTAATTAGAGATATGGTTCGAATTGGGTTCTACATTTTCCGCTTCAGTTTTCAAACCGAAGGTTATTCGGGGTAATTTTGTAATCGAGGTGGTGTGCCTGCCGGTATTTTCCTTCGGAAACGGGAGGCGGGGCGCTGAACCTAACTTTTAATCGACCTTATTGACTACACGATGAATCCTGTAAAAGTTGGCCTTATCGGCTTCGGCAGAATGGGAGGTTTCTACCTCGACGAGATGCAGAAAAGCGGCAGGTGGGACGTTGCGTACATCTGCGACGTCTGCGCCGAATCGCGGGACCTGGCGCGCAAGCTGGCCCCCGGGGCGAAGGTTGTGGATGACGAACAGGTTATTTTCGACGATCCCGAAGTGCAGGTCGTGGGGCTGTTCGCTCTGGCCGACTCGCGCAAATCGCAGATCGAGCGGGCTTTCGCCGCGGGCAAGCACGTCATCGCCGAAAAACCCATTTCCGACAGTATCGAAAACGAATGGCAGGCCGTCGAGCTGGCCGAGAACACGTCCTTGTTCTCGACGGTGAACCTCTACCTGCGCAACTCCTGGTATCACAATACGATCAAAGATTTCATCGCCCAGGGCGAGATCGGCGAACTGGCCATCATCCGGGTCTGCCACATGACTCCGGGACTGGCTCCGGGCGAGGGCCACGAATACGAAGGCCCCGCGTTCCACGACTGCGGCATGCACTACGTGGACATCGCACGCTGGTATGCCCAGTCGGAATTCAAGACCTGGAATGCCCAGGCCGTGCGGATGTGGAACTACAAGGATCCCTGGTGGCTGCAATGCCACGGCACGTTCGAGAACGGCGTGGTGTTCGACATCACCCAGGGGCATGTCTACGGCCAGCTGGCCCAGACCCAGACCCACAATTCCTATGTGGACATCATCGGCACGAAGGGCATCGCACGCATGACGCACGATTTCAAGACGGCGATCGTCGAGCTGCACGGCGTGACGCAGACCCACCGCCTCATCCAGCCCTACGGGGGCAAGAACATCGACACCCTGTGCAAGCTTTTCGCCGAGTCGATCGAGACGGGCTGCCGCAGCGAGGCGCTCCCGGAGTTCCGCGACGCGGCGCTGGCCTCGGAGTACGCCTGGCGGTTCCTGCGCGACGCGCGGGAGCACGACCTCCCGGCCATCGGGGAACTGGAGACCCTGCGGCAGATCCGCGAACGCCGCCGCACGATGAAGGACGGCTACGGCCTGCTGCGCAAACACGCATGACAATCGCATAACCCTAAAACTACCTGAACTTATGAATCATCTGTTATTTATCGGCGTGGGACAAATCGTCATCATCGCGCTTGTCGTGCTGCTGCTGTTCGGCGGCACGAAGATCCCGGAATTGATGAAGGGCCTCGGCAAAGGCTACAAGATCTTCAAGGACGAGGTCGACAACATCGAAAAGAACATCAAATAACCTCAATACTAACTCAAATTAAACCTCGAAACGATGGCAAAAGAAATGTCAAGAAGAACGTTCCTGAAGCAGGGAGCGGCTGCCGCGATCGGTTTAGCGGTCGTACCCAGCACGGTTCTGGGTAAGAAGTTCGGCTACACGGCCCCCAGTGACAAACTCAACATCCTGGGCGTCGGTATCGGCGGACGCGGCGCTTCGGTGCTGAAGGGCCTGGAGAGCCAGAACATCATCGGCCTGTGCGATGTCGACTGGAAATACGCCGACCACATTTTCAAACGTTATCCTGCGGCCAAGAAGTTCAACGACTACCGCAAGATGTACGACGAGATGCTCAAGTCGGCCGATGCCGTGATGGTCGCTACGGCGGACCACACGCACGCCATCATCGCCGCCGACGCCATCACCGCCGGCAAGCACGTATATTGCGAAAAACCGCTGACCCACACCGTCTACGAGTCGCGCCTGCTGACCAAGCTGGCCGACAAGTACAAGGTGGCCACGCAGATGGGCAACCAGGGCGCATCGGCCGAAGGCGTGCGCAAGGTCTGCGAATGGATCTGGAACGGCGAGATCGGCGAGGTGCGCCGCGTGGACACCTTCACCGACCGTCCCATCTGGCCGCAGGGCCTGGCGCGTCCCGAGGAGGATATGCGCATCCCCAAGACGATGAACTGGGACGCCTTCATCGGTCCGGCTCCCTATCGTCCCTACAACGCCGCCTATACGCCGTGGAACTTCCGCGGATGGTGGGATTTCGGTACGGGTGCGCTGGGCGACATGGCCTGCCATATCCTGCACCCCGTGTTCAAGGGCCTGAAACTGGGCTATCCGACCAAGGTGGAGGGCAGCTCGACGCTGCTGCTGAACGAGTCCGCTCCCTCGGCACAGCGCGTGAAGTTCATCTTCCCGGCCCGCGACAACATGCCGAAGGTGGCCATGCCCGAAGTCGAGGTGCACTGGTACGACGGCGGCCTGATGCCGGAGCGTCCCGCAGGGCTTCCCGCCGGCAAGAACCTGAACGTGAGCGGCGGCGCCGCCATCTTCTACGGTACGAAGGACACGCTGATCTGCGGCTGCTACGGCAAGGACCCCTATCTGGTTTCGGGCCGTGTTCCCGAGGCTCCGAAGGTGCTGCGCGAGATCACCGAGTCGCACCAGATGGACTGGGTGCGCGCCTGCAAGGAGGACGCCGACGACCGCGTGCTTTCGGCATCGGACTTCAGCGAAGCCGGACCGTTCAACGAAATGGTCGTTATGGGCGTGCTGGCAGTCCGCCTCCAGGGCCTCAATCAGGTGTTGGAGTGGGACGGTCCGAACATGCGTTTCACGAACATCCCGGACGACGCCATGATCAAGACGGTCATCAAGGACGGCTTCCACATCAAGGACGGACACCCGACCTTCGACAAGACCTGGACCGATCCCGTGAACGCACAGCAGTTCGCCCAGGAGCTGATCAAACACACCTACCGCGACGGCTGGGCGCTTCCCGCCATGCCGCGCTGATTAACTAACCTGTCCGTAAAACTTTAAAAAAACAGAAAGAATATGAAAAAGACCCTTTTATTCTCGGTATGCGCGGCTCTGACCGCATCGCTGGTTTCGTGCGGCGGCCCCGGCGGCAAGGCCAAGACGGCTGAAACGGCCGATGCCAAAACCGCCAAGAAAGCCGTTCCCGAATACACCGTTGTCGACAACGCACAGGTGGACCTCGCCTCGTTCCCGCAGGACAAGGACGGCTACTACGTGATTTTCGACGGCAAGACGCTCAACGGCTGGCGCGGCTACGGCAAGGACAAGGCTCCTTCGCGCTGGACGGTGGAGGATGGCGCCATCAAGTTCAACGGCTCGGGCGGCGGCGAGGCCCAGACGGGCGAGGGCGGCGACCTGATCTTCGCCAAGAAGTTCAAGAACTTCGAGCTGGAGATGGAGTGGAAGGTTTCGAAGGGCGGCAACTCGGGCATCTTCTACCTGGCCCAGGAGGTTACGACCCAGAAGGACGGCAAGACCAAGTACGAGCCGATCTACATCTCGTGCCCCGAGTATCAGGTGCTCGACAACACCAACCATCCCGATGCCAAGCTGGGTGTCGACGGCAACCGCCAGTCGGCGTCGCTCTACGACATGATCCCCGCCGTTCCGCAGAACCAGAATCCCTTCGGCGAGTGGAACAAGGCCAAGATCATGGTTTACAAAGGCACGGTCGTACACGGCCAGAACGACAAGAACGTCGTGGAGTACCACCTGTGGACTCCCCAGTGGACCGAGATGTTGGAGAACAGCAAGTTCAGCTCCGAGAAGTGGCCCCTGGCGTTCGAGCTGCTGAACAACTGCGGCGGTGAGAACCACGAAGGCTACATCGGCCTTCAGGACCACGGCGACGACGTCTGGTTCCGCAATATCCGTGTCAAGATTCTCGATTAAGGGCTTCTTACGATGAGAAACAGGCTATTCGCAGTCATCTGCGTCCTCCTCGCTCTGGCGATGCTCCCCGGCGGAGCATCCGCCAAAGCGAAGAAGGCCCCGAAGAAGGACATCGGTATCCAGCTCTATTCGGTGCGCAGCCTGATCGGGGTTTTCGGCAAGAGCCAGGGCGATTACAAACCCGTCCTGAAACAGCTCGCCGACATGGGCTACACTTCGGTCGAGGCCGCCAGCTACAAGGACGGAATGCTCTACGGGCAGACTCCCGAGCAATTCCGCAAGGATGTCGAGGATGCCGGTATGCGGGTGATTTCCACGCACTGCACGCTCAACCTCTCCGACGAGGAGCTGGCGAGCGGCGATTTCTCGAAGGCCCTCGCTTGGTGGGACGAGTGCATCGCGGCGCACAAGGCCGCCGGTGCGGAATATATCGTGGTCCCCTCGATGCGTAAGATTTCGACGCTCAAGGATTTGCAGACCTACTGCCGCTATTTCAACGAGGTGGGTGCGCGCTGTGCGGCCGCCGGCATGAAGTTCGGCTACCACAACCACTCGCGCGAGTTCGAGAAGATCGAGGATAAGGTCATGCTGGACTACATGCTCGAAAACACCGATCCCGACAAGGTGCTGTTCGAAATGGACGTCTACTGGACCGTGATGGGCAAGGCCAGCCCGGTGGACTACTTCAAGAAGTATCCGGGGCGTTTCCGGCTCCTGCACATCAAGGACCGTCGTGAGATCGGCCAGAGCGGCATGGTGGGCTTCGACGCCATCTTCGCCAACGCGCGGGAAGCCGGCGTGGAGAACATCATCGTCGAGATCGAAGGTTCGAGCTATAACGACATCGTGCGCAGCGTCCGCGAATGCGCCGATTACCTGCTCGAAGCGCCTTTCGTCACGGCTTTTTTCCGGGACAAATAACGCCTTCCGGCAGCGTTGCGCATATCCGGCCGTCCGCAAGGACGGCCGGATATTTCGTTTTGTCGTTTTTGGCTGCCGCCGTGGTTTTTCCGCTGAATTATCGCTAATGTTGCGGGTGGAGGCCGGCACGGATGCTTTTGTGCCGTTTGTGCCGGGTGCGGCCGATACGGCCGGAAGCATACACTGAAAAACGGGACCATCGAAAGATGGTCCCGTTTTTATGGTGGAGAATACGAGATTCGAACTCGTGACCTCTTGCATGCCATGCAAGCGCTCTAGCCAGCTGAGCTAATCCCCCTTGTTGTGGGTGCAAAGATAATCGGATTTTTTTATTTCCACAATTTTCGGCCCGAAAAATCGGCTCCGGAATTGAACTTTTTTCGAAAAAATATCCCGAAGCTCTTCGGAACGCTTCCGGAAGCCCGTCGCTGAAGGGTTTCTCCGACATCTGGGCCTCGGCCGAGAACATCAGCCATTGGGACATCGGGCTGGCTGGCGGGGTGCTGATTGCCAAACCCGGGAACCGGACGATGATCTATGCCGCCACGACGCTCGACAACGGCCGCAGATGAAGCGGCAGGGTGCGGCATACGGCATGGCTGGCAGTCCGGTGATCGCCAATATGCAGCGCCTGCTGGAAAATATCGTCCGCAAATCGGCCAATGTCTATTGATTCCCGGTTGCGGGGAGGGTTTCCTCCACCTGCCGAACCCCCTCCCACCTGCCGAAACCCCTCTCTCCTGCCGAAACGAACGGCGGACCCCGGGAAAGGGTCCGCCGTTTCGTTGTCCAGATGCCGGCTTCCCGGCTGCGGGGCTATTCCACCTCCCAGGTGGCTCCCGAGCGGAGCAGGTCGTCCACGCAGTGAATTTTGCTCGTGGCTTTGACCTCCTCGACCTGCTTCTCCACGGCGCGGTCGTAGACCGAGTCGTCCTCGACCGAGCGGATTACGCCCAGCGCTACCGGGTAGTCGGGGTATTTCATCGCCGCCAGCATCGAGTGCAGCGTGGTGTCGCGCTCGTGGGCGTCGTGCGTCAGCACGTCGTCCAGCGTGTAGCCGTCCTGGCCCACGGTCACCACCTTGAGTTTCATGTTCTCGAACACGATGCCCTTTTCGTTGTTGGCGCCGAAGAGCATTTTCTCTCCGTGGCGCAGCGTCACCGTGCGTTCGGCGCGCGTGGCCTTGTCGGCTGCGAAGTCGGCGTGGGTCTTATCGTTGAAAATCACGCAGTTCTGCAACGCTTCGATCACCGACATGCCCGTATGTCTGGCCGCGGCGATCATGCACTCCTTCGAGAGGGCGACCTCCATGTCGATCGTGCGGGCGAAGAACGTGCCCTTGGCGCCGATGACCAGTTCGCCGGGGTTGAACGGCTTCTCGACCGTTCCGTAGGGCGAGGTCTTGGTGATCTTGCCCAGCTTCGAAGTGGGGGAGTACTGGCCCTTCGTGAGGCCGTAAATCTCGTTGTTGAACAGGATGACGTTGAGGTCCACGTTGCGGCGGATGGCGTGGATGAAGTGGTTGCCGCCGATGGCCAGCGAGTCGCCGTCGCCGGTGGTGACCCACACCGAGAGGCGCGGGTTGGCCGTCTTGACGCCCGTCGCCACGGCGTTGGCGCGCCCGTGCACGGAGTGGAACCCGTAGGTCTTCATGTAGTAGATGAACCGCGACGAGCATCCGATGCCCGACACGAACGTGAACAGGTTGTGGGGCGTGTCGAGCGCGTCGGCGATTTCGGGCAGCGCGCGCTGCACGGCGCTCAAAATCGCGTGGTCGCCGCATCCGGGACACCAGCGTACCTCCTGGTCGCTCTTGAAATCCGCAGGGGTGTATTTGTAGTCTGCCATGGTTACTTCAGTAAGGATTCGAATTTCTGTTTAAGTTCTGCGACCGTGAAGGGCAGTCCCTCGCACTTGTTGTACTGTTCGTAGGGGAACTCCTGGAAGTTCTGGCGCAGATAGGCCGCGAACTGTCCTTCGTTCAGCTCGCAGACGACGATCCTGCGGAACTTCGCGAAGATGTCGCGCACCCCCTTCGGCAGCGGGTTGATGTAGTTGAAATGGCACAGCGAGACCTTTTTGCCTTCGCGGCGCATTTCGTCCACGGCGTTTTGCAGGTGGCCGCGCGTGCCGCCCCAGCCTACGACCAGCAGGTCGCCTTCCGCATCGCCCCAGACGGCCTGTGCGGGAATGTCGTCGGCGACTTTGGCCACCTTCGCCGCGCGGGTGTCGGTCATCTTCTGGTGGTTGGCCGGGTCGTGCGAGATGCAGCCCTTCACGCAGTCCTTCTCCAGTCCGCCCACGCGGTGCTCCAGACCCACTTTGCCGGGGAACGCCCAGCCGCGGGCCAGTTTTTCGTTGCGCACATAGGGCATGAACCCTCCTTTGGGAGCCTTGTCCACGATCGGGGGCTGAATGGCGGGGTAGTCCTTCATCTCGGGAATCCGCCACGGCTCGGAGCCGTTGGCGATGAATCCGTCGGTCAGCAGGATCACGGGCGTCATGTGCTCCATGGCCAGGCGTCCGGCTTCGAAGGCGTAGTGGAAGCAGTCGCTGGGCGACGATGCCGCCACGACGATCACCGGACACTCGCCGTTACGGCCGTAGAGCGCCTGCTGGAGGTCGCTCTGCTCGGTTTTCGTCGGCAGGCCCGTCGAGGGTCCTCCGCGCTGTACGTCCACCACGACCAGCGGCAGTTCGGTCATCACCGCCAGTCCCAGCGCCTCGCTCTTGAGCGACAGTCCGGGTCCCGAGGTGGTCGTCACGGCGAAATTGCCCGCAAAGGCCGCGCCGATGGCCGTGCAGATGCCGGCTATCTCGTCCTCGGCCTGCACGGTCTTCACCCCGAGGTCCTTGCGTTTGGCCAGTTCTTCGAGGATCACCGTGGCCGGGGTGATCGGGTACGAACCGCAGAAGAGCGGCAGGCCCGCCTTCTCGGCCGCGGCGCAGAGTCCCCACGCCGTGGCGACGTTGCCGTTGATCGACCGGTAGGTGCCCTTTTCGCGGGGAGCCGGGGCCACGGTGTAGTTGTTGGCGAACTGGTGGGTGTTTGCGGCGTAGTTATAGCCTGCCGCTATGGCCAGCTTGTTGGCCTGGGCCACGGCGGGATTTTTCTTGGCGAATTTCCCGTCGAGGTATTTGAGTGCGTAATCCTCCGGACGGTCGAACAGCCAGAAGCAGATGCCCAGTGCGAACATGTTCTTGCACTTGACGACGGCCTTGTTGTCGAGTCCGGTTTCTTTCAGCGCCTCGCGCGTCATGGAGGTGATGTCGGGAACGACGACGTTGTATTCGTCGAGCTTGAGTTCTGCCAGCGGATCGAGGGTTGCGAATCCCGCCTTCTTGAGATGTTCTTCGGTGATCGAATCGCCGTCGAGGATGACCGTCGCGCCCGGCTTGAGCCACTTTCGGTTGGCCTTGAGCGCCGCGGGGTTCATCGCCACCAGCACATCGCAGTAGTCACCGGGATTCAGCTCGCGGTGGTCGCCGAAATGGACCTGGAAGCCCGAAACGCCCGCAACGGTTCCCTGCGGGGCGCGGATTTCGGCGGGGTAGTCGGGGAAGGTCGAGATGCCGTTTCCCAACAGCGCCGAAGTGTCGGAAAAGAGCGTGCCCGTGAGTTGCATGCCGTCGCCCGAATCGCCCGAAAAGCGGATCACGACGTCCTGCAACTCCCGCACTTTTGATTGTTCCATGATTTTGGTTTCAGATTATGGGTTAACAACGATTTCGCAAATATACAGTGACTGATTGGGGCAAAACGGCGAATTTGTTCGCGGCCCATGCCGAACCGATCCTGTCTGTTATGCAAATATATTAAATAAATTGTCATATCGGACTTTTTCGGGCGATTTTTTAGTTTTCCGTTCCGTGTCTGTCGGTTTTTTGCGTCCCGGATCGCTAATTCGCTGTAATTCAAAAGATAACTTTTTGTTGCGATCGTCGCTGAAAAACCTTTTCGGACTCCGTTCTTTCGGATGCGCTCCGCATGCCGCCGGGATTTCGGACCGAAAAGCGGCGATCCGGCCGATTTTTTTCATTCCGGTGCGGTTTCCTCGTTCTTTTGGGCTACTTTTGCAGTTTCAAATTCAGATTTTAAGGATGATTACAGTTTCGAATTTAGAGGTACAATACGGGAAACGGGTTCTTTTCAAGGATATCAATCTCAAATTCACCCCGGGCAACTGCTACGGCGTGATCGGGGCCAACGGGGCGGGGAAGTCCACGTTCCTCAAAGTGCTCAGCGGCGAGGTGACCCCGTCGCGGGGCAACGTGGCCTTCGGCCCGGGCGAGCGCCTGTCGGTGCTCAAGCAGGACCACTTCGCTTATGACGGGTTTACGGTCCTCGACACGGTTCTGATGGGGCATCAGCCGCTGTGGGAGACGATGAAGGAGAAGGAGGCGTTGTACGCCAAGCCCGACTTTTCGGAGGAGGACGGTCTCCGGGCCGGGGAGCTGGAAGAGCGGTTCGCGGAGATGCAGGGCTGGAACGCCGAGAGCGACGCCGCCAACCTGTTGAGCAGCCTCGGGGTCCGGGAAGCCCTGCACGGCCAGCTGATGCGCGATTTGAGCGCCAAGGAGAAGGTGCGCGTGCTGCTGGCGCAGGCCCTGTTCGGCAAACCCGACAACCTGCTGCTCGACGAGCCGACCAACGACCTCGACCGGACGACGATCGCGTGGCTGGAGAATTACCTGTCGAATTACGAAAACACGGTGCTGGTCGTCTCGCACGACCGCCACTTCCTCGACTCGGTGTGCACGCATACGGTCGATATTGATTACAGCGACATCAACCTTTTCTCGGGCAATTACAGCTTCTGGTACGAATCGAGCCAGCTCGCCCTGCGCCAGCAGCAGAACCAGAACAAGAAGGCCGAGGAGAAGAAAAAGGAATTGCTGGAATTCATCCAGCGGTTCAGCGCCAACGTCGCCAAGTCGAAGCAGACGACTTCGCGCCGGAAGATGCTCGAACGGCTCAACATCGAGGAGATCAAGCCCTCGATGCGCAAATACCCGGGCATCATCTTCCAGCCCGAACGCGAGGCGGGCACGAAGATCCTCGGGGTCGACGAGTTGAGCAAGACGGTGAACGGCGAACGGCTTTTCAGCGACGTCAGCTTCACGGTCGAGAAGGGCGACAAGATCGCCTTCCTGGCGCGCGATCCGCGTGCCGTGTCGGCGCTGTTCGACATTCTGGTCGGCGACGACAAGGCCGATTCGGGCGTCGTCGAGTGGGGCACGACGATCAATTACGCCTACCTTCCGCTCAACAACGCCCCCTGGTTCGAGAGCCAGCTCTCGATCGTCGACTGGCTGGCGCAGTTCTCGTCCGACACCTCGGAGCTCTATTTGAGGGGGTATCTGGGCAAGATGCTCTTCAGCGGCGAGGAGATTTACAAGAAGGTCAGCGTCCTCTCCGGCGGCGAGAAGGTGCGCTGCATGGTGGCGAAGATGATGATCCAGCAGCCCAATACGCTCGTGCTGGACTCTCCGACCAACCACCTCGACCTCGAATCCATCCAGGCGTTCAACAACTCGCTGATCAATTTCAAGGGCAACGTGCTGATGAGTTCGCACGACCACGAATTCGTCAATACGGTCGCCAACCGCATCATCGAACTCACGCCCAACGGCATGGTCGACCGTTATATGGAGTACGACGACTACATCACCGACGAGGTCGTCGCCCGGCGTCTGGAGGCCCTCTGGGCCTGAAACGCGCGGCATGCCGGCCCTGAAAACGAAAACAGCCCCCGCTTCGGTGAGCGGGGGCTGTTTCATGCGGAGGTGTGCGGAACCTACTGCGGCTGCTTGCCGATGTAGGCCAGAATGCCGCCGTCGACGTAGAGGATGTGTCCGTTGACGAAATCCGAAGCGTCCGATGCGAGGAACACGGCGGGTCCCATCAGGTCTTCGGGCGTGCCCCAGCGTGCCGCGGGGGTCTTGGCCACGATGAACGAATCGAACGGGTGGCGCGATCCGTCGGCCTGACGCTCGCGCAGCGGTGCGGTCTGGGGCGTCGCGATGTAACCCGGGCCGATGCCGTTGCACTGGATGTTGTATTCGCCGTACTCCGAAGCGATGTTGCGGGTCAGCATCTTCAGTCCGCCTTTGGCTGCGGCGTAGGCCGAGACGGTCTCGCGGCCCAGCTCCGACATCATCGAGCAGATGTTGATGATCTTGCCCTTGCCCTTCTTGATCATCGAGGGGATGACGGCCTTCGAGACGATGAACGGGCCGTTGAGGTCGATGTCGATCACCTGGCGGAACTCCGCGGCGGTCATCTCGACCATCGGGATGCGCTTGATGATGCCGGCGTTGTTGACGAGGATGTCCACGATGCCGACCTCTTTTTCGATCTGCGCCACCATGGCGTTCACCTGCTCCTCGTTGGTCACGTCGCAGACGTAGCCTTTGGCCTCGATGCCCTCGGCCTTGTAGGCGGCCAGGCCTTTGTCCACCAGCTCCTGTTTGATGTCGTTGAAGACGATTTTTGCGCCCTGACGTGCGAAAGCCGTTGCCAGTGCGAATCCGATGCCGTAAGAGGCGCCCGTCACGAGCGCGACCTTACCTTCCAGTGAAAAGTTTACCATAATTTTGAATTATGAATTTTGAATTATGAATTATTTCAGGTCCGTTATTTTCGAAAAATCCTGGTCGCCGTAGTCGAGGTTCTCGCCGCCCATGCCCCAGATGAAGGTGTAGTTGTGCGTGGCTGCGGCGCTGTGGATCGACCATTCGGGCGAGAGCACGGCCTGATCGCCCTTCATCCAGATGTGGCGCGTCTCGTCGACTTCGCCCATGAAGTGGCACACGGCCTGGTCCTCGGGCACTTCGAAATAGAAATAGGCCTCCATGCGGCGCGAGTGCACGTGCGCGGGCATCGTGTTCCACACGCTTCCGGGCAGCAGCTCGGTCATGCCCATCTGCAACTGGCAGGTCGGCAGCACCTGGTTCACGAGCATCTTGTTGATGTTGCGGTCGTTCGACCCTTCGAGCGAACCCATGTGGGCCACCACGGCGTCGGCTTTGGTGACCTTCTTGTCGGGGTAGTTGCGGTGTGCGGTCAGCGAGTTGAAATAGAATTTGGCGGGATTCCCGGCGTCCTTGCTCGCGAAGGTCACCTCGCGGTCGCCCGAACCGAGGTAGAGGGCTTCCTTGTAGCCGAGTTCGAACACGGCGTCGCCGGCCTTCACCACGCCGGGGCCTCCGACGTTGTAGATGCCCATTTCGCGGCGCGTGAGGAAGAACGGAGCCTTCAGCGGGTCGATGGCTTCGAGGCGGAGCGTCTCGGCGACAGGCATGGCGCCTCCGACGACCATGCGGTCGTACATCGAGTAGACCATGTTGACCTCATCGGCCGTGAATACCTTTTCGATCAGGAAATCGCGGCGCAGACGCGCCGTGTCGTAGCTTTTCGCATCCTCGGGATGCGCCGCATAGCGGATTTCGTAATTGGTTTTCATAGTTATAATTGTTGCATTCGTTGTATTTCGGAACGGCGGGCCGCAGCCCGGAGTTTGACACGGTCGAAATTGGCAAACCAATTCGATCTTTGCAAAGATAATAAAAAATCCGGAATTGGTTACCCAAAACCGGATTTTATTTGCGCAGCTTTGTCCGATTGCGTTTTTTCGCCCCTTCGGTCTGCCTCCGCTGTTCCTGCTAACGGATCGAGTTCATCCTGATGCTCGCCTTCACGAGCGCGATGGCGCGGATGCGCGAGATCTCCACGTCCTTGTCGGCGTGGTGCTGGTTCTGGCTCACGAGCTTCACGTAGCCTGCGCGGTCTGATTTCTGAATGTACTTCACCGTCACGTACTCCTCGCCGTCGATGTCGATCGACAGCAGGTACATGTCGCCCCAGAAGATGTCGTTTATGTCGCGCAGCTGCTTGTACAGCACGATGTCGCCGCTCTTGAGCAGCGGGTACATCGAGTCGCCGACGATATAGATCGCCCCGTCGCATTTCGGGAGGTTGGGAATGTGGATGAAGTTGACGGGCTTGCTCTGCGCCTGGTCGGTGAACAGCGGGACCAGGCCCGCCGTGCCCTCGATCGAGTAGAGGGGGACGCTTTGCAGCGGCAGCGAGTTGTCCGTGCGGTGCATGTAGGCCGTCAGATCGGGTTCGGCGTTGAACATGTTGCCCTTGCCGGTTTCGAGCCAGTCGGGATTGACGTTCAATTCCTGAACCAATATGTTGCGGTTGCGCGCCGAAAGCCCCGCCTTGCCGGTTTCGATCATCGACAGCGCCGCTTTGCCGATTCCAAGTCGTTGTGCCAGTTGCTCTTGTGTCATGCCGAGCTGCTTGCGTATCAGTTTTACCCGTTCGTTCATCGCTTTGTTATCGGAATTATTTATATAAAATATTTGAACTTTATTGCGGAAAATTCAAATTTTGAACTTATCTTTGTTCTGCAAAGTTAAACAATTTATTCTCTTCTGCAAACTCTTTTGCGAAAAAACGATTAATTATCAATGATGTATTCGGTTTCATCGGAACTTTACCTTGAAGTGGCCGCGCGTCTTGCGGAGGCCATCGGCGGGGGAAGTTACTTTTCAGGCTCGCTCACGTTTCCTTTCGGCGATATGGAGTGCCGGCTCACGGCCTCGGTGATCGTCTACCGGCGGCGCGAGCGGCTCCCCGAGGGCGACCGGGACGCGATTGCGGACCTGGTTCCCGTCTGGTGGGAGTTTCACACCGTCGGCAGCGACGGCGAAGCGCTGAACGACTTCTCGTTTTCCGAGGTGCGCGCGCTCCTCTGACCTGCCGCCGCGCTCCGGCCCTCCTTCCCCGGCACGGCGCTGCCGCCGGAGCGCACCCCGACAAAAAACCTGCCCGCCGCGGCGCCGCGCATGGGTTTTTCAAAAAATTTCAGTAAAATGCTCAAACCAACCGAACCGACCTCTGCGGAGCGCTCCTCCGCAGAGGTTTTCGTAACCGGCGGGAACGCCTCTCCGGATGCTCCCGCGTGCGATGCCGTATTTGCGGGCTTTCCGCTGTTTTCCGGCGGCTCGCCGTTTCCCGAGGGGCTGGTGCTTCCGGACGACGCGCCGCCGGCCGCGCCCCCGTCCTTCGCCGATTTCGCCCTCGGGGTCTATCCCTTTCTCGAGCTCGAACCCTTCCACCGGGCCTATTACCGGGTGCTGGAGGCCTTCGCCGCGGGGCGCGTCCGGCGGCTGATCGTCACCATGCCGCCCCAGCACGGCAAGAGCGTCGGGGCCACGACCCTGCTCCCGGCCTACGTGCTGGGACTCGACCCCGACTGCCGGGTGGCGATCGCCTCCTACTCGGGGACGCTGGCCTCGAAGTTCAACCGCCGCGTGCAGCGCATCCTCGAATCGCAGGAATACGCGGCCTTTTTTCCGGACACCTCCATCAAGCGGGGGGCGAAACCGCCCGGCTACATCCGCACGGCCGACGAGGTCGAGATCATCGGCCGCCGGGGCGGGCTGCTCTCCGTCGGCCGCGAAGGGTCGCTGACGGGTAATCGCGTGGACTGCTTTGTCTTGGACGATTTATATAAAGACGCGCTTGAAGCCAATTCGCCGCTCGTCCGTGCCAACTGCTGGGAGTGGTACACCTCCGTCGTGCGGACCCGCATGCACAACGCCTCGCGCGAACTGGTGGTCTTCACCCGCTGGCACGAGGAGGACCTGATCGGCGCCCTCGCGGCCCGCGAGCCGGTCGAGGAGCTGCGCGCGTGGTCGCAGCTCGACACGCTGCCTGCCGACCGGTGGCTGCACCTCAATTTCGAGGCTCTGAAAACCGCGCCGCCCACGGAGGTCGACCCCCGCCAGCCGGGCGAGGCGTTGTGGGAGCGGCAGCACGGCGCTGCGCTGCTGGAGGCCAAGCGGCGGCTGGACCCGCTGCAATTCGAGGCGATGTATCAGGGGCGTCCGTCGGCCCGCGAGGGGCTGTTGTACGGGCTGAATTTCGCCGAGTACGACTGTCTGCCGCACGAGATCGTCCGCCGCGCCAACTACACCGACACCGCCGACACGGGCGACGACTACCTCTGTTCGCTCTCCTATGCGGTCGATGCCGACGGGGTGATTTACATTACCGACGCGGTCTACTCGCGCGAGCCGCTGGTGGGGGAGATGCTCGTGCGCTCGGACACGCGGCAGGCCGCCATCGAGAGCAACAACGGCGGTCGCGGTTTCGCTCGGGCCGTGCAGGCGCTTGCGCCGGGCGTGCGCGTCGAGTGGTTCCACCAGAGCGGCAACAAGGAGGCGCGCATCCTCTCCAATTCGGCCACGGCGCTCCACCTCGTGCGCTTTCCCCGCGGCTGGAACCTCCGCTGGCCCGAACTCTACGCCCACCTGACGACCTACCGCCGGAAGTTCCGCGCCAACCGATGGCACGACGCGGCGGATGTCGTGACGGGCATCGTCGAGCGCGAGGCCGCCGGCCGGGGGCAGAAACGGGTCCGCGGCATCCGGTTTTTGTGAGCGGACAATGTGAAGTCTGCGTTAAATATGTTCCCGCGCGGAATCAAACGCTCCGATTTTCCGTACCTTGTACCCCGTTACGTCACTTATTCTTTTAAGTAAACAGCATGAAATCATTGAAAATCGGAAATCTATGCGCCTCCATGCCCATCGTTCAGGGCGGTATGGGCGTAGGCGTCTCCCTTGCGGGCCTGGCATCGGCCGTGGCCAATCAGGGCGGTGTCGGCGTCATCTCGTCGGCCGGTCTCGGGGCGATCTATAACAACTATTCGAAGGACTATCGCGCCGCCTCGATCTGGGGGCTGAAGGAGGAGCTTCGCAAGGCCCGCGAAGCGACGAAGGGCATCATCGGCGTCAACGTCATGGTCGCCATGTCCAACTTCGCCGACATGGTGAAGACCGCCATCGCCGAGAAGGCCGACATCATCTTCTCGGGTGCGGGGCTTCCGTTGAACCTGCCGTCGTTCCTCACGGAAGACGCCAAGACCAAACTGGCTCCGATCGTTTCGTCGGCGCGCGCCGCGAAGGTACTGTGCCAGAAATGGTTCTCGGAATATAAGTACATCCCCGACGCCATCGTGGTCGAGGGTCCCAAGGCGGGCGGCCACCTGGGTTACAAGGCCGACCAGATCGCCGACGAGCACTATTCGCTCGAAGCCATCGTTCCGCAGATCGTGGCCGAGGTCCGTGCTTTCGAGGCCGAGCACAACTGCCGCATTCCGGTGATCGCCGGCGGCGGCATCTATACGGGCGAGGACATCTACCGCATCATGGCGCTGGGCGCCGACGGCGTGCAGATGGGGACGCGCTTCGTCACCACCGACGAGTGCGACGCCGATCCGGCTTTCAAGCAGAGCTACATCGAGGCGCACGAGGAGGACATCGAGATCATCCAAAGCCCCGTCGGCATGCCGGGCCGGGCCATCCGCAACTCGTTCCTCGACCGCGTGAAGGAGGGTCTGAAGGTCCCCAAGGCGTGCCCGTTCGACTGCATCAAGACGTGCGACGTGACGCACAGCCCCTACTGCATCATGCTGGCCCTCTACAACGCTTTCAAGGGCAAGCTCCGCAACGGCTACGCCTTCTGCGGCTCGAACGCCTGGCGTGCCGAGAAGATTCAGTCGGTCCGGGAGCTGATGACATCGCTCCGCACCGAGTACGACAGCTTCGCCGCGAAATGCGAAGGCTTCTCGCTCCGGGAAAAACTCTTCGGCGCGAAGTGATCCGCCGTCTCCCAATAAAGACAAACCCCTCCCGGCCATTTGGCCGGGAGGGGTTTGTCTTTGCCGGATGTCGTGCGTCATTTCGCCGCGGCGTAGACGAGTTTGAGTTTGGCGAGCTGCGCGTTTTTCTTGTTGGTGATCTCGATGCGGTAACGCAGGTTCTCCCGGGCGTCGATCAGTGTGTAGGACCATGTGCCGTCGTCGCCGTAATCGAGCGTATACTGCGGTTCCGAATTGTCGGCGCCGAACAGGTCGAGGCTGACGTCGTTCTGCTGGCTCGTGGGCAGGTAGTGAACCTCCGAAAGAACTTTGCCGGCGATGGCCGGGAATTCGACGTATGCGCCTAATTTGCTGAAAAACAGTCCTTGGGCCGGATCCGGAATGGAGGGGCTGAACTGCTTGTTGTCGAGCCAGTAGAATTTGCCGCCCTCGTCCGGATCGACGAAAATGGCAAATGTGTAGCCGCCGATCGTGTACTCATGGCGCCCGGTCGTGAAGTTATCCGTCGAATAGGGCGGCAGCTCGGGGGTGGCGACCGAAGCTCCCAGCGTAAAATCGGCCACCAGGGTTACCTCGGACGGCAGCACCGGGGTGATTTCGTCCTGGCTGACGCTGACGGTTTTCACTCCGTCGACGCTCGTGGCCGCGATCTCGATGCTGCCCAGTTGCTTCACATAGCCGTCCCAGTTGCCCGCGGCGGCGGTTACGCGGACGGTAGCGTCACCCGTGCCCTCGGTCTTGTCGAGCGTGAAGCCTTCGCCCGAGGGGACGGCCTTCCACGCGGCGGTCGTAGTGATGGTGAAGGTTTCGGACTCCCCGGCCTCGCCGCCCAGTACGAGGTCGTCTGTGCTGACGGTCAGCGTCGCGGTGTTCTTGTCGTTGTTGTCGTTGCAGGCGGTTGGGCCGGTGACGGCGAAAACTGACAGCAGCAGCCCCGAAAGGACCCGCATGAATCTGGATGTTTGCATAAATTATTTTTTTTGTGAGTGAGTAGCTTACAACTCCTCGAGCCGCGCCACGGGCGAGACGTCGAGCGACGAGAAGTCGCCCCGCAGGTAGCGGTAGTAGCCCGCCATGGCGATCATCGCCGCGTTGTCGGTCGTGAACTTGAACTCCGGAAGGAACGTTCGCCAGCCGCGCCGGCGGCCCGCTTCGGCGATGCCGTCGCGCAGGCCCGAGTTGGCCGAGACGCCGCCCGCGATGGCGATGTCGCGGATGCCTGTCTCCTTCGAGGCGCGGATGAGTTTGTCGAGCAGAATCTCGACGATGGTCCCTTGCAGCGAGGCGCAGAGGTCGGCCTTGTGCGTCTCGATGAAGTCGGGGTCTGCGGCCACGGCGTCGCGCAGCGTGTAGAGGAACGAGGTTTTCAGGCCCGAGAACGAATAGTCGTAGCCCTCGACGCGGGGATGCGCGAAGCGGAATGCCTTCGGATCGCCCTCCTTGGCCAGACGGTCGATCACCGGACCGCCCGGGTAGGGCAGCCCCATCACCTTGGCGCACTTGTCGAAGGCCTCGCCTGCGGCGTCGTCGATCGTCGTGCCGATGATCTCCATTTCGAGCGGGGAGTCCACGCGCACGATCTGCGTGTGGCCGCCGCTCACCAGAAGACACAGGAACGGAAAGTCCGGATGGGGCAGCGTGCGGTCCCGAAGGTCGATGAAGTGTGAGAGAATGTGCCCCTGAAGGTGGTTGACCTCGACCATCGGGATGTTGCGGGCGATCGAAAGCCCCTTGGTGAACGACACGCCCACGAGCAGCGATCCGACCAGCCCCGGGCCGCGGGTGAAGGCGATGGCGTCGATCCGGTCGGCGGCGACGCCCGCCTCCTTGAGCGCCGTGTCCACGACGGGGATGATGTTCTGCTGGTGGGCCCGCGAGGCCAGTTCGGGGATCACGCCGCCGTATTTGACGTGAACCGCCTGCGAGGCGATGACGTTCGACAGCAGGACGTTGTTGCGGAGCACGGCGGCAGAGGTGTCGTCACACGAGGATTCGATGCCGAGAATTGTAATATCCATCCGGAATTATAATTGTTTTTTAACTATTTTCGCTAAATTTGCAGGTTATATAGGAGTCCTGATGCGCAAAGGTATAAAAATATTGGGAAAGGTGTTCTCGGCGGCGGTTTTGTTGCTGATAATTGTTCCCGTGGCGCTCTCGCTGCTGCTCGACATTCCCGCCGTGCAGAACTACGCGGTGCACAGGGCCGCGCGCTTCGTCTCGCGCAAGCTGGAGACCACCGTGTCGATCGACCGCGTGGACATCGGCATCTTCTCGAAGGTCAGGGTCAAGGGCTTCTATGTCGAGGACTACCAGCGCGACACGCTGCTTTACGTCGGGAAGCTCGACGCCTTCATCACGAGTTTCGGCATCTTCGGCGGCGGGCTGGAGCTGAGCCGCGGCGAGATCGCCGACGCGAGGCTTTACCTGCGGCAGACGCCCGGCGGGGAGATGAACATCAAACAGATCGTCGACCGCATTTCCGACCCCGACAAACCCAAGAAGGGCAATTTCCGCCTCTCGCTGAAGAAGGCCTCGATCGAGAACATGGACCTCTGCCTCGAACGGCTCGACCATCGCGATCCGGAGCACGGCATCGACTTCTCGCACATGCACCTCTACGGCATCACGGCCCGCGTGGACGATTTCACGATCGACGGGCAGGCCATTTACACCTCCATTGTGGCCTTTTCGGCCCGCGAACGCAGCGGCTTCGTGCTGAACCACCTGGCCGGGCGGTTCTACATGACGCAGGGCTGTCTGGGCTTCGAGAACGCCTCGATCATCACGCCGCGTTCGAACGTCAACTTTCCGTTCGTCTCGCTGGCGGGCGACTCGTGGGCGCAGTACAAGGATTTCATCGGCGAGGTGCGCATCGACGCCTCGATGCGCAATACGACCGTTTCGACCGACGACATCGCCTTTTTCGCCCCGAAGCTGCGCGACTGGCATGTGGATTTCACCGACGTAAACGTCGAGGTCGCCGGCGTGGTGTCCGATTTCACGGGCCGGATCAGGAGCATGCAGATCGGCGAGGGGATGACGCTCGTGGCCGACGCCTCGGTGAAGGGGCTTCCCGACATCCGGAAGACCCGTTTCGACCTGTCGGTTCCCCGCCTGCGCTCCACGGCCCGGGCCGTGGACGAGCTGGCCCTCGGCATCGCGGGCCGCAAACTCTCGGACAAGCTGGTCGGCGTGCTGGGCAATTCCGGGCAGATCGACCTCAATGCCCGTTTCCGGGGACTGCTCTCGTCGTTCGACATGCAGCTGGGCGCCGCGACGGGCGTGGGCAACGTCTCCTGCAACCTGAAAATGGCCCCGGTCAAAGGGGGGTTGAGCAGCGTGCGGGGCGATGTCGAGACGCGCAACCTGCGTCTGGGCGAGCTGCTCGACCGCCGCGATCTGCTGGGCAACGCCACCCTCACGGCCTATGTCGACGGCGTGATCGGCAGGGGCGTGGCCGACGCCAACGTCGTGGGCAACGTCACGCAGCTGGGATTCAACGGCTATGTCTACGACTCGCTGCGGCTCGACGGCCGCCTGCGCAACCGCGAGTTCGACGGACGCATCACGGCCCGCGATCCCAACCTCGACTTCGACTTCTTCGGCACGGTCGACCTGAACGACTCCGTGCCGCGCTACGACTTCACGATGGACCTGCGGCACGCCGATCTGGCCCGGCTGCACGTCAACCGCCGCGACTCGGTGTCGCAGCTCTCGGGCCGCATCGTCGCTGCCGCCGGAGGGCGTTCGCTCGACGATCTGAACGGCCGCATTCAGGTGACCGACGCCCGCTACCGCTACAACGACAAGGAGATCGCGGCCGCCAGCATGACCGTCACGGGCGAGAACTCCGAGCGGAGCAAGTTCGTGGAACTGCGCTCGGACTTCGCCGACGTCACGTTCCGGTCGAAAACCAGCTACCGCACCGTCTTCGAATACCTGCGCCGGAGCGCGTGGAAATACCTGCCGATGCTGGGCGGCGAAAAGTGGAAGGAGACGCCTTCGGAACGCAAGGCCGCCGTGGCCAACGACTTCTCGCTGCTGTCGGTCAACATCCGCAATTTCAACCCCGTGGCCGACGCCGTGTCGACGGGACTTCAGATCGCCGACGGCTCGTCGCTGCAACTGTTGTTCAATCCGGCCAGCGACCAGTTGTCGCTCAAGGCAGCGTCGGAGTACATCGAGCGCCGGCGTATGCTCGCCACGCGCCTTTCGGTCAACGCCTCGAACCGCGGCGACTCGCTGGCGGTCTACGCCTCGGCCGAGGATCTCTATGCAGGGGTGCTGCACCTTCCGCGCCTCTCGCTGACGGGCGGCGCGCGGCAGAACCGCGTGCAGCTCTCGGCAGGCTTCGACGACACCCTGCGCCGCGTCTCGGGACTCGTCGGGTTCCGCGCCGCGGTGGCCGACGAGCACGGACCCAACGGCCGCGTCGTCGATTTGCGGATTCTTCCCTCGCACATCACCCGCGGCGACAAGACGTGGCAGATTTTCGCCCGCAAAATCCTGCTCGACACCGCGCAGGTCGTGATCGACAAGTTCTACGTGATGAACCGCGAGCAGGAACTGCTGCTCGACGGCGTCGCCTCGCGCAGTCGCGAGGATTCGGTGACGCTCTCGCTGCACAATTTCGACCTGGCGCCCTTCGCGCAGGTCGCCGAGCGCATGGGCTATTACATCGAGGGGCGCACGAACGGTTCGGCGGCGATGAAGTCGGTGCTGCGCGGCGGCGAGATCACGGCCGACATCCTGCTCGACAGCGTGGAGGTCAACGACATTCCCGCGCCGCCGATGCGCCTCGCCTCGCGCTGGGACTTCGCCCGCAGCCGCGCCGGAGTGACGGTCTCCGACCGTATCAGGCGCGACACGCTGATCCGCGGTTTCTACGCCCCCGACCGCAACCGCTATTTCGCCCGGCTGGACGTCGACAGTCTCGACATGGCGCTGCTGGACCCGATTCTTGCGGGTGTCGTCTCCTCGACCGAGGGCATGGCCTCGGCCGGCCTCACGTTGCAGGGCCAGGGCCGCAAGGCCGATCTCGAAGGCGAAATCCGGGTCGCGGGGCTGAAAACCACGGTCGATTTCACGCAGGTGACCTACTTGATGCCCGAGGCCGTGCTGAACGTGAAGAACAACCGGTTCAGGGCTTCGAACGTCCCGATTTTCGACCCCCGGGGCAACCGGGGGCGGTTCGATTTCGACATGAGCCTCCAGCACCTTTCGAATATCTCCTACGACGTGCGCGTGGCCCCGCAGCAGATGCTGGTGCTCGACACCGACTCCGACGACAACGACATGTTCTACGGCAGGGTCTTCGCCACGGGCGCGGCCCGCATCTCGGGCGACAAGGGGGCGGTGAACATGGATATAACGGCCTCGACCGACGGCAACTCCTCGTTCGTGATGCCGCTGTCGAGCAAGTCGAACATTTCGAACGCCGATTTCGTGGTCTTCGAGCAGCCCGAGCAGGTCGATACGCTCGACGACGTGGCGCGCAAGAAACTCTCCTTCGAGCGCAAGCATCGCCAGAAATCCGACGCCGGGAGCCAGATGAAGATCACCCTCGCGCTCGACGTGCGGCCCGACGCCGAAGTCGAACTCGAAGTGGCGGGCAACACGGTCAAGGGGCGCGGCGCGGGCGCGCTGAACCTCCAGATCAACCCCAAGGCCAATATTTTCGAGATCTACGGCGACTATACGATCGCGGAGGGCAGTTTCATGCTGTCGCTCCAGCAGATCATCAACAAACGCTTCACCATCGAGAGCGGTTCGTCGATCCAGTGGACCGGGTCGCCGATGAACGCGATGCTCGACATCGACGCCGTGTACAAGGTCAAGGCGTCGCTGCAACCCCTCCTGCAGGGCACGGCCGACCTCGGGGGCGACCGTTCGGTTCCCGTGGAGTGCGTCATTCACCTCGGCGAGCGGCTTTCGAACCCCACGATCACCTTCGACGTGCGGGTTCCCGGCTCCGACCCCGAGACGCAGAGCCTGATCGCCAATGCTCTCTCGACCCCCGAGACGGTCGACACGCAGTTCCTCTACCTGCTGCTGTTCAACAGCTTCATGTCCGAGAACTCGTCGCAGGCCTCGTCGAACATCGGCAGCTCGGTGTCGGCGGCCACGGGACTGGAATTCGTGTCGAACATGGTCAGCAACTGGCTTTCGTCGTCCGACTACAACGTGGTGATCCGCTACCGGCCCAAGTCGGAACTGACGAGCGACGAGGTCGATTTCGGGCTGTCGAAGAGCCTGATCAACAACCGGCTGTTCGTCGAGGTCGAGGGCAACTACCTGATCGACAACAAGCAGGCCGTGAACAGTTCGATGTCCAACTTCATGGGCGAGGCCTACATCACCTACCTGATCGACCGGGCCGGGACGCTCAAGCTGAAAGCCTTCACGCAGACCATCGACCGCTTCGACGAGAACCAGGGTTTGCAGGAGACCGGCATCGGCGTCTACTTCAAGGAGGATTTCGACAACCTGCGCGACCTGCGGCAGCGGATCAAGGAGCGTTTTACGAACAAGAAGCGCAAGGCGCGGCGCATCGCCCGCCGTACGGCCCGCGCGGCCGAAAAGGCGGCCGAAGATGCGGACCGGAGCCGTCTGCGCGAACCGGCGGATACGCTTTCGCCGTTCGGATACGTTAAAGAGGAAGAGGATGAATAGAAGGTGAACTTTGCGGTTAAGCGAGAGCAGAGACTGCTTGAAAAGTGAAAGATGTCCCTGCGGTGATTGAATCCGACTTGATGCCGGAGCCGTGAAACAACGACCCGACTAAAAGCGCGGGCGGAGGGGCCGGGGCGCGTGCGCCCCCGCGGGCGCAGACTGCAAAACCGGCGCTCGGAAACGAAATTGGAAGGATAAAATTTGTAAACTTAAATATTTCTAAACCATTATGACAACATTTTTGCAGGCTGCCGAGGCGGTGGCCGTAAGTGAGGAGACCCGTATGGGCTTGTGGACCCTGTTTACCAAAGGCGGCTGGCTGATGTGGCCGCTGCTGGCGCTGGGGGGCGTGACGATCTTTATCTTCGTGGAGCGTTTCATGGCCATCCGCAAGGCTTCGGTGCTGGACATGAACTTTATGAACCGCATCCGCGACTACATCTCCGACGGCAAGATCTCGACGGCCGTGAACCTCTGCAAGAAGACCGACACGCCCATCGCACGCATGATCGAGAAGGGCATCGAGCGCATCGGACGCCCGATGAGCGACGTGCAGACCGCCATCGAGAACGTCGCCAACCTCGAAGTCTCGAAACTCGAAAACGGCCTTCCGTTCCTGGCCACGATCGCCGGCGGCGCGCCGATGATCGGTTTCCTCGGCACGGTGTTAGGTATGGTGCAGACCTTCATGGACATGTCCGCCGCGGGCGGCACGGTCGACCTGGGGCTGCTGTCGAGCGGCATGTACGTGGCGATGGTGACCACCGTGATGGGTCTGATCGTCGGCATTCCGGCCTACTTCGGCTACAACTACCTCGTGGCGCGCATCGAGAAGCTGGTGTTCCAGATGGAGGCCAATTCGATCGCGTTTATGGACATTCTGAATCAACCCGTTCAAAAATAGCGCGTTATGGCAATCAAACACGGATCGAAAGTCGATAAATCGTTCTCGGCCTCGTCGATGACCGACCTGATGTTCCTGCTGCTGCTGTTCCTCTTGATCGCCACGACGCTGATCAACCCCAACGCCCTGAAACTGATGCTTCCGAAGAGTTCGAACCAGTTGAAGGACAAGGCGATGACCACGGTGTCGGTTCAGGATGCGGGCCACGGCAAGTATCGTTACTATGTCGAATTGCAGGACGTGGGTTCGATCGGCGGCGTGGAGCGGGCGCTCAAGGCGCGGCTCGACGGGCAGAAGGACGCTACCGTCTCGCTCCACTGCGACAAGACCGTTGCGGTGGACGAGGTGGTGAAGGTTATGAACATCGCCAAGGACAATAATTATAAACTTATTTTGGCGACTTCGCCGAAATAAGTTCAATGAAAAATGAAAAATTAAGAATTAAAAATGAAATCCGTGCCACTCTGGCGCAGGGGCAATTTTTAATTTTTCATTCTTAATTTTTAATTGGGAAACCAATGTATTACTACGATCCCGATAATAAATCCCCGCGACGGTGGGCGATGATCGCGACGGCAGTCTACGGCGTGCTGCTGGCCGGCTCGTTCGCGCTGGTGTCGTTCGATTTCTCGCCGGTGACGGACAAGCCGGGCGACACGATTCTCGTCGACTTCACCGAGCCGCCCGTTCCCGAGCCGCCCAGACCGCCCGTGAAGGTGGCCAACGAGCCGCGCGTGCACGATGTCGCGGCACCCGTGGAGCAGACGGCGCAGGTTGCGGGCAAGGACCCTGTGACGCAGACGCCCAACCCCAAGGCGCTGTTCAAGATGAACAAAGGCGGGGCCGACGAACCCGACAATGCGGGCAATCCCCGCGCTCCCGAGGGCGAGGACAAGGCCAGCGGCACGGGCCCGGGACTGAACCCCGACGGACTGGACCAGCTGGACCAGGGGCTGAAAGGGCGCGGACTGGTGGGCGACCTGCCCAAGCCGTCGTATCCCGGCGAGAAGGGCGGCAAGGTCGTGATCCGTGTGACGGTCGACGCTTCGGGCAAGGTCACGGGGGCTTCGTTCGAACCCAAAGGCTCGACGACGGACGCCGCCGAGCTGATCGAGGCGGCGAAAGCGGCAGCCCGCAAGGCGCGATTCACAGAGAGCCGCGCCGCGGTGCAGGGCGGCACGATCACCTATATTTTCCGCATGGAGTAACGGGTGTGTTTGAGAAACCCGCGTCGGGTCGGCCGGGTCGGCGCCCGTTTTTTACCCGGTTTCCCGCCGCCCGCTGGTATGATATTGGATAAATACAAATTTTGGCTATGCGACATATCCTGTTAACCCTCTCGGCCTGCCTGGCGTTCGCTGCGGGCTATGCCGAAAAAACCGTAAAGGGGGCGCACCTCCGGCTGGAGAACGCGACCTACAATTTCGGCGACGTGCCCCGCAAGGGCGGCGACCTGGTCCGCGAATTCCGGTTCGTCAACGACGGTACGGCCCCGCTGGTGCTGGTGCGGGTCATCACTTCGTGTTCGTGCCTCAAGGCGTCGTTCTCGAAGCGTCCCGTGGAGCCGGCCGATTCGGGGGTGATCCGCATCACCTACGAACCCCACAAGAGCGAGCCGGGAGCCTTCAACAAGGTGATTCAGGTCTACTCCAATTCGGTCGACGGCCGCGACGTGATCACCGTGCAGGGCAACTCGATCGAGGGGCAGCCCCGCGGAAAGGTCAAGACCGAAAAGGTGAAAGTGAAGTATAAGTAAGAATATGAACGAGTCATCGGCATCCCGCAGTGCTGTCGACTGCCGCTTTCGCCGCCTTTGGCGTCGTTGGCAAGTCTGCCCCCCCCCAATCCCCCCCCCCCCCCCCGCCTCGGCGGGGGCTTATGGCAGGGCGCTGCCCGGGACCGAATGACATAATGAACCGAAATATGGCAATTCTTTTTTCAAACGCGACGGTGCTGCCGATGACGGCCGTCGGGAACGCCCCCCGCACCTTTGCGGGCTGGGTGGGCGTCGACGGCAACCGAATCGCGCTGGTCACGGAGTCGGAAACGGCCGCCGCGGAGTTCCGCGCGGCGCACCCCGGGCTTCGGGAGTTCGACTGCCGGGGCAAACTCGTGATGCCGGGGCTGGTGAACACCCACTGCCATGCGGCCATGACCCTGCAACGCAGCCTTGCCGACGACATCGCCCTGATGGAGTGGCTCCACGACTATATCTGGCCCTTCGAGGCGCGTCAGACAGCCGACGATGTGGCGCTGGGCATGACGCTCGGCGTGGTCGAGATGCTGCTGGGCGGCGTGACGTCGTTCGTCGACATGTACTATTTCGAAAACCGCTGCGTGGAGACGGTCGAACGGCTGGGCATCCGCGCCATGCTGGGCTGCAACTACTTCGATTCGAACGTCGACGAGGTGATGCCCCAGGTGGAGGAGGCCGTGCGGCTGGCCGCCGGATGCGACCGGGTGCAGATCGCCCTGGCGCCCCATTCGCCCTATACCGTGTCGCCCGAGAACCTCCTGCGCGGCAAGCGGCTGGCGGATAAATACGGCCTGCATCTGATGATCCATATCTCGGAGACGCAGGACGAGGTGCGCATCGTGCGCGAAAAGTACGGGAAAACCTCGGTCGAACACCTTGACGGGTTGGGACTGCTGGGGCCGAAGACCATCGGCGCGCACTGCATCCACGTGACCGACAGCGACATCGAGACACTCGCCGCGCGGGGCGTCGCCGTGTCGCACAACCCGCAGAGCAACATGAAAATATCGAGCGGCGTGGCGCCCGTCGAGCGGATGCGCGCCGCGGGTGCGCTGGTGACGGTCGGCACGGACGGAACCTGTTCGAACAACGATCTCGACATGTTCGAGGAGGTGCGCACGGCGGCCTTCCTGCAAAAATCCGCGACGGGCGATCCCGTGGCCCTTCCGGCCTGGGAGGCGCTGCGGCTGGCGACGGTGAACGGCGCGCGGGCGATGGGCTATGCCGACGGCGAACTGGGCGTCGTCCGCGAGGGCGCGCTGGCCGACCTGATCGTCGTGGACCTTCAGAAACCCCATTTGCAGCCCGTCAACGACGTGGTGTCGAATCTGGTCTACTGCGGCAAGGCCTCGGATGTCGATACGGTGGTCGTCGACGGACGGATCGTCGTCGAGAACCGCTGCGTGGCGGGCGTCGACCTGCCGGCGCTCTATGCCGGGGTTGCGGCGGCCGTCGCGCGAATTAAAGCCGGCCGATGACCGGATGCGGAGGGGCACGGTGCAGCGTCCCGTCCCGCAAATCCGGCTCGCAGCCGGGTGGCATCGGAATTGCGTTGAACCACCTGATTATAAAAACTATCGAATTATGGATCACAAGGTAACTTTCGGCGGCAAGCCCGTGACGCTTGTCGGCAATCGCTGCAAAGTGGGGGAGACGGCCCCCGTATTTACGGTCACCGATGCGGGGCTGCAACCCGTGTCGTCGGACGTTTTCCACGGCAAGGTGCGCATTTACAGCGTCTTTCCGTCGGTCGATACTCCGGTCTGCTCGTTGCAGAACATCCGCTTCAACCGCGAGGCGTCGAAACTGGGCGACGACGTGGTCGTCGTGTCGCTGTCGGTCGACCTGCCCTTTGCGCAGAAACGCTTCTGCGCCGCCGAGGGCATCGACCGCGTGCATGTCTTCTCGGATTACAGGGAGCTGGATTTCGGCATGAAGTACGGCTTCGTGATCGACTCCCTGCGCCTGCTGGCGCGCGGCGTGGTGGTCGTGGACCGCGACGACGTGGTGCGCTACGTGGAGTACGTGCCCGAGGTCACCCACGAGCCCGACTACGAAAAGGCGCTGGCCGTGGCGCGCGAACTGGCGAAGTAAGCCGCCGGAACGGCCGAAAAAACGGACCCCGTGCGGAACCTTTATGGTTGTTTGATAATATTGCAACCGAGGTGTTGGCAGGGGCCATCCCGCGAAAAAGCAAAGTTCGGAAATAGCTGCGTTGTCAAATCGTTACCGCGGCTGTTTCCGAACGGCTTTTGATGGCGTGCTGTTTTTCCAAGGTCTTGCTCTGGCCGAAAGGGCAGTCCGGGCGGAACGGCAAAGCCCCCATAATGGGGCTGTCGCGATCGACGGCATGATTTCGCAATTCGGGCCAACGATACGGGGAATGCTTCCGGGTAGTATCCGCACGCCGCATGATAAAACTGCCATTGTCCGGAATAAATGCCCTGTGATTTCGTTTTCCGGAAATTTTTTCCTTTCTTTGTTAGCCAAACGATCCGTACCTTCGGGAAATCCCCCGGAGGCGGTTGTCGTTTGTTCCGGCGGAACGTTCCGCCGTCCGGCGTACGAAGCCACAGAGGAATTACTACGGCTATGCAACAGTTCGATGCCCTTTTCACGAAGTATAAACGGCGGTTCACGCTCTTTGCCGACAGCTACATTCACGATATGCAGTTGGCCGAGGACATTGTGACCGATGCTTTCATGGCCTATTGGGAGGCGTTCCGGCAGTCGCCTCCTGCCGGAATAAACGCTCCCGCCTATATTCTCACCATCGTTAAGAACAAGTGCATCAACGAACTCGAACACCGCAAGGTGCACGAGAAGTTCGTAGCGTCGTCGCTGACCGACGCCCAATGGGAGTTGAGGATGCAGCTGGCATCGCTGCGCGCCTGCGAACCCGACGCGATTTTCACGGCTGAAATGGAAGAACTGGTACGGCGTTCGCTGCGTAAACTTCCGCCCAAAGCACAGAAAGTCTTTACGATGAGCCGGCTCGAAGGCCGTTCTCACCGTGAAATCGCAGTCGAACTCGGATTGAGCGTTAAAAGCGTTGAGTATTATATGAACATCGCTTTGCGCACGTTGCGCGCCGACATGGCGGGTTATGTCGCAGCGCTGATCTTCTACCTCGGCCGGTAAGCTCCCTTGCGGTCCGAAGTCCCCGGCCGCAAAATTTTTCCAAAAAAAACGCATTTTCGTTTAGGGTTCGGCCCGGGTTTCTTGTTATTCTTGTGTAACGGCTACTTGAAGACCGTTGCGCAAAGGACCTGAAACCATGGACAAAAACCTGTTATACAAGTATTTCAAAGGCGAAGCGTCGCCCTCGGAGCGCAAAGCCGTTCGCACGTGGGTCGAAGCGTCCGCCGACCACTACGACGAATATATCCGCGAGCGTAAACTCTTCGACGCCTCGCTGCTGCTCTCGCCGCGTGAGGTGCGCAGCCCGCTCAAAGCGCGTCTGCTGCGTCTTGGGCGAATGGCCGCTGCCGCCGCTGCGGTTTTTGCACTGGGAGTTTTGTTCCAGCACCTCAATACCCGTCCCGAAGAGGGGCTTATGCAACGCATCATCGTGCCGATGGGCCAGCGTGTGAATCTGCAATTGGCCGACGGAACCGATGTCTGGCTCAATTCAGGCAGCGAATTCACCTATTCCACGACATTTTCGAAGAGCGACCGCCGGGTAACGCTCGACGGCGAGGGCTATTTCAAAGTGGCGAAGGACGCCAGACATCCTTTCCGCATTGAAACGGCCTGCGCCGCAGTCGAGGTGCTCGGCACGGAGTTCGATCTGGCGGCTTCCTGCTCGACGGGCGATTTCCGCACATCGCTGGTCGAGGGTTCGGTGCGCATCGAGGCGGGCGACGTCTGGACGGTGCTCAAACCCAACGAGTCGGCGACGCTGCATGACGGGACGTTCGTGATTTCGGAGATTACCGACGGCGATGAATTCCTCTGGCGCGACGGCATCCTGAGCTTCGGCGAAACCCCCTTTGTGGAGCTTATGAAACGCTTCGAGCAATTCTACGGCGTGAAAATCCGGGTAGACAACCGGCGCATGGCGGGTTACTCGGCCATGGGTAAGTTCCGTCAGGCCGACGGCGTGGAGCACGCCCTGCGCGTGCTGGCTTCAGACGCCGGGTTCGACTATGTTTTCGATGACAAAAATCAGCTGATAATTATCAAATAACCGAAATCTAACCTTAAAAACAGAACTTCAAACCGGAAAAATCAGTAAACGACGAACAAACCTCCCGGGACCGGATCGTTTGGCGGATTCGGCAGCCCGGAAAACTGCTTAATCATCTTATAAACTCCAAATTTATGAATCCATATTTACATTCGGAAGCCACAACTCCCGCTCCCCGGCGCGTGCGCCCGGCAAGGGTGGCGGCAGGAATCGCGGCGTTCGTGATGCTCCTTTTCGCCGGTCCGCTCCACGCGCAGGATGCCGTGGTAACGATCTCGAAAAGCGGCACGGTGAAACAGATCCTCCATGAAATCGAGTCGCAGACCGACTATCTTTTCGTGGTTAACGCGCAGGTGGACGTAAAGCGTCCGGTGCATATCGACGCTCAAAAGAAAACGGTCCGTGAGATACTCGACCGCCTCTTTGCGGGGCAAGGCGTGGGTTACGAGCTTAAAGGCAGGAACATCATGCTCTCTCCGGTCAGGGAGAAACCGGCTGCCGGACCGGAAAATGATTTCGGGCCGCGTGATGGACGCTTCGGGCGCCGGTGTGGCCGGTGCCACGGTGATCGTCAAGGGAACCCCGAACGGTACGACGACCGTCGGCGACGGCTCGTTCTCGCTCGATCTGAAAAATGCCGGCGCGGACGCTGTGCTGCAAATCTCATTCATCGGCATGAAACCCGTCGAAGTCGCCGTAGCGGGCGCTTCGCAATTGAATGTCCGGCTGGAGGAAGACACCCAACTGGTCGATGCGGTTGTCGTGACCGCCCTCGGTGTGAAACGCGAGGAGAAAGCGCTGGGATATGCCGTGCAGAAAGTTTCCGGCGACGAGCTGGGAACGGTGAAGACCACCTTTGTCGGCACGGCTCTCACGGGCAAGGTCGCCGGCCTTCAGGTGCGTAACAGCACGGAGTTCGGATCGGCTCCGACGCTGCGTATCCGCGGAGAATCGCCGCTGTTGGTGGTCGACGGCGTGCCTTACGAGTATGTGGCCCTTTCGGAGCTGGTGGCCGACGACATCGAGTCGATCGACGTGCTGAAAGGCGCTTCGGCCTCGGCGCTCTACGGCGCCAAGGGCGGTTCCGGCGCTGTCATGGTGACGACCAAGAAAGCAAAGAAGGAGGGACTCGATGTCAGCGTCAACAGCAGTCTGATGGCCGATGTGGGATTTCTGGCATTTCCCGACGTGCAGACCCAGTACAGCTCCGGCGCGGGTGGCAAATATCTCCTGAACGATGCCGTGTGGGGCGACAAACTCGACATCGGCCGCACGGCGACGCTCTACAACCCCTATACCTATGAAAACGAACCGGATCAGCCGCTCGTATCGCGGGGCCGGAACAATTTCGAGAACTTCCTGCAGACGAGTTTCGTGGCCAACAATACGGTAAGCATCGCCTACAAGGGCAAGCTGGGCAGTTTCCGCACCTCCGTCAACCACATCTACAACCGCGGCCAGTATCCCAACACGAAGCTCAACAAGACCAATTACAGTCTCAACGGCGATCTGAAATACAAACGGTTTTCGTTATCGGCGGGCCTGACCTACAACTATGCCACCTATCCGAACAATTACGGTACGGGCTACGGCAAGGGCAGTTACATTTACAACCTTGTGATCTTCCAAGGCACGGAGTACGACATCCGCGACTTCCGCAACTACTGGGTCAAGCCCGACGAGCAGCAGAACTGGGTGGTCAACGGCTCGTGGTACGACAATCCCTATTTCCTGGCCAACGAGAACACGCACGGCGACAAACAGCATCTGGTGAACGGCTATCTGACGCTGGGGTACGATCTCACGTCGTGGCTCAAGCTGTCGGCCCGTACGGGCGTAGACGCCAAGAACGGCCGTCAGGAGTGGCGCGAGGCGTGGAGTTCGGCGGCCGCTCCCCGTTCGGGCGAGAGCCACAAGAAAGGCTATTATGAGATTCAGAAGCGCACGGGATTCAGCATCAATCAGGACGTGATGTTCACTGCGGACAAGACCTGGGGCGGCTTCGGGCTGAATGCCATGGTCGGCATGAATGCCTTCTACCGCAGTTGGGACACGTTGAGCGGCTATACGCAGGGCGGACTTACGATCCCCGGCTATTATTCGCTCAAAGCGTCGGTCAATCCGGCCCTGGCCGCGAGCACGATGTCGCGCCGCCGCTCGATGTCGCTCTACGGCAAGGCGACTCTTTCGTGGAAGAGCATGGCCTATGTCGACGTGACGGCCCGTAACGACTGGTCGTCGACGCTTCCGGCCGAGTCGCGGTCCTATTTCTATCCGTCGGTGGCCGGCAGCTTCATCCTTACGGAGGTGCTTCCGAAGATGCGCGGCGTCGATCTGCTGAAGGTGCGCGGATCGTGGACCCGCACCAAGATGGACCTCGGCGTGTATGACATAGACCGCAGCTACACGATCTCGGCCGACCGCTGGGGCGGCATGTCCGGGGCGGACTATCCCGACAAGATCCGCGGCTCGGTCAATCCCGAGACCAAGGACGCCTACGAAGTGGGCGTTGCGGGTATTTTCTTCGGCAACCGCCTGCGTGCCGACGTAACCTATTACCAGACTTTGAGCTACGATTTCGTGAAGGACGGCACGGTCAGCAACGCTTCGGGCTTCACGCACAAGAAGATCAATACGAAGGAGGAGCTGCTGCGCCGCGGCGCGGAAGTGATGCTTTCCGCGACGCCCGTCAAAACGAAGGACTGGCGGTGGGACACGGGCGTCAACTGGTCGCTCGACCGCTACTATTACCACAAGCTCGATCCCGAATATTCGAACGCTTCGCCGTGGGTGTACGAAGGAGCGCGCTGGGACTGGATCGCCATTCAGGATTGGGAGCGCGATCCCGACGGCAATATCGTCCACGGCAGCAACGGACTTCCGGTGCTGAGCCAGTACAAGTCCAAGCGCGGGGTCTATACCCCCGACTGGATATGGGGCTGGACCAACACCGTCAAGTGGAAGAACTTTACGCTTTCGTTCTCGTTCGACGGACGTGTGGGCGGCATCGGTTTCTCGACGACCGACCAGGCGTTGTGGAACGGAGGTTCGCATCCCAAATCGGCCAACCAGTTCCGTTACGACGAGGTTGTGAACGGTCGCAAGACCTTCGTGGGCCGCGGTGTGAAGGTCGTCTCGGGCAGCGTGGACTACGACGCTTACGGACGCATCCTGCGCGACGACCGGGTCTTTGCGCCGAACGACCGGGTGGTCTCTTACGAGGCTTACGTCAAGGAGTACAACCCGACGGCTTACCGTCCCCGCTGGCAGAACTATTTCGATCAGTCGTTCATCAAGTTGAGGGATGTTTCGCTGACATGGAACATTCCGCAGCCGTGGTGCGCGAAACTGGGACTGAAATCCGCGTCGCTTTCGTTCATCGGCCAGAATCTGCTGATGTGGACCAAGGGGTTCAAGTACAGCGATCCCGATTCCATCGACCTTTCGACCGGAGAGGAGAACCTCTCGTCACCCTCGCTCCGCCTGATCGGTTATAATCTCAAACTCAACTTCTAACCGGAAATACCATGAAATTTCTCAAACATACGGTCTGGAGCCTCATCGTGGCGTCGATGATGGGCGCCTGCATGGGTTTCGACGAAATCAACGTCGATCCTGATAAGACCAACCGTCCCACGCCGGGCATGCTTGCGACGCAAGTGCTTTTCAGCATGATGGATTCTCGCAGCAACTCCTCCGAGGGTTTTGCCAACCACAACATGCTTTCGAAGCACCTGGCCTGCGGCGAGAAGATCCGCGACTATGCCTACAACCGCATCGGCCGGACGGGCTTCGGCGCCTATACGTCGCTCATCGAAGCGAAAAAAATGGTCGAATGCGCTGCCGAGGTCGAGAAGCCGGCTTACCGCGCTCTGGCGCATTTCGTCCGGGCCTACAACCTTTTCTATCTTACGATGCGCGTAGGCGACATTCCCTATTCGGAAGCTCTGGGCGGCGAGAAAGGCAACTTCACGCCCCGTTACGATACGCAGAAGGATGTGATCGCGGGGGTGCTCGACGAGTTGGACGAGGCCTATGAACTGTTTTCGCAGGCGTCGGATTTCGCAGGCGACTTCGTCTTCGGCGGCAAGCCCGACAAATGGATGCGCACGGTCAATGCCTTTGAGCTGAAGGTGCTGATGTATTGTGTGGCGAAGGATGCGGAGATCGACGCTGCCGCCCGGTTCGCCCAGGTCTTCGGGCGCGGCAAACTGCTCGCGTCGAACGCGGACAATTTCCAGTTGGTCTACTCTTCGCGCCCCGATCAGATGTATCCGTTCAACCAGTATCCCAAGTTCAGTATGTACATGCTGGTTTCCTCGACGCTTGTGGAGATGCTCAAAGAGCATGAGGACCGTCGGTTGTTCTACTACGCCGAACCGGCCCAGGCGCTGCTTTCGGCCGGAGAGGATGCATACGAGGCTTATGAAGGCGTGGACCCGGTGGCCGAGAGTTCGGAGATCGTGAACGCCTATATGCGCGGCAGCTGCTCGAAACTCAACAACCGGTATCTGGAAACCGAGGCCGGAGAGCCGTTCATCCGCATCGGCTATGCGGAACAGCAGTTCATTCTTGCCGAGGCTGTCCTGCGCAAATGGATTACGGGCGAAGGCGCCGAGGCCTATTACAGGTCGGGCATCCGCGCCGCGATGGAATTCACGGCAGCCAACACGCCGGTCAAGTACCGGCACGGCGTGAAGATCGACGACGCCTATATCGCCTCCTATCTGGAGGGACCGCAGGTGAAGTTCGGCGCTTCGGCGGCCGAAAACCTGAACCGGATTTACAAACAGAAGTACATGCTCTATTTCCTCCAGCACGAGTGGGACGCATTCTTCGAATGCCGTCGGACGGGGGTCCCCGAATTGCCGGTCAACCCTTCGACCAACATGAACACCGACCCGTCGAAGATGCCCGTGCGCTGGATGTATCCCCAAACCGAATACGACCGCAACAACGCCAACGTCATGGAGGCGATCGCACGCCAGTATGACGGGCTGGATAATGAGAATTGTGTCATGTGGCTTCTTAAATAATTGGTTACGATGAAACGGATTGAATATTTGATTTGGTCGGCCCTGTGCCTGATCCTGGTTTCCTGCGAGGCCCCGGTGGTCGATGATTTCGGCGTGCGTCTGCCCGAGGAGCCGCTGGCCGTGACCGGATGCGTCGTCGATACGGATGGCGCACCGATGGAAGGGGTCGTCGTTTCGGACGGTTATACCGTGACGCAAACCGACGCGGAAGGACGTTATGAGATTACGGCGCCCCGCTGTGCCGCATTTGTCTGGGTTTCGGCTCCCGAAGGCTATATGGCCCCGTTGAAAGAGTCGGGCATCCCCGATTTCTTCCGGGCGCTCGGTTCGTTCGAAACGACGCAGACGTGCGATTTCACGCTCGAGAGACTGGATGGTTCGAAACCGTGGGTGATGCTGGCCGTCGGCGACCCGCAGGTCAAGAATAACGAACAGGTCGGCTATTTCCGGGAGGAAGGCATTGCCGATATGCGGAAGCTGATGGCTGCGGATGCTTCGAAACGCTATTTCGCCTTGATATTGGGCGATTTGGTTTACGACCAGATGGGCATGTACGACGCTTATGTGAAGTCGCTTTCGGAACTGGGCATCCCGCTTTTCCACGTCATCGGCAACCACGATCACGACAAGAATGCCGTAGACGCCGTGGATGAACCCGAATTGCAGGACCCTGCGGCCGATGACGATTACGAGAGCTTCATCGGCCCGACCTACTATTCGTTCGACCTGGCGGGCATGCACTTCCTGATGCTCGACAATGTGTATATGTCGAAAAAGGGAGGTACGTTCGAAAAGAAACTCACCGGCAACCAGATCGACTGGATCCGAAAAGACCTCGCATCAGTCCCCAAAAGCAAGAAACTGGTGGTTTGTCTGCATATCGCCACCCGCCAGCGCATGAACAAGGGGTTGGGTGAAATGACGGAACTGTACGATCTGCTGGCGGGTTATCAGGTGGAGATCTTCTCGGCCCATGCCCATGCCAATTTCAGCGACCGAATCCGTCCGGACATTTACGAGCGTACGCTCGGAGGCCTGTGCGGAACGTTCTGGAGCCGGAACCGCGCCAATCACGACGGAACGCCCTGCGGTTACGGCGTGGCGATTGTCGATCCGACGCAGACGAAGCATTTTTCGGATTACTATTACAAAAGTCTGGGGCAGGAACGCGACTATCAGATGAAGGTCTATTCGATGAACGAATCCCGGGTGGCGAGCAACCTGCAAGTCAACATCTGGGACTGGGACCCCGGAACATGGACCGTGAAATGGTATGAGAACGGGGTGGACAAGGGTGCGCTCGCCCCGAGCCCGTCCAACATCGAGGACCCCGACGTCTACAACTATTACCTCGGCGATGCCGCATTCGCCAAGGTTTCCGACCACATGTTCCTCTGCAAGCCGCAGCCGCATGCCAAGGTGCGTATCGAGGCGACCAACAACCTTTTCGGCAAAACCTATACGGCCGAGATCGCCGATGCCGGAACGCCCAACCAGGTAGTCGTTCCGACGGCCATGTTCGAACAGTTCGAAGGCAAATGGCTGTATTCCGAGGATTTCAACACGCTTCCGGCTCCGGCCGCAGCCACCGCGGCATTCCCGTGGACCGACGGCTCGACAATCAAGGGTTGGCGGATGGATTGTGTCCTCAAGAGCGGCAGTTCGATGGTCTATCAGTCGCAGGACGGTACGGCTGCGGCGGGAGCATTCAAGAATTTCGGTCAGATCGGCAACTCCAATCGCGCATTGGGTGCACTGACTTCGGGATCAATCCGCGAGGTGCTGTGGGGCGTCCTTCTCAAAAACAACACCGGGAAGACGATTGAAAAGGTTCGCATCTCCTATTACGGCGAGGTGTGGCGTTCGGGCAGCAACATCGCCTTCGATAAATCGAAGGATTCGACCGACCTGCATCAACTGCGTTTCAGCTATGTGAGGAATCCCGAAATCTTCGCCGACCCCTTCTCGTTCACCGAAGAGGCGATGCCTCCGACGGTCGATCTGTCGCAGGGTCCCAACCGCATCGGCTATCTCTCCTATCCGCGCACGGCGAATGCCGATACGACTCCCGTGCGTTCTGACGGGAAAGGCATCGGGGCGCTCGACGGACATGCCGATGCCAACCGAACGCTGATCGAAGGTGACCTGGAGGTCGATCTCGCTCCCAACGACCTGATCCTGCTACGCTGGTGGTATCGTTACAATGCGGCGGACTGGAATCCCGGACTGGCCATCGACGATCTGAAAGTCGAAGTGCTGGAATAAAACCGCGGATACAGCGTCTCAACGAAAACGGAGCGCCGCTTGCGCCGGTCGGAAGCGGCGCTCCGTTTTCCATAATTCAGTAATTCAGCTTTTTTCGAACGAATGAAAAGAAGATTGTTCGGACGGTCGCCGCTGGCGGTGGCCGTTCTGGGGAGCGCATGCTGTTCCGACAGCTCTGAACCGCTCTACAAAGATGTTTCGCAGCCTGTCGAACGGCGTATCGACGACCTGATGGGCCGCATGACCCTGCGTGAAAAGATCGGGCAGATGTGTCAGTTCGTGGGTTTGGAACACCTGCGCATGGCCGAGCGGAACGCCACGCCCGAGGAGATCCGCGACGGGCACGCCCAAGGGTATTACCCGGGCTACCACTCGACCGACATCCTGCGGATGGTCGAGACGGGCGAGGCCAGCTCGTTTTTCCATGTCGTAACCCCCGAGGAGGCCAATTACCTGCAAGGTTTGGCGCAAAAAAGCCGCTTGCAGATTCCGCTTCTGATCGGTATCGACGCCATCCACGGCAACGGCCTTTACAGCGGCGCGACGATTTACCCGACCTCGATCGGACAGGCCGCGACGTTCGACCCGGACCTCGTGGAGCGGCTGTGCCGTGAAACGGCGCTCGAAATGCGGGCCATGGGCGCCCAGTGGACCTTCAACCCCAATGTCGAGGTGGCTCGCGACGCCCGTTGGGGACGCTGCGGGGAGTCGTTCGGCGAAGACCCGCTGCTGGTCGGCAGGATGGGCGCCGCTTCGGTCCGCGGCTATCAGGGGGCGGATTTCACCGGAACGGACCGCGTCATCGCCTGCGCCAAGCATTTTGTAGGCGGCTCGCAACCCGTCAACGGCATCAACGGCGCACCGTTCGACGCCTCGGAACGCACACTGCGGGAGATTTTCCTGCCGCCGTTCCGGGCGTGCATCGAAGCGGGCGTACACAGTGTGATGGCTGCGCACAACGAGGTCAACGGCCATCCGGCCCACGGCAGCAAATGGCTGCTGACCGACCTGCTGCGCGGAGAGATGGGCTTCAAGGGCTTTGTCGTCAGCGACTGGAAGGACGTCGAACGGCTGGTGGACAAACATGCGCAGGTCGCCACCGAGGAGGAGGCTTTCATCCGCAGCGTCGCCTGCGGGATGGACATGCGTATGCACGGTCCGGTCTTTATCGACGTGATCCAGCGGGCCGCGGAGCAGGGCGTGATCTCCGAAAAAAGGATCGACGAGGCCTGCCGCGGGATTCTGGAAGCCAAGTTCCGGCTCGGACTTTTCGAAAATCCGTTTGTCGATGCCGCGCAGACCGCCGAACTTTGCAACACTTCCGAGCACCGCGCCACGGCGCTCGAAGCGGCCCGCAAGTCGATCGTCCTGCTGAAAAACGACGGACTTCTGCCGCTCGACTTTTCGAAATACCGGCGGATTCTCGTGGCGGGACCCAATGCCGACAGCCATGCCGTCATGGGCGACTGGTCGCTGCCCCAGCCGGCTGAAAACATCGTCACCGTACTCGCTGGTTTGAAGCAGATCGCTCCCGACTGCGCGTTCCGCGAAGTCGGCTTCGGCAATAACCCCAAAACGATGCAGGCGGCGGATGTCGACCGTGCCGTCGCGGCGGCGCGTGTGTCGGACCTCGCCGTATTGGTCGTGGGTGAAAACGGCCTGCGTTACGACCGCGGCGCCAAGACCTGCGGCGAGAACGTCGACCGCTGGGATCTGGGCCTTTACGGGCTTCAGCAGGAGCTGGTCGAGCGCGTGGTGGCCACGGGAACGCCGACCGTCGTGGTGCTCGTAAACGGGCGTCCGCTGGCTCTGCCGTGGATCGAGGAGCACATTCCGGCCGTCGTCGAGGCCTGGGAGCCGGGCTGCATGGGCGGTCTGGCTGTCGCCGAGGTGCTCGCGGGCGAAGTGAACCCTTCGGGGAAGCTCCCGATGTCGTTCCCCAAGCATGTGGGACAACAGATGGTCAACTACAACCGCAAGCTGTCGAGTCTCTGGGCCGGATATGTCGAGGGCGACAACCAGCCGCTCTGGGAGTTCGGCTACGGGTTGAGCTATACGACGTTCGCTTACGACGCGCTGACGGTCGACAAAACCTCGGTGCGCGCCGGCGATGTGCTGAAAGTGTCGGTCGACGTGGTCAACACGGGCGACCGTGCGGGTGAAGAGGTCGTGCAGCTCTATATCCACGACCTGTACAGCTCCGTGACCCGGCCGATCAAAGAACTGCGGGATTTCCGCCGCGTCGCACTGGCTCCGGGCGAACGCAAGCGCGTGGAGTTCTCCCTGCCCGTCGAGCGGCTCGGCGCGTTGGACGAGAACATGCGTTTCGCCGTCGAAGCGGGCGACTACGAAATCATGGCCGGCTCGTCGTCGGCCGACCGAAACCTGTTGAAAACCACTGTAACCGTCAAATAAATGAATCTATACCGTAATCTGCTCGCGGGGTTCTCGGCTTTGCTCCTGCTCGGGGCATGCACCGATCCGGACGTGCGTGCGGCCCGGGAACTGGCTTCCCGGGTACTGGGGGAGCGGGCCGGGCAGGTCCGCTTCGAGAAAATCGGCACGCCGTCCGGAACGGACTTTTACGAAGTCGAAGGAGCCGAGGGCGCCGTCGTTATCCGCGGCAACGATGCCGGCGCGATGGCCGTCGGTCTGAATCAATACCTGAAAAACGTCTGCCACGCCTCTGTGTCATGGTTTGCCCATGATGGGGTCTCGCTGCCCGAACGCCTTCCGGCCGTTGCCGGGAAACTGGCGGCCGAGGCACGGTGCGACCGGCGTTTTTTTCTGAACTATTGCACGTTCGGCTACACGATGCCGTGGTGGGGTTGGCCGGAGTGGGAGCGTCTGATCGACTGGATGGCGCTCAACGGAGTGAATATGCCTCTGGCCATTACGGGACAGGAGGCCGTGTGGCAGCGTGTGTGGCGACGGATGGGCCTGACCGACGAGCAGATCGGCGCCTACTTTACCGGACCCGCACACCTCCCGTGGCATCGTATGTCGAATGTCGACGGCTGGGGTGGCCCGCTGCCGCAGGGATGGATCGACGGGCAGGAAACATTGCAGAGACGCATCCTCGAACGCGAACGGTCGCTGGGGATGACGCCCGTGCTTCCGGCTTTTGCCGGGCATGTTCCCGCTGCGCTGAAGGCCCGGTATCCCGAAGCGGATATTATGACCATGAGTTCGTGGGGCGGGTTCGGGGACAAATACCGCAGTTCATTCCTCAGCCCGACGGACCCGCTGTTCGCCGGGATTCAGCGCGAATTTCTCGCCGAGCAGACCCGTTTGTACGGCACCGACCACATTTACGGGGCCGATCCGCTCAACGAGGTGCAGCTGCCGCGCTGGGATGCCGAATACCTCGCTTCGGTGGCCGGGCATATTTACAGTTCGCTCGCCGAGGCCGATCCCGAAGCCGTGTGGTTGCAGATGACCTGGCATTTCTACTACGACAAGGAGTGGACCGACGCCTTGCGTGAAGCGTTCATGCGTGCCGTGCCCGGCGACCGCCTCGTGTCGCTGGACTACTACTGCGAAAATACCGAGGTCTGGCGTATGACCGACCGCTATTACGGCAAGCCCTATATCTGGTGCTATTTGGGAAACTTCGGCGGCAATACGATGCTCAAGGGCAACCTCCGCGAAACGGGACGCCGTATCGAGCAGGCTTTTGCCGCGGGAGGCGACAACCTCTGCGGAGTGGGTTCGACGCTCGAAGCGTTGGATGTCAATCCGCTGATGTACGAATACCTCTTCGATAAGGCCTGGCGGCATACCGGCGACGACGCGACGTGGATCGACGCCTATGCCGACAGTCATGCCGGATGCGAGGATGCCGATTTCCGGGCCGCCTGGCGCTGGATGCTCGACTCGGTCTATGTCGACTGTGCGCGGCTGGGGCAGGGTACGGTAACCAACTCGCGGCCGTCGCTGCGGGGCGTGATCCGCTGGACGCAGCCCGGAAACTCCTACGACAACGCCGGGCTGTGCCGCGCCTGGGGGCGGATGCTTCGCGCCGAAGGACACGGTGCGATGTACGACTTCGATCTGGTGAACGTGGGCCGTCAGGTCCTCGGCAACCATTTTGCACTCCTGCGCGACGCCTTCACGGCAGCGTACGAACGGCGTGATCCGGCGGACATGCGTCGCCGGAAGGCGGAGATGATGGCGCTGCTGGACGATCTGGACCGTTTGCTGGCCTGCCATCCGACATTCTCGCTCTCCCGATGGATCGAGGCGGCGCGCGCCGTCGGCACGTCCGGGGCCGAGAGCGACTATTACGAACGAAATGCCCGCAACATCCTCACCACCTGGGGCGACCGCGACCAGAGCCTTAACGATTACGCCAACCGCACATGGGCCGGACTGGTCGCTGCCTACTACAAACCCCGCTGGGAGTTGTTCTGCGACGCAGTCCTTGAAGCCGTGGAGTCGGGCGCGCCGTTCGACGAAGCCGCTTTCACCGAGCGGTGCAGGGATTTCGAATGGGCGTGGGTCAATTCCACGGATAAAAGCGGCCTGAACGCAGGGCGTTCCGCCGCGAAACCCGTTGCCGGAATGCTCTATGCGAAGTATAAATCCCAAATCGAATAGACCATGCGCAAGCTGTTCCTATTGTTCGCGCTCATTGCGGCGGCAGGCGCTTCGGCGCAGAAACGATCTTTTCGGGTGCTCACCTACAATGTCTGTGAGGGGTTGAAAATGGATACGACGGCTTCGAAGGAACGATTTGTCGCCTGGATGCGCGAACTCGATCCCGACCTGGCCGCCTTGCAGGAGATGAATGGATTCACGCAAGCGCGTTTGGAGAAACTTGCGGCAGCCTACGGTCATTCCCATGCCGTATTGCTCAAGGATACAGGGTATCCCGTGGCCCTTACATCGAAATACCCGATCGTAGCGAAACGGGTGACGGATAATATGCACCACGGATTCCTGATCGCCCGCACGGGCGGCTACAACATCGTCGTGGCGCACCTCTCGCCTTTCAGCTGGCGCAAACGGCAGCAGGAGGTGGCGACGATTCGGGCCTGGATCGCAGCTTCGGGAGAACGCCGCCGCTGGATCGTACTGGGCGACCTAAACTCCTGTTCGCCGCTCGACCGCGAAGGATATGCCGACGGCCGCCTGCGGGCGCTGAACCGCCGGGGCGACGATCCCCGCACGGGCGGTAAACGACAGAACCTCGTGGACGGTGAACTGGACTTCACGACCCAGCAGGCGTTGCTTGACGCAGGTTTCTGCGACGCCTTCAAACGGTTTCATTCCGAATACGTCGCCTCCTATCCCAGTCCGGCGCGTGCCGCGGGCAATCCCGATCCCGTAACATGCCGTCTCGATTACATCTATCTGAGCCGCGATCTCCGGGCGCGCGCCCTCGACGGACGGATTCTGCGCGAAGGCGACGCCGCGACGCTATCCGACCATTTACCGTTATACATAGACCTGAAACGGTGAAAAAAATCCTGTTGACGACCTTTCTATCCGCTGCCGCTGTGGTTGCAGCGGCTCAGATCCGCAACGGGCATGTTTGCAAATTCCCCGAGCGGGATGCCTTCTACACCCGCAGCGAACTCCGCCTGCCCGACATTGCGGGGAATCCTTGTGGTTCCGGGCTGCGAAATCACCCGCAAAAAGCTATCCCAATGCGGCAGACCTCGTCGACGAACGCGGAGTGGCCTGTATGTCCAATTCCGACATCCACCAGCCGATCGCCGATCGTCGACCGCTACGGCGTGGGGCGGGGCCTGCGGCCGATGATGCTGAAAAACTGCTTCACCGGGCGCGATCGGAGACTTGAAATCGTTTGGCAGCAATATTCCTTCCCGCTCGATTGTGCCGCGCTTGGCCCCTGCAAATACCCGGTATTACGATTTATAGGCTGCAAACCATTTGCGCGTATTATTCGCGATCCGCACGAGCGTCAGCATTACGGGGACTTCGACCAGCACGCCGACGACCGTGGCCATCGCCGCGCCGGACCGTAAGCCGAACAGCGAGATTGCGACGGCAACGGCCAGTTCGAAAAAGTTGCTGGCTCCGATCATTCCGGCGGGAGCGGCGATGTCGTGCGGCAGCTGCCACCACCGCGCCCAACCGTAGGCCACGAAGAAGATCAGCACGGTTTGCAGGACGAGCGGCACGGCGATCAGCAGGATATGCAGCGGATTGGCGAGGATCGTTTCGCCCTGGAACGAAAAGAGGATCACGAGCGTCAGCAGCAGTCCGCCCACGGTCAGGTTGTCGAATTTTTTGACAAAGACGTTGTTGAAATGGTCGGCGCCTTTTCGCCTGACGACCCGCAGACGGGTCAGGACGCCCGCCGCCAGCGGGATGACGACGAACGTCACGACCGACAGCAACAGCGTATCCCACGGTATCGACACTCCGCCCACACCCAGCAGAAGCGCGACGATAGGCGCAAATGCCACAAGGATAATCAGGTCGTTCACGGCGACCTGCACCAGCGTATAGGCCGCATCGCCCCGGGTGAGGTGGCTCCATACGAACACCATCGCCGTACAAGGCGCGGCCCCTAACAGAACGGCCCCGGCCAGATACTGCCCGGCCAGCGGTTCGGGGATGAATGCCCTGAACAGCACGAAGAAGAACAGCCAGGCGATCCCGAACATCGTAAAGGGTTTTATCAGCCAGTTCGTTGCGCAGGTGATCAGAATCCCTTTCGGGCGTCGTCCGACGTTTTTCACGCTCTGAAAATCGACTTTGAGCATCATCGGGTAGATCATCAGCCAGATCAGGATGGCGACGGGAACCGACACGTTCGCATACTCCAGTTTGCCCAGCGCCGCAGGAACGGCGGGGAGCCATTGCCCGACGGCAATCCCCGCGAGGATGCAGAGCGTCACCCACAAAGTCAGATAACGCTCGAAAAAGCCTATGCCCTGTCGTTCTTTCATGGTAACTGCGGTTTGATCTCTTCTGCATAAAGCCGATAAAACCGGGTCTTGATCTCATCGCGCACGCGCCGGAATTCCCCGGCGATGAATTCGGGCGTTCCCATTGCGCGGGACGGATCGTCGAACCCGATGTGCAGGCGGTGCATGACGCGGCCCGTGAACACCGGACAGTTTTCGTTCGCGCCGCCGCAGACGGTGATCACATAATCCCACCGCCCGCCGAGGTGTTCCGACACATGGTGCGGCGTATGGCTGCCGATGTCGATGCCGGCTTCGGCCATTACTTCGACGGCCTGCGGATTGACGCGGGACGCAGGTTCGGTTCCCGCCGAAAAGACATCCAAACGGGAGTCGAACGACTGCATGAAGCCGTGGGCCATCTGGCTGCGGCAACTGTTGCCCGTGCATAAAATCAGTATCCTCATCGTTTATGCGTTTTTCCAGCCGATCAGGGCCGTATGGTTTCCGGAAAGTCGTTTGACGCGTTCGATCCACGGCAATTCACCCTGCGCTTTGGATTGCAGGAACGGATTGTCCGTGGCCACCAGCGACAGGCAGGAGTTTACAACCCACCACTCATTGCGTATTCCGGCACGGCGCAGGTCGGCCTGCAACCGTTCGGCTTCGAACACGGGCGTCGCTTCGGGCAGCGTGACGATCACCACCTCGGTCTGCCCGGGGTCGCGCAGACGCGGCAGCAGGTGCGCCACGGCCCCCGTAACCTCGCCCTGCGTGCGCTCGACCTCTTTGTGATAGCTTTGCGTGGCGTCCAGCAGCAGCAGCGTGTGCCCCGTGGGAGCCGTGTCGATCACGACGATCTCCGTATCGGCTTTCTCCACAATCCCGGCAAAGGCTTTGAACACGGCGATCTCCTGCGTACACGGCGACCGCAAATCCTCTTCGATATACTCCATATCCTCGGCGCCCATGCCGTTTTCACGCGCTTTGGCCCGCACCTCGTTTTTATAGGCTTCCAGCACCTCGGCCTCGTCGATGCGGCTCACGTCCAGACCTGCGGCGACAGCCTGCCCGTAATTGATATGGTTGGCCGGGTCGGTCGTCGTAAGGTGGACTTTCGCCCCGAGACGTTTCAGCCCCAGCGCAATGCGGGTCGCCACGGTCGTTTTGCCGACGCCGCCTTTGCCCATCGTGAAGATCACGCGCTTGCCCGACTCGTAGAGATCCTGCACCAGATCGTCGAGCTTCTTTTCCCCGGCGAGGGGACGATAGTCCGGAACGCCCGCAACCGCATCCGATGAGAGCATCCGCCGGATATTGGCGATATTGGAAAGATTATACGAGCGCAGGGGAATGCTGAACGCCGGAAAACCCTTGAGCGACTCGGGCATGTTCCGCATGGCGGCCTGCTGCCGTTCGAAGAGCTGCCGGGTAACGGCGTCCTCATCGTCCGACTGTTGGAGCAGGCCGTTGATGACGAGCGCCTGATTCCGGATGCCGAGCGCCTGCAATTCGTGCGACGAGCGGGCGGCTTCTTTGAGCGGCGCGTCATCGGGACGGCTCACCAGCACGAGGCGGGTTGCGGCAGAGTCGGAAAGCGTATGTACGGCCTGCTTGTAGATCTCCTTGCGCTCTTCCAGTCCCGACAACTGGCCGAGGCACGACGCGCCGTGCGTGCTTTCGCTGATAAAGGCGCTCCATGCCGAGGGGAGTTGCAGCATCCGCAGCGTGTGTCCCGTCGGGGCCGTGTCGAAAATGATGTGGTCGTAGTGCCGCTGAATCTGCGGATCGGTGATGAAGTCGGAAAAGGCGTTGAACGCCGCGATCTCCACCGTGCAGGAGCCGGACAACTGCTCTTCCATGTTCTGTATGACGCTCTCGGGCAGTTTGCCGCGGTAGGGGCCTATGACGCTCCGGCGGTATTCGGCGGCGGCCTGCTCCGGGTCGAGGTTTACGACCGTCAGCCCCGGCACCTCGGCGATCTGCGTGCCGTGTCCGTCCAATGCCTGCCCGAACACATCCTGCAAGTTGGATGCGGGATCGGTGCTGATCAGGAGGATTTTATCGCCCCGGTCGGCCAGCCCGACGGCGGTTGCGCAGGCGACCGAGGTCTTGCCTACGCCGCCTTTGCCCGTGAGAAAGAGGTATTTCGTTCCTGCTATCGTCGATAAATCAAAGGGTTTCATCGTACCGTTTATTTTAAAATAGGTATATAATCCAGCGATACGCCCGTCCACTCGGTCAGTTGATCGTTGGTCGGATAACCTTTCCGCACGGCAACCGTGCCGTCCACCAGCGTTACGGGCAGTCCGTCGGCCCCGTGCCGCATCAGGTAATCGTTCACCGTCTTGTTCGTCACGTAGAGCTGCGGTTCGTCGCGCAGGTTGTGGCGTTCGATCACAACGCCTTTGCGCTTGAGGTATTCGACGGCGGCGGCAATGCGCATCAGGTCGGGGTTGATATTCGGCCCGCACAACCCCGTGGGGCAGCACATGGCCGGGTCGAAAATTTCAATCTTTTTCATGTCTTATTTGTATTAGAGATAATAAATTACACCGTAATAAATGCCTACTGCGATGAACAGCAGGGCGACAAGGCGGTTGAGCCACTTCTGAAACGCCTGCATCCGGCTGTAAAAGCGTCCGAGGCCCGCCACGCTGTATGCCAGCATCCAGGCGACGGCCACCACGGGCAGAGCCGTGGCGAGCGCGAACACCGCAGGCAGCAGATAACCGCCCGTTTCCGCCGCCGACATCGGAATCAGCATCCCGAAGTAGAAAACCCCGCTGGTGGGGCAGAATGCCATCGCGAACAAGACGCCCAGCAGCAACGCTCCCCAGCCGCCGCGTTTCTCGATTCTGTCGCCGCCCGAAAACCCGAACTGCGGCAGCTTGAGTTTGTGCCCGAAAAGCATGAACAGCCCGATCAGGATCAGAGCCGGAGCAAGCAGCATTTCGCCGTATCTGCTGATCGCTTTTTGCAGGGCGAACATACTCGCACCCTCGCGCAGCACGGCGATCAACACCGCTCCCAACAGGGTATAGGCGGCGATACGGCCGAGCGCATACAGCAAGCCGTCGCGGAAAATCCGGCTGCGGTCGGTAATGTCGCGGCCGATATAGCCTATGGCCGTGATGTTCGCAGCCAGCGGGCAGGGGCTTATCGCGGTCAAAAGCCCCAGCAGAAACGCCGTAACCACGGGAACGGTCGAGCCGTCGAGCAGGTTCTGCAAATACTCCATAATGTTATTCCGCGAGTAGTTTTTCGATTGCCGTTTTCAGTTCCGCCTTGAATTTGTCGGGATTTGTCCGTGCGTTGGCAAAGGCGAATTGCGTGAGGTCGTTTACGGTTTCTCGGCCGTCCCGACGCCTGACCAGCAAAATCGACGACCACGCAATTTCGTATTTCTCGGCCAATGCCGCATTTTCCTGCTGCGTGATGTCGATTATCCGGAAACTCATGTCGCCGGCTTCGATCTGCCCGGCAAAACAGGTCTCTGCAACCTCTTTCGCTCCGTTCTCGATGGCCGTGCAGGTTACGCAGCGTTTCGCTCCGTGGAAACAAAGCACCTCGACCCCGTCGCTTTGGGGATCGGACGTGGCGGTTTTTCGCGGATTGTTCCCGCAGGCGGCCAGCACGACGGCGGCCAGCACCGCGACTAAAATCGTTCTCATCCTATTTTATTCGATAAAAGTTTCTTCACCTCTCCGAGCGACAGGCCCACGCCTGCCGACACGACCTTTTCATCGACCACCAGTGCGGGCAGTCCGAGCGTTTTGTATTCGATGATCTTCAGAATGTCCTGCTCCTTTGCGAGCGTCGCATCCAGCCCCAATTCGGCGATTGCGCGCTCCGTCGTTTCGTAGAGGCCTTTGCAGCGAGGGCAATCCGTGCCTAAAATTTTAATTTCCATGCTATTGTCGGTTTATATATGTAGTTCGGCGAATTACGAACAATGGGCGCAAAAAAAGAGCGGTTCACTCGCAGCAGGATTTTTTATCCCGGCATGCGCAGAAAAAATCGGCAAACAAATCGCGTGCGACAGCCCAATTCTCACGGTTGATGCAGTAACGGACTTTCGGGGTTTCGATTTCGCCCTGTATCAGCCCGGCGTCTTTCAACTCTTTGAGGTGCTGCGAGACGGTCGCCTTGGCGATAGGCAACACCTCGTGAATATCCCCGAAAAAGCAACTCTCCTGCGAAGCGAGAAACCGCAGGATCGCCATGCGCGCCGGATGGCCCATCGCCTTGGCGAAACGGGCGATCTGCTCCTCTTGACCGGTATAGGCTTTTTTCGTCATGTTTTCCATAGTTGTTCGCAAATATACGAACAACTTTCGGATAAGCAAGAAAATTTCAAATTTATTTATGGCTTTATGAAAACATAGTCGTTGCGTAACTACTTTTTTCGCAGGTAGACCGTCGCCGTGCGCGAGGTGTTGTAGATGCGGATATGGGGCTGCCGCTGTCCGTCGCCCTCCCCGGCGTCGAACGAGAAGTGTTCGGCCGCCATCGACTGCCGCTCCTGTCCGCCGAAGCGGCTTTCGTCGGTCGAGAGCACCGGGACGTACTTGCCCGGGGCCTGCACCGGAAGTTCGTAGTCGGGGATCGAGGCCGAAGGATGCCAGTTGAAGACGAACAGCAGGTCGCCGTGCGAGAAGGCCATCGTCTTGTTGCGCTCGTCCATCAGCAGATTCCACGGGTAACCGTCGGCAAGAACCTTGTATTTTTTCACCAGCCGGATCATCGCGCGGTCGAAATCGCCCAGCCACGCATAGCGCAGGAATCCGTTTTTTGCGAGCGACCACTGCCGCCGGGCGTGGGCGTAGCTCCAGCCGTTGCCCTCGCGCGGGAAGTCGATCCACTCGGGATGCCCGAACTCGTTGCCCATGAAGTTGAGGTAGGCCTGACCGCCCGTGGAGATGGTCATCAGGCGGATCATCTTGTGCAGGGCCATGCCGCGGTCGATGACGATGTTCTCCGAAGCGCGGTCCATGTGGAAATACATCTCCTTGTCCATCAGCCGGAAGGCGATGGTCTTGTCGCCGACGAGCGCCTGGTCGTGCGACTCGGCGTAGGCCACGGTCTTGACTTCGGGCAGGCGGTCGGTCATCACCGACCACATCTCCCGGATGTCCCACTGCTCGTCGGGCACCTCCTTCAGCTGCTTGATCCAGAAGTCGGGGATGGCCATGCCCAGGCGGTAGTCGAATCCGATGCCGCCGTCGGCGATCGGGATGCACATCCCCGGCATGCCGCTCACGTCCTCGGCGATGGTCACGGCCGAAGGCCGGAAATCGTGCGCGAGGCGGTTGGCCAGGGTGAGGTAGGTGAGAGCGTCCCCGTTGACCCCCTCGTCGAAGAAACGGTCGCGCGAATCGAACGTGACGTAGCCGTGGTGGCGGTAGATCATCGACGTCACGCCGTCGAAGCGGTAGCCGTCGAAATGGAACTCGTCGAGCCAGTATTTGACGTTCGACAGCAGGAAGTGCTGCACCTCCTCCTTGCCGTAGTCGAAGAGTTTCGAATCCCAGTACTGCTGGTAGCCCGCGTCGCCCGGCGGCGAGTAGAGATGGTCGGTGCCGTCGAGGGAGTTGATCCCCTCGTTGAGGTTCTTGACGTAGTGGGCGTGCACGAGGTCCATGATCACCGCCAGCCCCAGTTCATGGGCGCGGCGGATCAGCTCCTTCAGCTCCTCGGGCGTGCCGCAGCGCGACGAGGGGGCGAAGAAACTCGACACGTGGTAACCGAACGACCCGTAGTAGGGGTGCTCGGCCACGGCCATCAGCTGCACGGCGTTGTAGCCGTCCTTTTTGATGATCGGGAGTATCTTTTCGGTGAATTCGCGGTAGGTTCCCACGCCCTCGCGCTCCTGGGCCATGCCCACATGGGCTTCGTAGATCAGCAGGCTGCCGATCTTCGAGGCGTCGAACGCGTCGTCCCGCCAGTCGAACGGTTCTGCGGGGTTCCAGAACTGCGCCGTGTAGTTTTTGGTCTCGTCGTCCTGCACGACGCGCCGGGCGTAGGCCGGAATGCGGTCCAGCCAGCCGTTGTCGCCGTGGACGTGGATCTTGTAGAGCGAGCCGTGCCGCAGCCGGTCGCGGTACATCGCCGCGGGGAAAAAGGCGCTCCAGACCCCCGCGGCATCCTTGTGCATGCGGATTTCGGTGCGCTGCCAGTTGTTGAAGTCGCCAAAGACGTAGACGTCGTGCGCCCCCGGCAGCCACTCGCGCAGCCACCAGCCGTCCAGCACATCGTCCCACTGCCAGCCGAAATAGCGGTAGCCGTTGGCGTAGTCGACGAGCGATCCCGCCGAGCGTCCGATGTCGGCCATTTTCCGCTCGTAACGCTCGTGGCGCAGGTTCATCTGCGCCTCGACGGGCTGTAACCATTCGTCGCGTTCGACGATCGGAAGTCTTCGGGTCGTTTTTTCCATAGGGGAGTCGATTTTCTACAAAGGTAATAAAAAGTCGGATGGGAGCAAAACCGAATCGCACCCGGGTCCGGTTATGAGTTCCGACTGATAAAAGTGCCGTTGCGACACTAAATATATGAAAAATTTTTCTATCTTTGTCCACGAACAAAAAAACGTATCCATTACTAATACCCAATTCTACTATGCTCAAGCAACCTAAAGGTTTGATTGCCGCGGCTCTCGCCAATACGGGCGAACGTTTCGGTTTCTACACCATGATGGCCATTCTGACGCTGTTCCTGATGTCGAAATTCGGTATCGACGGCGAGCAGGCCGGGAAAATCTATTCGTTTTTTTATACCTCGATCTACATCCTGGCGCTCGTCGGCGGCCTGATCGCCGACCGGCTGCGCAACTATAAGGGGACGATCATCGCGGGTATTCTGGTGATGACGGCGGGGTATGCCGCGCTGATGGTTCCCACCGTTACGTCGAAGGCCGTGGTGATCGGCGCACTGATGGTGATCGCCTTCGGCAACGGTCTGTTCAAAGGCAACCTCCAGGCGCTCGTGGGGCAGCTTTACGACAACGAACAGTATGCCAAACTGCGCGACACGGGCTTCCAGATTTTCTACATGTTCATCAACATCGGCGCGATGTTCGCACCGTTCGCCGCCGTGGGCGTGCGCAACTGGTGGCTCCGCACGCAGGGATTCCTCTACAATTCCGACCTTTCGGCCCTCTGCCACCAGTATATCGGCGGCACGATGAGTCCCGAAGTGGCCCAGGGCCGTTTCAGCGAGCTGGCTGCCGAAGTGAGCCTCGGCGGCGTCCCGGCGGACATGGGCGTTTTCGCGCAGAGCTATCTCAACGCCTTCAACACCGGATTCCACTATGCGTTCGGCGTGGCTATCGTGGCGCTGGTCTTCTCGCTGGTGGTTTTCCTTGCCAACAAGAAGAAGCTGCCCGATCCCAAGGTTGCGGCCGCTTCCAGGACGACGCCTTCGAAGGCCGAAATCCAGCAGGATGCGCGTGAGATCAAACAGCGTCTCTATGCGCTGTTCGCCGTGTTCGCCATCGTGATCTTCTTCTGGTTCTCGTTCCATCAGAACGGTCTGACGCTGACGCTCTTCGCGCAGGATTACACCCGTCTCGAAATTTTCGGCATGCCCATCACGGCCGAGATTTTCCAGTCGGCCAACCCCTTCTGCGTGGTGTTCCTCACGCCGGTCATCATCGCCGTGTTCGCCTGGCTGCGCAACCGCGGCAAGGAGCCTTCGACCCCGATGAAGATCGCGATCGGAATGGGCATCGCCGCATTCGCCTACGTGCTGATGGTCTTCGGGTCGCTGGGCCTTCCCAAACTCGCCGAAGTGCAGGCGCAGGGCGGTCTCTCGTTCGCCGAGCGCGTCACTCCGTGGCTGCTGGTGGCCACCTACCTGATCCTGACCATCGCCGAACTGTTCATCTCGCCGCTGGGCCTGTCGTTCGTGTCGAAGGTCGCTCCGCAGAAACTCCAGGGCCTGATGCAGGGCTGCTGGCTGGGCGCCACGGCGCTGGGCAACGGCCTGCTGTTCATCGGCCCGATCCTCTACAAGCGCATCTCGATCTCCGCGACGTGGAGCATCTTCGTCATCGTCTGCGCCATTTCGATGTTCGCCATGCTGGCCATGGTCAAATGGCTCGAACGGGTCACGAAATAGACGGGGCGTTCCCGTTTTGGACAAAGCCGCCGCAGAATTTCTGCGGCGGCTTTTTTGCTCCGGTCTGCGCTGGCATGCTCGTTATGCGGACGGCCGCCGCATGATCCCCGAAGCGCCGTGCGGTCTGCCCGCCGAAGGGCGATTTCCCGCGTCCGGTTTTGCATGAAGGAGTCCTGATAGGCTCCTTTTTTGTTGTTTTCGTCAGAAAACCGGGAAAAACAGAAAACTTTTTTTGTTTTATAAGTTTTGACGCGTATATTTGCATCCGTATCAATCGGATTGGATCATGGATCAGAAGGAACGAATCATAGAACAGGCGATGCACATGTTCGTCTCGCAGGGCATCAAGTCGGTGCGCATGGACGACATCGCGCAGCAGCTGGGGGTATCGAAACGGACGCTCTACGAATTGTTCGGCGACAAGGAGGGGCTGCTCTACCTGGCGATGGACCGCTATTTCGAAAAGAAACGCATCGAGCGCGCCGCGGTGTGCGCCCATGCGCGCAACGTGCTCGAAGCGATGTTCATGGTGCTGGGCGGCGTGATGGACAACGCCGAAGTCATCCAGCGGCTGCTGAACAACCTGCGCAAGTTTTACCCGGCGGTGCACGACAAGATGACGCGCGAAGGCACCGCCAAGAGCCGCCGCGACTTGCAGGAGATGCTGGAAAAGGGGATTGCCGACGGGCTGTTCGTCGACACGATCAATCTCGATCTGGCCATTTCGGTGCTTTACTACACGGCTTCGGCCATCACCGTGCGCAAGGACCTCATTCTGCCCGCGGGCATGACCGAGCGCGAGGCGTTCGTGCAGATCATCAGCAATTTTTTCTGCGGCATCTCCACGACCAAGGGGCTGCTGCTCGTCGACGACTACCTGAAACGCTACGAGCCTGCCAAAACCGTTCACCGGATGCAATAGCCGGCGCGAAGGGGGCGGGGACTGAAATATCCGTCCGTTCCGTTCGTCCGCATAAATGATAATGACAACATAATTTTACCGAATAATGATGAAACGACTTTTTTTGATCATCGCCTTTTGGGCGGCGGGCGTCGCCGGCGCTTCGGCGCAGATGCGGCTGACGCTTCCCCAGGCGCTGGATCTCGCCTTGAGCGAAAACCCGACCGTCAAGGTCGCGGAGATGGAGGTGCAGCGTTACGACTACGTGAAGCGCCAGACGTGGGGCAACCTGCTGCCGCAGATTTCGGCGTCGGGCAGCTACACCCGTTCGATCGTGAAGTCCGAGATGCGCGGCGGCATTTCGTTCGGAGCCGATAACACCTTCGCCGTGCAGGGCGACCTGTCGCTGCCGCTCTTCGCGCCGTCGGTCTACCGCACGCTGAAGATGAACGACGCGCAGATGGCCACGGCCGTGGAGGCCGCACGCGCCTCGCGCATCGACCTGACGGCCGAGGTGAAGAAGGCCTTTTACAACATCCTGCTCGCCGAGCAGTCGCTCGCGGTGCTCCGCGAGTCGGAGGCCACGGTGCAGCGCACGGTCGACGATACGCAGGTGCAGTACAAGCACGGGCTGGCCTCGGAATACGACCTGCTGACCGCGCAGGTGCAGTTGAGCAACCTCAAGCCCACGATCCTCCAGACCGAGAATTCGATCAAGCTGGCCAAGCTGATGCTCAAGATGTACCTCTCGATTCCCGAGGATGTGGAGATCGAGGTGGTGGGCGAGCTGGACGCCCTGCGCGACGACGTGCTGGCCGGGACGGACGGGCTGACCACCGACGTGACGGACAACTCCGACCTGCGCTCGCTCGAATTGCAGGAGGAGGTTCTCCGGCGTTCGCTCAAGGCGGCCAATGCGGGACGCATGCCGACGCTCGCAGCCTTCGGGTCGGCCTCCTATACGGGTAACGACATGGAGCCTTTCAATTTCGGCGGCGCCGCCGCGACGGACGATTCCCGGTATTTCTGGACCCATCCGATTTCGGTCGGCCTGCAACTGTCGGTCCCCATCTTTTCGGGCCTGACGAAGATGAACAGGTCGCGCGAGCTGAAAAACCAGATTTCGCAACTGTCGCTCCAGCGCAGCTACGCCCGGCAGCAGATCGACGTGCAGGTGCGCTCGGCGCTGAACGACCTGCTGACCGCCCGCGAGACGATGTACGCCCAGGAGCTGACCGTCGAGCAGGCCCGCAAGGCCTACAAGATCTCCGACACCCGTTACCGGGCGGGCGCGGGGACGATCCTCGAACTCAACAGCGCGCAGCTCTCGCAGACGCAGGCGCAGCTGAACTTCTCGCAGGCGATCTACGATTACCTTTCGGCCAAGGCCGAGTACGACCGCATCGTCGGCCGCGAACACGGAAATAAATAAAAAACAGGATAAAGAACATATGAAAAAAATCGTGATTTTGTGCATCGCCGCCGTCTCTTTCGCCGGCTGCACGGGTAAGAAAGGCGTGACCGCCGTTGCGGAAGACAAAGGCGTGCTGACCAAAAGCGCCGTTGCCGAAGAGGCTTCGGTGCAGCTCACGGAGGTCTTCACCTCCGAGATCGAGCCTTACAAGGAGAACGACATCACTCCGGCGGCTTCGGGCGTGCACATCGACAGGATTTACGTCGAGGTGGGCGATCCGGTGCGCGAGGGGCAGCTCGTCGTGACGCTCGATCCCACGCAGTACACCCAGCAGCTGGTGCAGCTGAAGACCGTCGAGGACGACTACAACCGCCTGCTGCCGGTCTACGAGGCCGGAGGCATTTCGACCCAGCAGATCGAGCAGGCCAAGGCCCAGCTGGACGTGCAGCGCGAGGTGGTCGCCAACCTCAAGAAGAACATCGAGGTGCGTTCGCCCATTTCGGGCGTCGTCACGGCCCGCAACTACGAGTCCGGCGACCTGTTCGCCCAGCAGCCGATCCTGCACATCATGCAGATCGACCCGCTGAAGGTCATCGCCAACATTTCGGAGCAGTACTTCCCCAACGTGAAGGTGGGCATGCCGGTGAAGCTGGCCGTCGACATCTTCCCCGACGAGGAGTTTACGGGCACGGTGTCGCTGATCTATCCGGCGCTCGACCCCACGACCCGCACCTTCAAGGTCGAGGTCAAGGTCCCCAACGCCAAACGCACGCTGCGTCCGGGCATGTACGCCCGAACGACCTTCGACATGGGCAGCAAGGAGGGCGTGATGGTTCCCGACGTGGCCGTGCAGAAGCAGGTCGGCTCGGCCGAGCGTTACCTCTACGTCATCGTCGGCGACTCGGTTGCCGAGCGCCGCTCGGTCAAGGTGGGACGCCAGGTCGGCGACCGCGTGGACATCCTCTCGGGGATCGAAGCGGGCGAGCCGGTGGCCGTCACGGCGTTGTCGAAACTTTTCGACGGGGCCAAAGTGGATATTAAAAAAGATTAAAACAGCCCCTTTCCAATGAAAATTTACGAAAGCGCGGTCCGCAAACCGATCTCAACGATCCTGCTGTTCGTCGGCGTGATGGTCTTCGGACTCTTCTCGCTGATGAACCTGGCCGTAGACCAGTATCCCGAGATCGAGATACCCCAGATCTCGGTGATCACGATGTATCCGGGCGCCAACGCCGCCGACATCGAGACCAACATCACCCGTGTGCTGGAGGACAACCTCAACACGGTGAGCAACCTCAAGAAACTGACCTCCAAGTCGCAGGACAACGTCTCGATGATCACCGTCGAGTTCGAATACGGCTCCGACCTGAACGAGGGGGCCAACGAAATCCGCGACGTGGTGTCGCGCGTGCAGTCGCAGCTGCCCGACGACATCGACTATCCGACGATCTTCAAGTTCTCGACCTCGATGATCCCCGTGATGATGCTTGCCGTCACGGCCGAGGAGAGTTATCCGGCGCTGAACAAGATTCTCGACGACAAGCTGGTCAACGTGCTCAACCGCGTCGACGGCGTGGGCGCCGTGTCGATCATCGGCGCACCCGAACGCGAGGTGCAGGTCAACGTCGACCCCGCCAAACTGGAGGCCTACAACCTCACGGTCGAGCAGCTGGGGCAGATCATCGCCGCCGAGAACGTCAACATCCCCAGCGGCACGATCGACGTGGGCAACAACACCTTCAACATCAAGGCCGACGGCGAGTTCAAACTCTCGGACGAGATGCGCAAGGTCGTGGTGTCGAACGCCGGGGGCCGCACGGTGAGACTTTCGGACGTGGCCCAGATCCGCGATACGCTCGAAAAAGCCACGATGGACGAGCGCGTCAACGGCCAGCGGGGCGTGCGCGTGATGTTCCAGAAACAGTCGGGCGCCAACACCGTGAATATCGTCCACGAAATCCAGTCGCGCCTGCCGGAGATTCAGAAAACCCTCCCGAAGGATGTCAAGATGGAGCTGATTTTCGAAGGCTCGCAGGAGATCACCGACGCCATCGGGTCGCTCTCGGAGACCATTCTCTACGCCTTCATCTTCGTCGTGCTGGTGGTGATGGCCTTCCTCGGACGCTGGCGCGCGACGCTGATCATCTGTATGACGATCCCCGTGTCGCTGATCTGTTCGTTCATCTACCTCTTCGCCACCGGCTCCACGCTGAACATCATCTCGCTCTCGTCGCTCTCCATCGCCATCGGTATGGTGGTCGACGACGCCATCGTGGTTCTGGAGAACATTACGACGCATATCGAGCGCGGCTCGAACCCGAAGGAGGCCGCCATCTACGCCACCAACGAGGTGTGGCTGTCGGTCATCGCCACGACATTGGTGGTCGTCGCGGTGTTCCTGCCGCTGACGATGGTCCCGGGCATGGCGGGCATCCTGTTCCGCGAGCTGGGCTGGATCGTGACGATCGTGGTCTGCGTTTCGACTACGGCGGCCATTTCGCTGACCCCGATGATGTCGGCTTACCTCTTGAAACTCGAAGGCGGCCAGCACGACTACAAGGGCCTCGGCGTGATCTACAAGCCGATCGACCGGGCGCTCGAATGGCTCGACGACGCCTACGCCCGTTCGCTCGACTGGGTCGTACGCCACCGCCGGATCACCTTCTTCTCGATGATGTCGGTCTTCGTCGTGTCGCTGGGGCTGCTGACGCGGGTTCCCACCGAGTTCTTCCCGCCCTCGGACAACGGCCGCATTTCGGCCATGGTCGAGCTGGAGCAGAACGTCGGCGTCGACTACACGGCGCGCATCGCCCGGCAGATCGACAGCATCATCTATGCGAAATACCCCGAGATCGTGCTCGTCTCGGCGTCGGCCGGCGCCAACTCGTCGGACAACGCCTTCGCGGCGATGCAGACCACCGGTTCGCACATCATCAACTACAACGTGCGCCTGACCGGCGTGGAGGAGCGCGATCGGTCGATCTACGTCATCTCCGACCTGCTGCGCGGTGATCTCGACCGGATTCCCGAGATCCGCCAGTACACGGTCACTCCCGGCGGACAGTCGGGCAGCATGAGCGGTTCGGCGACGGTCAACGTCAAGGTCTTCGGTTATGACATGGACGTGACGAACGCCGTTGCCAACGACCTGAAGGAGAAGATGCGCCGTCTGGAGGGCGTTCGCGACGTGAAACTTTCGCGCGACGACCTGCGTCCCGAGTACAACGTGGTCTTCGACCGCGACCGGCTGTCGTACTACGGCATCAGCAGCGCCACGGCGTCGCAGGCCGTGCGCAACCGCATCGACGGCCTCGTGGCCTCGAAATACCGCGAGGACGGCGACGAGTACGACATCATCGTGCGTTATGCCGAGCCGTTCCGCAACCGCATCGAGGATGTCGAGAACATCACGCTCTACAACGCGCAGGGCCGTCCCGTGAAGCTCAAGGAGGTGGGAACCGTCGAGGAGGAGTACGCCGCGCCGATGATCGAGCGCGAGAACCGTCAGCGCGTCATTTCGGTCCAGTCGACCCTCGGGGCCGGCGTCGCGCTGGGCGACGTGGTGGCCGAGGTCGAAAAGCTCCTCGCCGACTATCCCGCGCCCGACGGCGTGGACCTCGAAGTGGGCGGTACGGTCGAGGATCAGGGCGACGCCTTCGGCGACCTGGGAACGCTGCTCATCCTGATCGTCATTCTGGTGTATATCGTGATGGCCACGCAGTTCGAGTCGCTCAAGTTCCCGTTCATCATCATGTTCACCATTCCGTTCGCCTTCACGGGCGTGTTCCTCGCGCTGTGGATGACCTCCACGCCGCTGTCGCTGATCGCCCTGATCGGCGCCATCATGCTGGTGGGCATCGTGACGAAGAACGGTATCGTGATGGTCGACTACATGAACCTCCTGATCGAGCGCGGCTCGGGCGTCTTCGACGCGGTGATCGCCGGCGGCAAGAGCCGTTTGCGTCCGGTGCTGATGACCTCGTTCACGACCATTCTGGGCATGCTGCCGCTGGCGATCGGCACGGGAGCGGGTTCGGAGACGTGGCAGCCGATGGGCATTGCCGTGATCGGCGGTCTGACGTTCTCGACCATTCTCACGCTGTTCATCGTTCCGGTGCTCTACTCGATCCTCGTGAACCGTTCGCAGCGCAAGGAGCGTGAGAAACTGGCGCGCCTCTCGGCCGAACACCAGGCAAGCAAGCATTGAAAGTGAAAAGCTGAATTAAAATTGATCGGTACTATGAAAGCAGTATTTTTGTCATACAACCAGGCGCTGACCGACCGGGTGAACGCCATCCTCGACAAGCAGGGTATCCGCGGCTTCACCAAATGGGCCTTGACCGAGGGCCGCGGCTCGGTCGACGGCGAACCCCACTACGGCACGCATGCGTGGCCTTCGATGAACGCCTCGATCCTGGCCATCGTCGACGACGAGAAGGTGGCTCCGCTGATGGACGCCTTCCGCGAAATGGACGCTGCGACCAGGATGCAGGGGTCCCGGGCTTTTGTCTGGAATATCGAAAGCGGATTCTGATTCCGCTGCTTGCGGCGCACCTGCCGCACATCCCTCCGGCGGGGCGGACGGATCGTACTCGGGTACGATCCGTTCGCCCCGTTTTTCACGACGCCCGGCATCTGCCCCGCACGGACCGGAATCCCGGTTTCGTCGGTTCCGCGATATTCGGAGACCGGATGCCGTATTTGAAACGTATGCGGCAATGCGGTGCGAAAAATGAAGCAATGCATCACAAAGTGCCGGGAATTGCGCTATTTTTTCTACATTTGCATCCATGAAACTCACCTTTCTGGGAACCGGTACTTCGCAGGGCGTACCCGTCATCGGCTGCCGCTGCAAGGTATGCACGTCGGCGGACCGGCGCGACAACCGTCTGCGCACCTCGGCGATGGTCGAGACGCGGGGCGTGCGCATCGTCATCGACGCCGGGCCCGATTTCCGCTACCAGATGCTCCGCACGGGCGTGCGGCATCTCGACGCCATTCTGCTGACCCACGAGCACAAGGACCATATCGGCGGTCTGGACGACGTGCGGGCTTTCAATTTCGTCGATTACCCGCCGACCGTCCACAAGGTCCATATCTGGGCCGCCCCGCGGGCGCTGGAGTGCGTGCGCAAGGATTTCGACTATGCCTTCGCGCAGGACAAATACCGCGGCGTGCCGGAGATCGAACTGCACGAAATCGACACCGCAAGGCCGTTCCGTGTCGGCGATGTGGAGATCGTGCCCGTGTCGGGCCACCATTCCGAACGCTTCGAGGTCACGGGCTTCCGCATCGGGCCGCTGGCCTACCTGACGGACTTCAAGACCATCGAGGACGCCGAGGCCGAAAAACTGCGCGGTACGGAGGTGCTGGCGGTCAATGCGCTGCGTTTCGCCCTGCATCCGTCGCATTTCAACCTCGCGGAGGCGCTGGCGCTGATCCGTCGCGTCGGGCCGCGCGAGGCCTATATCACGCATATGTCCCACGAAATAGGCCTGCATGCCGAGACGGAGGCGACGCTCCCGCCGGGCGTGCACCTGGCTTACGACGGGTTGGAGGTGGAAATTTAGGCTCGCATTCCGGCCGCATGCTGTAAGCTTCCGTCAAGGCGGGGGCGGGGCCGGACTTGTAGATGCGGCGGAACGCCGCGAAAACGGCGGGCGGAGATGCAAAACATGAATAAAAAAGATATGAAGACATTGGCAAATAAGGTAATCGTCATTACGGGCGCATCGTCGGGTATCGGCGAGGCGATGGCGAAGGTATACGCCGCGCAGGGCGCAAAAGTGGTGCTCGGAGCGCGCAACGTGCAGAAATTGCAGCTTCTTGCGGGCGACATCCGCGCCCGGGGCGGGCAGGCGGCCTACTGCGGGGTGGACGTGACGAAGCCCGAGGAGTGCCGGGAGCTGATCGAAACCGCCGTGCGGGAGTTCGGCGGCATAGACGTGCTGATCTGCAATGCGGGTATTTCGATGCGCGCCATTTTCGACGACGTGGACCTCGGGGTGCTGCACCGGCTGATGGACGTCAACTTCTGGGGTACGGTCAACTGCTGCAAGTTCGCATTGCCGTATCTTCAGGCGTCGAAAGGCTCCGTCGTGGGCATTTCCTCCGTCGCCGGGCTGCACGGACTGCCGGGCCGCACGGGCTATTCGGCTTCGAAATACGCCATGACGGGATTCCTCGAAACGCTGCGTATTGAGAACCTCAAAAAGGGATTGCACGTGATGATCGCCTGTCCGGGTTTCACCGCTTCGAACGTCCGCTTCTCGGCCCTCACGGCCGACGGGAAGCAGCAGGGCGCCACGCCGCGCAACGAGTCGAAGATGATGACCCCCGAGGAGGTGGCCCGCATCGTGGCGAAGGGCATCCTCCGGCGCAAACGCCTCTGCCTGATGGAGAGCGAGGGGCGCGCCACGCACTTCGTCAAGAAGTTCGCCCCGGCGTTCCTCGACCGGATGTTCTATCTGGTGATGTCCCGCGAGCCGGATTCGCCGTTGAAATAGCCTGCGGCGGCATACTGCACGGGGGTTCCCAATAGAGAGCTCCGGGATAAAAAACAGAGGTGTAAAAAAGTGTAAAGTAGAAGATAATCAGATTATTATACACTTTTCTTCTGTGCCTTTGTTTTAGAGAAAAAGCAGAATAAGGTAATGTTAAACGAGGTTTCGGTTTCCAAATCGTTACCTCGTTTCTTTTGCTTCATTATTCATAGAAACTTGATTTTCAGTTTCTTGCATCGTTGTTCATCTTGACATGCGACTCTGCTGAAATTATTTTTGCAACCCTAAAAAGCAGAGTTTATGCGCAGCACGTTTAAGGTTCTGTTCTACCTTAAAAGGAACAAAGACAAAGATCAGAAAGTCGTCCCTATCATGGGTCGCATCACGGTCAACGGCAGCATCGCCCAGTTCAGCGCGAAGCTCTCCGTTCCGGAGACGCTTTGGGAGGTCATCGGCGGCCGCGCCAAAGGCCGTAGTCTCGAGGCCGACCGCATCAACCGCCATCTGGACAATATCCGCACCCAGATCGGCAAGCACTATCAGGATATCTGCGACCGGGAGTCGTATGTTACGGCCGAGAAGGTCAAGAATGCCTATCTCGGCTTCGGAGAGAAATACCGGCTGCTTCTCGAAGCGTTCGAGAAGTTTACTGCCGACCTCAAGAAACGTGTCGGTATCGACCGCAGCCATGGCACCTGGAAGCGTTACCACAAATCCATCGACCATCTGCGGGCTTTCATGCGCAAGGAGTATAACGTGAGCGATATGCCCTTGGCAGAATTGGAGCAGTCGTTCATCGAGCAATACCACGTCTACCTGAAATCCGATTTGGGACTCAAGCCCATGACCGTCAGCGGTTATCTCAAATGCCTGAAATACGTTGTCAAAATCGCCTTCAACAACGGCTGGATGCCGCGCAACCCCTTCTCCCTTTATCAGTATACAGCCCCGAATCCGGAACGTAGTTTTTTAACGGAAGATGAACTCCGGCGTATGATGACTACCGAGCTGAGGTATAAGCGTCAGGACTATAACCGCGATATGTTCCTGTTCTCCTGCTTCACGGGCATCTGCTATGCGGACATGGCCTCGCTGACCTACGATCAGATCGAGCAGGATGCACAGGGCGAGTGGTGGATCAGCGGCAACCGTCAGAAGACCGAAACCAAATACGTTGTCAAGCTGCTGCCTTATCCGTTGTTCATCCTGAACAAGTACCGGGGTCTGACCCATAACGGGCATCCGTTCCATATGTCTGGCATCAAGACTATCGACGAGAGTCTGAAAAACATCGCCCGGGAGTGCGGTATCGACAAGCAACTCTCGTTCCACCTCGCAAGACACACGTATGCGACGACGATCTGCCTGTCGAACGGCGTGAGTCTGGAGACGCTTTCGAAGATGCTGGGGCACAAAAATATAACCACCACTCAAATCTATGCGAAAGTCACTCCGCCGATGATCGATCGGGAGGTTACGATGCTTCGGAATAAATTGGCAGCGAAATTCTCCGCAAAGACATAAATCCCGGCAATAAAATAACATATTAGGTATTTATCTGCCTTATGTGAATTCATCATTCGGACATTGCATCTTTGCAGCGAAAACCCACTGCAATCCGACTATGGAACGACTCGATGAGATTTTGGAAATCGTCCGCGAACTCCGCGAGGATATTGCTTATATGAAACGTCACCGGAATATGCTTTGCGGCACCCCGGTCCTTGAAGTGAGCGATGTCTGCGACCTGCTGAAGATCAGCGACCGCCAGTTGCGCCGCTACTGTGTCAGCGGACAACTCGCCGGTTTCCACTTCGGGCGCCGTCTTATGTTCTCCGCTGCCGAGATAAACCGTTTTATCGAACGGATCGATATGGAGTACCGGCAGCGAAAGGAACTGAAAAACCGGATCAGAAACCTTTAATTCACAACCCTATGCCTGACAAGTATTATTTGGTGGAGTCCGGAGCCTTGGAGAAACTGCTCCTCACGCATTTCATGCTGACACAATCCACGCTGCTCTTCGAACACCTGTTGAGCCACAGCGACCGCCCGATGTTCCTCTCGGCCCGCAAGGTCTGCGAGGTGCTGGGCATGAACCGTCACCAGCTCGAACAATGCCGTAAAAAGCGGATGATCCGCGCCCGTGCCGTCAACGGACAGATGCTCTATGATGCCTACGAGCTGATCGCGCTTACGGAGCACTTCTACCGTCGGAAGCTGCGGAAGACCCTCTCCCGGATACCGCAGTTCGCGGTGCGCTGACCGAAAGGGACTGACTGCATCCGCAGCAGTCCCTTTTTGCATTGAGACAGCACGAGTAATAATTAAAAATCCCTTTGTGATCGCCGTCTCCGGGGCAAGATAGCGGCAGGTTCTTAGGCCCTTTTCGTCTTTTTCGCACGATCTCCACCCTTCGGGTCGTATCGCGCGAAAAAGTCCGACTGCGGGCTGCCCCTGCCGCTGAATTTTCTGCCCCGAAGCCGGCTTCTCACTTTCATAGTGGGTATTCGCCGGCCGTATGTCAAACCAAAATTCATTTCGAAGATGAAGAATCAGAAGTTCGAAATTGCGGTAGCAGGTTACGACTATCGCTTCAAGACCTACGCCCGGGATGGTGTGGAGGCATCGGTAAAGGTGAAATGTTTTCTCGGACAACCCGATGCCGAGTGTACGATCCTTATTCCGACGTTGAATGACTACCTGCGGGAAACGGAATCCTACCGCAGGCAGGTGGCCCGGCGATGAGAAAGTGGATCGATCAGTCGACCTTCGACGAGCTGCTGCTCGCCAATGCCGAGGATAACATAGAGCGGGCTATTCAAAGCGCATCGGCCGTATTGGAAATAGTGCAGGAGTTCGTTCCGGAGGCAGCCTTGTTCTACCGTGTTACACATGCCGCGGACAGCCAGAAGAACTATTTCGAGGAAGCAAGCACCGGTTTCCGAAGGAACAGCATCCTGTTTCTCGTCCGCCAATATTTCTATCCAAAACCCTATTACGACCTCCGATTCGATTGGTCGTTCTTCCGATATGCGGATAACTATTCCTACGGCAAGGCTTTCGACAAACAAACTGCACCGAACCGTATCGGAGTTTTCACCCGGAAGAAGATCGACGACTGGGTGGAATACCTCACGCAGGGTTACCGGAATCTCGAACGGATCAATGCGGAGAACGAGCGAAAAATGACCGGATACCGCAACCGATTGGAAGCAATACCTGATGTGGTTTGGGAATATGACAAAAATCGCGGTCATATCACGCGGCACGGTTTGACCTATACTTTCGATGGATTACAGTGAAAAGATTTCTTTGGATTATCGTTGCCGCACGCTCGACGATTTCCTGGCACTCTCCGACAACAAACTCATACCTAAACCCTGATCGACTACAGTTATGAGTACGACGAAAGCGGCCGACTCGCAAAAACATATCCGGGAAGGCCGGACGGTGCAGCATTTCATCGACTCTCCGGTCCCGGAGGTCGAACGGATTATGGCCGGAAGAAGCCGGCGCAAGCCTTTTGCCACGAGGCAGGAACTCGCCACATGGTGTAAGGGCAACCAGTCCTATTACAAGAAACGCATTCCGGGTGTCAACAGCTATTTCGCCCGACTGTATAGCCTGAACTAAATACTCTACGACTATGAACCGAAATACTGTTATCGAAAATATCTGCTCCGCATGCCACTGCGGCGAACGTCGTGCCGAGGAATATCTGGCCGCGGAACTTCGCAACCTGCGGGAATTGCGGGATGCAGGCGCGCTGTGCTACGGCGACCTAGAAACGGCCTGTTCGGGGCTGGGACTGGACTTCGATTATACGGACTATTTCTGTCGGGCCTTGTCGCTGACTTAACTCCGATTTACGATGAACAATCTTTGTTTCAACCGTTTCACATTGCGGACGGACGATGCGAAAACCCGCCGCAAAATCCTTCGCTGGCTGGCGCTCAATTATCGTTTGTACGAATACCTCCCCTCGGATGCAGAGATCCGCGGACGCTTCATCTCGCGCAAGCCCTTTCTCGCCAAGGCGTTCCGGCGCCAGATCGGGAAATTGTACGGGGCATCGTGGCTATTGTCCGGCGAAAGCGAAAATACTACTGCCTAGCGGTCACTCGCGGCAATAGGTGTACTTTAGTGGTACGCCCTCCCCGGGAGACTCCGAGTGCCTGGGTCCCGAGTTTTTTAAAGCGCCTGTCCCGTCCGGCTGCACTTTAATGCTGGTGCTGTCCAGAGATAGTACACCGACAACAACTCAAGCACGTTTTGCTTACGCAGTAACGCGAACGCGCGACCAAGGACTCCTGACTTGGCCCACCAGTTCATGCGGGTGTAAACTATGTGCCACGGAGCATAGCTCTTGGGAAGACTCCACCATTTACAGCCGTTCTCAAGAACGTACAAAATAGTGTTAAGTACTTTTGATTGCTTAAACGTGTTTTACCCCGATGAGACGGAAAATACAAAGCTATACGGTGATATTTGCTTTCTAGTAATTTAATGACATAAATATGGAAATCTAATGATAAATTATTTTAGTAATGTTAACAGAAGCTCATCAAAGTAAGGGGTTTCGTAATACGAAACCCCTTACTTTGAAAATTATAAATTGAAAATCAGAGTTTGCCCATGCCGGGGTCCTGTTCCAGCGAATAGAGCAATGCTTTGTAATGCGCCCGATCGGCGGGATGAGCCGTTGCAGCCCGGTTTCTCAGGAGAACTTTTACCCGGTTTGCCAATTCCAGATTGTAGGGAGTTGTTTCCGAGAGAGGTGCCATATCAATGCTGCGTCTGAATTCGCCCGGTTCGTAGCCGAAACTGTATGCTTGTGCCGGACATGTCCCAATTCGTTCGATTGCATCCCGTATCTGGTCGGCATACCGTTTCACCATGCCGCTTTCATCGAGGCTGAAAGCCAGTATCTCACTCAGGTAAGACCCTGCCGGAAGAGCGCCGGCGAGCGCTACGCCCGAAGTTGTTCCGTTCGTTGCTGTACGCATTTGGGCCACCAGCGATTTCTGGAAAATTTTCTCCCATCCGGAGAGTTTGCGTCCCCGGATCGTGGCATCGAACGCTTCGCGGTAGAGATCGTCGTAAAACTCCTTCACTGTATAGGGATTTCCGGCAATCAGGGCCGAGCGTGTGACGTTTGACCCGAGCGATCCGAGCATCAGCGCAAGATCTTCGTAGACGCGCCGGTAAACGTTGGAATGAATCTCCATGCCGTAACGTTCCACGATAGAGGGTTCGAACAGCCATTCGCTGTCACGCAGCTGATCGAACACCCAACGGAGCGAACGGCGTTGGATCTCTTTCGGGAGAGCCTGGAAACGCTCGCCCGGTGTTCCCTCTTTCACATAAGTAAGACGGATGCCTCCCACATTCATCATCGCGGCCCGGAGATATCGGAGGTAGGTGTTTAGCAATGTATTGTACATATCCTTGCGCTGGACATCCACGTCAGTGCCAGGCATCCATTCGCATAACCGGGGCAAAATGTATTTCAGGTTCCGGATGCCGTAGTCGCCGGCCTTGACCGGATCGTCGCCGAGGTCCTCTTCGAGCGCACTCGGGTCGTAACGGGCGAAAATCTGCTGCTGACCGTAGCGATAGACCGGATCGCCGGCACGGGTGTCCGCCCAGCGTTCCAGTTCGGCCTGCTCCTCCCGGGCTGTCTTTCCGAAAACGGGACGATAGAGCCATTCGATAGCATAGTAATCGTAAGGTCCCAGATCGGGAGGCGTCAGTTTCAGGCCCTTGTCGCCGGGCTGGGCCACGTAGTTGAAACGGGCGTAGTCCATGATCGAGGGCGTGGTTCCGTTCTTCTGTGTGAAACTTGCGCTGCGGAGCGAATCGACGGGGAATGCCGCCGAAGCTGCCATGTTGTGCATCAGTCCCAGCGTGTGCCCGATTTCGTGCGCAACGACGTATTCCAGCGACTCGTCCATCACGTCTTTCGGCATCTTTACGGTCCGCACGCGCGGGTCTACCTGCGCGGTCTGGATGAAGCGCCACTGGTTTATCACATCCGTAACGTCACTGTACACCAGCACGGACGCATTGACGATCTCCCCCGTGGCCGGATCGACCCACGACGGGCCCATGGCATTGGCAGTAGGCGCCGGGATATAGCGGATGCAGGAGTATTTCAGGTTGTCGGGATCGAATTCGGGATCGTCGACGGGGAAATCCCGCGCCACCATTACGTTTTTGAATCCGATCTTTTCGAAAGCCCGGTTCCAGCGCAGTACCGACCGGCGGATCGGCTCTTTCCAAGTTTCGGGAAACGTGTTGTCGATATAGAAGACGATCGGTTTGGCCGGTTCTGTCAGTTCGCCGCGCAGGTAGGCGGCTGTGTCTTTGGGCTCCAGCCGCCACCGGTTAGCGTAAGCGTACCGATCGAGGCGGTCCTTTTCAGCCGTGAGTTTCGTCTTGTCGGTACGGAATATGCCGATGCGTGCATCCGAAACTCGCGGGTGCATTTTCCGTTCGGGCAGCAACAGCATCGACGTCGTCATTTTGGCTCGGGAATTCCCCTCAGCGATGGTGAGCAGTCCCAACAATGCGATGCGGTAGGAGGCCGAATAGTCGGTCACGACTGACAGGTTGTCGTCGAAAGCCTTTACCTTTTCGATCGTGCTCAATTCGGGTTTGAGCGTGTAGCTGATCGAGAGTATTCCGCCGACGCTTTTGGTCTTGAAAGGCGTGAGCTTTTTCTCCTTGCCCATGAACAGATCGGTGACGTCGATCACGACCGCCGTACTGTCGGCATTCCATGCCTTGACGGGATGTTTGCGCACGACGGTGTTCATGTAGTTCCGCTTCAGCGCTTCGTGCATCCGCGGGTCTCCGGCGTCGCTCTCCATCGAAGCGCTGATCTCTTCGAGCACCACGGTGCTGTCCTGCATCACCATCCGGACGTGGAGCGGATCGTTTTCCATGTAGCCCAGAATGGCCCCGTCGGGGTCAGACGAGGCGTTAGGCTTTTGTCCGAGCAACATTTCGCGTCCCAGGTAACCCTTCGGGATTTCGAAATAGAGTTTGCCCGAATCGTGGTAAGCGGTGACGAACTTGCTGCGCACGGTGCGGTCGCCGGAGGCTTTGACGATCTTATCGTAAGGCGTCTCCTTCTTCTTTTCGGGAATGGAGTCGGCAGCCTCGGTTTTGTTTTTTTTCTTTCCGGAGGATCTTTTGGCCTGGGAAGGAGAGGCGACGGCCAGTACCGAAAGCACGGTCACAGCCCAGAATAACATACGTTTGGTCATTGGTGTCTATCGTTAGGTTATAGGTTTACTCCCCGGACAGCCAGGTAGTCGTTCACAATTTTTTTCATCATTTCATATTTGGCATAGAGCACGGAATACTGCGTGCGGTCGTAACGCACTTCGAACCAGGCGTCGCTGCCCGTCAGACGCGTGGTGATCGCGGCAGCCAGGAAAGCTTCGACATCCTCGCGCTGTGTGGGGAGATTGTAATAAAAGATGTAGGCTCCCGGGACCAGTCCGTCATGGAAATTGTTGTAGCTGGCGCGGGCTTGTTCGACCAGTGAGGCATCTCCCCATGGGGAGTACGACAGCCCGTTGTCTTCTGAATAGTAAAGGAATCCGAAGCTCTCCCACGTGGGAAGGTATTCGTTGAAATCGTCATCGTAGTCCGTCATGACCATGGAACCGTAATAGGAGGCATTTTCTTCACCGGGCTTGTCCGAGAGGGCATAATATTCTCTTATTCTTACCGGGTCCCAGGCCATCAGGTCGGACGTGTAACACGCCGCCAATGCTCGGGCGGCCCATTCGGCCTGTCCGACCGCATCCATTGCGTCGATCTGCGGCAGCTGGGCCAGCCCCAGGGTGTTCATCCCCCGGAAGGCACGGCGCAGGCTGCGAATGTCCCGTTCATTGCCGTCCTGTGGCGCGAAAGGCATATAAATCAGGCTGTCGGAAAGCAGGATTCCTTTGGGGCGAAGCCCCTCGGGCAGATTGGGAATGACGTGTTGTTCAAGCAGGTCGACCGCTTTGGAAACACCTTTACGTTTGGCTGAGGGATTGCGGATGTCGATACTCAACTGTGAACCCCATTCGTTGCCCGATCCGTCGATGAAATAGGCCAGATCGAGGATGTAGTCGAAAACATAGGGGTGCCCGTCCGCGTAGGTGCCGCGCTCCTGACTGCCCAGTTTGTCGCTGTAAAAGATGCCGATGCCGCTCTCTTCGTAAATCTCGAATAACCGGTGGTCGAGTGCATCGTCGGGATTGTCCTGGCGGGCGAACCAGTCGATGTCCGCATTGCTCGGGGCCGGATGGCCGTCATCTTCGTTGCAGGCGGCAAGCGGGAGCACCAGCAGGCATACCGCCGCCCAAATCAGTCTGTTTTTTATGTTCTTTTTCATGTCAGGCTCTTATTTGGTGGGTGTGATATTCACGCGGTCGTTGTCCGCAATGGCTCCGTGATTGAGTTCGATCTCCCGCCGGGGGATTGGCAGCAACCAGTTTCCGGGATTGGCCGGATCGTAGGCCGGAAGAATGAATTCGCCTTCGTAAATGTTGGCGTCGTCGAGCTGCCAGGCTTTGTGGGAGATGCTCGTGCGCAGCGGATGTTTCGTTTGCACGGCGTAACGTTTGAGGTCGAACCAACGGTGGCCTTCCTGATAGAGTTCCTTGCGGCGCTCATTGCGGATTGCGTCGATCAGCGCCGTTCCCCGCTCCGGCACGTCGATCTGGCCGCCGGCCTTGATGCGCTTGGCGCGCAGCGCAGCGACAAGTGATGCGGCATCCGCCTCGTCGTTACTCCCGGCACGGTGCGCAAGCGCTTCGGCCTTATTCAGATAGATTTCGGGAAGACGCACGGACAGGCAGTTCGACACGATGCCCAGCCCTTCGGAAGAGGCGTATTTGTAGTCGAGTTTGTAGCCGCCCGTGGGACCGCTGCCATAATTGGTAGAAGGCCATGCGTTGAATATGCCTTTGCGGGCATCGGTATCGGGGAAGAGCGGGGCGTACAGATCGGTCGGAATGACGTAAAAGGATTGTGCGACTCCGTTGTAATAGAGCGGCCCCTGGGTGAAGATCACCTCGGGAGAACCTCCCCATATGGCGGGGTTATCCGCGGAAAGGGTTCCGGCGCCGACCAGATCGTATAAGGCATAGCGAGGATCTTTCAATACGATGTCGGCTTCGGCAATCGCATCGTCCCAGCGTTGCATATAGAGGTAAACGCGGCTCAAAAGGGCATGTGCCGCTGTCGCTCCGGCGCGGTAAATGCTCTTGTTCTCAATCCCTTTCAGCAACTCCGCAGCTTCGGTCAGGTCATCGACGATCTGCGTATAGACCCGCTCCACCGGTTCACGCACATAATCCTTGTCCTCAATCGGGGCGGTCAGTTTCACCGGTACGCCCGGATCGGCTGTGGCCGTCGAAGGCGTATAGGGTTTCGCATAGCAGTTGACCAGATAGAAATAAGCCTGGCCGCGCAGCAGGAGCGATTCGCCTTTCAGCCGGTTGTATTCGGGATTGGCAGCAAAGCGGGTGTCGAGTTGTTCGAGAATGAGGTTGACGACCGAAATCTGCTTGTAAAGCGTCGTCCAGGTATTGTCCTCATATTCCTGCATCGCCGAGAGCTGCGATTTGTCGCTGCAACCGATGAAAGGATCTTTGCTGAAACGATAATGCCACTCCCAGGCAGAGAATACGAGGGCGGATTTGCTGCGGTAAACTTCGATATCGTCGTCCATACAGTTGATCCAGCTGCCGACCTTCTGGCTGCTCACCAGTCCCATGACTGGACTTTCAGCTGCCGTGGTGAGATATCCGTCGCCCACCAGCAGTTCGTCGATGTCGGCAATGGTGCGCACATAATCCAGGTCGCCCGTGTTTTCGGTCAGGAAATCGTGGCACGAGGCCAGTCCCAGGAGCGAAAGGAGCGCTGTCAGATAGATACGTATCGTTTTCATGTCAGAAAGAGATGTTCAGGTTAAACGAATAGGTAGGACGGTACGACATGTTGAGCACCGTAGAGCTGCCCGACTGGGTGGTGGGGTCCTGACCTTTGAGTTTGCTGTCGCAGATCACGAAGAGGTTGGTCGCTGCGAAACCGACATAGGCCGTTTTGAGACGGAGCCTGTTGCAGATCGGCTGCGGGATGTTGTAACGCAGGGAGAGCGATTGCAGGCGGAGATAGTCGCCGCTGGCCACACGCAGGTCGGAATTGTCGTACATCTGCCAGATATTGTCGGCAAAGACGTAGGGCTTGTTGTACCACCAGTTTCCGGCTCCCAGTGTGTTTTCAAAAGCACTGCCGCTCAGCACGCCGGGGATATTGGTCCGCGCCTCGTCGCCCGGCTTCATCCAGCGGCCGCCGAATTCCTTGCGGACATTCTCTTCTGGCTGCGGAGCGATGGTTCCGCCTGCGCCCGATACGTTGGGGTACATGCTCAGCAGACGGACCTTCGAACCGAGACTGTAGGCGAGATTCACCGACAGCGTGAAGCGCATCCAACTGAAGCTGTTGAGGATCGAGCCCTGGATCACCGGCACGCGGCGTCCCGAGTAGACCATCACCTGCTGGAAGACCTCGTCCTTGCTCATCGTGTTATAGAGCGCCTCCTTGTCGCTGCCGATGTTATGGAAGAGAGGCCGGCCGTCGGTTCCGTCCAGCCCGGCGAAACGGTAGGAGTAGAAAGAGTTGAGCGAACGGCCCGGAATCTCGATCGAACCGTTGAGATAGTCGTCATAAGTGAACTCGTTGCGCGAAGTGCGGTCCGTGGCTCCGTCGCTGCTGTGCAGTTCGTTCATGACGCGGCTCAACTGCGGGGCGATCGTCCAGCGGAATCCGTTGGGTCTTTCGCGCGTGATGCGGTTGATCGGCGTGAAGGAGAACGAGAGCTCGAGACCCTGGTTCTGGATCGTGCCCGAATTGACCGTGTAGCTCGTGGGGCCGTTCACGCTCGAGATGATTTTCGGCAGGAAAGCGTCTTTGGTCTTTTTGTAGAAATAGTTAACGTTACCGACGATACGCCCTCCGAAGAGCGAAAAGTCGAGCATCAGGTTGGTCGAGGTGGTTTTCTCCCACCGCAGGTCGGGATTGGGGTAGCTCGCCACGGTGGAACCGTATTCGTTGAAGGCGCTGTTGATAGGTCCGCGGCGGATGATGATTTCGGAGCTTTCACTCGAAAGCATATTGCCCTGAATACCGACCGAGGCCTGCAGCGAGAGCGCGTCGAGCCAGCGGGAACGCTCCATCAGGTCGTTCTTGATGTTCCAGCGGCCCGAAAACGACCAGACAGGCAGGATTTTCTCGTTGGCGCGCGACCCGAACTGGTTCGAACCGTCGATACGCATGTTGGCATTCAGCATGTAACGATTCTTGTAGTCGTAAGAGACCGTGAGATAGGCCGATGCAAGGTTCGTGAGCGAGATGCTGCGCACACCTTTGGCCGTGCGGTCGGTCTGGAGCCAGCGGTAATATTCGTCGTAGGTTTCGCGGTCGAATTCGTTCATCGAGCGTCCGCGTCCGGGTTCGTAACCGCGGTAGGTCTGGCTCCAGCTGGTGTAGCGGTTCGACGAGATCTCGCCGCCGAGCGCCGCCGACAGGGAGTGGTCGCCGTCCTTGTCGAGCGTCGTGTTGTAGTCGATCTGCGCACGGATCATATAGGCCCGGCGGTCAACCGAATTGTCGAGCAGCTCCCCGCCGCTGGGCATCATGCTGAGGGTGTTTTCCGGACCGCCGGCGCTCAAGTACTGTCCCCGGTAGGAGTTGGCCCCGAAATAGCTCTGGTCGCCCGTGTGGTCCATCGAATAGGAGAGCGTCACGCCGGCTTTCAACCCCTCCAGGATGCGGTAATCGAGCGTGGTGTTGAACGATGCCGTCGTGGTCCTGATTTCCTGCCACGTATTGTCCAGTTCATCCAGGATGTTGAAGTTCACGGTGTTCTTTCCCGTGTAGTCGGGTTTGAGGTAGGTGTGGCGCGTGCCGTCTTCGTTGTAGGCTTCGAGCGCCCGGCTGGTGTTGTAGGCGTATCCAAGTACGTTGACGCTCGAAGGCGTGTAGTCTTTGTCCTGCGTACTGGCGTTCATGCCGAAGCGGAATCCGAAACGTCCGAAATTGGCCGTAAGGTTGGCATTGGCCGTGTAAGTCTTGTCCTTTTCGCCCCGGATATTCCCTCGGGCGTCGTTCAGACCCAGCGACACGTAATATTTCATGGTCGAAGAGCCGCCCGAGAGGCTGACGGTGTGCTTCTGCGACCAGGAGTTCCGGGTCAGCAGATCGAACCAGTCGGTGTTGAGGCTTTCGGCACGGCTTACCCGGCGCCGCATCTCGGAGAAAGAGATGCGATCCTCCCAATAATCCTTGATGGCCGCTTCGTAACCCACCCACGACTGGACATAGGGATAGGCGACGTTGCTCTCGATCAACTGGCGCGAAAAAGCCACACGCTCGCGGGAATCCATCATGTTGACGAATTTATCGCCGTAGTGGGGACGCCGTGCAAAGGTCACGGAAGCCGAATAATTCACCTGCGGGGGACCGGCCTTGCCTTTTTTTGTCGTCACCACGATTACGCCGTTGGCCGCCCGTGTACCATAGATGGCCGTTGCGGCGGCGTCTTTCAGGATGTCGATCTGTTCGATGTCCTCGGGGTTGACGCCGGAGATGGCGTTGCCCAGCAGATTGACGAAATCGAGGTCGTTCAGCTGACTCGGATCGACGTTCACGGGGTCCGATTGCGGAATGCCGTCGATCACCCATAACGGTTCCTGCGAGCCGAGGATCGTGGAAGTGCCGCGGATACGGAGTTTGGGTGCCACGCCGACCTGTCCGCTGTTCTGCATGAAGGTCATGCCCGGGACGCGGCCTTCGAGCATCTGGTCGATGGTCACCGCACCCGGAATAAGAATGTCCTGCGCCTTGATCGAGGTGATGGCGCTGGTGTTCTTGCGCCGGTCGATGGTCTGGTAACCGGTTTGTACCACGACTGCACCGATTTCGCCGGCTTTCTCCTTGAGTATGATGTTGATATGCTTCTGCCCCGTGTATTTGACTTCACGGGTTTCCATGCCCACGAACGAATAGACTACGACCATTTCCCGGAGCTCTTCGGGCGACAGCTGCGCCCGGAGCGTATAGCGGCCGGCGGCATCGGTCGACGTGCCGAACGAGTGTCCCTTGACCATCACCGAAACGCCTGCCAGCGGTTCACGTCCTGCGTCGGTCACCAGTCCCGTCACGGTGACGTTCTCGGAGATCACCCCCCCCCGGACGGAACCGTCCCTGCGGCTGATAATTACATGTTTGGCGTCGATCTTATATTTGAGCGGGGTTTGATCGAAGCACTTGTCAAGAATATCGGTCAGTTTCGAATTCACACAACGGAAATTCTTTTTCCCCAATGCCCGGACATCGTCGGCATCGTACACGAACGAATAGTCGCTCTGTTTTTCGATCAGCAGAAAGAGTTCGTTCAGGTAGGCGTTTTCGATTTTCAGGGAAAAACGCTGTTCTCCGTTTTGAGCCGATGCAGCCGGGTGCGCCGCGAACAGCAGAAAAAGGAATGCGGCTTTCAGACATGTTCGAAAAAAGGCGAGACTTTTTTGCGGAACATCTCTTCCGAGTCGAATTTTTTTCATAATTTTGTTGAATTAATAGTAATACATGTTTTTTTCTTGCAGGAAGGAAGGTGGCAGCCTTTCTTCCTGTGCTTTATCTTGTTCCGACAGGCAGCAGGGTCACCTGGCGCTCTTGGCGGACAAATCTGATCTTCTGTATCTCCGACAACATGTGCAATACGGAGTCCGCATCGTCGAATTTCCTCAGCCGTGCGGTGATGCGGATACGGTCGAGCGATGGATCGCCGATGGTGTAGTCGAGGTCGTACCAGTCGGCCAGCGCGTCCATGATCTCACGCAAGGGGGCTTCGCGGAAAATGAAATAGCCATCCTTCCAAGCCGTGTAGTAGAAGGTCTCGACCTCCCGGACGGTGCACCCTTCAACCGAGATTTCGGCCTGCTGCCCGGGGTGCAGGGTATGTTCGGCACCCTGCCGGTCGGTCACAGCCACACTGCCCGAAACAAGCGTTATCAGGTTCGGGCCGCCGGTCCGGTCCGATACGCAGAATTCCGTTCCGAGTACCCGTACCGCCGAGCGGTCAGTGTGCACGATGAACGGATGGGCCGCATCTTTGGCCACTTTGAAATAGGCCAGACCCTTCAACCTCACCTCACGGCGGTCGCCGGCAAACGTCTCGGGGTATTGCAGTTCGCTGTCGGCATTGAGCCATACCTCTGTACCGTCGGACAGTTTTACATGGAAATCCGAACCGCGCGGGATGATAAGACGGTTCATTACGGGAGCTGCGGCTTCGACGGCACTCGTATCGTATTTTGCAGGGATATGGCTCAGCGTCGCCTGCTGCGATCCTTCGCTGCGGGTCATCTGCAAGCCGTGCGGCAGCGTAGCGGTGGTGTCTGAAATGGAAATGGGCTGTTCCTCCCCGCGGACAAGCAAGGCTGAAGCATGACGGTGCACGGCAAACGGCGTTTCGGAAACCGTTTCCGGACGAACTCCGGGCAACAGCTCTGTCAGCAGAATGCCGCACAATATTATGGCAGCGGCGGCGCCATACCATCCGTAGCGGACCACGCGGCGGAATCGGCCTGCAATCTGTCCGGAACCCTCCTTTTTGGAAGCTTCCAAATCCATATAACGGGCGAACCGGATATAAGCGGATTCAGCGCGGAGGAGATCTTCCCGCTGCAACAGCCCGTCGAAGATTTCCCGGTTGCGCGGTGTCCGTTCCAACCATTGGCGGAGTTCGTCGCGTTCCGACGGAGTGAGGTCATCCACCAGATATTTGCGGATCAGAGTAGCAATTTTCAGATCGTCCGAAATCATGGAGTCAGCATGTTTTTATTATAAAACACCCTGATTGCAATTCGGTCGTAAAAAAACGGTGAAAAAATCAGAATAATTTGACGAACGCCTGTCGCAGGAGTTTTACGGCGCGGACCCGCTGGCTGTGCACCGTGCTTACGGAGATGCGGAGAATTTCGCCGATCTCCTTATAGGATTTTCCCCGGAGCGAGTGTTTGAGCACCTTGCGGCACTCCCGGGGCAGCTCTTCGATCAGACGGAGCAGCTGACGCTCCGTTTCGGCCGTGATGACGGCTTCGTCGGCCTCGTCGTCGGGAATTACCTCCCGTTCGATATGTTCGGACAGAAATGTCCGGAGGTTTGTGCGGGAGCGGCGGGAATTGCGCAGTTGGTTGAGCGAGGCGTTCCGGACGGAGATGTAGAGAAAAGAGCGGATCGATTCTTCCGAAGGGAATTTGGCCCGTAATTTCCACAGGGCCATGAAGACGTTCTGTACGATATCGGCTGCCGCGTGTTTGTCCGGGACATACTTGCAGGCATAGGTACACAACGCACAAAAATACGTTTCGTACATATGGTCATAGAGCGCTTCATCGCAATGGAATGAAGACTTTTCCATACCGTTGAAATCGGCCTGCTGCATGTTCCGAAAGTTGGGGTGACGACGGCAAAGATAAAAAACAAAACCGAATGGCGCATAAAAATTGTCGGTTAAATAGACCTCTGAGTACGTTTTGCTTACAATCCTTAACCGATGCACGCTCTGCTGTTTTATTTCTTTTTTTCGGAACCGGCAGTTCGGTTAAAGATTAAAATCCCTTTCGGAACAGTAATGCTCCAAAGCATCAAAACCGCCGAGTCTTACCATTGGTTGATGGATCGGGCCTATGAAGACGATGCGACCGGACAATTGGCAACCGGACACAGCCCCCCCCCATGGTTCCGTCCAAAAGCAACAGGCGTGAACCTTGGGAATATGACAAAGAACTTTACAAGCGATGCAACGAGATCGAAAGGCTGTTTTGCAGAATTAAACGCTTCAGCAGGATATTCACAACATACGAAAATCTCGATACAAATATAACACTTGCACTGATCGTCGACTATTTATGTTAACACACCCTAAAAAACTTGATCCGATGAAAATCTTTGAAAAAATCCCAAAACGCCCGGCTCTTTTGAATTACTACCTGCGGCGCAGCTTTTACTGGCCGGACACGCTGCCGGAGGTGCTCGACTACTAGCAGCAACACAATGAACTGCCGTTCCTCTACGGCGGTGACAACTGGCCTTATGACGCAATGTGCGAAAGGCAGCGCCGCAAGGGCGTCCATGCTTCGCAATACCTGACACCCGACCGTACGGCCCGCCAGATAGCGGCGCTGGCCGTGCGATATTTCAACAATGACAGCCGTGTCGTGGATGCCTGCTGCGGCACGGGGCAGCTTACGCGCGCCCTGATCCTTGAAGGCGTGCACCCGTCGGCGATCCTCGGCTTCGATACCGATGCGGAGCTGGTCGATCTTTACGAACGCCTCTATCCCGAAACTACTGCACTGCGGATGCAGTTCCATGAGGTCGACTTCCGCTGCGAGAACGTCATCGCCAACCCGCCGTTCGAAATTACGGAGTGTACATCTTTTCTGCAATGGCTCTCCCGTACGCAATGCTCGGGCGATTGGGCCGTGCTGCTTCTGTCGTACGGCTTTATCGACAAGCAGCGTCCCAAAGCCGTACAGGAGACGATGCGACATTTTATCATTCACTACCGGACACCCATGCAGGAGCCGTTCGCACGTACTGCCTGCCGTGCGGAGATCGTCGTAGTGGAACGGGCGAAGTGCATTCCGACGCGGGGAGAACCCCGCGTCAATGTTAAAATTTTATATCATGAAACGAACTGAAGTGGTAAACATTCGTTATGCAGCATGCGATGTTTACATCGACCGTGCCGGCCGTGGTGAAGACGGTTATTTCGGGAATCCTTTTCGGCTGCTGCCAGGCATGAGCCGCGGTGCTACTTTGGACCGCTACCGCAGTTATTTTTACGGACGCCTGCGTACCGATCCTGAGTTTCGTCAGCGTATCCATGCTTTGAAAGGCAAACGCTTGGGATGCTTCTGTAAGCCTTATCCATGTCATAGGGATATTATCAAAGAATATCTCAATACCTTGGACGATGAATAAATCGGTTAGGAAGGTCGTATGCCCGGCGGCATTGCTATTCCGGGATTTTTTCCGTAATTTTACTGGGTATTCAGTATCGTCCGTTTTATGAACGAACATCCGGCAACTCTTCTGCGCTGTGTCGTGGAACGTATCACCTATCAGAATCCCGAGAACGGATACTCGGTGCTGAAGGTCAAGGTGAAGGGCTATAACGACCTTGTCACGCTCGTGGGTAACCTGCTGGAGGTTCCCGTGGGCAGCGTTCTTCTGTGCCGCGGCGAATGGAAGGTGGACAAACGCTACGGCAGCCAGTTCGTCGCCGCGACATGGGAGGAGACGATGCCCGCCACGGTGTACGGGATCGAAAAATACCTCGGCAGCGGATTGGTCAAGGGCATCGGCCCCCGGTTCGCCCGGGCTATCGTCCAGCGATTTGGAACGGAGACCATCGACATCATCGAGACGGAGATCGAACGGCTTTACGAAGTTCCGAACATCGGACGTAAGCGTGTGGCGAAGATCCGCGAGAGCTGGGAGAAGCAGAAAGACATCAAAAATGTCATGCTTTTTCTGCAGGGCTACGGCGTGAGCACGGCCTATGCGGCCAAAATCTACCGGGAATACGGCAAGGAGAGTATTGACAAGGTGCGGGAGAATCCCTACCGCCTTGCCGACGATATCTGGGGCATCGGCTTCAAGACCGCCGACGGCATCGCCGCAAAGATGGGCTATGAGAAAGAGGACCCGCGACGGTGCCGGAGCGGCATCCTCTATACGCTGGGACAACTTTCGGACGAAGGACATGTCTACGCCGGGGAGGAACAGCTGGTAAAGACTGCGGGGCAGCTTCTTGAAGCGGGCGAAACGGCTATCCGTGACACCCTCGCAGGGATGCTTCAGGCCGAAGACCTTATTCTCGACAAGGACGCCATTTACCTTCCTCCGTTCTACCATGCCGAGTGCGGTACGTCGCGTCGCCTGAGAGATTTGGCAGAGAGTACGGGCCGTTCGTTGTTCGACGGGCTTTTCGATCCGTCGTCCCTCACCGCGGAAACCGGCATCGAATACGACGAAGTTCAGCTTGCGGCTATCCGGCAGGCCGTCACGTCCAAAGTCATGGTGTTGACCGGCGGCCCCGGTACGGGTAAGACGACTACGACGCAGGGAATTATCGCGGCCTTGAAAAAAGCCGGCCTGCGCGTGCTGCTGGCGGCACCGACGGGACGTGCTGCCAAGCGTATGAGCGAGGCGACGGGCATGGAGGCCAAGACCATCCACCGGCTGTTGGAGTACAACCCGCAGGACGGCTACAAGCGCAACGACGAGAACCCGCTGGAAGGCGACGCGCTGATCGTGGACGAGTGTTCTATGATCGACATCCTTTTGATGAACAACCTGCTGAAAGCCGTTCCCGTGGGGATGCGGCTGGTGTTCGTCGGCGACATCGACCAGCTGCCGAGCGTCGGTGCGGGAAACGTCCTGCGCGACATCATCGACTCGCAGCGTATCCCCGTCGTGCGGCTCGTGCGCATCTTCCGGCAGGCGCAGAAGAGCCGTATCGTGATGAACGCCCACGCCATCAACCAGGGACGCTTCCCCGATACGAGCAACGGCCGCGACACCGACTTTTTCTTCATGCGGGAGGACGACCCCGAACGGGCCGCCGAAACCATCGTCCGGCTGGTGAAGGAGCGCCTGCCCCGCGCCTACCGGGAAAGTCCGGACCGTATTCAAGTACTTACGCCGATGCAGCGGGGCGTCGTGGGCGCTGCGAACCTGAACCTGCTGTTGCAGCAGGCACTGAATCCTTCGGGCCCGAGCCTCAATCGCGGCGGCTATACCTATCGTCAGGGCGATCGCGTGATGCAGCAGCGCAACAACTACGACAAGGATGTGTTCAACGGCGATCTGGGTTATATCCGGGAGGTGAATACGGAGGAGAGGACGTTGAAAGTCGATTTCGACGGCAAATGGGTCGAGTACGATGTCACGGAGCTCGACGAACTGACGCTGGCCTACGCCACGACGATCCACAAGGCCCAAGGGTCGGAATATCCGATCGTCGTCATGCCGGTACTGATGACCCACTTCGTGATGCTCCAGCGCAACCTGATCTATACGGGTATCACACGAGCTAAAAAGATCTGCGTCCTGCTCGGTGCTGCGAAGGCTCTGGCCTATGCCGTCCGCAACGTGTCCGTGCTGAAACGTAATACGCGCCTTAAAGAACGTCTGAATCTCTCTGCGGCACTTCCTGCCGACAACCCCGGCATCTGATTCTGCTTCGGAGATTTATGTCTTTGAGTCCGCTCTTTCCGCGACAGGATGCATCGCGGAATTTTAACTCCGGTGATATTTTGTTCCTGATTTTTATACTTAAACGGCAATACCTGTATAAAGAAATGTTTTCGACGATATCATCGCAGGTCGTCTCAGTGTTTCGGTTCTTATTCGTAAACGTGTGAAAATATATATTACACACAAAAGAATTGCAGCACAAGGCGGTCGGGCTCTCACTCAGAGGAGTTTTGGAAGGTGTTCAAAGAGCCGGATGTCTGAATCCGTATAATGTTCCGGTGCGATGAATATCGATCATCTCCGAAACACAGCGGACAGGAATATCCTGTCCGCTGTGTTTCTATATATCTTGCTGCTTCCGATGTCTGTGTGTTTCAGGCTTGTGTTTCTACATAGATGACGCCATATCTCCCTGTCGGTTGCCTTCGGGAAAGATAATCCCGGGCCGGTCGGCCGAGCCTCCCTCTCCGGCTCCGGGACGGAAAAATCATCCTCGCCGTGGCTGCGGTATTTTTCCGCCCCTGCGCCTGCGCCTCGGGCTTATGACTCTTCCCGAGGCAACCGACCCGTTCGGGATATAAAGCCTCATAACATATTATTCATTGCTTGCGCGATAAAAACAATAAAATTCGTGCGAGCATATAAACACGTGAGACACACGGTAAAAACTGTTACATGTTATGCAGACTGCGAAAGCAAATTCGAAATCGAAGCAGAGCGGCAAGTCCGCAGTTCGGACGCCGGCCGTTTCCGAGGCCGTTGCGGCGCAAGCGCAAGACCCGGTTGCAGCCGGGAGTCCCGACATGAAACCCGCCGAACCGCAGGCAACGGATATCGGAGCTGTGAATCCTGTCGCAGAAACCAGTCCTGCCGAACAACCGGCAGTCCATCCCGAGACGGATGTCCGGCTGCTGGATCTGAACAAGATCGTCAATTCGACCTACAATCCCCGTAAGAACTTCCGCGAGGATACGCTGCTGGAACTTGCCGAGAGCATCAAACAGTCGGGCGTGCTGCAACCGATCTGCGTGCGTCCGAGGGACGAGGGTTTCGAGATCGTCTACGGCGAGCGCCGCTATTGGGCGGCTGCGATGGCGGGCCTGCAATTCATCCCGGCCCTTATCCGGGAGTTGTCGGACGCCGAGGCCGAGGATGCCGCCATCACGGAGAACCTGCAACGCGAAGACGTGCGTCCGCGCGAGGAGGCCGCAGCCTACAAGCGGGCCTTGCAGTCGGGGCGGCACACAATCGAGAGCCTCGTGGGCAAATTCGGCAAGTCGGAAGCCTACATCCGCTCGCGTCTGAAGTTATGCGAGCTGATCGACGCTTTGGCCGAAATGCTTGACAAGGAGGATATTTCGGTGGGTGTCGCTACGGAGATCGCCAAATATCCCGCTGACATCCAGCAGGAGGTCTACGACGATCATTTCGCCGAGGGGTGTTACAGCTCTTGGAAGACGGCGCGGATCAAGGAGATCGCCCGGCGGCTCTACGAGCGTTACATGACCAAGCTGGAAAGTTATAACTTCGATAAGACGGAGTGTCTTTCCTGCCAGCACAATACGGCCAATCAGGTGTTGTTCAAGGACGAATGTACGGGCGGCTGCGCAGGCTGCCAGAACCGTGAGTGTATGATCCGCAAGAACAACGAGTTTTTGGTACAGAAAGGCGTGAAACTCCTCAAGGACGATCCGCGTACGACGCTGGCTACGGGCGGCGAAACGCCTGCCGCAGTACTCGAAGCTCTTGGGAAAGAGGGCTATCACGTCGAAGAGCTGAAATACGATGCCGGTTACTACTACAAGGCCCCTCAGATGCCCGACGTTCCGCAGGCCGAAAATTACGTGTCAGAGGTGGATTTTGCCGAGGCTCAGGAGAGGCATGAGATCCGGATGATCCGCTTTACGGAACAGACGCAGCAGTTGGAGTTCGACATCTCGGAAGAGCGCGTGCGCAAATATGCCATCATCGGCAACCTCGATATTGAAATCCGCTACGAAGAGATCGAGGACGAGGAGCGGGAAGTGACGGTAAACGAGGGACAGGACGATGAGCATAAGGTCTTCGTTACCGTCGTCCCGCCTTCTCCGCTGGAAGGGCTGATGCAGCAGGATCGCCGCAACCGGGAAATCTGCTACGAACATATCACGACCGATATGAAGCGGGTCTTCCTCGATGTGAAGGTTGCGAACAAGCCCTTGCAGAAAGAGGAGCAGCAGATGTTCTACTACGCCGTGATGCAGCGCGTAATGAGCGACTCGAAACTCCGCCAGTGCGGTTTCCGGCCTAAGGAGGGCTCTTACCTGACCGACGAGGAGCAGTTCGCTGCGGCGGGTCGTATCACGGCCAAGCAGCAAGCGGCGCTGGTTCGCGCTTATCTGGTGGACTACTTCCGCTCGGCGGCTCCGGAGTACCGCTGTACGGACGAAACGCTCTTGACGGGAATGATGTGCCGCTTCGCGGATATGAACTTCGCGGAGCAGAGCCGGAAGGTGCAGCAGGAGTATCTGAAAGTCTACGAGCGCCGCAAGGCCCGGCTTCAGGAGCAGATCGACGCCTTGCAGGCGAAGGCCGAGGCCGAGGAGATGGCGGTCTCGATGCAGGAGGCTCCGGACTTCGAGCCCGAGGAGCTTCCCGACCTGCTGCCGGACGAGACGCCTGCTGCAGAACCGTCGCCGGAGCCGCTTATTATTCCGCTGGACCCCGATATCGAACCCGACACCCGAATGCCGGAGGAGATGAAAACGGCGGCATAGCCATAAGTCCATACCTTTCGGTCCGGAGCGGCATAAGGCTGCTCCGGGCCTTTCTTTTCCCGGATAAACGACAATCGTTCAATCATCGCCGTACCTGCGTACGGATAATAACCGAAACCATGATCGAGATATTCAATTCGAATCGCACCCTGAGTCTGGGGCGGTTCCGCAGCTTCAAAGCCGCTGAAAATACGTTGGACGCCTTTGCCTTGGCGGGACGCCTCGGTGCCATACCGGAGGTATTGCTCTGTACTTACTACGGAGCGCTCCCGCAGCAGGAATATACCGCATCCCGCCATAACGGGAGATGGCTCCTCCAAGAGGAGCCCGGCGGCAGAACCTTGCCGGTTCTGATCTGATTCCGGAATCACCGGCACGATCGTCTTACTTCAAAAGCATACAGCCTATGTCACATGATCTCGTACGCTTCGATGCGTGGTTCTCGGCCTGCTATGAGCGGCTGCGGAGATACCTCGGCCCTGACGGCCTCGATGAAGACACTTTCCACGACACCTACCTGCTCGTGCGGGAAAAGGCCCGCAGCCCGGAGGTGGATATTCTCGACTTCGGAGCTTATTTCTGCGGCTGTTACCGGAGAATATCGCTCCACAAACGCTGCACCCCGCACTGCTGCATCCATCCCGGCGAGGATTTTTTCCTGCGGCTGGGAGCCGAAGGCCCTGTGGTTCCGGAAGAGGATCTCAGGGCCTGCGACCGTCTGGTGCAGGATATTCTGGAATTCGTACGGCGCAACTTCTCTTATGGAGAATACCGTCTGTTCACGCTGCGCTATTACGAAACCTGCGGGCAATGCAGTTATCGGACGTTGGCCGAATATGCGGGTGCGACACCTTCCGAGATATCCCGCAAGGTGCGGGGCGTCGTACAGGTCGTACGCAGGAACCGCTGCTTCGCACTGCGCAGTTACATGCTTGCGGCGGCTGTGGAATCCAAAGTATCGAAATGAATCGTCGAATCTAAACAATCGAATATTATGAAATTGATTATCTGGAACAAGGAAAACAGCTATTCACCCTCGAAGTCCGCAGAACACCGTACGATCCGTGTGAACCGTCACGGTTATATCTATCTGTCGGGAGCTTTGGCCGCGGAGATGGATTTGAAACACGGCAGCAGGCTCAATATGGCCCACGACGAAGAGAATCCCAAAGACTGGTACCTGTGCAAGACGCAGGACGAAACGGGATTCCTGCTGCGCGGCGACCGGCATAAGGAGCTTCCGAAGACGAAGCGGCATGCCGTCAATGGTGTGGAGTTCTCGAACGTATGTCTGGCTTCGAAGCTCCTCGCGCTGGTTAAAACAGAGTGTTTCTCCGTGCGGTTTTTGGTTGCTAAGGAACCTGTCGAGGTCGAGGGCGTGAAATACTGCAAGATCCTTACCGCCAATCCGATCCCCGGACAGACGAAATCCGTGACGAAAAAATGATTATGACCCGGAAACGGCAGAAGTCCGAACCGGGATAAAAGAATTGTTTAACCGGCGGAGCAGGTTATGCCTGCTCCGTCTTTTCATCACTATGATTATGAATAATATTTCAGAGATTCCGCAGCAGAATTCCATCTCGAAACAACCCATGAAAGAGATGCCGGCCGATCCGTGGCGCTGTGCCGAATGCGGTTCGCTACGGGTATCCTGCCAAGTCTGGGTGGACAGCAACACGTACGAAGTGCAATCTATGGCGGAAGACAAAGATGACCTATGGTGCGACGACTGTGCAGAACACACCCGCCAGATCCGCGAAAGCGAATTGATGTCCGATACGGTCGAGCCGTGGTGGAAGGATGGTACGACAGAAGAAGATCGGGAAATTATCACCGGTCTGAATCCGGAGAATTTCAGTTCGAAGGATGATTGCAAGGCTTTCCGCGACGCCTGCGGCATGTGGTGGAACGGCAAGACAAACGGCGAGAAGATCCGTATGTGGCGGCAAGCTACCGCTCCGGAGGAAGAATAACATAAAGATAAGAGCCATGAATAAGAACCTGATTGAAAAGATCGCTCCCCAGTTAACGGAGCTGATGATAAAGAAAATGGAGACGCTCACCGAAGAGTGGCGCAAGCCATGGATCGCCGACCTTGCGCACGGGCTTCCGCGCAACCTGCGTGGCACGCCCTACCGGGGCGGGAATATCCTGATGCTGCTGTTTCTTGCGGAGATCGCAGGCTACCGAACGCCGCTCTTTATGACGTTCAAACAGGCCAAGGAAGAGGGCCTGAATATCCTCAAAGGCTCCGGTTCGTTTCCGGTCTTCTTCTGGAAACTGTATATCCGCCATAAGGAGACCCGCAAAAAGATCGAACTGGCGGAATACTACCGCCTGTCGCAGGAGCAGCGGCGGCAATACGATGTGCTGCCCGTGATGCGCTATTACCCGGTCTTCAACATCGACCAGACGGACATGCAGGAGCGACAGCCGGAGCGTTACGCCGCGCTTACGACACCGACCGGAACGAAAGACTATTCGGACGGTCTGACGTGCGAATCCCTCGACCGGATGCTGGCGGAGCAGTCGTGGCTCTGTCCCATCCTGCTCAGATCCGGCAACAGGGCGTCCTATTCGCCGACGCTCGACCGGATCGTCTGCCCCGAAAAACGGCAGTTCCCGGAGGGCGCGGCATTCTACACGACGCTTCTTCACGAAGTCACGCATTGCACTGGGCATGCGGAGCGTCTGAACCGTCCTTTTGGCGCTTGCTACGGAGATGCCGATTATATCCGCGAAGAGTTGGTCGCCGAACTTACGGCGGCCTTGTGCGGTGCGATGCTGGGCTTCGCCACGACGCCCCGCGAGGAGAGCGCTGCCTATATCAAGGACTGGCTGGCGGAGTTCCGTAAAGAACCGACCTACCTGTTCGACATCCTCACAGACGTGAACCGGGCGGCACGCATGATCTCCGAACGGCTGGCCGGCGGGGAAGAATCAGACTCTTCGGAAGCGATTCCGGCCGAAGCTGCCTGAACCTTGATAAACCAATCATTTAATCTGCGCTGCGGCCGAAAGGTCGCGGCGCTTTCATTATCAGCTATATGCAACAATCCCAAACCAAAGATCGGTACAGCCGCGAAACGCTGCTGCCGATGAATACGCTTTACGACCATGAACACCACCTGACGCAAGAGGATGTGGACATGGCCAATAAGCTGGTGCGTCACATCGAACGGACCCGTAACCCACGTGTCCCGCAGGTCGGCGACCGGGTGCGCTATACCACGCGCTACGGTGACTTCTACGGCAACGCCTTGATCGAGGCCGTCCGTGAAGGCGGAACGCCTTCGATCTGCCTGTGTCCGTACGTTCCCTTTGTGTGGAGGACAGCCGGCGGCATCGGCTGCGCGGTCAGCGGAGGGCCTTTTACGGTCGTGGCGTCGCGGGCGCTGCAACCGCGCGGAAGCGTGCTGGGGGATTTCTGCGATTGGGGACATTGCGGCGTCTGCGGCAACGGTGCAGTCCGATTCTGCGCCGAGGTGCCGCTGTGGGAATACCGGGAACCGGAGCCGCTTTACGGCGATTTCACGACCGAGAAGTGGCGTAAGATCAGCCTTCATAAAGACCCGGAACGTCGGGACAGTGACCTTTACCGTGGCGACTGCATTTCGTTTCCGACGGAGGAGGAGTTCCGACGGTTTCTCTCCGATTACAAAGGAACGGTATTCGCGGCTCCCGACCCGAAATCCGTCATCGTCTGGTGTTATCGGGACGAGCAGACCGCCGTATCGCAAGAGGAGTGGAATGCACTCGAAGCTCCGGTTTCAGAGCGTCGCCTCTACAACGCGCCCCAACCCGTAAAACTCGTCAAGGATCACGGGCGGCACACCACGGTCTGCTATTTCGTCAGACCGGAATTTTCTTATAAATAACTTGATTCTCTATGACTATGAAAAACAAAGAAACACTCGAAAAACTGCGTACTTATCAGATCGGCGTCATCCGCTCGGTCATCGCCAGCCGGCAAGGGCGCCTGGGAACCTATTTGGCAGATGCGACAGACCGCGAGAGGCTGGCAGATACGGACGGCCTCGCCTATGAAGAGTATTATGAGTCGCCTCTTACAATCGAACACGACGGTCTTTGTCGCAATGTAATCTCCCTCGAATTTTGTGAGGACGGGCTGACGCCCGTCTGCCTGATGGACGGCTGGGACGGGGATGATTTCCCGCTTCCGCTTGAAAATCTATCCTGCGATACCCTGCAAGGCATCGTCGAATGGCTGGAGGAGTACGATTTCATTCCGTCCACCGAAGCTGCGCCGCAGACGACAAACGACCTTACGGAAGATTTCGTGGAACGCTGCCTGCCGGAATACCGTACGCGCTACGACGTTTTCCGACTGGGCGAGTTGCAGAACTTCCTCGACGGACATGAATCCCCGGAATTCGGGCTGAACCGCAACGAAGCTGCCGCGGAGCGCGACCGTCTGCAGCTTCGGATCTATGCCGAGGCCATCGCCGACTTTATGAAAAGGCAGCCCGCAGCGCTTCCGGACAATGTGTCCCTGCGCGACTATGCCGAAGTGCTGGTCGATATCGCCTATGAAGCCGGCCGCAGGAAGTTCCGGCCCTCGGACAACTTCCGCGATACGGCTGCGACGCTCATTGCCTGGGGCAACGAGTTCTCCCGGCAGCACGGAGATGCAAACCGGATGGAGAAGGAGTACCCCGACGAGATTTACCGATTCACCGCTGAGAAGCTGCGAAGCGTTCCGAGCAAGGACGATCCGAATGCGGAGTTCGACATCGCCTTTCTGAACCGTGCAGCACTCGAAAGACACGGATATGACGTTGTGACGATTACGGACAGCGATCTGCAGGAGTTAGCCGGACGGATGGGTGATTATTATTGCGAGAGCGGCAAGTTCAGCGAAGATCTGCGTACGGCCTGCGGCGATTTCGGATTGAAGCTCCGGGACACGACCAATCCGAAATAACACGACACTTCACGTATTGTCAAATCAGGCCGCAGCCCTAAAGCTGCGGTCTTTTAATTGCATATCATTATGAGCTATCAGATTATAACACGTATCACCATTACCCCTGACCTGCGGGTGATGGTGCGCATGGCGGCGAACAACATCCGCCCACTCGACTTCCGTTACGACGAGGTCGTATCCCTGACAGAAACGCTGCGCACGAAAGGCCGTCCGACGCTCGAACTGGAACTGCTGTCGCTTTTTTTCAAGGGCCTTTGGCAGGGTCGAACCCGCTATGACCGAGCTGTCGGTTACACGCTGCTGACCGACGGCATCGACAAATACGAGGCGTGGGAACGCTGCCGCGAGGACAAGGAGTACGAACGTGGCCTGCTGCTGCGTATGCGGGGCTTCCTGCACTATCGGCCCGTTCCGTGCCGCTGCCACCTCGAATATCAAAGAAGCCCTGTGCGGCGTATTTATGTCGGATACATCTCTTTTTCGCGGCAGAGGCGCCGCATCTTTCCGAGCGTCCTCGACGCGCAGGCCGCGCTGTTCGCAAAGGGCTGGAACCCCGACAAGTTCCAAATCGTCGAAGAAGAAACGGACCCTAAATCCGAAATACAATGAAAACCTATCGCATCAACAAGAACGCCGAGCATCTCGCTCAGGGGACAGGCTTCGCTCCCGAATTGATCTATAATATCTCGCTTGTCCGGTTTCAGGACCGTAACGGCCGCTGTATCGCGGCATGGACACCGGGGATGAAGCGCCCCCGGTATGTTTACGAAGCCCACACACCGGAAGAATACGACAAGGCTATGGAGTGTATCCGACAGGAGGCCGAGCGCTTCCGCCGCCATGACGAGGCGCAGGAAAAGGCTGCCGCAACCTTCCGCGAATCGCTCTGTACCGGCGACATCCTCTACTCGTCGTGGGGCTGGGAACAGACTAACATCGACTTCTATCAGGTCATAGCGATCCGGGGCTGTACAGTGCGACTGCGGCAGCTCGACCAGCGAATTACCGAAGACGGCTATATGTGCGGAACGACTGTCCCGCTGCTCGATGTTTTCAAGAGCAAGACCCATACGCACCGCCAACAAGGATGTAAATCAAGTAGTTATAAGATTTACACCCAATTTTACACCCAAAAATCAAGAAACTATAATATCTTTCTTGATTCTTCTTTTAGGCCCCCCCCCAACAGATCGCTATTTTATCGTACAAATAAAGTAGCTCCCATCCATTTTGGGTAGCAGAATTAACTTCCATGTAAGACGAAATCTTTTTGCAATATAAAAAAATTCTTACATTTGCTTCAGTAAACCACAAAACTAAACAGTCATAACAAACGAATTCGGCTCATTGAGCATTGAAAACGGGAACGTGACCATCGAGCTTTCATCAGATGGAACGGTCTGGATGACGCAATCGCAAATTGCGCGACTGTTCGGAATTTTGTGTCAGCCATCAACAGCAATATTCGTTCAATCTACAAGACGAAGCAAATGAGCGAGTATTGCACCCATCGTTTTACCGAATGTGGAGATTTCTACAATTTGGCAATGATTGCCGCTCTATCGTTTCGGGTGTGCTCCATGGAATCCGAAGCCTTTCGAAAATGGCTGCTTTACCGTCCACAGCGCAAGATGATTGTCGTGCAAGTCGATGCAGACAATCGACAAAAGGTAAGTTAATTCTTCACACAACCGTTAACAAAAAGAGCAAGTCCATCTTCTTGGAATTGTTCTTTTTGTTACAGTCGATGGCCTTGAATGCGATACACGCTCTCTTATCCGATTTGCAGGGTGAAAGTAACCCGCCGGTCGGTATTGCCTGTCAGACGCAGCGATCCGCCGTGGAGCTGCATGATCTGCCGCGAAAGGCTCAGCCCGATGCCCGAGCCGTCGGGCTTGGTCGTGTAGAAGGGGGTAAAGATATTTTCGGCGACCTCGGCCGGGATCGCTCCCCCGTTGTTGTTGAACTCGATGATAACAGTCTACGCCGAGGCTGAACGCAAGCGAGCCGACGAACAATCCTCTACCGGACGCAAGCATCTTGCGAAAATCCTGTCCCTCGACGCAAAGCCATGATCGTTACCAGATTGAGAAATGACGAGAGTAACCCGATGACCGACTACTTTTCCAGCAAAAGCGTGAGCACTGTGATTGGGGGATTCTCCTGCCACACGCGCGACCTATTCTCCGAGATACGCATATGCTGCCAATATGCCAGAAACGGCCTATTTAAGTGAGATCAACGATGAGTACGAATATCGCGGAAATCTCGGTGAACCGCGGCTAGTACCTTGGAGAGAGCAGTTACAGAGGGTGAATCATTCAGAAAGTTCCCATTTATGATCGCGAACAGACTTTGGGATTACGACAGCACCGCAGGCAACAAGACAAATATCTGCTTCAAAGCGCACGCCACCGAAACCGAGGACGAGTAAATTGTTATCAAGGGAGAGTTTATTGTCGTGATTTACTTGGGGAAGTCCATCATCCTATTCGGTGATACCTGTCCGATAAAGATGTGCTTGCTGCACTCGTAAGTCGTCTCAAATTAAAAATTATAAATTTGCCTTATTTTCATTTTATCCTTATTCAACAATGTCTCCCCAACCAACCGGAATAATATTTTCTTTTCTCATCCAAATCAAGGCTTTCATTACGCGATCCCGATATTTATACTTATGAGGATCCCAAGCTAAAAAATCTGCCTTCAATAATTCATCTGTGATCTCCTGTTGTCGAATAATTCGATTATTCCATACGGCATAAAGCGTTGCAACAATCTCACATTGCTCCATTGTTGCTTTATGGAATTTGAATAGGAAGGTATCAATCATGCCGCATTCGGTCGGAAAATTCTTGCGAAACAGATCGTCAAGCTCCTCCGCAGACGACAAGGGGATATATTGCACAGCTTTGTTGTCGGTATGCTGTTGAGAGATATCATAAAAATGATATTGCTGCAACATCGTCTCGACTCTTTTGAGCAGGATTCCATCGTATGGACCTGCGGTTTGTCGTATGTAATTGGAGCGCAGGTTCAGCTGACATACATGCTCAACCAAATAAAGCAATTTTTGAAATTTTACTCTTCCAAAATCTTTCATGTTGCATGTATTGATGATATGTCCGGCGAGGATTGCTTTATCCATGTCGGTACAATGTTTTGAGGACCGTTGATTCTGTACGGCGTTAAAGACAAATTCCGGAGTGCGGAACTTTTCGGGTAACTCTCTGAGCGTTACATTTGCCTCATAAATGGACATCTGCTCGTCTGTTTCAGGGAATAAGTATCCCGTGGATTTCAAGAGGTCTTTAATATACGCCTCATCTGTTTGACGCTTCTTTTCCATCTTTAATATCATTTGTCCATTTCCAACAGCTGAATCTGTTGACGTAACTTCTTCATGGCCCGTGACTTTATTTGACGTGCGTTGTCGGCGGTTATTCCATGTCTTGAACAGAGCTCCTGTAAAACAGTTCCAGGCAAATACTTGGTTCCATCCTCATACATCAAGTATGTCAACAATATGTCTTTTTCCCGGTCGGATAGTATTTCGAGAGCCTGAGTTAGCAATAAATGCAGGGGTGATGATGTCGTAGACTCATCCTCCTCCGAAGAAAATTCGGGTATCGGTTCGACTGTGGTTTGTGTGTGGTCATTCCATTCTTTCAGCAAGTCGAATGCCGTGTTTCTGACGATGCCGGAGATCCAGGTCGAAACCTTTCCTCTGATAGGATCGTAGGTTGGATGAACGTATATTTTAATCATGGTCTGCGAGAAAAGTTCCTCGACAAATTGTTCTTTATTCCAGCGGACCAATTTACTGCCAGCGTCGCAGCATAAGGACCAGATTAATTGTGCATATCGGTCATATAACACACGATATGCCGCATGTGCAAGATCATCTTTGGCGGCAATCAGTGCAAACAATTGACCGTCGCTTATATTTTTAAGGTCTGGGACATATTCTCCATCTGCAATCATGCTGCCACTCTTATAAAATATACTGAAAACCGTGACACTTTCTACAAAGATAGTATTTTGTCACGCTTTTCTGTATACTAAAATAAAAAAGCATGAGTAAAACACCAATATCAGTGAAGAATCAAAACCTCCTTTGGGCAATATCAGGAGGACGTTGTGAGTATGAGGGTTGCAATACGCCCCTATACATGGATATACTCACGAAAAAGAAGTACAACAAAGCATACATAGCGCATATTGTGGCGGATAGCCTCGACGGGCCTCGAGGAGACCCCGAACGCTCTGAAAAATTGGCCAATGAAATAAGTAACCTGATGCTGCTTTGCGATCCGCATCACACCTTAATTGACAAGGATGTTGCCAATCATCCCGAAGATCGATTGGTTGAGATGAAGCGCAAACACGAAGAACGTATCGCCCGTATTACAGCTATAGCTCCGGAAAAAGAGTCGGAGATCATCCTTTACGGTGCGAATATCGGGAAACACGCTTCACCGTTGAGCTATGCCGAGGCATGTCGGACTTTAACGCCGAACTTTTATCCGGCCAGCAGTACGGCAATTGAAATAGGATTGAAGAATTCGTCCATGACCGATTGCTCCGACGCCTATTGGAATGCAGAAGAAACCAATCTGTGTGAACAGGTGAAAGAACAGATCCTGCCACGAATGCGCAGAGGCGAAGCAAAGCATTATTCGGTGTTTGCATTGGCTCCTCAGCCACTGCTGATCAAGTTTGGCACCATGATCAATGATCTGCAAAATGTGCGGGTCTATCAGAAGCACAGAGAACCTAATACGTGGAAATGGCTTGATGATGGACCAGTCTGGCAAATTGAACTGATCGAGCCTTCACGGCGTAACGGAATCCCGGCATTAGTGCTCGGATTAAGCGCTACGGTGCAAGATGAACGAATCATCAGGGTGTTGGGAGACGAAGTGGGTATATGGCGCATCACGATTCCAGACCCCAACAATGACAGTCTCAGAAATGAGGCGTCGCTCTCCCTGTTTCGGCAATGTGTCCGACGGGCCTTGGACACTATCAAAGCCCGCCATGGCCTTACGGAACTGCATGTATTTCCGGTTATGCCCGTTGCTGCCGCAGTCGAGTTTGGCCGAGTTTGGATGCCTAAAGCAGATATGCCCTTGACCATCTACGACCAGAATAAAGGACGTGAAGGCTTTTATAAAACGATTCAAATTGATTAATATGAATACAGAACAGGTAAAACAATTCGACAGCATTTTCAATGCCCTTAGCGAGTCTTTGGATATTACGGAGACTCAGTATGAAGCCGCGGTTCGCAGTTATCGGGCCGTTGGTGATTGGTTGGCAAAGGCGGACTCGGTTTTGGTCTCCTATAATCCGATTATCAGAGCCCAAGGATCATTTATGCTGGGCACGATGATTCGACCCTTGAATGAGCAGGATGATCTGGATATAGACCTTGTCTGCGAACTCACAGGAAAAGGCGCTTCGTGGACACAATATGATCTGAAGCATAAGGTGGGTAACAGGCTGAAAGATCATGAAACCTATAAAAGAATGCTTGATGAAGAGGGGCGTAGATGCTGGACCTTGAAATATGCTCAGGAGTCCAACTACCATATGGACATCCTTCCGTGTTTGGTTGCGAAAGATTATAAGACCGTGATGGAGCGCTCGTTTTCAGCTTCATTGGGGGCAATACGTGAACTGGATAATCTTGCCATTCGCATTACCGACAAGGAGAGCGCAAATTACAGGTATGATCCTTCACCCGAAAACTGGATGAAGAGTAATCCGTTTGGATATGGGATCTGGTTTATTCAACGGGCAACAGCAGGAGATCGGCAAAAAATGATGTTGCTGGCGGAATCGGTACGAGCGGTTCCGAAATATCAGTCCAACAAAACTCCATTGCAAAGGGCCGTGCAGATTCTCAAGCGACACCGGGACATCATGTTTGCCGGAGATGAAGATAAACCCGTCTCCATCATCATCACAACCCTTGCAGCAAAAGCATATCAGGGAGAAGGTTCGATTACCGAAGCCTTGCAAACGATTCTTATACATATGGATAAGTACATACTCAATGAGTTTGATCCACAAAGCGGCAAAACGATCAAGAAAGTGGAAAATCCCGTAAATCCAGAGGAAAACTTTGCTGACAAATGGATCGAACACCCTAAGCGTCAAGATAACTTCTATAAGTGGCTGGAAAAAGTCAGAAAAGATTTGTCGCTGATTCTGCAGTTGCGCGGTATGCATGTGATAGCAGAATCCATGATGCCCCGTTTTGGACGACAAGCTGTCTCTCAAGGATTTGATTCCCTGGCCGAGAAGGCAAGATCCTTAAGAGAATCCGGGACGATGAAGATGGTTGCGGGCAGCGGTATCTTGGGCTCTGCCGGTAGTGTGTCGGCCAAGGCTCACCATTTTTTCGGGAATCATGAGTAATCGGGCTATTCCATTGAGTGTCCAGTTGGGAAAGTTGAAACATTACTTTCCCAACTCTACGAATTATATGGATATCCATACGAATCGACTGATATGGAAAACTACGTTGCAACCTTCAGAGTTAAGCTTGGCTTACGAGATAAAAATCGTGTACACCTTGGGGCAAAGTCCCAAGGTGTACGTCGTATCACCCAAACCATTGGCATTGGCAGACGGCGCGCAACGTCTGCCTCATGTCTATGATCATGTCAAGCAACAGCTTTGTCTTTATTATGGTCCAGCGCGAGAATGGACCCCCGACAAGATGATTGCTGACACCATTGTCCCGTGGGCCTCGGAGTGGTTGCTTCATTATGAATTTTGGTTAGTAACAGGCATATGGCATGGCGGAGGAATACATCCCCGTTAGAAAGACTCTACCACTGACACCCCCCCCCAGAACTTATGGATGATTGACAACGGGCAATATCTACTATAACCATTTGCGAACAGCTCTATTTTAGTTATGCCCCTCCAATAAATCGAATGAATTCGCAAACAATATTCTAACCTCGTGTGTGAATTATACGAGATTTTGAGATGATTATTATATTTTTGTGAGTGGTTTCGTGCCTCTGTAGACGGAACCGAACATAATATGAACGTCTCATTTCGTCTTTTTGTATTCAAACTTCACAACTTTGGATAACACGGTGGACTGGTCTATCATGGCCGTCCGGATCAATCGCATTGTTTCATCGACGGGCCGTTTCACGGCTGGATGACCCATACCTGAAAAGTCGAGATCCGAATTGTCAATCCCGGCCGATGCAATAAATCCGGCCGGGATTTTGTTTTATTATTAAATATTGGTAATTTTGCGTAAAGACAGCGTGATTATGAAAACGACATCGGTAGCCCTCGGGGTTTATTTCGAGGATTTCATCAAGGCAAAAATCGCACAGGGGCGTTATAACAATGCCAGCGAGGTTATTCGGGCCGGCCTGCGGCTTTTGGAGGAAAACGAAAGCCGTCTGACGGAGTTGAAAACTGCCATCCGCGAAGGAATCGACAGCGGCGTGGCCGAAGGATTCGACCCGGAGGATCATCTGAAAACCCTGAAAGCCAAGCGGACGAATGGATGAAATACGGTTTACCCGCAAAGCGGTCGAAGACCTTTTCGACATTTGGAACTATACGGCGGATATGTGGTCGGAGCGGCAGGCGGATACCTATTACAGGTTATTGATCGCCTCCTGCCGCAAGCTGGCAGGCAATCCTGTGTTGTTCGGTCGGGAATATAAGGAACTTGGAGCTGGAATTTACGGATTCAAGGTCAATAAGCATATCGTCTTTTATCGCATTGTAGGTGATAATGGGATAGAGATCGTACGCATCCTTCACGAACGGATGGACCTTAGCAACCGATTCGCAGATTAAATAATGAACATATAAATAAAATTAAGCATCGATGACAAAGCAAGAAGTTGTTAAGCAGATTGCCCGGGAAACGGGCGTCGAAGCCGTGACCGTTTTAGCCGTCGTGGAAGATTTCATGGAAGAGGTGCGAGCCGCACAGATCCGCAAGGAAAACGTTTTCCTGCGCGGATTCGGAACGTTTCTGATCAAGCACCGCAAGGAAAAGACGGCGCGTAACATCACGAAGAATACGACGATCAAAATTCCGGCGCACGACATTCCTGCATTTAAGCCTTCTCCCGACTTCCAACGGCTTTTGGAAAAGAAATGATTGCCACAACGCCCCGATTCGGATGTTCGAATCGGGGCGTTGCCGTTTTATCGCTGCCGGTGGCCCGTCAGGCATTCAGGCGTGCATGGTCTGCGAGGAATTTCTCCAGTCCGCTGTCCGTCAGCGGATGTCTGAGCAGCCCTTCGATTGCTGCAAGGGGGCATGTCGCCACATCGGCCCCCGCATCGAGACACTGGATAATATGCTGCGTATGACGGATCGAAGCGGCCAGCACCTGCGTTTTGTAACCGTAGGTGCGGTAGACCTTCACGATGTGGGCTACCAATGCCACGCCGTCTTCGGAGATGTCGTCGAGACGTCCCACGAACGGAGATACGTAGGTCGCTCCGGCCTTTGCCGCCAACAGCGCCTGCCCTACGGAGAATACCAGCGTGCAGTTCGTCCGGATATCTTTGGCGGCAAAATATTTCACGGCTCGTATTCCTGCGGCAGTACAGGGCAGTTTCACGACGATGCGGGGATGCAGCGCCGCCAGTGCCTCACCCTCTCGCACCATTCCTTCGAAGTCTGTGGCTATGACCTCGGCGCTCACGTCCCCTTCGACGATGTTGCAGATTTCAACGTAATGACGGTTGCAGTTCTCCGTACCCCGGATGTTCTCTTTGGCCATCAGAGAAGGATTGGTCGTCACGCCGTCCAGGACGCCCAGTTCGTGCGCCTTGCGGATCTGCTCCAGATTGGCCGTGTCGATGAAGAATTTCATAATTCATAGGTTTTAGGTTTCCATAAAGATACGAAAATTCCATATAGGTTGTATCGGACAATATCCGATTTTACATTGCGGAAATTCTTTACGACGCTGTTAGTGTCTGGAAAAAGTCCGTCGGCGGCTTTACGGCGGCATGCTGTCTTCCCGGATACCTCGGGCGGCGGCATATCTCCGGTGCAGCTTCACGAACCTTTGCGGAATCGGCATCCCGTAATGCTTTGAATTCGAACTGCGGCCTTCGCTCCCCGGGATATCGCAAAGTCCTGTACGCCGGACGTATCCGCAAAAATCGGACATTAGAATCTTCTAACGTCCAGAATGTACGCCGTGTGGGAATCGATTCGTTTGCAGGCATCGTTTTTTTGCTTTACCTTTACATCCCCGTAAGGAAAAGCGGTGTTCTTTCCGGAAATTTCAGAGAGATAAAACTTTTACCGAATCATGTATTGAACGCTCGAATTGGCCTCGTGGCTCGAAGACGCCCCTGGCCCGCCACCAAAGACGAACTGATAGATTACGCCAATCGCTCGGGACTTCCCGAAGCGGTTCTGGAGAACTTGCAGGAGATCGAAGAGGACGACGAGGTCTTCGAATCGATCGAGGAGCTTTGGCCGGACTATCCTTCGAAAGAGGATTTTCTGTTCAACGAAGATGAATATTGAGTTCCCGCAAGCTGCATGAAAGACACCCCGGTACAGGCTGAAAACCGTACCGGGGTGTTTGATTGTCCAGAAACGAACAGCCTTTCAGAGCTGCAGCGTGCGAAACTACGTCTGAATATCCTCTTGCAAAGTGCTCCTGTAAGATCGCCGCACGGATTCGAAACATTCCCTCTGCTGCATAAAAACCTCCGCACCGGACAATTCCGACCGTGGCATGCAGCATCGAAAAATGCCTGCGGGAGCACCGCCCTGTCCATCTTAACGGACGAGAACAGGGCCGGATTCAGCCACTTTATCTCTTTACAGCAGTTTTGCTTCTAACAACTCTTTGGCTGGTATCTCCACCGTCTGATGCCGGGCTCCGTTCTTCTCGATGATTTCCAATAAAAGCACCTTGTCGTCGGGGATCGTGAGCTTGGGCAGCGCGAATACCGTCCGCTGACGCTGATGTCCCCTCACGACTGCCGGATCGTTGCATACGCGCAGGATTTCAAGCGGTGTCTGCTGCTGAGCCGTGCGCTTGGCGAGTTTGCGATCTGCTACGATAAACCGCCGCGCATCCACCTCGAAGGAGATGTTCGTGTCGTTCGAGATGCAGGTATGAATGTATATCACGTCATTGAACACGTAAATCCCCATCACTTCGACCACGATGCCATACTTCTTCGTGCGAATGCCCTTCACGTCCGTACGGTTTTGGCGGTATATGTCGCTCATCATGCGTTTTATGGTCGCAGGTTTCTCGCGGCCTGCCTCGCGCAGCAGCACCCAGCCTTCGGATGCTGGGGCCGTCGGCTGCGGATAGCCCACGGCAGCTGGTTTCTTCATACTTTCTGGTTGCGGTTCCTGCACTGTAAGATTGAGGGTTGAGACAGCCGGATTCTCGGTATAGTGGACATCGAAAGTGAAAAATCCGCCGTCTTCGGTGATGACCGTGAGGTTTGTTTCTGCTGCGAAATTCCGCACGGCGGCTTTCACGCGCACGACGTTCTCGGCTCCGTCGGCCTTGCCGGCAATGATGTCCATCGAGCCGATGTCGATATACGTGACAGGCGACGGGAACAAAATGTGTACGGTTTTGGTGAATCCCGCTTCGATACGCAGGGGCCGGATCTCCGCCGGCGTTTCCTGTGTCGTTCGTGCCGTAACCTTTACCGCCGTGATTGCGGCGACGATCAGGGCCAGATAAATAAGGTCTCTTTTCATTTTACTGCTGTTTTGAAATCAATAATAGCTGATAGTTGGCTTTGAGGGTTATCTTCACCTCGCGGAGCTTCCCGGCGACATACTGCGATGACGCCTGCAATCCCCCGCGTGCCAGCTCGGACAACACCTGCTGTCCGGCCGAACGGGTGACGTTTACGCTCGTCCCGGCGGTCTGCCCGACGGATGCCAGCGCCTCTTTGAGGGCCGTCCGCTCACGGGAGTTCGGGACGTTCAGCCCCGGCTGTCCGTCGAGGTCGTAAGCCGCGGCTTCGACGGCGAAGATCCGCCCGCCATATTCGACGGACGACACCGTGACTTGCAGCCGCATTCCGGCAATCGTCGCAAGACCGTATAACGGAGTGTTGCGGGGGATCACCGTATCGTCGATACGCACGGCTTCCAGCAGCCGCAGTTGCACGGTGCTTCCGGCACGTATGACCTGCGTCTGAGCGACACAAGCCCTGACAGTCGGAATGTCGGCATGCGCGACGCGACCTGCCGCCGTGAGAAATCCCAAGTTACGTTCGACGGTGAAATCCGCCCGCGGGTCGAGCGTCGAAGCTTCGACCTCACCCTCCCGAACGGGCCGCATGACGGACAGGCGCGAATCCCGCCGCCGCTTCGTCGGCCCGGCCTTTTCGTCTACGGCCGTTCCGCCGCCGAGATATTTTCGGGCGAGCTTGTACTGCTCCTCGGCCAACTCCAGCGGGTCGGGCTGTTGCCGCTCGGCATCGAGCTGGGATTGCAGGGCCGCGACCTGCTCCTTCAGGGCTTCGACTTCGGCATTGCGTTGCGGAGTGGCGTAGAAGCCCTGCACCTGCCGCTGCATGGCCCGGTTGGCTTCGGCGGCCCGCAGTGCGGGGTTGTCCGCCGGTACAGGCTCCTCGGCGGTTTTGAGTCCGTCGTCCAGCAGCGAGAACGAGTTGTCGCCGAGTGTCATCATGCGTTTTTGCTGCTGTTCCTCGCTGCGGAGCTGTTCCGCGGCTTTGCGTTTGTCGCTGACGGTGGCCTGCGCTTTGCCGTCCGGGACCGACGTGTTGATCCCCGCGGCCCCCTCTTGGGGCTTGACGGGTGCAGGCCGGAATATGAACCACAGCACAACGAGGAAGATACATCCAAGGATCGCCGCGAAGAGCAGCACCTTGCGTTTGCGCTGCCGTTCGAACTCCGCCGAAGGGTCGCTGCCCGGATTCTTGTTTTCTGTCATAACGGTTTACGGTTTTAGATGTAATAATTCGGGATGCCCGACCTCCAGCTCCGGTACCATGTCCGTAGCGAACAGGAGCCAAAGATAAAGGAGCAGCAGCAGGACGAGCGCTGCAAGTACGATCCGCTCCCGGATGCAGGGCGCGAGTGTGTCGTGGCGGCGTCGCAGCGACCGCCGCACCCAGCGGATGCGGCAGCGCAGGGAATGCGGTTTAGCGATCATAGGTCGCGATGTCTTTGTTCTCGACGATGTTCAGCGCCTCGACCATAAAGCCCTGCGGGTTGTTGTCCGAGCGGGAGACGTTCACCAGACGGCATGTCGTGACGAGCGACCGCTCCGTGACGGTGCTTTCACGCAGAATACGCTGCCGGGCAAAGGTCGTAACCTCGTAGGGATAGCGGTCGAAGTCGCAGCGGATGCTGTCCACTTTGACCATCTGCGAGACGTTGCCTGCGATCAGGCGGTTGAAGAATCCCTTCTCCTGCAGAACCTTGTAGTAGGACAAGGCGCTTTTGTCGGCCATCTGCAAGGCGCGTCCGACGTTGGACTCGATGGCTGCCTTGTCGGGCGAGAGGGTGAAGAAGAGCTCGTGGAAGCGCCGCACATGCTCACGGGCCTCTACGGGACGGTTCTGTGCGAGGTCCTGCGAGAGCGCCACCATCAGCGAGCGTCCGTTGTCCAGTACGTAGATCTTCTGCCGCTGCCGTTCGGCGAAAGAGTAGGACATCCAGACCGCCGCCACGGTAACGACGGCGCAGATTCCGGCGAAGACGAGCGCGTACATGCGCAGCTGCCGAAACGATGTTTCGATGTTCGTTAAACACTTGAATTCCATAATAACGGGTTATTTTATTTTCTAAAAATAAGCCGGGCGCCGTTCATGATGCCGCGTCCCACGGCCTTACCGCCGGACCATGCCGCCGAGCCGGCGCCTTTGGCCCCGGCCCATGCTTTGCCGGCCGTCCATCCGGCCCCGGCGCTTACGAGCGAGGTCATCTTCGAGACGGTCTTGTTGTAGGCGGCGAATCCGTTCGCCTGCACGACCCACGAGGCGATCGAGGGGATGCAGAGGTATCCGCAGACGGCTACGAGCATGAAGATCAGGTTCAGGCTGCTGGACCAGTCCACATACCAGTTGTATCCCTGCTCCATGAGTTCGGTATCATGCCGCATGGCGAGACTTTGCAGACGTGCGATGATCGCCGAGAAAAGATCCGAGATGGGCAGCCACAGGTAGATCGAGACATACTTCGTGAGCCATTGCGTCAGCGTGGACTGAAATCCGTCGAACACGGAGATGGCGAAGGCGATCGGCCCCAGCAGGCTCAATACGACCAGATAGAAAGTCCTCAGCACGTCGAGTATGACGCTCGCGGCCGCGAAGAGCAGTTCGAGTATCCATGCCAAGCCTTTGAAGATAAGTCCTTTTACAGACCATGAGGAGCGTTCCTCGTTCATGCGGTCGAGTGTCTGCTGTGTCTGGTCGTCCACGCCCAGCTCGCTGAGCTCGCGCTCCATCTCCTCGTCCTCGGCGTAGTAGCTGTCCGGAGGCATCTGCTCGCGGCCTTCGAGTTCGAGCCGCTCACGCCGCTCCTGCCACTGTTGCATGTCGAGCGTCTGCCCGGCCATAAGCGAATGCGTGGCCTTTACCAGCGGCGAGAGAATGCCGTTCAGGCTTCCCAGCACCAGCGTCGGAAAGAATAGGATGCAGATGCCGACGGCGAAGGGCCGCATAAGGGGAAAGAGGTCGATAGGTTCGGCTTGGGCCATCGACTGCCAGACGCGGTAAGCGATGTAGAGCAGCGCCCCGATTCCTGCGATGGCCATTGCGACCTGCGACATCGGGTAGCACAGCGCCATCATATCGTCGTATAACACCCGGAGAATCGTATGCAGATTCTCCGTAAGGGAAAGCATGCGTACCATCGTCGGCTACCAGTAGCGTTGTTCGTCGGTTCCGTACAATGAGAGCACACCCTCCATGTCCCGCTTCCGGGCGGCCCGCAGCAGGGATATGGAGATGTTCTTGCGCGTGTAGTAGCGTGCCAGATCGCGGTGGCGCCGCAGAACGCCGTAGACGCGCTGCACCACGTCGATCCGGTCCTTATCCGTCAGGGACATGTCCGTAGGGTTCACGATGTCCTGCAGCTCCTTCAATTCCCCGGCCGACTCCTCGATGATGCGTGCGTAGCCTGCGGCGATGGCCGCGAGCTCTGCGGGCGTGAAGTTCTCGTCGCCGACCATGCGGCGATAACCGTCGACGTAGATGTCCGAGATTTCGCCCACGAGCAGAATGCACTGCTGCACCTTACGGGCCGAGCGGACGAGGTTGCTGACGGATTTCAGGGCGTCGTAGTATCGCTTCCCCTGCTCATAAATCTTCACTGTTTCCTGAAAGCTTTGCAGCATGGTGGAGCCGTTCTTGGCGGCTTCGACGACCTGCTTGGTGGAGTTGACGATCCCCTGCGCGAGGTTCGTAGGGTCTGAGACGACCCACTGGGCGTATGTGCTGCGGCTGATGCAGACAAGGCACAGACACAGCAGGATGATTTTATGTTTCATTTTTAGGTTCGTTGATAATGTTTTTGAGAGGACAGCCCGTCCGAAAACAGGCATCAGCGTTTTATCCGACGGCCCGGAGCCGGTTGTCCGGTTTGCTCTTCCCTTGCAGAATTGATTTCTTTCTGCCGCACCCCGGAAGCATGTTTCTCCGGCTTCGGGCCTTTCTGCCGCAGGGATTCGAACAAATCGTCCGCATAGGGCTGCCGCCCGGTCATGCTTGCGAGCCGTTCGTCCAACTTGCGGAAGGCTTTTTCGATCTGCCGGGATTGTTCTTCGCGGGGAATGTCCGGCTCGATACCGTATTTGTCGAGCAGTTGCAGGTTGATATAAGGGCTGTCGATCTTTTCCGGGAAGCGTGCTAACCATCCCAAGGTCTGCAACTCGGCATCGAGTTTTTCAATGTAGGTTTGCCGCAGGGAAATTTCCGGATCACTCTCCAATATCCTCTCGGCTTCCCGCACCATGCGGTTCTCGGCCTTCCAGATTCGCTCCCGGAGCTGCTGTACCTGCTGCGGATCGTCCGGACATGCCGGGCCGTCCAGCCGCCCGCGCATCTCCTGCAACCGGCCCATATCGGTATCCCAATCGTAGAGTCGCACGACGTAACAGGAGGGCATATAACGTCCACTTGTTTCTGCCAGATGGCGCAGTTCGCGGAATGTCTCGGCGCGGAACTGCCGGTCGATGATATGCGCTGCGGCCTGCACCTCGGCCATCGGCAGCTGCCGGAGCTTGCTGTCGGGATGCTGCTCCAGATAGCCATCCAAGAGAAAGGTGTGCATGGCCAGCAGGCCGTGCAGGGAGTGGGCGGTGTCTGCCGGAACGTCCGCGAGGCGCCGCCCGATCTTTTTCGCAAGCGGCGTCCTGCGCAGGGCCTCCATCAGCTCCAGCATATCTTTTCCTGCCGCATCTTCGGGCGTCCTGAGAAAGCGGTCTGTCGCTGTATTCATTGTCAGTCCGATTCCGGCAATGGTCAGATCCGATTTCCGGTGCCGTCGCACGAGGTCTGCAATACTGCGTATATCCCGTTCCCGGAGCAGGTTCTCAGCATGATGTGCAATGAGCGTGCGTCGGTGCTCCCTTTCCCACTCCGGCTTGCGGCGGAATAGCCGTGCAATCCTATCTTTCCATTTCATAACCGTCGGATTTTGAAATGTGTGACTGCGGGCGAAGTCCGCCGAAGGGCTGCCCTGACAAGCAGGGGCAGCCCGGAAATACCGAACGCGGTCCCATTATTCGGCCGGTTCGTTGAAATCGCACGATTCGGAAACGATGGCATCGTCTTCCTGCCGTCGGATGCTGTCCTCCGGAACGAATCGTCCGTAACAGCCGACGGTAAGCGTATCGGCGGCAGCATCGTAGATCACGCGGTTGCCGTCGTCGGCGCCGAGCCAAAGACGGTGGCGGCGCAGCGCGATGATGCCGTCCTGTACGAGGCGTTTGTAGCAGAGCGCGTGGTCGAAGACGAGGATGCGCCACGTTCCTTCGCCGATGCGGCGTATCGAGGCCGAAAGGTTGTTTTCTGCCGAGAGCCACGCCCCGCAAATGCGGTCGGCATCGAGTTGTTCCCGAAGGTCCGCCAAGGTGCGGATAACTTCGGTGCGGGTTCTGATCTCCTGCTGAAGGGCCGCTACGGCCGACGCAGGCGTCGATTGGTTACTGTTCATAATCTTTGAGTTTTGAGGTTCGTTTGAAAGCGTCGCCCGGCACGAGGAGCAGTGCATCGGCCGGGGGCGTGTAAAAGAGATCGACCCGGCATCCGCCGTAGGCCGTATAATAGGCGCAATCCTTGTAGTGCAGAGCATGCGTTTCGGACGTGCCGCGGCGCGTGATGGTGATGCGGAATTTATCACCGCACGGCTCGATCACCAGCCGCGTGTCGTCGAGCGTCGAATGCCATGCTCCGCACAGGGGACGGATTTTGCGGTATTCGTAATCGTAGAAGAGGCGGAAAGCTCCGAGCACGGCGGCCAATGTCAGCAGGATACCGGCGCATATCCAAAGCAACTGTTTCATGGCGTCTGGAATTAAGATTCGCGTTCGCGTGCCAACTGGCGGATGGCGGCTTCGATGTCGCCGCCGAGCTTCCCGGCGAGTTCCATCACCTGCATTTTCTCCGATTCCTCAGTGGTATAGGTCAAATATTCTTCGACCGATGTTTCGGTGGCATAGACCGCCGACTGTACGCCTCCGAGTCCGATCCACACTTCCTTATAGCGGCGTTTGGGATCGTTCGAGAGGTTGATCGAGAGAATCTGCGCCCGCTCCTTGTCCGTCAGTCCCAGCAGACGTTGTATGCCGTCGAATTTCGAGAGGTATTTGCGCTGATCCAAAAGGATTTTGCAGTCGGCGTTGTTGATGATCGACTCCTTGACGATAGGCGACGAGATGATATCGTCCACCTCCTGCGTCACCACGACCGCCTCGCCGAAATACTTGCGCACGGTCTTATAGAGATAGCGGATGTAGGCACTCATATTGGCCGAGGTGAGGGCCTTCCAGCACTCCTCGATGAGAATCATCTTGCGGACGCCTTTCAGCCGCCGCATCTTCGAGATGAAGGTCTCCATGATGATGAGCGTCACCACCGGCAGCAGCGTCCGGTTCGAGGAGATGTTGTCCAGCTCGAAGACGATGAAACGTTTGTCCAGCAAATCCAGCTGTTTGTCGGAGTTCAGCAGGTAGTCGTACTCGCCGCCCTTATAGTAAGGTTCCAGCACGTTCAGGAAGTTTTCGAGGTCGAAATCCTTCTCCCGCACGCGCTTCTGCTCCAGAAGCCGCCGGTAGTCGGTTTCGACGAACTCGTAAAAGGTATCGAACGAGGGGACGATGGAGCGGTCGGTGCGGAGCTTCGAGAGGTAGAGGTTCACGGCGTTCGAGAGCGCCACCTCCTCCGAGCGCGTCGGCTCCTCGGATTCGCGTTTCCAAAGGGTCAGCAGCAGCGTCTTGAGCGACTCGCGCTTCTCCACGTCGTACACTCCGTCCTCGACATAGAAGGGATTGAAGGCGATGGGCGCTTCTTCGGTATAGGTGAAATACACCCCGTCGCGGCCCTTGGTCTTGGCGTGAATCAGCGAGCAGAGCCCTTGGTAGGAGTTGCCCGTATCGACCAGCAGGATATGCGCTCCCTGCTCCCAGTACTGACGAACCAGATGGTTCGTCAGATAACTCTTGCCCGAGCCCGACGGCCCGAGGATAAATTTATTCCGATTCGTGATGACGCCGCGCTTCATCGGAAGGTCCGAGATGTCCAGATGGAGGGGTATGCCCGACAGGCGGTCGGACATCTTGATTCCGAAGGGCGAGAGCGACGAGCGGTAGTTGGTCTCCTCGTTGAAAAGGCAGAGCGCCTGATCGAGGAAGGTGTAGAAACTCTCCTCGGCGGGAAAGTCGGCCTCGTTGCCGGGAATCGCCGCCCAGAACAGCACCGGCACGTCCACCGTGTTGTGATGCGGCGTGCATCCCATCAGCGCGAGCTGCGAGCCCACGTCGTTGCGGATGCGCTTCAACTCCGCTTCGCTCTCGGCCCATGCCATGACGTTGCAGTGACAGCGTACGGAGCGCAACCCCTGCGAGTGCGCCTCATTGAGATACATTTCGATCCACTCCCGGTTGATGGCGTTCGAGCGCGAATAGGCCGCCAGCGAGTTCATGTTCCGGGCCGAGGCTTCGAGCCGCTTGAGCGTTTCGTCGTGGTCGTCGAGGAAGATCACCTGATTGTAGACATGGTTGCAGGAGAGCAGCAGCCCCACGGGCGCCGCGAAGGAAAGGCGGCAGTCCGAGCGGTCGGTCGAGAGGCGTTCGTAGCGGAAATCCGTCGCCACGCTCTGCGGCAGCATATCCAGATCGGAGAGTGTGTGCATCGAGAGATACTTGTCACCGATGCGCATCACGTCCGGGTCGAGACGGATATCCTCGTTGACGACCGGACGCCGCTCGTCCGAGAGGGCGAAGTAACGTGCCAGCAGCCCCGCATCGTCCGCCGTGCCGACGATCTCGGCTTCCGTAAGCCGCTCGACGCGCACGAGGCCCGAATCGTTCAGAATGCGCTCCATCTGCTCCGCAGCTTCCAGAAAGCGCGTCACGGCATCCGTGTCGCGCATCTCCCGCGGGACGATGAAGCCCCGGCACAGCACGGACGAGGCACTGGTCTGCCGTATCCGTTCGGGCGTGGTCTTCGTAACGAACAGGTAGCACGTGTGGCGCAGGTAGGGCCGCTCGTTGAAATGACGCTCGTAGGAACGCGCGAGAAAGCTCCGCTCGGAGCCGTCGTTCAGAGTCTCGTATCGCTCCTCGATGAAGAAGTCCTGTTTGTGGACGACGGTGTAATCCGGCAGCACCTTCAGGGCTTTGAGCCATGCACCGTGCAGCGCTTCGTACTCCTCGCCCGTGAGGGTGAAGAGTTCGGGCAGCAAGACGCGGTAAGCCGCGGTGATGTCGGCGAACTTGGAGATGATGCAGTTGTTCTCGACGCGCAGCAAAGGGAATTTCGATTCCAAGGTCGAGGTTTTCAAGGTTCCGCGCATAGGATTACGGTTTTACGGTTCGAGGGATACGAATGCGTAGCAGCCGCCGGATGGCCCGACGATGGATGATGCGCCGCGGATGCCGGCGCGAGGCCATGAGCTTTTGAAGTCCGTGGGGGCCGAAGCGGCGGCTCAGGTAGAAGGTGCCGCCCGTGACGGCAAGACCGGCCGCGAGGGCGAAGAGGATGCAGAAGCCCTGCGGGATGCCGCTCATGTACATTCCGGCAAAGCAGACGAAGACGCCCAGAAGCCCCGCGACGAACAGCACGAGGTACTGCGCCGTGAGACGTAGGCTAAGAACCCGGCGCCTTGCCGTATTTCTACGGTAGGTTTCCAAGAACTCGCCTCCGAACCGTGCTTGCACCTCTCGGCGCACACGGCTCTCCACTAACATATTCAGTCTATTATCCCGTGATGTATCTTGTTGTGACAGGGAATACATACAGCTAACGTCTTTCTCTGACGTCCAATCATTTGGATTTTCCATGGCTCTTTGCCTTTTAAGTCTTTGAGTCTTTTGACGTGGTGTATTTCAATGTTTTCCGTTGCGCCACACAATTCACACTTACCCGCTTTTAACCTTTGTATAAGGCTTGACACAGTGGTATTGAAAATCGTGTTGGCTACATGATCACAACTCGCGTCCATCGCGGTTGTTTTACGCTTAAAGCTCCCGTTGAAGAATACCCGCATCTTCTTTCCTCCTTTCTTGTCCTCATAGAAAACCGCAAAATCTTTGTGATGTCGATACTTTGCGATAATCTTTCGGGCTGTCGTACTGTACTTTCGTGCAAAAGTCTTATACAGACTGTATTGCATGATGTACTTGAAAGAATTCAGGTGTGAACTGTTATTTGCGATAGAAAAATAGTTTGCAAAACCTCGGATTTCTCTGTTATAAGCATCCAGTATTTCGAGGTCGTCCAGATGTAGCAACTTTGTCCGGCTTGTGGGTTTCCATTTCGCTTTACCCTCGAATTGATGAATTTCCATCGCCTCGTAGTAGAGAAGTTTATCCCGCATTGTGGACATTGGCACTTCCAACACTACCTTTTTGCCGTAAGCCTTAATAAGTACTCCCGATTTCTCACCTCTTAACGTCTTATCCGTGAATGGTCGGACATAGATTTCATAGCCGAGGAATTTTGCCTTTCTATTGCCGTGCGTGATTAAGGTCTTTTCTTCGGAGAGCGTCAATTTCAGTTTCTCGCCGAGGAAATTCTTAATATCCTCTTTGATGGCCTCACAGTCCGATTTACTGCCAATCACTCCGATAATAAAATCATCGGCATACCTCACATACTTAATCCGTCTATATCCCTCGTCCATTTCATCGACAGAGGGTAAGTGCATCCTGTTTTTCTGATGTTGCTTAATCGCGTCAATCAGTTCCTTCCGAGTATCTTTATCCTCGGTTTGCTTCAGCTTTGTGCCGAGCCACCAAATTTTCCTGGAATACCGTTTGTACTCAAGGTTCATTGCCCGTCTGTCGCCTCTATCGAATTGACAGGCATACTCTTTCATGTACTTATCCAGCTTGTCGAGATAGATATTAGCCAGTATCGGGCTAATGATGCCACCTTGCGGTGTTCCGCTGTATGTTCTATGAAATGTCCAATCTTCGATGTAGCCAGCTTTCAAAAATTTCCACATTAGCCGGATAAAGCGGTCGTCTGCGATACGTTCTTTCAAGATTCCGATAAGTACATCATGGTTGATGTTATCGAAGAATCCCTCAATGTCGCCTTCGATAAACCACTTGGCCGCAGTAAAATTCTTCTGCACCTGTATCAGTGCGGTGTGGCAACTGCGTTTGGGTCGGAAACCGTGCGAGGTGTTCTCAAAACTACCTTCATAAATTGCTTCCAACAGCATTCGCAATACCTCCTGCACTAATTTGTCGTCGATAGACGGTATGCCGAGAGGTCGCATGTTCCCGTTTTTCTTCGGGATGTACGTCCTTCTTGCCGGTTTTGGTTGGTACGACTCATCTTTGAGCGCATCAATCAAATTTTCAATCCGTTTCAGGCTCATTCCGTCGATAGTTTTACCGTCGGAACCTTCCGTCATATTTCCCTGCCTACCTTGTATATTATGGTAGGCGAGGAGAAACATCTCCGAATTGAATAGAACCCTGTAGAGCCGTTCAAACTTGTAGCTCGAAACTTTGCTGTGCTCTGACAGACTGTTTAATACTCTCTCTGGATTTCTCATAATGTCTCACACATTATCCGTTAATTTGTATTAAAAATGTTAGCTGCCACCCTTCGCCATGTACGAGGCTTTCCCTCGCTCGGACTACTACGGTGGCTCCGTTGCCATACCGGATTTTCATAGGTCTGAAACCTAATAGCCTTTCGGCATTCCGGGTTAGGCAATCCACGTTTAATTCTTCGGCAACATAGCTTTGATAGATTGTCGGATACGACTTTCGTCCGTTTCTGCTTATCGCAGTTGTGCTGTAACCTGTTCTGCACCCAACCCTCCAAGGTCGAATCGAGTGTGTTACAGTATGGCGTCTGTAGTTACCTTCCGCCACAGTTTCGAGTTGTGCCACTTGGACTATCGTTCAATCAATCCAGACTTTATCCTCGTATCTATCTTTCATCTCCTGATTCAGTCGCATACTTGGTAACTGTATGACTTATCAGTTTATCGGCAGGCTATACTCCCCGTCCGGTTTCCCTTTCGGATAAGCCGATCGATGATAGGCTATCGAACACTTGCCTAACGTCTTGCTATCGACGCATTTGCCAAAGAACCATTACGTGCGCGCCTTGGAATTCGACCTGACGGCCCACGCCCTTGTTCACTTGGTATTCGCCCATCGCTTAGAGGAAGAACGAACGTAAGACCGTACCGACGATCACCAGAAAGACGCACGAGAGAAACAGTGCCGTGGCGGATTTGGAGGCATCCGGATCGCCCGACGAGAATTTCGAGTAGACGCGCACGCCGCCGACCAGTCCGAGGATCGCCGCGACGGCGAAGATCAGCTTCGTGAGCGGGTCGAAGTAAGAGGTGACCATGTTCGTGGCCTCGCTGATGCCGGCCATGCCGTTGCCCTGCGCAAAGGATATGAGTGCGGAGCACAGGGACAGAATCATGAAAATTGCTCTTTTTTTCATAAAACAGATAGTTTGGTTAAGGGTGTGAAAAAGGCCGCAGCCTGCTTTGGGGGCATTCTGCGACCGGATACATCGTATTTCCTGCTGCGGGAAAGGCGTTAGCCGTATTCGTTATTCCATTTCATCTCGTAAATAGTTTAATGTCAGGCATAGGCCCGGATGTCGAAGTTGGCGATGGCCCGCCGCTCCTCGGCTGTGGCATCGCCCATGACGGCGCTCTCTCCGAAGTCCAGCTCTCCGAGCATCGCATGAACCTCTGCATCGCGGAGGTCTGCTCTGGCGGGGAGAGCCGGAAGCGAAGGTCGGGCGTCGGCGGGTGCTTCGGGCTCCGCAAGTTCACCGTCTTCGCCGATCGGGGGCTGCACGACAAGGGTATTCCACCCCTGCATCGCGGACTTCTCTTCCGAAGCCGGGGCAAATATAGCATCTCCGCCTGCCGGGGCGGTGCCGATGTCCGCTCCAGTCCGCTCCAGTCCGCACCGATAGGATTTCGAGACCAGAATTTCAGGAGTTTGACGGGGTGCAGTACCGGCATTCGGCGTGTGAGGGGCAGCGTTATGCCCGGTGTGTTTTTTCTTCGGGCCTTTCAGATTGTCGACGACGTATGACGCGAGCCGCCCCCGGAAAAACAACCGATCCATGCATACGATACAAGCGGCAATAAGAATTATGCTGTTCACGGTAAAAAGATTTTTAAGGTTATAACAACGGATCTGTTTTCAATGCTTCGTCTTAAAGCAGGTCTTGCGGGTTTCGCTGTTGATACAGTCGATTGATCTCGTCTTTGTACAGATCGAGATGGTGACGTAAAATATTTTCGACATAGGATGTTGCGGTCGTGTGCTGATCGCCGACCTTACGGACGACCTCCAATACTTTACGTTTGGTTTCACTGCTGACATAAAGAGCCGAGCGGGCACGAATGCTTCTTGGCTGCAGGAACATTCGGTCGAAATCGCCGGTG
>OCPU01000068.1_pt1 | contig 114401 bp, 108 predicted proteins | sample 1538661 | NCBI WGS metagenome assembly OCPU01 (sample SAMN04571716, study PRJEB22368) | human gut metagenome | biome: human gut; material: stool | host: Homo sapiens | place: Luxembourg | collected 2012-10-19
TCCAGACAACCGTGGATGTGATCGATCCGGACGAAGAAGATATCGCATTAAAGACTGCCAAGAAAGTCAATGTATCCGTGGAAGCAAGTGACGTTCTGCAGAAATACAGCATCCATCTGATCAAGACCGATCAGGACGGGAAGAAACTTGCAGGAGCGGCATTTGCCTTGAAAGCAAAGACGGATATCGTAAACAGCAAAGGCGATACGATCTTTAAAAAAGGTGACACGATCGCAACAGCGGTCTCACAGGATGACCAGTTTGAATACCTGGAATTTATCGGACTGCCAACCGACATCTATGCAAAGGATGGAAAGAACAGCGATATGTATGAAGTGGTCGAGACTGCTCCACCTGCAGGATATGAGGGAAGTGATAAGAAACTGATCTTGAAAGGCCAGGTGGTCAATGACACGAAGGAAAACTTCATTCACGATGTAGCTGCTGAAAACAATACAGATAATGACACAACGACTTATATCCATGATTCCGATACTCTGGTCAACCAGAAATCAGAATACATCGCATTAAAGAAGATCTGGGATGATCATGACGATGCAGCGAAGATTCGTCCGACATCCATTACGATCAAGGCGACACATAAGACGACGGGTGAAGTCAAGATGTATACGCTGACGAAAAAAAACAACTGGATGACGTTTACGGATATCAAGAAGGATGACAAGGATAATTGGAAGTTTACGGAGGATGTGCCACAGGGATATCAAAGTAAGGATCCGGTATGGGATAGCAAGAACTATGTAGTTACGTTTACGAACCATCATGATGTACCTGAATATGTCAATATCAATGTGCAGAAAGTATGGGAAGATGGAGAGGATGCAGATGGCATAAGACCAGCTTCTATTACGGTTCAACTTTATCAAAATGGTGAGAAATTTAGAGATCCGATTGTATTGAATGATTCCAATAACTGGTCAGATACTTCAACATTTCAGAGATTAAATAAATATGATCAAGCAGGAGAAGAAATCAATTATGAGATCAAAGAAGAGTCTTTTGATGAATTAACTGGTAATGCCAAAACAGGATACACGGATTCCTATGAAACGAACGAAACAACGGATGCAAATGGAGATACAACGAAGAACATCATCATGACCAATACACATACACCAGATACAATACAGAAAAAAGTGAAAAAGGTATGGAACGATAACGGAAACAAGGATGGTATCCGTCCGAAATCTGTGACTGTGAATCTGCTTGCTGATGGAAAAGTGGAAGAGACATTTATCTTAAGCTCTGAAAACAACTGGCAGGCAAAGAGCAAGCTCCTTCCAGTGAAAGTCAATGGAAAGAAAATCAACTATACATGGGAAGAAGTTAAGGAAGATCTGATCACAGGAGAAAGTGAGATCGGATATAAACCGTCTTATGATACGGACACGACCGATCAGGATCTGACTCTGATCACAAACTTCCATGACAGGACAGAACCAAAAGGAAGTGTAACGATCACCAAGGCACTGGATCCTGGAAATCTGAACATGGATGTAGGAGAGCCATCCTTTACGTTTACGCTGAGTGGAACGGATGTCTATGGAAAGAAACACAGCTACGAGAAACAGATCAAGTTTACCAAAGCAGAGGTCGAGAAACAGATGAAAGATCATCCTGGAGATCCAATCGAACTTTCCGTTACATTTGATGATCTCGAATATGGTACATATACATGTGATGAAGGCGATATGCTGAAATACTTTAAGCTAAAGAGCCTGACAAGTGACAGCAGCAATACAACGGTGGATCAGAAGAAAGGTACAGTAACCTTTGATATCGGACCGGCAGGAACGACAGCCAAGGCACAGTTAAAAGGTAGAGCAAAGTTTACGAACCAGATGATCCAGGGATCCATCAAACTTGTAAAGAAGGATTCCAACGGAAGAGTCTTAAAAGATGTCGAATTCGTGATCCATTCTTCTGATGGAGCCCAAGTGGCCAAAGCAAAGACCGATGCTGCAGGAGAAATAACTTTTGACGGACTGATCCCGGATACTTATACGATCACGGAGACAAAGACCAAAGAAGGAAAAACACTGTTAAGAGAACCGATCACAGCAACGATTCCACTGACCATGTCACAGGCAGAAGTGGACAAGCAGAATGTTGATACGAGTAAAGCGATCAGAGACGGAAATACCTATTATTTCTACCATCTGACTTATGAAGTCAGCAATGATGCAAGACTGGATCTTCCAAAGACAGGAGGATGGACGGATTATCTTCCGTTAGCAGGAGGAATGATCCTGATCCTTAGCGGATTGTTTGTATATTACAGAAAGAAAAGGAGAAAGATGTGAAGAAAAACCAAGATGAAGAGATTAATAAAGAAATTGTAAAATCAGTAATCAGTCGAGGAATCCCAGTTGAAAAGTTCTTTGAGCTTGGTGGAGAAATAATAAAGTTAGACACAAGCCCTAACTCAACACATGTTAATGTGTTTGAGATGGCAGGGATCGATCCAAAGAAAGTGGAAGAAAACACGAAACTGATTAATGACCTGATTAATTCTATGAAAGAATAACGAAAAGAGTCCAGATACACAGTGATGTGTCTGGACTCTTTTTATTATTTTAAATATTGTCAAAACTTATTTGAGTAGTAGAAAAAGTATTGAAAAATCAAATGATTTTGATTATAATATACTTAACAAGGAAGTCGGCACGATGGAGCAAACCCATCCGCCCCGGCGAACATATTACTTAAATAGTCGTTCTATTCTTTCCAGGGGACAGGACGACTATTTTTTATTCGTATAATTCAGAATGGCAATAATTAATAATGCTATATTTATGATAATCATAAATTCTTCATATGTACTCATAATATCACCCTCCTTCCGCAAAGCTCGGAACGGAGAGCATGGCCGTCTGACGACTTCCTAGTTAAGTATATTATATCTTTTTTCTTAATATTGAAATTATAATAAAGATCCCAAAAGATTATCGGACTATCTGGGATCTTTATTATTTACAACAGTTGTAGTTTTGAATCCTTTTTAGTATAACAGAAATCCTAAGAAATACAACGATTTTAACAAAAAAAAGTGAAAAAAGTCCTTGTATTTCTTAGGTTTTTCATAGGACCTATGGTAAAATATAACTAAGGGGAATCATACAAAAGATAAACAAAAGGAGGGTTTATTTTTATGAAACAATGGAAACAGAGGATTGCATGCTTACTGGCGGTGGTTATGACTGTGACAGGTTTCTTTCCGTGGAATAGTCCAGTAAGTGTTCATGCAGAAGAAAGCGTGATCAAGTCATCTGCAGATGGCTTTGAATATCGGTTAAAAGTTTATGAATCAGGAATTAAAGAATATATTTGCACATCAGATACTACGCAAGTCTATGATAACTATCAGGATGCGGTCAAAGGTCTTGCTGATATATCCAGAAAGATTCTGACAGAGCGAAAAGCTGAACCATTTACGGTTAAGATACCTGTAGAGATCAAAGCGGATAAAAAGGTTGCCGATATTGAGAATGGATCAAATCCATTTAATGATGCGGTACATAAAGAAACCTATAAAGAAACAGGAAATCCAAACGAAGGACAGGGATTAGCACAGTTTCTTGATGCCAGAGGAAATCTTTTGAATGATAAGCTTGACAAAATCACATATGATGAAACTACGAAATCTTACAAAGGTGTGTTTTACTATCATATGTTAAGTCATCAATATGCAGAAAGATATTCTAAAACAATCACAAAGTTAAAAGAAGTAATAGACAGTTTAAATCTGGATGGAAAATCTGACTATGAAAAATGTAAGACGATCAGAGAATGGATCGGTAAAAATGTAAAATATGATAGAGAATATGCAAAAGATCCTGCAAATTGTTCAAGAAGAAATGCTCATGATATGACAGGAGCGATATTAGATGGTTATGCGGTATGCGATGGTTATGCCAATCTATTTCATTACATGGCCAATGCTACGGGATTGCTGACTCTTTTTGAAGAGGGATATCAAATAGGTAGCGGTCTACAACATGCATGGAATCTGGTAAAGATAGATGGAACATTCTATTATACAGACTGCACCAGTATTGCTCTAGATAAAGATGGAAATGCAACAGGAGAATTCCTATTAGGGCAGGATACCATGTTTAACCTAACAGTAACACCTAAAAACAACGATATAGAAAATACTTATTCCAACATCTCAAAAGATGATTGGAGTAAAGAACATTCAGTATGTAAAGGGAACCATAATCTGGTCAAAACAGGAGAAGGACCAGCAACATGTGAAACAATGGGATATACAGGCTATTACTGTACGAATCAGGGATGTATATACCGTTATCGAGACTATAACAAAGAACCACTAGGACACAACTACGACTACACCAACGGAGAAATCACTCAGTCCCAAGACTGCACACATCCAGAAATCACAACCTATCGTTGTACTCGCTGTAAAGCTCCAATAGAAGTAGAAACCAAACCATCCCTAGGCGGCCACAAATGGCAACCAGGAGATATCATCAAAGCTCCAACATGTACAGTCAACGGAGAACAGGAATACACCTGCACCGTCTGCAACCAGACCAAAACAGAACCAGTCAAAGCAACAGGACATGACTGGCAGATTAATAAAATATTAAGTGCAGCGACCTGCACCTCCAACGGGATCGCAAGATACATTTGTAAGACATGCGGATACGGTGAAAACCACACGATCACTGCAACTGGCCATAAACCAGAGATCAGAAACAAGAAAGAAGCGACCTGCTCTAGCACAGGCTATACCGGAGACACCTACTGCAGCGTATGTAATAAAAAACTAAGCTCCGGAGAAACGATCGCCAAGAAAGAGCATACCTGGGTAAAACAAGACAATATTCCGGCAACGTGTGAAAAAGGCGAAATGGAAGTAGAAAAATGCAGTGTCTGTGGAGAAACAAAAGAAACACAGATCAGCGATCCGCTAGGGCATGACTTTGGAGAATGGAAGACTAACAAAGAACCAACCTGCACCAAATACGGAACGAAAAAACGCATCTGTAAACGCTGTAATGAATATGAGATCGATGTCATCGATCCAACAGGACATCAGCACACAAAGATCATCGATCAGAAAGCTGCAACCTGCGAGGAAAAAGGTTATTCTGGTGATTTGTACTGTGAGGATTGCCGTGTGATTATCCAGTTAGGACAGGAAATTGCTGCAACAGGACATACATGGGACGATGTAACGATCACAAAAGAGCCAACACAGACGGAGACAGGAATCAGAACCTATACATGTAAAAAATGCCATAAGACCAGAACAGAGACGATCCCAATGCTAAAAGGACATCACTGGGATAATGGCACAGTAACAAAAGAACCAACATGTACCGAACCAGGTGAGATGATCTATCACTGTACCGATGAAAACTGCAATGAATCCTACACAGAAACGATCAAAGCAACTGGTCATCAGCATACAAAACTGATCAATAAAAAAGATACGACTTGTGAAGAGAAAGGCTACAGCGGAGATACTTATTGTGAGGATTGTAAGCAGATCATAAAGACAGGAAAAGCAATCAATCCAACTGGACATGACTGGGATAAAGGAACCGTGAAAAAGGCAGCTACGTGCGAGTCAGAGGGTATCAGAGAATACACATGTAATACATGCAAAAAGACTAAAGAAGAGACGATAGCATCAACGGGACATACAAAGACAGAAATCCAAAATAAAAAGGCGGCAACATGCAAGGAAGAAGGCTATACAGGAGACACTTACTGTGTCACATGCGGTAAGAAACTTGCAGAAGGGAAAGCGATCCCTAAGACAGATCATGACTGGACGATTACAGAAATGCCAGCGACTTGTGAAAAAGACGGTGTGAGAACTTATATATGTGATGTTTGCCATACAACAAAGAGCGAACCGATCAAAGGCATCGGACACAGCTACGGGGCATGGACCATAACAAAAGAAGCAACGGTATCTTCCAAAGCAGAACAGAAGCGTACCTGCAGCACGTGTGGTAAAGAAGAGATCACGACCTATGGAGAAAAGCTAAGACCAACGATCAGCACGAACGCTACATCACTAAAACTAAAAAAGAAACAGACCACAAAAAAGTTTACCGTCACAGGATTAGCCAAAGGCGACTACATAACATCCTGGACAAGCAGTAATAAAAAAATCGTAACCGTGACAGGAAATCAAAATGGCACATGCAAGATTAAAGCAGGATCAAAGACAGGCAAAGCAACGATCACGATCAAACTGGCTAGTGGACTTACAAAGCAGATCAAAGTCAGTGTACAGAAAAAAGCAGTGACTTGCAGCAAGATCAAGAACGTGCCAAAGACGATCAAGCTAAAGAAAAAACAGACTTACCAGCTAAAACCTATGATCGAACCGATCACATGTACGGATAAGGCGAAATATAAATCTTCCAACAAAAAAATAGCAAAAGTAACATCCGGAAAGATTACAGCAGTCAAAAAGGGAAAAACAAAAGTGACGGTTGTAGTTGGTAAGAAGAAATTTGTTTGTACGGTAAACGTGCGGTAATTTAATTCAATAGCTCTAATGACTAAATTAGTTATTGGAGCTATTTTAATTTTATAAAAAAGAGAATAAAAGAACAGCAAAATGAATTGCTGCTCTTAGAAAATCTAAAAATTAATTAACGCGAATTCCGTATGCTAAAAACCCACCACGATGATCATTATCTTTCTTAAAATCATCATTGCTTGTATCGATTTCTTTGTTATTGATTGAAATCAATTTTATATGATTAGGAATAAGTTCAAAGAGTTAGAACTCCGCTTTTATGTGGAGTTCTAATTTTATATAGACTTTTAATAGTTAAATAATGGGTGCAGCTAGAAGAAAAGTAGGTCAGATAAGCACAGTATATGGTTGGATCATGTAAGGATAGAAGCTTCATAACTAACCTGCGGGAAAGGAAAAGATTAATAACGGAGTATATATGGAAGATTTAGATTTAAAGAAAAAAATTAATACATTAGTATCTATCCCTATCATTATATTAATTGAATGCATAATTATTATATGGATAATGAAAAGCAGATTTGTTCAATTTTGTTTATCAAATGCTGCGATTTCCTATCTTACCACAAACTTTTCATCTGATAAATTACTTAACTTTTGCGTGGCATAGATAATTCTGATATTTATAATATCAAACGGGGTTTATCTATTCTTGTATAAGATTCCAAATAACTTTTCTCCTATTTTCAAATTAATACATAATAATAAAACGATAAAAAAGATATTGAGTTTTGTAAAAGGGACATTGATTATTGTAGTTAATCTGTTAGCTAATATGGACATTTTTTTAGTTTTTGTTAACTCATCACTTATATATGGATTATCGAATATATTATCATTAAAGAGAGATATTTTTTCATTTTTAATAATTACTTTGTTTTACTTATGTACTTGTTGGCCTTTTTGTTTTCGAGCAATAAAACATTTTATTGATAATTATTTTTTTATATTCTAAGAAAATATTAGATTAGGAAAAGAAAGCAAAATACAATTTGAATTTTAATAAAAAAAGTGATATAGTAAGAAAGTATTGATTTACAATAGGATCCCTTAAGTGGGCTAGCTTTGTGGATTGATACTTTTTTATTTTACGGATTTTTATTATATAGGGCATTTTAGGCAGAACGCAGAGAGCGGTCTGCCTTTTTTATGTCAAGAAGGAAAGGAGAATGATTTATGCCATATACAGCAATGTATCGGAAGTTTCGTCCCCGTACATTTTCTGAGATTCAAGGACAGGATCATATTGTGACAGCATTAAGAAATCAGATTAGGTCGGATCGGATTGGTCATGCATATCTTTTTTGCGGCACAAGAGGAACAGGAAAGACAACAGCGGCTAAAATTCTTGCAAAAGCTGTGAATTGTGAGCATCCGATCAATGGAGAACCATGCGGAAAATGTCAGAGCTGTATGGGAATTCAAAAAGGAGTGCTTACAAACGTAGTAGAGATCGATGCAGCATCAAATAACGGAGTAGACAATATCCGTGATATCAAAGAACAGGTTAAATATTCACCACAGGAGGGAAAATACAGAGTATTCATTATCGATGAGGTACATATGTTATCTGTAGGAGCCTTTAACGCTTTATTAAAGACGTTGGAAGAACCTCCATCCTATGTAATATTTATCCTCGCAACAACAGAGGTACATAAAATCCCAACAACGATTCTTTCAAGATGTCAAAGATATGATTTTCATAGAATAACGGTAGCTGTAATCACAAGACAGTTAAAAAACTTATCAGAGCAGGAAGGAATTGAAATCGAAGAGAAAGCATTGCGTTATATCGCAAAACTGGCAGATGGATCCATGCGAGATGCATTAAGTCTGTTAGATCAATGTATTGCTTTTTATCTTGGAAAATCAATTACCTATGAGAACGTGTTGGATGTCTTAGGACGAGAAGACATTATATTTTATGATAAGCTTCTTGATGATATCCTCCATTGTGATGTGGAATCTATGATGCAGAAGATCGAAGATGCCGGAAATCAAGGGATTGAATGGTCTAGATTTGTTACAGAGTTTTTGCAGTATATGAGGAATCTGCTTTTGGCCGGAACGAATGATCTGGGTATGGATGCACTAGATCTGTCAAAAGAAAATCTGGATATGCTCCAACAACGAGCAAAACAGTTGGATGAAGCTATTTTAATCCGCTACATTAGGATATGTTCAGACCTATTAAATAAATTGCGTTTCTCTTCATCCAGGAGAATCTTAGTAGAAGTCGAATTTATCAAGTTATGTAAGCCCGCTATGGATATCGAACCAGATATTGGTACAATAAAAGACCAGATGCGTCAGATGCAAGATGAGATCACACAGTTAAAACAAGGAATTATGACAAAAACAATTCCAGTGGAATCTACAAGATTACAGAATAATATCCATTCACAAGAAAAAACTGGAACAGTAGAAGAACATAACGATCGAAAGATCGGACTGGAAGAGTTTTTTAAGGCCTGGTACCAGATTAAACGTACCTTGCCTGTTCAGATACGATCTTGTTTAAATCATGCCTCTGTACTTCCAGGGGAAGAAGGAAGTGTCAGAATCCTGTTTTCTGAAAATGATCTGGTAGAGTATCATTATGTGGAACGAAATTTAGAAGAATTGGAGAAAACAATCAAAAACTTGTTACATGGGGATATAAGAATACAACTTGAATCATATCAGGAAAAAAATGAGTATGATTTAAGTTCAATTCATATGGATGTAACAATCATTTAAGATCTGCTTCGGCAGGTCTTTTTTTAAATCTAAATCAAGAACAATATCTTAAAAAATCAACTTTTAATCAAATAAATTACATAATATTTGATTAAAAGTATAAAAATATTAGATAATGTGTGGTAAAATATATAAATAAAAAACACAAAGGAGCAATAAAAATTAATGAGGAAATTAAAAAAGGCTGTAATTGTAATGTCTGTAGGGAGCTTATGTATTGCTCCTGTAGGAATAGATAATTTACATGCACAAGATCAAATGTTCGGTCAAACGAATCTGTTATCTCAGATAAAAATGAATCAATTGATTGGAAATCAGATCGATAAGACAAGCGAGGGATCTGTAAGAGAAATTCCGAATGTAAGTGCATCTTATGAATTAACTTATGGAGATTCTCTAAAGATTCAAACGTCAGATGCATATTTTTATGACGGAGAAGAAATAGACGGAATTACGGTTACAAACGAAAAAGAAGATGATATCTACACAACAATCTTTACTGCAGATCGTGCAGGAGTAGAAGCAAACATTGTATCTGGAGATGTCACGATCAGCATCAATACTGTGAAACGTAAATTAACAACAAATGCCAGCATTAAAGATAAAACTTACGATGGAACAGTCAATGCACAATACGATCAGATTCCTGTTGTATCAAATGTGCTATCAAAGGATGAGGATTCTTTTACTTATACATATTCCGAGCCGACATTTGATACCAAAGATTGTGGAAGTAAGAAGAAAATATCTGTCATTGAATTAGTATCAAATAATGATAACTACACGATAGAAAAGATCAACGGACTGACAGCTTCCATTACAAAAAAAGAACTGACAGTATCTGATGTTGCAGTAAAAGAAAAAACATACGATAAATCAACAGAAGCACAATATGTAGCTACACCTAAGCTTATAGGGGTTGTGGGCAATGAAGATGTAAAACTTGTGATTCCAGAAATCAGATTTCAGTCAGCAGATCCGGGGGAAGATAAAGATATCTTATATGATGACTTTGCGATTACGGGAGAGGATATATCAAATTATGATTTAAAACAACCAGAGGAATTAAGAGGAACAATTCATAAAGCGAAGCTTGTCTTTAAAGCAAAAGATCAATATCGAAAATATGGAGAAGCATCAGAAAAAGGATCATACAGTGTAACAGGGTTTGTGACAGGAGATGATATGACAACAATCACAGAGCCTACAGTTGAAAACACTGTTCCACGATTAACATCCCTTGGAAAACATGAGGGTGCTGTTAAGGTTATGGATGCCGTTGCACCAGATTACTATGATATCACATATATTCCTGGGGACTTGTATGTAGAAGCAAATGATATAAAAAAGGATGAACATTATACAACAACAACACCTGACGGAAAGAACGATTGGTTTGTATCAGATAATTTTGAAATTTCCCCAATCCAGGGAGAAACAAGTGGATACGATTTAATTTCAACATCAGCGAATGGGCCATGGCTTCAAAAGATATCCTATTCTAAAGATATAAAGAACGGAAGCGTAAAATTCTATCTAAAAGACAGCAAAAACAATGTCGTATCTAAAGTTGACCAGGAGTCATATAAAATTGATAAGACAAAGCCAGAAGTTGAAAATATCGCGTTTGATCTTTTAAGTGGATATGAAAATTATAAAACGACTGGTAAATTTAGAAATTTCTTCGATCATGCTTTTAAAACAACAATCACAACAGATGATAAAACGAGCGGTGTAGAAAGTGTTTCTTCCTATTTAAATAATGAGGGACAGAAATCTGAAAATTCTACAGTAAAAGCAAAAAAGCAGACATTTAATATTCAGCCAGATTTCAAAGGTCATGTATATGCTACAGCAGAGGATGCAGCTGGAAATAAATCAGATGAATATCAATCTGCAGGTGTTATCTTAGAAAGTAATGGAAAACATTCCGTGACAAGCTCTATCAAGATATTAGAAGAAACAGAACAAAAAGAATATTACAATCATGATGTGTATATCGGTTTAGAAGCAATGGATAGCTATTCAGGAATCCAGACGATTAAATATGATGCCGGATCAAATAATTCAAAAAAAATCAGTTATGACGATATGAAACATAACTATCAGAAAGATCATGTTAAAATTGCAGCTGCAGAAAATAATCAAAATGATGTGAAAGCAAACTTTACAATGATTGATAATACAGGTCATAAAAGCACTGTACATAAAACATTTAATATTGATATTTCTGCTCCTGAAATATCCGTGTCATATGATAACAACGAATCAAAAGGGAAGTATTTTAAACACCAAAGAACAGCAACGATTACGATTAATGAAAGAAACTTTTCAAACAAAAATACGAATGTCTATGTTACAAAAAACGGAAAGAAAGAACAAATAAAATCCAATTTTATAACAGATGGAATACTTCATGAGAGAGCGGATGGTAGTAAATATTATACTTACAAGATGAATGTAGTATTTAGCAAGGATGGAGAATATTCTTTAGATGTTAATTCTACCGATCTTGCAGGAAATAAAAATAAAGGTATCACATGGAATGGAACGCATGTTCAGGACTTTGTGATCGATCAGACGACACCACAGATAAAAGTAACTTTTGATAATAACAGTGTAAAAAACGGAAAGTATTACAAAGCAGATCGTACAGCGACTATCCGCGTAACAGAGAAGAATTTTAAGCCATTCACAGTTGATACAAATGGACGTAAAAGTTCTTGGAAACAAAATGGTGACGAACATGTCATGACAGTTACATTTGATAAAGATGGAACATATCATTTATCTGTAGAAGGAGAAGATCTTGCAGGTAATGCAATCAAGAAGGTCATGGAGAAAGAATTTATCATAGATAAGACTGTTCCTAAGATTGGAAAGATTACGCCAGGTAATCAGACAGCCAATGCGGGACGGTTAGTACCTTCGTTTGTTGCTAGTGACAAGTATATTGATTCCGTAACATCTAAGATTACAGGAGCAATGAAAAATCAGACATTTAAATCATCATCGAAGAAAGAAAAGAATGCAATAACTGTTACATATGAACAGATTCCTAATAAGATTCAAAATGATGACTATTATACTTATAAAATGTCAGTCAGCGATAAAGCCGGAAACAAAACAGATAAGACAATCCATTATAGTGTCAACCGCTATGGATCTGTGTATGTTCTTGGAAATTATGAGAAGAAGCTAAATGGTTCTTATGTAAACGATGCAAAGGATATTAAGATTACAGAGATCAATCCTTCAAAATTGAAAACTCACGAGCTTCAATTGGTACGGGACAATGAAAAAGTCAATCTTGATCGGACAAACAGTTCCATCAAAATTGAAGGAAATGGATGGAATAAATGTACTTATAGCATAAAGGCAAATGCCTTTGAAGATGAAGGTGTTTATAAAGTGATCACGACATCAAAAGATGAAGCTGCTCATAATTCAAGGAATGATATGAAGCGTAAACATGGATCCTTAAGTTTTGGTGTCGACCGTACTAATCCGAATGTTATTTTTTCAAATATTCAAAATGGAAAAGTTTACGCAGAAGATGGGAAGAGTGTAACGATCTTGATCAAGGATAATTTATTACTGGAATCTGCAAAAATTACTGTCAATGGAAAGGTATTTAAAGAATATAATGGTACGGTTCCTGAAAGTATTGAAGTGCCATTGTTAAGTAAGAATACTGCACAATCAATTGAAGTATTGGCGGTTGATGCTGCAGGAAATACTCAGGTACAAACAGTGGATAACATTTACATTACGAAAAATCCATGGATTAGATTCACGCATTATAAATACATGAGACCTATCATCGCAGCTATATGTGGAGTTGGAATTGCTATTGTAGCCATTGTGGTAAAAAAAAGAAAAAGTAAAAATGAATTAAACAATGATGATAAAAATACTAATGAGGCAACAAAGAAGGAGTGATTTGAATTGGGTAACATAGTATTAGATTTGTTATATATAGCACTAGCTAAATGCATAGTTTTATGGCAGGCTGATCGATTTAGAAAAGACCTTATTTCACATTCAACGAAATATGTACTCATCAAATATTTTCCACTCTTCATTCTTGCATTGGTAGCTGCAGTAAATTTTACAATAGATTTTATTAATTTAATCAAATGACTAAAGTTACGAGTTAGTTGATGAAGGAGAATAGATATATTGGACACGCATAATTTTATTTTGTTTATTATAAGAACGATCATTCTTTTTTTGATATTGATATATATGAATCAAAAAAAGAATAATATCATGAAAAGAACAGACATAGCACAACAGACAAAACATGAGGTTAAAAAGTTATTTTTTCCTGGTATTGTTTTGATTTCTATCCTTATCATAATGAGTTTATTTGTCATCTTTAAAGAGCTTGTAAAGTAAGGGGGATAAGATGTTACGATACAAAACAACAGAATTAAGAGAAATTGATGATTACGATCCTCATACATCTTACGAAAAAATCATTGAAGTATGGGCTTGGAAGAATAAGAAGAAACGAGGAAAAGGAAAATTAGTTGGAAAAGTAATTAGAGATACTTATTCCAGAATCTTTCGGGTACATTTGATCCCAAAGGCAGAAACAGATAAAACCCTAAAAGCCGCAATGCTCTATGCAAAACATGTATTAGAACAGGAAGCATCAGACGAGATAGCAGATAAGAACGAAAGTTCTGGTGAAGAATTATGAAATTCTACATGGTAGAAATAACATCTTATGAAAAAAAGATAAAAAAGCATTTAAGTTTTTTAGGGTTTGTTCGAGTTGAGAACAAATATAAACAGGAATTTGCAACAAAAGAAGAAGCAGACGCAATGTGTAATCTGTTAGACACCTATAATATTAGTTATTTAGAATACCCAAATGGGATTGTAAGAAGTAACGATTACCGAAAACAGTTTTATCAGAACATAAAACCAATCATAGGTTCCTGGTATTTTTGTGCTTATTGTGGCAAACCTATCAAAGAAGAAGCACTGACAGTGGACCATATTTTGTCAATAAGAAAAGCTCAAAAATCAAAATTTTTGCAATGGATCTTATTGAAAATGAATTTAGATGATATCAATGATTCAAAGAACTTGTGTGCTTGTTGCAAAAAATGTAATCAAAAGAAGGGGCAAAAAGTTTCAGCAGCTTATGTCGTACGAGGGATATTAAGCCGAAAAAGATGGTTTTGGATAACATACTATCTATTGATCTTAATAATCATTATTTGGGTCATATATAACATTGGGAATATATAAGAGGAAGAAGGCGGGATTTTGAGAAAAGGCTACAGAACGGAAAAAAGATTTTTGGTAGTGATGTTATCTCTTATGATGGCATCATCTTCCATATCTACCTGTGCTGCAGAGGAAACAACAACGGAAACAGCCGTGATAACAACGCAGCAAAAAAGTGAAACATCAACAGAAATAACTACTGCAAAGAAAAAAGAGGTAAAGAAGAAAAAGCAGAAAGTTAAAAAAGAAAAAAATAAGCAAAAATATAAAGAAGAAAAGAAAAGTAAGAAAAAGAAATCGGATAAGAAAAAGAAGGGTAAAGATAATGAGAAAGAAAAGAAGAAGTCGAAAAAAGTTATAAAGATGCCAAAAAGAGTGATCAAGAAAAAAGGATGTATATCTATCCAAAAAAGAATTGATCATAAAAAAGAATTGATTGAACGTGCAAAAAAGACAAAAAAGAATATAAAGATTCGGATACGGAAAGAAACAGAAAAGAAAGATAGCTTAAATGCTTTCTATAATAAGAATGATCAAGAGGTAGAATACCAAGGTCAGCTTATCACACCATTGACAAAACTGAATGAGAAAGATAAAGAAATGCGAGATGATCTTTTAAATCTTTCTGATCTTTATCAAGATACACAATTGGCCGAAATTGCAACCAAGTATGTATTTGGTTTACATGAGAGCAATTTTGAATCCGTAATGAATCCAGAGGATACAATCAATTTGAATGATTATCTGAAAACAAAATATGCAGAACCTGTTGAGCGAATGGAAAATGAAATACAAAAGATCGATGAAAAAATTCAATCTTTAAAAAGTGAGATCCAGACAGAGAAAAAGACAAGATATTTTGATCCAAAAGACGTATCGTCTATCAGCAACATCACAGTAGATGATGCCAAACAGATGTTATCTGGAACAGAATTATATCAAGATGCAGCATCTTTTGTGAAGGCTGAACGATTGTATCATGTAAATGCTGTTTTCTTAATGGGAATTGCTGCACATGAGAGTGCGTGGGGTACAAGCCGTCGTGCAAGAGAAGATAATAACTTAACAGGCTATGGTGTTTATTCAGATGATGCAGAGGGAATCAATAAGGATTCAAGAGAAGATGGATTATTGGCCACTGCGAACACATTACATGAAAGGTATCTGACAAAAGGTGGCAGTTATTACGAAGGGACCTCTGTTGCCGATGTTAATAAGCATTATTGTATCGGAGATGAATGGGCTCCTGCAGTAGTAAATTATGGATATCAATTAATGAACAAATTAAATTAAGATTTTATGACAGCAAACTTTGAGGCTGCAAGATGAGGACAAATGTCACTCATTAGAGTTTATGTAGGATTCTGTACAAATAAAGATTTTTACCTATTACATAAACACAAAGGGCATATCTATATAATATATAAACAAAAAAGCAAAAGGAGGAACACAACATGATAGTAAACAAAGAAGCACTTGATAAACTTTCCGTAGAAATTTCTACTACATTTTTAGAGTGCGAAAATCCAACGGAAGTCTGCCAGCTGTATGCGTATTTTCAAAATCTGATCAATGAACAATCGGATTTTATGTTTAAAAAAATAAATATTGACACTATAAACAAATAATTAACAGGCGGGATGTTATGGGAAAAACGTATATTTCAGTAAAAAAATTACAGCTCATTCCATTAGGGGATAAAGAAGAATTAAACAGAGTTTATACATATTTAAAAGATGGTATGTATTATCAAAACACAGCATATAACATTTTGATTTCAACGATCTATGCAGCAATCAAACAGGGATCTTCAAAAGAAGAAATCGCTATGTTATATAAACGAGGATCGAGAAAACCAAAACAAGATGATCCTGAATATAGTCTTTATGATGCAGAAATGTTTCATTTTCCAGTAGGACTTCCAATCGCAGGGGGCCTTGGACACATGGTACGTGCGGATTTGCAGAAAGCCACGAAAGATGGATTGTTCAAAGGAAATGTTACAATCCCTACAAAGAGAAGAACGGCTCCATTAAAGGTGCCAAAGAAGTTTTTTTCTTTCTATCATTCATATGAATCAGATGAAGAATTTTTTGAGGAACTTTATACAACGAATGCAGACATCTATATGAAATTCGTAAACGGTATCGTCTTTAAAGTAGTGCTTGGAAATCCGTATAAATCAAGGGAACTTCGAGCTACATTTGAACGTCTCTTCACGGGAGAATATGAATGTGCAGATAGCAGTATTCAGATCGTGGATAAAAAAATTATATTTATGCTAACGATCAAAATACCAAAAAGAGAAAGAAAATTGGATGAAAATAAAATTGTTGGTGTAAGACTTGGAGTTAATATATCTGCTACTTGTGCCTTATATGATCCAGAAGATTTAGATAATAAATATGTTTTATATTCTGGCGATCGGAAAAGTGGTTATCATGTAAAACAATCGATTACAGCTCAGTATCAGAGAATACAAAAATCATTAAAGTACAGTGGACAGAATGGACATGGGCGAAAGAAAAAGATGCAGCCTTTAGAACGACTAAAAAAGAAAGAACGGCATTTTATTGAAACCTATTATCATAAAGTAAGTAAGGATGTAATTGATTTTGCAGTGAAACACCAAGCGAAAAATCTTTATTTGGAAGATATGAAAGATTTTGATTGTGATTACAAACTTAAACGGGGATGGTCTAGGTATCTGTTAGCTCAATATATTACATACAAAGCGGACAGAGTCGGAATTAAAGTACAGAAAGTTAAGCCGATTACTGATCCGTATAAAGAAACAATCGAATTTGACGATAATAAAGAAACAAGAGCATTGTATTATAGCGATGCAAAAAAAATTGCACTATCAAAAGATTTAGTTAAATAGCAATAAGAACAGCTGACTTTGCAACTGGAATGGGAGACTTTTGTAAATAACACTCTCTCAAAGCTTTAAGCACAAAGTTTAATAAACAAGAAATTTACAATTTGAAGTTATAGGAAGGTAATAATGCGAAAGAGAATCATGACAGTTGCGATGGCAGCTTTTTTTACTTGCTGTATATCATTTGAATCTAGCTATGTTTTTGCAGAAGAAAATGTAACAACACAAACGACACAAGAAAGTATTTCTACTACAACAGAACAAAAAGAAATTACTACAACAGCTAATGTAGATACAGTAGAAAAAAATCTAACAGAACAAAAAAAGCAAGTAGATGTAAAGAAAACATCGCAAACAAATATTAAGAAAAAAAAACAGTTAAGAAAGAAATTACACAAGAAACAACAACAAAAACGATCAAAACCTAAAATGAAATATGCACCTGGTGCTATAAAAGGATATCAACCAGAAAAAACGAACCAGAAAGAACATCTTGGTAAATACCTATACTATAATCAATGTGATTCTATCTGGAATGGAAATGGCTTATCGATTCATTCATCAGGATGTGGGCCTACGGCAATGGCAGTATGTATTGTGAATAAGACAACAAAAAATGTGACACCAATTGATACAGCATCCTGGGCGAAAAGCCAAGGGTTATATTCATCAAATGGATCAATGCATGAAGCAATTCCGGCAATGGCGAATCATTGGGGACTGCACTGTATGGGACTTGGTACAGATTATAACATGATCAAAAAAAGTTTACTCCATGGCAACCCAGTGGTTGCACTTATGGGAGCTGGTTATTTTACAGGAGGCGGTCATTTTATCACTCTTTTAGAAATTGATCAGAATGATAAAGTATTAGTGGCCGATGTAGCAAGCAGAAAACGATCATCACAAAAATACGATCTGCAGTTTCTGATTGACCAGTCTAAGCATGCAGATACTGGTGGACCATTTTGGAGTATTTATAAGAAATCTTCAAAGATAACAAGTAACAAGCAAACAAAGAAAAAGAAGAAATTAAAACAAAAAGATAAGAAGAATACAATCCGTACGATTCAGAACTTTAAGAACCAGGTAACTGCAAACAGATCATCCATTGAAAAAAATATTCCAGTCGAAAAACTATTGATTGGCCGACAAGTTGCAATTAACGATATTCCATCAGGAACGATCAATGAAGCTTTGTATAACTTGGGAGAACAGCTTGATAGTTATGAACTTATTTATGTTAGTACGCATTATACGTTCGGACAACAGTCATTAACAAACAGTGATCTAAAACTTCAAACGATCGATGTGAATGAGATTTTACATGCATTTGAGAAGAAAGGATGATGATTGGATGGAATGGGAAATTATCGGGACAATCGTACCAGCGGTTGCTTGTTCTTTAGAAAATGAAGAATCAATGTATACGCAGACGGGATCGATGATGATGTATTCAGGGGATATCAATTATAATACGAATCTGAAAGGCGGGATTAAAGGAATTATTTCAAGGAAGATGACTGGTGAATCTGCTTTTGTTACAAATTATTCTGCCGGAAGAATGGGAGGAAATGTAACATTTGCGACTACAGTGCCAGGAACGATTAAATGCTTATATATCACGCCGGATAAATCAATAATATGCCAAAAGACAGCTTTTTTATGTGCGGAACAAAATGTAGATCTGTCTGTTGTCTTTACGAAAAGACTACGTGCAGGATTACTTGGTGGAGAAGGATTTATTCTGCAGAAGTTATCTGGAGAAGGCAATGCGTTTTTAGAAATTGCCGGAGATGTCTTATCTTACGAATTGCAGCAAGGAGATATCTTACGAGTGAATCCTGGAAATATTGTAGCTTTTGCCGATACAGTTGACTTCGATATCGAATTTATTAAAGACTTATCAACGATTGCATTCGGGAAAAAAGGGATGTTTATTTCTACTTTAAAAGGACCAGGATTAGTTGTTCTGCAGACTCAGAACAGAAAACAATTATCATCGTCAATCATAAATGATAATTCGGAGCAGTAAGAGGAGGTCGTGATGAATGCAAATGATATAGAGAAAGAAAAGAAGAAACAAGAAGTACCAATCTGGGAAAAGTTGATGTTAACTCCAGAGGAAGCCTCAGAATACAGTAATATAGGAATCAATACAATTCGTCAGTTATTAGCTGATCCGGATTGTGAATTCCGATTGTACGTAGGCCGAAAAAAATTAATAAAGCGGAAACAATTTGAAAAATATGTGGAAGAGGTGTATGCAATTGATCGAAATTAGAATCTGGATGTGGTATAATTACATACACTATAACCAAATCAGATTCTTTTTCGATAGAAAGGGAAAAAACTATGGGAAAAGATCTAAAAGGACGGGAACTTGGAAAATGCCTGTCCCAGAGAAAAGACGGTCGATATCAGGCACGATTTACAAATCGGTATGGCCAACGAATTGAATACAAAGATAAAAACTTGAATAATGTAAAGGAGTGGATAAAAAAAGAAAAAGCAAAAGACGATTTAGGAATAAATAGTAAACAAAATAATGATACTTTAGATATGTGGTATTTACGATGGAAAGAAATGGCTTTTGTAGATTTATCAGAAGGATCAACGCAATTATATGAAAGTATCTATAAAAATCAGATATATCCAAAGTTAGGAAATATAAAGATTAAAGATATTACAGAATTTATGTTAAGAAAATTTTTTCAAGAGCAAAAGAACTATTATGCAGATAGTACAATAAATGGCATAAAAAACATATTAAATCAGATTATGCAATGCTGTAAAGATGCAAAATGTATACTATATAATCCTGTGAAAGAATTAAAAATAAAGAAAAGAAGAAAAAATAAAAATGCATTAAATGTTGATTCAAAGGCAATATCAATAGAAGATGAAAAAGATTTGTTTATTTATTTAAAAGGACATTTCTATTATAATATGTTTTTATTTTATTTAACAACGGGACTGAGATATGGAGAAGTTGCTGCATTGACAGTTAATGATATAGATCTGAAAAATAAAGTAGTACATATTAACAAAGCATTAAAATATAAAAAATCAAACAATACAGTCTATATAGGACCTCCAAAAACAGATGCAAGTTATAGAGATGTACCATTAAATGATCTTGCATGCCAAGCCTTAGAAAATCAAATAGAATTAAAAAAGAAAATTGAAAAATCGAAATTTGCTGTAGCTAATTTTGATTCAACTATGCGAGATTTATTATTTGTAACACATAATAACATGCCAGTGCTTAATGGAACATTAGATGGAGTTTTAAAAAAAGCACGTTTGGATATTAATTATCAAAGGGAAGAAAAAGATTATATGATTTCATTGTCAGTACATAGATTGAGGCATACATTTGCAACGAGGTGCTACGAAAATGGGATACCAATTCCTGTGATATCAAAATATTTAGGTCATGCGAGTATTGCTACAACAGAAGAAATATATGTGCATCTATTGAAGACACATTTAGATGCTCAAAGAATTAAATTGAATTCTGCATTTGATGATCCGCTTTATAGAAAAGATGATATATTACGAAAAATTTGTTAGGAGTCAAAAAGGAGTCAGAACTAATTTTTTAAATTAATTTATGACAATTATGTTATATTTTATAACTTACGAAAAACCTGAAAAACTCACAATAAATCTTGTAAAAATCATAAAAGGAATAAATTAAGATTTTGTACTAAATTAGATTCAAGTTGAATAAATTGGAAAAAAAGGCTATAATATGAATTATAAATCGTATGTAGAATACAATGTACGCATACAAGAATCTAATAATAATCACATCAAGAGTTGACATAAAGAGTAGATGATCAAGAAGAAGGAGAGTAGTATGAAAACAAAAATCGAAGTACAGTTTCAGGAACGCAACATAGATGTAAAAGATACAGAGAAACTTGTTAAAGAAAATTTAAAAGCAGCTGGTGTTAAAATGAACACGATCGTAAATTTAGATATCTATTATCAGCCAGAAGAAGGCGATATCTACTATGTTGCAACAACAAAAGATGGCAAAGAGCTCAGCAATGAAGAAGCATTAAAAATCGAAGAATAAACTACATATCTATAAATGCCAAAAAATTAAATTCTAATTATAAAGGTAAAGACCATTTAATAAATATCGCAATGATGAATCTGCAGATGATTTTATTAAGTGGTTTTTATTTTTTGTTTTTGGGGATACTAAATGAAATACAGGCAGGCAATATGTGCTTGACAAGCAGACAAAGCTTCTATATCCTATTATGAGGAAATGAAAAGAACAGGAGAAAAAGATTGAATGATTTAAGCATCAAATGGAAAGATTTTTATAAAAATGTATTTGCACTGGTCGTTCCGATGGCATTGCAGAATCTGATCAACGTTGGAGTAACAGCAGCCGATGTTGTGATGCTTGGAAAAGTCAGTGAAAAAGTATTATCAGGGGCCTCTCTTGCTGGCCAGATTCAGTACATTATGGTACTGTTTTTGTTTGGATTAACATCGGGGGCAACCGTTCTTACTGCACAATACTGGGGAAAAGGTGACAAGGCAGCGATTGAAAAGATCTTGGCATTAGGGATTAGATCAGCAGTGATCATAACTGCGATATTCACTATCGCAGCATTTACAATTCCAGCATCGTTGATGAGAATTTTTACAAATGATCCACAGGTGATCGCAGAAGGAGTTAAGTATTTAAGGATCGTTGCATGTTCATATATTATCATGGGAATTACCAATGTATATTTATATGTCATGCGAAGCATTGAACGAGTGATCGTGGCAACAGTTGTTTATCTAGTATCATTTTTATGCAATGTGGTTTTTAATGCAATCTTTATTTTTGGATTATTTGGATTTCCAGCTCTTGGAATCCGTGGAGCAGCGATTGCGACATTGATCGCAAGGATTATGGAACTTGTTCTGGTTTGTGGTTATGCAAAAATATATAATAAAGATGTAAAATTCAGAGTTCACTATTTCTTTCATCAGGACAAACTGTTAGTGAGAGATTTCTTAGTCTATTCCCTCCCAGTTGTTTTAAATGAGGTAATGTGGGGGCTTGGAACATCAGCCAATACAGCAGTTCTTGGACATATGGGAAGTTCTGCAGTTGCAGCCAATTCTGTTGCACAGGTGGCGAGACAGTTAGCAACGGTTGTGTCTTTTGGGCTATCCAGCGCCACAGCAATCTATCTTGGAAAGACGATCGGTGAGAGAAAATTCGATCATGCAAGAGCCTATGCCAAACGGTTTATCATTTTAAGTGTGGTGATGGGAGTGATCGGAGGAGGATTGATCTTAATTGCATCTCCAGTTGTAATTTCTTTCTTATCCTTAAGTGCAACTGCAAGATACTATCTGAAAATGATGTTTTATGTGATGTCTTATTTTGTGATCGCGCAGGCATTTAATACAACAATGGTCGTTGGAATCTTCCGATCTGGCGGCGATACGAAGTTTGGTTTGATCATGGATGTATCAACGATGTGGGGATGTTCGATTTTATTAGGAGCATTGGCTGCATTTGTATTACATTGGAGTGTGCCGGCAGTTTATGTATTATTGATGAGTGATGAATTGATCAAAGCACCGATCACATTGATCAGATATCGCAGTTTCAAGTGGCTAAAAGATGTAACAAGAGATAATGTTTAAGAGAGATCATGAACATTTACGGGAGGATAAGGTCTATGGAAACAGAAGTGAAATTAACAAAACTCGCCCAGTGTGCAGGATGTGGGGCAAAAGTTGGAGCTGGAACTTTAGCAAAATTATTAGACGGAATTCCAACAAGATCAGATGAACGGTTATTAGTTGGTTTTGATAAAAGTGATGATGCGTCTGTCTATAAAATTGATGAAAATACAGCACTTGTTCAGACATTGGATTTCTTCCCGCCGATCGTTGACGATCCGGAAATGTTTGGAGAGATTGCAGCAGTGAATGCGATCAGTGATATTTATGCGATGGGAGCAGATCCAAAGCTTGCCTTAAATATCATGTGTGTCACAAAAGATATGCCAAAAGAAAGCATTCAGGCAATTTTACGAGGTGGTTATAAAAAAGCATATGAAGCAGGAGTGATCATCACAGGTGGACATACGATTCACGATCAAGAGCCCAAATATGGTTTATCTGTTTCTGGATTTGTACATCCTCAAAAATTTTTGACAAACAGCGGGGCAAGACCTGGAGATATTTTAATTTTGACCAAACCGTTAGGAGTTGGAATTTTAACAACATCAGCAAAGGCTGAATTTATCGATCAAAAAGTAATGGATAAGATCTATGATCAGATGAGACAGCTCAATAAATATGCCAGAGATATTATGGTAAAATATGAAGTGCACAGTTGTACGGATGTTACTGGGTTTGGATTACTTGGACATGGTTATGAGATGGCACAGGGCAGTGATGTAACGATTCATTTTATGACAGAAGAGATTCCATATCACAAAGAAGCTCTTTCTATGGCAGACCTTGGAATGATCCCGGAAGGTGCTTATAGAAATCGTAAATATGCAAGTGAAGGTGTCTCAAAAACGAAAAAAATAAATAGAGCATTGGAAGATATTTTATATGATCCACAGACATCTGGAGGATTGATGATCGCAGTTAGCGAAAATGATGCAAAAAAATTATTAGAGGATTTACAAAATACAATTCCATGTGCTAAAATAATTGGGTACATAGAAGAAAAAGAAGAAAAATCAATCATATTAGAATAGAAGAACGAACAGACAGGAAGAATGTTAAAACATGGTTTTTCCTGTCTGATTTTAGGCAGGCGTTATTCTTGGTTGAGAATAACGATAGGAGAAAGAGATGAAAGATCAATTTCAAAGAACCATTGATTATGCAAGAATATCGATCACGGATCGTTGCAATTTATATTGTACCTATTGCCGTCCTGATCATGAAGAAATGTTGTCACATGGGGAGATTTTAAGATATGAGGAGATCCTAAGAGTATGTAAGATTCTTACAACGCTTGGAATTGACAAATTTAAGATCACAGGTGGCGAACCGTTGGTACGAAAAGGTTGTTCAGATTTTATCCGTGAATTAAAGAAAACGGATGGAGTTAACAAAGTTACGTTAACAACCAATGGAATCTTATTATCAAAAGATTTAGTGAAATTAGCAGAGGCAGGAGTGGATGGGATTAATATAAGTCTTGATTTTATGGATCAGGAGAAATATAAAAAGATCACAGGATTCGATGGATACAAACAGGTCATATCAGTAATTAATAAAGCGGTCAATATAGGATTGAATATAAAGATAAATGTTGTGTTGACAGAACGGACGACGATGGAGGATATTCAAAAATTTATAGACTATATGAAAGATCATAAAATCTGTATACGATTTATTGAACAAATGCCGCTTGGAAATAAGAATACAACGATAGCATTAACAAGAAATGAAATCAGAAAGAACCTAAAAGATCAAGGGATCAGATTTCACAAAACCGAACAAAGAATGGGAAATGGGCCAGCAGTTTATGAAACAATGGAAGGATATAAGGGAATGATCGGATGGATCGAGGCATTGCATGGAAAATTTTGTGATACATGCAACCGTATTCGTTTGACTTCTATCGGTGAGATTAAACCATGTCTTTATTATGAAGAAGCAGGAAATTTAAGAGATCTGTTAAGAAAGGCTGAAACGTCAGACGAAGAGATCAAACAGGTTTTAAAAGAAATCATTTATAAAAAACCACAGGCACATCATTTTGAAGAAATGCCGTCAAACAGCAAGATGTATACAATTGGAGGATAAGATAAATGGGAGAATTTTCACATTTTGACCAGCATGGGAATGCGGTCATGGTCGATGTGACGAAGAAAAAAGAAACAACAAGAACAGCGATTGCACAAGGAAAGATCAAAGTTAATGATGAGATTTTTGAAAAAGTCAAAGAAGGAAGTATGGCAAAAGGAGATGTCTTAGGAACTGCAAGGATCGCAGGGATCATGGCGGCAAAGAAGACATTTGAACTGATCCCGATGTGCCATCTTCTGATGCTTACAAAGTGTAAAGTTGATTTTGAAATGCTAGAAGAAACCAAAGAGATCAAAGCAGTCTGTCTTGTCAAAACAACAGGGAAAACAGGCGTTGAGATGGAGGCACTGACAGGAGTACAGATTGCTTTATTAACGATTTATGATATGTGCAAGGCAATTGACAAACATATGGTTATGTCAGAGATACATTTAGTAGAGAAAACAGGTGGAAAGAGTGGTGATTTTGTATGGAAGGAATCATAAAAGCAGTCTGTATCAGTGAAAAACGAGGAACCGTGAAGAAAAATATCAACGAAGTCAATGTGATCAAAGACTTTGGATTAGAAGGAGATGCCCATGCAGGAAAATGGCATCGTCAGGTTAGTTTTTTGAGCGCGGATATTGTGGATGAATTCAATGAAAAAGGTGCTTCCGTGATTGAGGGTGATTTTGGGGAAAATATTCTTGCTTACGGCATTGATTTTAAGAAACTTCCAGTTGGAACAAAACTGATCTGTAATGATGCAAAGTTTGAGATCACTCAGATTGGGAAAGAATGCCATAGTCATTGTGAGATATATAAACGTGTTGGGGACTGTATCATGCCAAGAGAAGGTATCTTTGCAAAAGTATTAGAAAGCGGAACGATCAAAGTCGGAGATAAGATTGAGGTCATTTACCCAGAGAAAGATATGCCATACATGGCAGCAGTCATGACATTGAGTGATAAAGGCTCCAGAGGAGAACGAGTGGATACAAGCGGTCCAAGAGCAGCAGAAATCTTAAAAGAACATGGATTTAAGATCGTAGAAGAAATCCTTCTTCCGGATGAAGAAGCTCAGATCAAAAAACATCTAATCCGTTTAAGCGACAGCCGGCAGGTTGATTTAATTATTACAACCGGTGGGACAGGGCTTTCTCCAAGAGATCGTACACCAGAAGCAACTTTAGCTGTTGCAGACCGCAATGTGCCGGGAATCTCAGAAGCGATCAGAGCAGGTTCTATGACGATCACAAAACGAGCCATGTTATCAAGAGGTGTCAGTGTAATAAGAAAGAAAACATTGATCATTAATCTTCCTGGAAGCAAAAAGGCAGTGGAAGAGAGTCTTTCTTTTATCATTGATCAGCTGCCACATGGATTAGATACTTTAAGGGAAAACACAGAAGATTGCGGAAGAAACTAAGAGAGGAGACAATGTATGGATATATCACCGATCATCATATCGATGAAAACGGCAACGATCGCGATTTTATTTACCTTTATTTTAGGACTATTAGCAGCAAGATGGATCTTATATCGTAAATCAGACGCAACAAGAATCTTCTGGGATGGGATCTTTACGATGCCATTAGTATTACCACCAACTGTTGCAGGGTTTTTCTTGCTTGTATTTTTCGGATCATATGGACCAGTAGGAAAATTATTTGAAAATTATCTTGGGATCAAGATTGCATTTTCATGGGGCGCAACGATCCTTGCGGCAGTTGTGATGTCATTTCCATTGATGTACCGTTCTGCAAGAGGTGCCCTGGAACAGATTGATGAAGATCTGATCTTTGCTGCAAGAACACTTGGAATGAGTGAGTGGAGCATTTTCTTTCGAGTTATGATCCCAAATGCACTGCCAGGGATCATTTCTGGTGGAGTGCTTGCATTTGCCAGAGGACTTGGTGAATTCGGAGCAACAGCAATGATCGCTGGAAATATTCCGGGAAGAACAAGAACTCTGCCACTTGCAGTATACTCTGAAGTTGCAGCGGGAAATATGGATGCAGCATATCAGTATGTACTTGTGATCGTGATCATTTGTTTTGCAATCGTAGCAGCCATGAATATTTACCTGATCATGGAAAAGAAGAAACAGGAAGTGTAAGGAGAGATGTATGAGTCTTGAAGTAAAGATCAAAAAGAAACTAAAAGAATTTACATTAGAGTCAGAACTCAATGTAGAAACAGGTTGTACAGGGCTTATGGGACCTTCTGGAAGTGGAAAAAGCATTACTTTAAAATGTATCGCAGGTGTGGAAACTGCAGATAGTGGGAGAATTGTACTAGATGGGAAAATACTTTATGATTCCGAGAAAAAGATCAATCTGCCACCACAAAAACGAAAGATTGGATATTTATTTCAGGGATATGCACTGTTTCCTAATATGACGATTGAAGAGAATATCAAAACAGGATTAAGAGCAAAAGGATTTCCGAAGGATGAAATCGAACAAAAGACAAATGATATGATGAAACGATTTCATATCGAAGAATTAGCAAAAAGATATCCAAGACAGATTTCAGGAGGGCAAAAACAGCGAACAGCGTTAGCAAGGATGCTTGTGTGTGAACCGGAAGTCATCTTGATGGATGAGCCATTTTCAGCGTTGGATGAATACTTAAGAGAACAGATGCAAGATGAATTGTCCAATATGCTGGCAATGTTGGATAAACCAGCGATCTTGGTCAGCCACAGCAGTAAGGAAGTAGAAAATCTATGTGACAAAAAATACCATATTCAAAGAGGTCATATGGAAAAAGCCACATTACTATGAAATTTTACATAACATTTTTAAGAAAGTGAGGAAGTTGCAAATGAAAAAGAAATTTTTAGCAGTGTTATTAGCAGGAGCTATGGTTCTTGGGGTAACAGCATGTGGAAGCAGTAAGGACAGCTCTAAATCCACAACAGAGGCAGTAAAGAAAGAAGAAACAACAACCATCACACTTGCAGCTGCAGCTAGTCTTGAAAAATGCTACACAGAGAAATTAATTCCAATGTTCGAAAAAGAAAATAAAGAAATTAAAGTAGAAGGAAGTTATGATAGTTCAGGAAAATTACAGAGCCAGATTGAAAATGGAATGGCAGCGGATGTATTTATGTCAGCAGCGACTGAACAGATGAACAATCTTCTCAAAGGAAAATACATCAGCAAGGGGGATGTTGTAGAATTATTAGAAAACAAAGTTGTACTGATCGCTCCTAAAAAAGGTGATGCAAAAGTTTCATCCTTTAAAGATATCACAAAAGCTGATACAATAGCATTAGGAGATCCTAAGAGCGTTCCAGCTGGACAGTATGCACAGGAAATCTTTACAAACTTAAAGAACTGGAATGATGTGAAGAAAAAAGCAAGCTTTGGAACAAATGTAACAGAAGTTTTAAATTGGGTAGCAAAAGGAAGTGCTTCTTGCGGTGTTGTATATGCAACAGATGCAGCAAGTAACAAGGATGTAAAAGTTCTTGCAGAAGCACCAGCAGATGCTTTAAAAACGCCAGTTATTTATCCAGTTGCAGCATTAAAGAAAAGTAAAAATAAAGATGCAGCTGATAAATTCGTAAAATTCTTACAGAGTGAAAAAGCATTAAAAGTCTTCAGATCTTATGGATTTACAATTAATAAATAAGAAGTAGAAGGTGAAAAACAATGAAATTAGTGGATACAAAAGATGCTGTAGGAACTGTGCTATGTCATGATATCACACAGATCATCAAAGGTGTTACAAAAGACGCAAGATTCAGGAAAGGTCATGTAGTCAAAGAAGAAGATATCCCAGTGTTGTTATCCCTTGGAAAAGATCATTTATACGTCTGGGAAGCCGGAGACGATATGCTTCATGAAAATGATGCAGCAAGGATCCTTTGTGATCTGTGCAAGAATGAAGGAATGAAAGAGTCAGAAGTTAAGGAAGGTAAGATTGAATTATCTGCAGAATATGACGGACTCTTAAAGATCGACAAAGAAAAACTATTTACCGTCAATTCTTTCGGACAGATGATGATCGCGACAAGATCTGGAAATACTCCAGTCAAAGCAGGGGACAAACTAGCAGGTACGAGAATCATTCCACTGGTCATTGAAAAAGATAAGATGCAGGAAGTCAAAGACAGGGTTGGGGATACACCAATCCTGTCTCTTCTGCCTTATAAGAAGAAAAAAGCCGTGATCTTAGCTACAGGAAATGAAGTGAATTATCATAGAATTGAGGATACATTTACTCCAGTTGTGGCAGAAAAGATCAAAGAATACGGTGCAGAAGTGACCAGTACAAAACAGTTGCCAGATGACAATGAACTTTTAACAAAAACAATCTTAGAAGCTATCGAAAATGGGGCAGAAATGGTATTATGCACAGGAGGAATGAGTGTTGATCCAGATGACAAGACACCGCTTGCGATCAAGAATACAGGAGCCGATATCATATCTTATGGAGCACCGGTTTTGCCAGGAGCAATGTTTTTACTTGCATATTATAAAAAAGGAGATCAGATAATTCCGATCATGGGACTTCCAGGATGTGTTATGTATTCAAAGAGAACTGTTTTTGATCTTATTCTGCCAAGGATCATGGCAGATGATAAAGTAAGTGCAGAAGAACTTGCACACCTTGGAGAAGGCGGATTATGTCTTGGATGTAAAGTTTGTACTTATCCAAACTGTGGATTCGGAAAAGGGTGGTAGACATGAAATCATATTTACCAAAACGTTTTGATTTCAGGGTCAGAGTTTTTATGGAAGAACCAGATTTTGGAAAAGGAGTTGCACAGTTATTATCATTAACAAGAGAGAAAGGTTCTTTATCTGCTGCATATAAATCCATGGGAATGGCTGCAAGCAAAGCATGGAAGATCTTAAATCGTGCGGAAGCAGACCTTGGAGTCAAATTAGTAGAACGAAAATCCGGCGGAAAGCAAGGGGGAGGTTCACACCTTACACCAGAAGGCGAAGATATTCTGAATCGTTATGAAAACTTTCAGAAAGAAGTTGCTGAAGCAGTAAAACGTTCTTTTATAAAAAACTTTGGAAATTCAGGAGAATCATAAAATATCATGAGAAAAAAAGAATTAAAAACAGTGATCACATTTGAGACAACAACACAGGCGATCGGTATGGAAAGTGCCTGCAAAAAACATCAGATCGCAGGAAGATTGATCCCAGTACCAAAAGAGATCACAGCAGGATGTGGAATGGTATGGATGACCCCTTTAGAAAATGAAGCATCTGTGGTACAATTTATGTCAGAACATGAAATCATCCCACAAGGGGTATTTCAGGTAGAAATTTAAATTGGAGGTTAAGTATGAAACAGATTGATGAAAGAGGAAATGCTTGTCCGATTCCGGTTGTACACACAAAGAAAGCATTAGAATCAATGGATGGAGAGACAAAATTAATCGTTCTGGTAGATAATGAACCAGCTGTCCAGAATGTTACAAGATTTGCAGAAGGTAAAAACTGCGAAGTTAAAAGCGAGAAGATCTCAGACAATGAATTTAAGATTGAGATCATGGCAGAGAATTATACACCGGCAGATGAGGAAGAAGAGATTGTCTGTGCACCATCTGCAAAGGATGATTTTATCATTGCTGTATCATCCAACGAGATGGGACAAGGAGAGAAAGCTCTTGGTCAGACATTGATCAAAGCGTTTTTATTTGCAGTAACAAAACAGGATAAACTTCCATCAAAGGTATTATTTTATAATTCAGGAGCATATCTTACATGCGAAGATTCTGATTCTTTAGAAGATTTAAAAACATTAGAAGCAGAAGGGGTCGAAATATATACTTGCGGAACATGCTTAAATTTCTATGATATTACAGATAAATTAGCGGTTGGTTCCATCACAAATATGTATGATATCGTAGAAATGATGGAAAAAGCAGGAAAAGTGATCAAACCTTGAGGAATATCTATGAAAGATTTAATCATTGTAAGAGGCGGTGGAGATATCGCCACAGGTACAATTTATAAATTGGTAAAAAGTGGTTTTCATGTATTGATCTTAGAAATTGCACATCCATCTGCAATTCGTAGAAATGTTGCATTTTCAGAAGCAGTTTATGAAGAAAAGTGGCAGGTTGAGGATATGACCTGCCATCTTGCACATGATATTAAAGAAGCAGAACAGATCATGAAAGCAGGGAATCCGGCATTAATGATCGATCCAAATGGAGAAATGATCAAACAGTTGCATCCGATCGCAGTTGTTGATGCCATTCTTGCGAAGAAAAATCTTGGTACAACAAGAGATATGGCACCGATCACGATCGCTTTAGGACCTGGATTTACAGCAGGGGAAGATGTCGATGTTGTGATCGAGACGATGCGTGGACACAGGCTTGGAAGGATCATCAAAGAAGGCAGTGCGATCCCGAACACAGGAATTCCAGGAGTGATCAAGGGCTTTGGAAAAGAACGAGTGATCCATTCCCCAGCTAAAGGGATCTTAAGAAATATCTGTCATATCACAGATATGGTAAGCAAAGGCCAGTTATTAGCAAAGATAGAAACACCAGAAGGTACGATTGTTGATGTACCTGCAAGTATGGATGGATTACTGAGAGGTTTAATTCGTGATGGATATCCGGTGACAAAAGGATTTAAGATCGCAGATATCGATCCGAGAGCTGAAGAATACGATAACTGCTTTACAATTTCAGATAAAGCCAGATGCATTGCAGGTGGTGTTTTGGAAGCATTATTATATTTGAAAAATAATCTTTCTGATCAGCAGGAAGAAACGAATGTTCCTATATGTATCCATGAGAAACAAAAGGTAGAAACAATTTATGCAGATTATGCAGCAACGCATATCACGAAACCAGAGTGTGTCAAGGATGCAGTTATGAACGCATTGGCACTTGGCAACAGCGGAAGAGGTGTCAACGAAAGTTCTCTGGATGCTGCAAGAAAGATTTACGAAGTTCGTACGAAAGTAGATCAGTTTTTTGACGGCTATGGAGCAGAACAAGTTGTATTTACCAGTGGAATTACAGAAAGCTTAAACACAGTGATCAAAGGAAGCTTAAATCATGGTGATCATGTGATCACAACGTTTATGGAGCACAACAGCGTTCTTCGTCCATTATATGAGATGGAACGACAAGGAGTTTGCTTAACGATCACTTCACCAGATGTGGGGGATATCAAACAGGCGATCACAAAAGATACCAAGATGATCGTGATGACGCATGCATCCAATGTGACAGGTGAAATGTTTGATATCCAAAGTGTTGGAAAACTTTGTAGAGAAAAAGGAATTTTATTTGTCGTTGATACCGCTCAAAGTGCTGGAGTGATTCCAATCTCCATGAAGGAAGATAATATCGATATATTATGTTTTACCGGACATAAAGGCTTGATGGGACCGCAGGGTATCGGGGGGATCTGTATTAGAAAAGGTGTAGAGATCCGTCCGTTAAAAACAGGTGGAACAGGAATCTTATCATTTTCGAAAACACAGCCAGGAGTGCTGCCACAGGCATTGGAAGCAGGAACATTAAATGGAATCGGAATCGTAGGACTTGGGGCAGCGATTGATTTTATCAATACATATGGAATTGATAAGATACGTGAACAGGAAATGAATCTTATTGAAATATTTTATAAAAAAATTCAGAAGATCCAAGGAATTAAAATTTACCATGAAAAGCAATTAGATCTGACAAAACAAACCGCCATTTGTTCGATCAACCTGGAAGAATATGATTCCGGAAGTGTCAGTGATGAATTAATGGAACGTTTTCAGATACAGACAAGATCAGGTGCTCATTGTGCACCATTGGTACATGAGCATTTCGGTACGATAGAGCAGGGAATGGTAAGATTCAGTTTTGGACATGAGACAACAATGAAAGAAATCAACCAGATAATAAATGCAGTTAAGACTCTTGCAGAAGAATAAAGAGGAAAAAGATATGATCATTGCAGTTGCAGGTTCCGGTGGAAAAACAACGAGAGTTCATAAGTTAGCACAGTATTATAGAAGTCTTGGAAAGAAAGTCTTTGTCACAACGACAACTCATATGAAAAAGGAATCCGATACCGTGATCCCTGAAAATATAGAAGATATTCGAAAGCAATTAAATGAAACCGGATATTGTATGGCGGGAATGCCTGCGACGCCAGAAAATGCGTTAGTACAAAAGATCGGACCATTACCAGAAGATTTCTATGAAACTGCAGTAAAAGAAGCAGATATCACGCTGATAGAAGCCGATGGTTCCAGGGGAATGCCGGCAAAGATTCCAGCGGATTATGAACCAGTGATCCCTGAAAATATCGATGAGATTCATATTGTGATCGGAATGTCAGCACTTGGGAAACTAGCCAGCAAGGTTGTTCACAGACTTTCATTAGCGGATAAGGATTTAGAGATTAAAGAAGATACGATCCTTACACCGCTGCATTTACAAAAATTACTGAAGAAAGGATATCTAGGACCATTGAGAGAGCAATATAAAGATACAAAAATCAAAGTATATCCAGGACAGGCAGATACACTATATCAAAGAGTGATCGCTCGATTCTTACAGGAAGAAAAAGATGTCGCACAGATCAAGGACGATTGGTTTAAGATTCAGCCGAAATTAGTTATCTTCGGGGCTGGACATGTAGCAATCCAGTTACTCCGGATTGCGAAATTTTTAGATTTCTACACGATTATGATCGATGACAGAGAGGAATTTGCAGATCCAGAGAAACTATCACAAGCAGATGAAGTTTACTGCAGAGATTTTCATGACATAGAAGATATTTTGCCAGAACAAGATAACGCATTTTATGTGGTTGTCACACGTGGACATGCAAATGACAGATTATGTGCAGAAACGGTATTACGAAGACCATATCTCTATCTTGGAATGATCGGAAGCAAAGGAAAAGTTGCAAAAACCTTCGAGATAATGAAAGAAGAAGGATACAGTGAAGAACAGATCAGCACGATCCATGCACCAATCGGATTAAAGATCGGTGCAAGAACGCCAGAAGAGATTGCAATCAGTATCGCAGCAGAGATGATCGCAATCAAAAATCACGAAACAGAAAGTACGATGAGTAAAGAACTTTTTGAGACAAAAGAATCAGGAGTGCTGTGCATTATCACAAAGAAATCCGGTTCATCTCCACGAGGTGTTGGAAGTATGATGCTTGTCACAAAAGATGGAATTATTGGAAGTATTGGTGGAGGAAACTTAGAAAAAACTGTTATGGAAGAAGCACCATCGATGAAAGAGATCACAAGGAAAAAATATGATCTATCGAATGCACAGAGTGCAACACTTGGCATGATCTGTGGTGGTAAAAATGAAATATTATATGTTCCAGTATAAAAAGACAGAAAAAACAACACAGGAGTAGAAAATGGGAAAATACAATTTTGACGAAGTAATCGACAGACATGGAACAGATTGTTTGAAATACGATTTTGGAATGAAGAGAAAAGGAAGAGATGACCTGCTTCCTCTTTGGGTAGCAGATATGGATTTTCGTCTGCCAGATGAGATTCTTGATGAATTTCATAAAAGAATTGATCATGGGATTTTTGGATATACGGATCCCTTAGATGAATATTTTGATGCAATGAACCACTGGTTTTCAACAAGATACGGATATACGATTAAACCAGAATGGGTAACACTTGGAGCAGGAATCGTTTATGCACTTGGAACAAGTGTTAAGGCATTTACCGAAGAAGGAGATGCCATGATGGTTATGCAGCCAGTGTACTATCCATTTAGTGAAGTTATCAAAAATGATGGAAGAAAACTGGTAAACTGTCAGCTTCGTTATGAAAACAATCGTTATTCCATTGATTTTGAAAAAATGGAACAAATGATCAAAGAAGAAAATGTAAAAGCACTGATCTTCTGCAACCCACACAATCCAGTAGGAAGAGTCTGGACAAGAGAAGAAATGGAAAAAGTCGCAGAAATCTGTTTAAAATACAACGTAGTCTGGATGGTTGATGAGATGCATTGTGATTTTATTTTCCCAGGACATGAGTTTACAAGCTGTATGAATCTGGATAAAAAATTTCATGAGATCATTGCACTTTACAGCTCGCCAGGAAAGACATTTAATGTTGCAGGATTACAGCCAGCAAATATCATTATTCCAAACGAAGAATTAAGAAAAAAATATCAATGGGCTAATACACAGGCAGCTTACAGTCAGGGAAGCTTAATGGGACAGCTTGCTGTGAAAGTATGTTACACAAAAGGTGCTGACTGGGTAGATGAATTGGTAGAATATATATATGAAAACGTAAAGTATATGAGCCGATATGTAAAAGAGAACTTTCCAAAAGCAAAGATGGTAGAACCAGAAGGGACTTATTTAGTATGGGTTGATTTCTCAGGATATGGATTCAGCAATGAAGAATTAGAACATTTAATGTTAGAAGAAGCAAAATTGTGGCTGGATTCTGGAATCATCTTTGGACCAGAGACAGCACAGTTTGAGCGTTTCAACGTTGCGTGTCCACGAGTGACGGTTGAGCAGGCACTGACACAGTTAAAAAATGCACTGGATAAGCATCTGGCAGAGAAATAAGACAGATTTATCTGGATATATATTAAGATTGAGAGGAAAAGAAATGGAGAAACAAAAGAAAAATCTAGGATCTGTGGCCTTTCTTCCACTGATCGTATTTCTAGTATGTTATGTAGGATGTGGAATTACATTTACCTTGATGGGAGCAGACGACCCATTTGGAAAATTTCCACGTCATGTCGCACTTTTGGCAGGATGTGCGGTAGCACTTCTTTTAAATAGAAGTATGGATGTAAAAGATAAATTAAACATTATGACGACAAACATGGGAAATTCTGGAGTTATGATGATTGTTTTGATCTATCTGATGGCAGGGGGATTTCAGGGAGCAGCAGCGGCAATGGGAGGAAAAGATTCTGTTGTTAATCTATGTCTTCATGTGATTCCAGTAACATTTTTGATTCCAGGTGTATTTTTAATGTGCTGTTTTATCTCTACATCGATAGGAACATCCATGGGAACCATTGCAGCAATGGCACCAATCGCGATCAATGTGGCACAGGGAGCACACTTAAATGTTGCGATCGTTGGAGCAGCAGTGATCGGAGGTTCTTATTTTGGAGATAACCTTTCCATGATCTCTGATACAACGATCTCAGCAGCAGAAGGATGCGGTTCTGAGATGAAAGATAAGTTTAAGATGAACTTCTTTATCGCATTACCGGCTGCGATCGTGGCAATGATCCTTTATTCAGTGGTCGGAGGTACTGGAAGTGGAGCAATCAAGGCAGGAAGTTACAATATCATTGAAGTCCTTCCATATCTTATCGTTCTTGGAGCAGCATTGATGGGGATTAACGTTGCAGTTGTACTTTTTGTAGGAATCCTCTCTGCAGGTATTATCGGACTTTGTGTGGGAAGCTGCGGATTCTTTGACTGGATTCAGGCAATTGGAAATGGTATGAGTGATATGTTTAGTATCAGTATGGTTGCGATCTTGGTATCTGGAATCATTGGTATTGTTCGCGAATATGGCGGAGTTGAGTGGCTGGTAGGAGCGATTAGTGGCAAGATCAAGAATAGACGTGGTGCAGAATATGGAATCGGGCTGATGTCAGGAATTCTTTCTGCAGCAATGGTAAATAACACGATTGCTATTATTGTTACTTGTCCGATTGCAAAAGAAATCGGTGAAAAATACAAGATTGCACCAAAGAGACTTGCCAGTCTGGTAGATATCTTTGCCTGTGCATTTATCTCATTGATGCCACATGATGGAGGTATGTTAATGATCACGGCACTCGCAGATGTGTCACCACTTAATGTGTTAAAATATTCATTTTATATGTTTGGATTGATCATTGCTACTTGTGTGACGATACAGTTTGGATTGATGGATGAGAAGAATTAAGTTGAAAATACGGTAATTCATCAAGTATAAATAGAGATGGGAGTACGAAAAATGAATTTCCATCTCTATTTTTGTGTTTATTTATACCCGAAGGAACGTTGGTTAAAATTAGATTGTTTTAAACGGAAATGGTGTTGATTATGTGATTTTAGGACTTGAAAATCAATCTAAGATACATTACGCAATGCCGTTAAGGCATATGATAGGAGATGCTTTCAGTTATTTGAAGGAATATAAGGAACTGGAAGCCAAGAATAAAAAATATAAGAATTATAAGACAAAACATGAATTCTTATCAAAATTTCAAAAGACAGATCGGTTGCATCCGATTGTTACGATTTGTATATATTATGGGGAGGATGAATGGGACGGCCCTCGTTCTTTGATTGATATGTTGGATATTCCAGAGGAATTTGAGTCATTGATTTCGGATTATAAATTTAATTTGATTGAGTTAAGGAAAAGTGAATTATTAAAGTTTCAAAATGAGGATGTCAAGACAATATTTGATATCTGTAGGTTTATTTATAATAGGAATATGATAAAATTAATAATATCTACAAAGAAAAAACAATATCACCAGAACTTGGAATGGTAATAGGTTCAATTACAGAAACGCAGAAATTAATTGATGATTCATTGAAATTAGAACAGGAAGGAGTTGAGTTGAATATGTGCAAGATCTTAGAAGAATTAGAAGAAAGAGGAAGAGAGAAAGGAAGGATAGAAGGAAGAGTAGAGGGTGCAATTAAAATTTATAAGAAGATGGAAGCATCAAGAGAAGATACAATAAAAAATATCATGGAGGACTTTTCTTTGGATAAAGAAGTTGCTGATAAATATGTAGAAGAATATTATTAAATTATATAAAATTTAAACATAAAAATGGAGTTATTGCGTTATCTATAGTTCTTTTTGAACTTTTATTATGATAATGCAATAACTCTATTTTTTATTTATTTTAAAACAAACACCATATAACAGTTGACAACAGTTTGATGCTGTTATACACTGTTTATAAGTAAAGGAGGATGATACAAAATGAAGATCATAATCAACACATCATCCATGGTTCCAATCTATGAGCAGATCATAGACCAGATCAAAACAATGATCCGAAAGCAAGAATTAAAGCAGAATGACCAGCTGCCATCTGTCCGGGCATTGTCAAAGGAATTAAAGATCAGTGCTTTAACGGTAAAGAAAGCTTACGATGAACTGGAAAGAGAAGGCTTTACAGTAACGATTCATGGAAAAGGCAGCTATGTGACAGCGGCGAACACGGAGTTGATGATGGAAGAGCAAAAGAAGGAAGTAGAACAGGACTTAGAACAAGCAATTCTAAAAGGAAGGCGTTTTGGCATCAGTGATGAAGATATCAAAACCTTGTTTGAGTTAATATTGGAGGGATAAGGTATGTTAAAAATTGATAAATTAAAGAAACAATATAAGAATTTCACCCTCAACTGTTCCATGGAAGTAAAAGAGGGGATGATCACCGGGTTTGTAGGTCCGAATGGATCTGGAAAAAGCACAACTTTAAAGGCAGTGCTTGGATTGATTTACATAGATGGAGGAGATATTCAGATTTTTGGAAAGAATGTCAAGGATATAAAACCAGAGGATAAGGAACAGATCGGTGTCGTACTTTCTGATTCTGGTTTTAGCAGATATCTTACAGTAAAAGACATCAAGGATATTCTAAAAAATACATATGAAGCATTTGATGAACAGTTATTTACAAACTATATAGAGAAATATCAGTTGCCAACAGACAAAAAACTAGAACAGTTTTCTGTTGGAATGAAAGCAAAATTAAAGTTAATTACAGCAATCTGCCACAAAGCAAAACTATTAATCTTAGATGAACCAACGGCAGGGCTTGATGTCATGGCAAGGAATGAGATGCTTGATATGTTAAGAGATTATATGGAAGAAGATGAAGAACGTTCGATTCTTGTAAGTTCTCATATATCAACAGATCTTGAAACCTTATGTGATAATATTTATATGATCAATGAAGGAAATATCATCTTGCACGAAGAAACAGACCGGTTATTAAGTAATTATGCGATCTTAAAGGTTGATGAAGAACAGTCAAAAACACTAGATCCACAATATATAATAAAAATGAAGAAAGAATCCTATGGATATGCATGTCTTACAGATCAGAAACAATTTTATCTGGAGAATTATCCAAAGATCGTGGTAGAAAAAGGAACGATCGATCAGATCATTACATTAATGATACAGGGGGTGTAGAAGATGAAAGGATTATGGACAAAAGACATCAGATTAATCTCATCACAACAAAAAAATCTGGCAGTGATCTGGCTAGTTGCAGCAGGAATCTTAATCGCTACGGATCAAATATCATTTGCAATTAGCTATACGTCTGTGATTACAATCATGACAGCAATCAGTACGATCAGTTACGATACATTTGATAATGGCAATGCGTTTTTATTTACGCTTCCATTTAGCAGAAAAGAATATACAAGAGAAAAATATCTGTTTAGCCTCTTTTGGGGAATGATAACAGTCATTGGAGGTATATTGTTAGTAGTCATCGTTACAGCAGCAAAAGGTACATTGTTAATGAGGTCAGAAGAAATTGTGATGGCAGTCTTACTCAATATTCCAATGCTATTGATTTTTCAATCAATGGCCCTTCCTTTTCTATTAAAATATGAAGCAGAGAAGGGAAGAATCGCGTTAGCAGCTATGATCGGAGGGATTGTTTTTGTTGTTATCTTTTTTTTCAAAATGTTTGAAACGGCAGGGATTGAGCTGATTGACATCGTGATGAATCAAATGTATTTAAAAAATATTACACTATGGGCTTCTATCTATATAATTTCCATTGTCATTTGGTTCCTGTCATTGAAAATAGCTGAAGGAATTATGCTAAAAAAAGAATTTTAATTTATTAGAAAAATGAATAATATAAACAAAAGTAGTTGTATGAAACAAAAATGTTTGGTATAACTACTTTTTTTCGTTTCTCCCTCATATGAGGGAGAACAATTCCAGGAATCAGACTATAGTAAAGTTATCAAAAGGATAGCGGATATGAAAGGAAGGAGCAGCAGTAAAATGAAAGTATTTGAACCGTTTAAAATCAATCAGATGGAGCTTAAAAACCGTATGGTCGTATCAGCAATGGTAACAAACTATTGTTCTGAGGATGGAATGGCAACAGAGAAATTTATTGCCTATCATGAATATAAAGCAAAAGGTGGAGGGGGACTGATCATCACAGAAGATTATGCAGTGACACCAACTGCAGGTGGATTTAAAAAGCTTCCTGGATTATGGGAAGATGGACAGATTGAAAGCTATAAGGAGTTAACAAGAAGAATTCATGAAGCAGGTGGAAAGATCGCAGCACAGATTTATCATGCAGGAAGAGAGACAAGCAGTGCGATCACAGGAGAACAGCCAGTCGGACCTTCCGCGTTAAAAGATCCAACAATGCCAGAGACACCAAGAGAAATGACAGTAGAAGAAATTCATGAACTGGTTGAGCAATTCAGAGATTGCGCAAGAAGAGCAAAAGAAGCTGGATTTGATGCAGTTGAAGTTCATGGGGCACATGGATATCTGATTGGAGCATTTGCCTCTCCTTTTTCCAATAAGAGAAGTGATGAATACGGAGGAACGATCCGAAACCGTGCAAGATTTGCAATGGAGATCATTGAGAATATTAAGGAAAAATGCGGAAAAGATTATCCAGTTTTATACAGAATGTCAGCGGTTGAATATGTCCCAGGTGGATTAGAAATCGAGGAATCTAAGATACTTGCAAGACTGGTAGAGGAAGCAGGAGCAGATTGTATTCATTGTTCACAGGGTGTTTATGCATCCACACATGTGATCATTCCACCATCTGTTGTTCCAAGAGCAGCATATGTAGAAAATGCAGCAGAGATCAAAAAAGTGGTAGATATTCCAGTGATCGCAGTAGGAAGAATCAATGATGTTGAAATTGCAGAAAGTGTTTTACAAGCAGACAAAGCAGATCTTGTAACAATGGCGAGAGCTTCTCTTATCAAGGAGACAAATTGAAATCATAAATAGTGAAAAACTTTTAGAACATTGTACTCTGGGAATGAGAACAAGCATTTAAAATCTTTATTTTATTATAAAACTAAAGTTAAAATCCAATACTCATGAGCAGCCACTCATACCTACAGCTTATCAATAAACAAAATTTAAATATATAAAAAATAGATTGTTTCCCTTGGACCATATGAGCTCGTCGGCACTTAATGAGCAGTGACGATTCATCGTCGCTGTCGAATTTAGTGTCCGCTACGTGCGAATCTGAACGAGAGTGGGTCCAAGGGAAACAATCTATTTTTTATATATTTCCACAAATTTTATTTATTCATAAGTTTTTATTTATTAGGGATCAATACAATATCTTCCCCAGCTTTTCTTCTCTGATATAACTCAGCAGTTGCTGTAAGTAATACATCAGAAGAAGAGTTTAAGCAAGTTTCAACAGAATCCTGTACTACTCCGATGATGAATCCAACACCAACAACCTGCATGGCAACATCATTTGAGATACCAAATAAAGAACATGCAAGAGGGATCAACAGCAGGGATCCACCAGCAACACCAGAAGCACCACATGCAGAAACAGCAGCTAAGACACTTAAGATGATTGCTGTAGGAATATCAACAGAGATACCCATTGTATGAGCAGCTGCAAGAGACATAACTGTGATCGTGATCGCAGCACCATCCATGTTGATCGTAGAACCAAGAGGGATAGATACAGAATAGTTATCTTCATTTAATCCCAGTTTTTCGCAAAGAGCCATGTTCATAGGAATGTTTGCAGCAGAACTTCTTGTAAAGAATGCTGTTAAACCACTTTCTTTTAAGCATTTTAAGATCAGTGGATATGGGTTTCTGCGAAGCATACTAAATACGATGATTGGGTTTGTTACAAATACAGTAAATAACATACATCCAACTAATAGGGCAAGAAGTTTACCATAATCAGTAAAGATGCTTAATCCGTTTGTAGATACAGTGTTATATACAAGTCCAAGAATACCAAATGGAGCACAGTTGATGATCCAGTGTACAGCTTTTGTAACTGCAGCAGAGATATCATGAAGAGCTTTTTTAGTTCCAGGAGTTGCAGCTTTTAATGCAAGTCCAAAAACAACAGCCCATGCAAGGATACCGATGTAGTTTGCTTTTACAAGGGAATCAACAGGGTTTGATACGATATTCATTAATAAGTTCTTTAATACTTCTAACACACCCGTTGGAGGAGCGGCTTCAGATGTAGCAGCTTTTCCAAGACGTAATGTGATTGGGAAGAGAAAACTTCCGCATACTGCGACAACAGCACCAATAAAAGTTGTTAGCATATAAAGGATGATAACAATACGCATATTTTTTGCACCGTTGCTCTTAGAATTTGCTAAAGAAGCAATGACAAGTACAAATACAAGGATTGGGGCTACAGCACGAAGAGCACCAACAAATAAATCTCCAAGTAGAGCAAGCCCTGTTGCTTTTGGAGCAGCTACACCAAGAATAGCACCGATGATCAGACCGATTAAGATTCTTACGATCAGACTTAAGCTATTCCACTTTTGTAATAAGTTTTTCATTTTAAAAATTCCTTCTTTCATTATTTTTTTATTTTTAAGTGATATTTTGATACTTACATCATATTTTCTTAAAAATAAAGAATCAATCTCATCTATTATATTTACTTTTATTCCTTAAGTCAATACAAAATGTCTTTTTTACGGAAATGAATGTCTTTCTAGTGCGGACACACAAAAATCTTTTCACAATGAAATATTGACACTTTACGCATTTGATTTTACAATAAAACATAAGAGTATAGATCATAAGAGAAGACGTACAAATTCTATACGGAAAGCGGAAAAGGAGAAAATAATGAAACAGGTAATATTAACAGGAGACAGACCAACGGGACGACTGCATGTTGGACATTATGTAGGATCTTTAAAAGAACGTGTGAGACTGCAGAATTCTGGTAAATTCGACGAAATTTATATCATGATCGCTGATGCCCAGGCATTAACAGATAATGCAGAACATCCAGAGAAAGTAAGGCAGAACATTATGCAGGTAGCACTTGATTATCTTGCATGTGGGTTGGATCCAGAGAAAGTCAATATCTTTATTCAGTCTATGGTACCAGAACTTACAGAACTGTCTTTCTACTATATGAACTTAGTTACAGTTGCAAGAGTGCAGCGTAACCCAACAGTAAAAGCAGAGATCAAACAGAAGAATTTTGAAGCAAGCATTCCGGTTGGATTTTTCACATATCCAATCAGTCAGGCAGCAGATATCACTGCATTTAGAGCAACGGTTGTACCAGCTGGTGAAGATCAGATGCCGATGGTAGAACAGTGCAAAGAAATTGTACACAAGTTTAATTCTGTATATGGAGAGACATTAACAGATCCACAGATCGTACTTCCAGATAATCAGGCATGTTTAAGACTTCCAGGAATTGATGGAAAAGCGAAGATGAGTAAATCTCTTGGAAATTGTATCTACTTATCTGATGAACCACAGGACATCAAGAAGAAAGTTATGTCTATGTTCACAGATCCAAATCACTTAAGAGTCGAAGATCCAGGAAAGGTAGAAGGCAATCCAGTATTTATCTACTTAGATGCGTTCTGTAAACCAGAATACTTTGAAGAATTCTGGCCAGAATACAATAACTTAGATGAATTAAAAGCCCATTATCAGCGTGGAGGACTTGGAGATGTCAAAGTGAAGAAGTTCTTAAACAAAGTACTTCAGGCAGAATTAGAACCAATCCGCGAGAGAAGAAAGATGTGGGAAGCAAAACTTCCAGAAGTTGCAGAAATTCTTCAGCAGGGAACAAAAGCTGCAAGGGCAAAAGCACAGGAAACAATGAAAGATGTGCGTCATGCGATGAGAATCGATTATTTTAATGAAGAAGGATTATTTTAATTTTTAAATCAAATATTTTTAAAGTAAAGCATGACAAAAGGGTCTGTTTATCCATGGGATAGGCAGGCCCTTTTTAAATATCAGGAACTGACAATTCTTTTTTGGAATGCCACTATAGATTTCAGCAATTATCATTTGAAGAAATTTCTAGATATAATAAAAGAGGAAAGATAGAAAAGTAACAGATCAACTAATGAGAAAAGTATTTTGAGGTATGAAGGATATGAAAAACGATTTTAAACTGCCGCATGTCGGTCAGAGGATCATACGTTCTGTCTGTGCGGTCTGCCTTTGCTTTGTGGTGTATTTTCTGCGAGGCTGTCAGGGAATTCCATTTTATTCGGCACTTGCAGTACTTCAGTGCATGCAGCCGTATCGCTCAAGCAGCTTAAAAATGGCTAAGAAGAGAAGCATTGGAACATTGATCGGAGCGTTTTGGGGATTTCTTGTGATTTTGATTCAGATTTATGTGTTGGATGGACAAATTATTGGAACGTTTTTAAATTATATGTTGATCTCCGTGTTTACGGGAGTTGTTATTTATTCAACCGTTGTGATGAATTGCAAAAATAATTCATACTTTTCCTGTGTTGTGTTTTTAAGTATTGTCGTGATGCATATTGAAGATACACATCCATTTATCTTTGTATTAAACAGGGTTGTGGATACATTGATCGGTGTATTTTTAGCATTGATCGTAAATTCTGTACATTTACCAAGAGGAAAGAATACGGATGTTTTGTATGTCTCAGGAATTGAGGATGTAATGTTAACTGGAGAAGAATTGTTAACAGATTACAGTAAAGTAGAATTAAACAGGATCATTGATACTGGAGCCAATTTTACAGTTGCAACGATCAGAACACCAGCATCTGTGATGGAGTCATTATCTGATATTCATTTAAAACTTCCGATCATCGCAATGGATGGAGCAGTTTTATATGATCTTAAGGATAATCGTTATTTAAAAACTTATTCGATGTCGTATAATAAGGCTCAAAAGATCATAGAAATCTTAAGAGAAGAAGATGTAAACTTTTTTATCAATGTTGTGGTAGAAGATGTACTGATCATTTACTATCATCATTTGGAAAATGAAGCTGAGACACAGATTTACAAGCAAATGCGAAAATCACCACATCGTAATTACGTGAGAAGAAATCTGCCAGAAGGAGAAGAGGTCGCATACTTTATGATGGTCGATCAGACGGAAAAAATCCAAAAAATATATGAGCGCCTAAAGGTTAAGATACATTCACAGGAATATAAAATGCTCTGTTATGCATCGAAAGATTATCCAGGATATTCTTATATAAAGATTTACGATAAAGATGCTACGAGAGAACGGATGACAAAATATCTGGCAGAAGATATGGGAATCCATAAGATTACAACTTTTGGAAGCATTTCAGGAAAGAGTGATGTGCTGGTAGAAGATTCAAATAAGAATACGATGGTGAAGGAATTAAAGAAATTATTTGAACCAGTCATATTACCATGGAAAAAATAAAATACAAATGACTAAGAAAAGGAGGCTTTTTATGGAAAATAAATCAAAAGGGAAAGCAGTTGAGAGGATTGATGCATTGCTCGATGAGAGAAGTTTTGTAGAAATCGGACAGGCGGTAACAGCAAGAAGTACAGACTTTCAGTTAGACAAAGTAGAGACTCCATCGGATGGGGTTGTAACAGGATATGGACTGATCAATGGATGTCCAGTCTATGTATACAGTCAGGATGCGTCTGTGCTTGGTGGTTCCATTGGAGAAATGCATGCCAGAAAAATCGCAAATTTGTATGATCTGGCAATGAAAACAGGCGTTGCGGTGATCGGTATGATCGATTGTGCAGGAATCCGCCTGCAGGAATCAACGGATGCACTTCATGCATTTGGAGAAATTTACAAGAAACAGGCACAGGCATCCGGAGTGATCTTACAGATCAGTGCAATCTTTGGAAACTGTGGAGGAGGTCTTGCAGTCTTCCCAACACTGACAGATTTTACATTGATGGAAGAAAGTGGACAGTTGTTTGTAAATGCCCCAAACGCAATCACTGGAAACAGAAAAGAAGTATTAAACAGTGCAAGTGCTGCATTCCAGAGTAAAGAAGCCGGAGTTGTTGATTTTGTCGGAAATGAAGCAGAAGTTTTTGCCCAGATCAAGAAGTTAACAGGACTATTCCCATCAAATTATAAAGATCAGAGTAAGATCAAAGACTGTATGGATGACTTAAATCGTCTTTGTGGAAATATTCAAACAGCAGATGCTGTAGAAATTCTTACACAGATTGCAGATGAGAATAAATTTATAGAACTAAAGAAGGACTATGGAACTGACATGGTGATCGGATTTATCCGTTTAGATGGAGAAACCGTTGGCTGTGTTGCAAATAAAAAAGAAAGAATCAGTGCCCAGGGAGCAAAAAAAGCAGCAACGTTTGTAAAATTATGTGATGCATTTGGTGTTGGAATCTTAACGATCACGGATACCGCTGGATTTGTGGCTGATCTTGAACAGGAAAGAGAATTAGCACAGGCAGTTGGAGCAATGACAGGTGCGTTTGTACAGGCAAGTGTTCCTAAAGTCAATGTCATCACAAAGAAGGCATTTGGAAGTGCTTATGTATCTATGAACAGTAAAGCAGTTGGAGCAGATCTTGTATATGCATGGGAAGATGCAAAGATTGGAATGATGGAAGCAGACATGGCAGCCAAGATCATGAATCCAGGAGCAACGGCAGATGTATTAAAAGAAAAAGCACAGGAATATGAAAAATTACAGTCAGATGTAGACAGTGCAGCCAGACGTGGATATGTTGATACAGTGATCGATCCACAGGATACAAGAAAATATGTGATTGGTGCTTTTGAAATGTTATATACGAAAAGAGAAATGCAGATACCAAAAAAACATAATGCATTTTAAAGAAGGAGGAAACATATGGGTGCAGCAGTAAGTAACACGATCATGGGTGTTTCCATCGTATTTTTTGTACTGGTCTCATTAAGTTTTCTCATTTATCTGTTTCGTTTTATTTCAGTAATTGAAGATAAACTTACAAAAAAGAAGATACAAGAGTCGGTAAAAGAAGAAAAAATACAGGAAACGCTACCAGCAGAAGAAGAAACGAATCTAGTCGATGATCTGGAATTAATCGCAGTGATCACAGCAGCGATCGCTGCTTCAGAAGGCGGAGATCCAGGACAGTATATTGTCCGTTCAATTAAAAAAGTACACAGAAATCAATGGTAGATCAGGAGGAGATACAATGAAAAGTTATAGAATTACAGTCAATGGAAATGTATATGACGTTACAGTTGAAGAAACAACAGGAAATGGGGCAGCACCAGTACAGCAAAGCGCAGCACCTGCACCACAGCCAGTAAAAACACAGCAGGCAGCACCACAGCCAGCAGGAAATGCAGGAAGCATTGAAATCAAATCTTCTGTACCAGGAAAAGTTATCGCAGTTGAAGTATCTCAGGGACAGGTAGTGAAAGCTGGGGATACCGTTGTGATCTTAGAATCTATGAAAATGGAAATCCCAGTTGTTGTACCTCAGGATGGAACGATCGCTAGTATCGCAGTTTCACAGGGAAATGAAGTTGAAAATGGAGCTGTCTTAGCTACAATGAATTAGAATGGAGGGATTTGATGGCTAATATCACACATACTTTATCGAATCTGATCCACTCTACTGCATTTTTTAATCTGACATGGGGAAACTATGTCATGATCTTAGTAGCACTGGTATTTTTATATCTTGCGATCCGACATGGATTTGAACCATTGTTATTAGTACCGATCGCGTTTGGAATGTTACTTGTCAATATTTACCCAGATATCATGGCAGATCCAGCAAGTACATCCAATGGTGTAGGTGGATTATTACATTACTTTTATATTTTAGATGAATGGAGTATTCTTCCATCTCTGATCTTCCTTGGGGTTGGAGCAATGACAGACTTTGGACCGCTGATCGCCAATCCGAAGAGTTTTCTTTTAGGTGCAGCTGCACAGCTTGGAATTTACAGTGCGTATTTCTTAGCTATTTTCTTGGGATTTAATGGAAAGGCGGCAGCAGCGATCTCAATTATCGGTGGAGCTGACGGACCAACTTCCATCTTCCTTGCCGGAAAGTTACATCAGACAGGGCTTATGGGACCGATCGCGGTAGCGGCATATTCTTATATGTCACTGGTACCGATCATTCAGCCACCGATCATGAAATTATTAACAACAGAAGAAGAACGAAAGATCAAAATGGAACAGTTACGTCCAGTATCAAAGACAGAAAAAATCCTGTTTCCGATCATTATCACGATCGTTGTCTGCCTGATCCTTCCAACAACTGCTCCTTTAGTTGGTATGCTGATGCTCGGAAACTTATTCCGTGAATGTGGTGTTGTCAAACAGTTATCAGAGACAGCCTCTAATGCATTGATGTACATTGTTGTTATCTTACTTGGAACATCTGTTGGAGCATCTACAAGTGCAGAAAATTTCTTAAATATTGCAACACTTAAAATCGTAGTATTGGGACTTGTTGCATTTGCAGTAGGAACCGCAGGTGGAGTCTTATTTGGAAAACTGATGTGCAAATTATCTGGTGGAAAGATCAACCCACTGATCGGTTCTGCAGGAGTATCCGCAGTACCGATGGCAGCCAGAGTATCACAAAAAGTCGGAGCCGAAGCAGATCCAACCAATTTCTTATTAATGCATGCAATGGGACCAAACGTAGCCGGAGTTATTGGAACAGCGGTTGCAGCAGGTACATTTATGGCGATCTTTGGAGTGTAAGGAGGAAAATATTATGGCAAAACCAATAAAAATAACAGAAACAATCTTAAGAGATGCACATCAGTCCCTGATCGCCACAAGAATGACGACAGAGCAGATGTTGCCGATCATCGATAAAATGGATCAGGTCGGATACCATTCTGTAGAATGCTGGGGTGGGGCAACATTTGATGCATCCCTGCGTTTCTTAAAAGAAGATCCATGGGACAGATTAAGAAAATTCAGAGACGGATTTAAAAACACAAAATTACAGATGTTATTCAGAGGACAGAATATCTTAGGATACCGTCCATATGCAGACGATGTCGTACAATATTTCGTACAGAAATCCATTGCAAATGGAATTGATATCATTCGTATTTTCGACTGTATGAACGACCTTCGAAACTTACAGACAGCCGTTGATGCTGCGAATAAGGAAAAAGGACATGCACAGGTTGCAATGGCGTATACATTAGGGGATGCTTATACCTTAGATTACTGGAAAGACCTCGCAAAACGAATCGAAGATATGGGTGCAAACTCTATCTGTATCAAAGATATGGCAGGTTTGTTATTACCATACAAAGCAGAAGAACTGGTAAAAGAATTAAAAGCAACCGTTGATATTCCGATCCAGTTACATACACACTATACATCCGGTGTAGCATCTATGACATACATGAAAGCTGTTGAAGCAGGCGTTGACGTGATCGACACAGCCATGTCACCATTTTCCATGGGAACATCCCAGCCAGCAACCGAAGTTATGGTAGAAACATTCAAAAATACACCATACGACACAGGCTTAGACCAGAAATTATTAGCAGAGATCGCAGACTACTTCCGTCCGATCAGAGACGAAGCTTTAGATTCTGGATTATTAAATCCAAAGAACTTAGGAGTGAACATCAAAACATTACTTTACCAGGTACCAGGAGGAATGCTTTCAAACCTCACATCCCAGTTAGAAAGCCAGCATGCCGCCGACAAGTATTACGAAGTATTAGAAGAAGTACCAAAAGTAAGAAAAGATCTAGGAGAATGCCCACTCGTTACACCATCCTCCCAGATCGTTGGAACACAGGCTGTATTTAATGTCATTACTGGAGAACGTTACAAGATGGTAACAGAAGAAACCAAAGAAATCCTTGAAGGAAAATACGGAGCAACAGTAAAACCATTCAATCCTGAAGTACAGAAAAAATGTATTGGGGATAAGAAGCCGATCACATGTCGATATGCAGACATGATCGAAGATGAACTTCCTGAATTTGAAAAGGAGGTAGCAGCTTATAAAGAACAGGATGAAGATGTATTAAGTTACGCTTTATTCCCTCAGGTTGCTACGGAGTATTTTAAGTACCGTGATGCACAGGAGAAGAAAGTTGACGTAACCGAAGGAAATGAAGAAGCATATCCAGTATAAAATGATATAATTTTTAGCATATCCAGAAAAAATAAAATGAGAACAGTTATTTGCCAATTTTAAATTAGGTAGACAGCTGTTTTTATTTTTTCTGCCATTCTTTTTAGGAATGGTATCATGGATAGAAGCAATTTTACGATAGCCACCCGTACTACTTATAATAAAACTATCAAAGAAAACGAGAATTTTTGTCGGGAGGTTCACCCTATGGGAAAATCATTAACTAAGAAAATTTTAGAGTCACATTTTGTGAAAGGAAGCATGGTTCCTGGAGAAGAAGTGTTTATCAAAGTTGATCAGACACTTACCCATGATATCAATGCGGTTATGACTTATCTTGCATTTGAAGCGATCGGACTGGATCGTATTCGTACAGAATGCAGTGTAAGTTACTTAGACCACAACTTACTGTATGTAAACAACATGACACCAGATGATCATATTTATCTGCAGTCAGCAGCAAAGAAATTTGGAGTTCATGTATCTCGTCCAGGAAATGGAATCTGCCATACAGTTCATGTGTCAAGATTTGGGAAACCAGGAAAGATCAGCATGGGTGGTGACAGCCATACACCACACGGTGGTTCCATTGGTATGTTATGTATCGGTGTTGGAGGAATGGACGTTGCAACAGCAATGACAGGAGTTCCAATGAGACTTAAGATGCCTCGCATCGTCAACGTAAGATTAACAGGAGAATTAAAACCTGGATGCAACACAAAAGAAGTCATTCTTGAAATGCTTCGTCGTGTATCCATCAAAGGTGGACTTGGAAATGTATATGAATATACAGGACCAGCAGTGAAAGACCTTGAGATCCCAGCAAGAGCAACCATCTCTAACATGGGAGCAGAACTTGGTGCTACAACATCCATCTTCCCTGCAGATGAACAGGTTCACAGATTCTTAAAAGCACAGGGAAGAGAAGAAGATTATGTAGAACTTCTTCCAGATGAAGATGCAGAATATGATGAAGTGATTGAGATCAACTTAAGTGAATTAGTTCCAATGATGTCTTGTCCTCATCAACCAGATAATGTAAAACCATTAAAAGAAGTAGAAAAACGCAAAGTGCAGCAGGTATTTATCGGAAGCTGTACAAACGCAAGTTATTCTGATATTGCAAAAGCAGCCATGGTATTTAAAGGACATCATGTCAATGATGATGTCAGCTGTACATGTGGAATCGCATCTAAACAGACTTACAGAGAATTATTAAGAGATGGGTATATCGATATGATGCTTCAGGCCGGTGTTCGTATGTTAGAAATCTCTTGTGGACCTTGCTGTGCGATCGGACAGACACCACCTACAAATGGAGTTGCAGTTCGTACATCTAACCGTAACTTCAAAGGTCGTGCAGGAAACCCAACAGCAGATATCTATCTGGTAAGCCCAGAAAGTGCAGCAGCAACAGCAATCATGGGAACATTTGCAACAGCGGAAGATGTGATGGGAGAAGATGTCAAAGAACTTGCTAAAGTTCATGAACCAGAAGAATATCTGATCGATGACAGTATGATCATCAAACCATTACCATTAGAAGAAGCAAAAGAAGTAGAGATTGTCAAAGGACCAAATATCAAATTCTTGCCAATTCCTGAAAAACCACAGCAGAATTTCTGTGTACCAGTCAGCTTAAAAGGTGGAGATAATATTTCTACAGACGATATCACACCAGCGAGTGCAGAATTCTCAAGTATGAGATCAAACATTCCACTGATGTCACAGTATTGCTACCACAGATATGCCCCAGACTTTGCAGCGAGAGCCAAAGAAATGGGAAGAAGCGTGATCATCGGGGGAGAAAACTATGGACAAGGATCATCAAGAGAACATGCAGCGATTAATCCAATGTATCTTGGAGTGAAAGCTGTTATCGCAAAGAGTATTGCACGTATCCATAAAGGAAATCTTGTAAATCATGGAATTATTCCAATGTTATTTGCAAATCCAGCAGACTATGATAGAATTGATCAGGAAGATGAAATTGAATTTGAAAACCTGTTAGACCAGATTCCAACAAGAAAAGTTACAGTCAAAGACAAAACAAAAGATTTTTCATTTGAAGTTACACTTGATTTGAGTGATAATGAAGTAGAAGTAGTTTTAAGTGGAGGACAGCTTTCTTATTTAAAAGAACAGCTTGCAAAAGGAGAAACAAAATAAAGTACAATAGAAGAAAAGGGTGATTTCATGAAAGATTCTGATTGGGAAATTTTATATGCGCTTTATAAGAAGCCGAATATTACAAAGGTTGCAAATATGTTGTTTATGACGCAGCCATCCCTGACCAAACGACTGCAGCAGATGGAGAAAGAATTTGATGTGACGATCGTAGATCGAACACCCAAAGGTTTGGTTTTTACAAAGGAAGGTACGTATCTTGCCAAGCAGGCAGGATACTACCTAGAGTTTTTAAAAGAAACAAAAGAACACATTGAAGAAATGAAGGACACAGAAGAAAACAAGATCGTCATCGGAGCGTCTTATACATACAGTAAATATTCGCTTGCAGATGTACTGTCAAGTTATTCCGAAGTCTGTCCAAACACCAGCTTTGAGATCGTCAATGAACAAAGTGATGTACTGTTTCGAAAGATGTTAGAAGGTTCCATTGATGTTGGATTTATCCGAGGGGATTACGAAGGGCCGGTACATAAAGTATTGATCGCGCAAAACCAGGGATATCTGGTAACCAAGGAGCCTATGGATATCAATGAACTTCCAAAGTATCATAGAATTCAGTATAAGACGAATGACAGAACATCAGAGATTTTACAGGGTTGGTGGGATGAACGATTCAAAGAAAAAGGCAAATCAGGTATATTTGCGGGATACATTGATTTTGCCTGGCAGATGATCGACAGTGGCCTTGGTTATGCATGCTGTTTTCTGCCTTATAATTTTAAGAATGAATATAATCTTTGCCTGACACCACTAACCTACAAAGATGGTAGTCCAGTCATGCGAAATACATGGTTTTTATATTCAAAGAACAAGAGAAGAAGTCAGGCACTAGAACAATTTATCGATTATATCGAGAAAGAATTGAAACTGGAACAGTAATAGAAGTTTGAGAGCATTAGAAAAAGGAATAACATGAGAGATTCAGATTGGAAAATTTTAGAGGTTCTCTATGAGAAGCGCAGCATCACACAGACAGCAGAGCTTCTATACATGACCCAGCCATCTGTGACAAAACGTATCAAGGCAATGGAGGAAGAATGGCAGATTGAGATTGTAAAGAGAAGTAACCGAGGTGTCATTTTTACGGAAGAAGGCCGGTATCTTGTACAGAAATCTTATATCATACAGGATTTTATGAAAGAGATTAAAGATCATTTTGCACATAAACATGTGGCAAAAGAGCTCCTTCGTATAGGAGTGCCGAATTCCTTTGCCAAATTACATATGCCATCCCTCTTAAAAGGCTATACAGATGCCCTAAATGCACTTCAAATTAAAACTGTAGCGAATTCTAGTGATGTCATCGTAAGACATTTGATGGATGGAACAATAGACATTGGGATTGTTTGTGGGGACTATCCTTATCTTGGGAAGAAGATCCATCTATTTACAGAAGACTTATATATAGCAGCACCACAAGGTGTAAGTATTGATGAGATCGAAGATATGCCACTTATCAAATCTTTCCTAAATCCAATGGTGGAGATGATTGTAGACCAGTGGTGGAAGAACCAGTTTGGGGCAAGAGCGCATGAATCGCAGTATGTTCCGTTTATTGATATTGCCATCGAGATGGTAGAAAAGGACCTTGGAGTTGCATTTTTATTCGGAAACGACTGGAAGATCAATGAAGAGAAAGTCCAATTAATTCCGGCATACGATCTGCAGGGAGAGCCTGTCAAGAGAGAGGTCTGGATGATGCTTTCTGACAAATGCTATCAGTCGCAGACAATCGTAGATTTTATTGATTTTGTAGAGAAATTCTATCAGGAAGAAAAATAACAAAAGAAGGATCAGCACGTTAAAAATGTTGGTTCTTTTTTTATTTGTAGATTGATAGAAAATCGAAAAAATATCAATATTGTATACAATATCCGATAATTATTGCGAAAAATATATATTCCATTTCGGAATGACTTAGATAGTCCAAATATGAATTTTTTATTGACATGTAAAGTGAACTATAATGGATTCATAGGAAATGAAACGGATGAAAAAAGCCAAAAAAGAAAAAGGAGTTAAAATTATGGGATATGTGTATGTAGGATGCAGAACAACAAAAGAAAGAAACGCCAGAGGGGAAGGATTAAAGGTTTATGAAGTATCAGAAGTAGATGGAAGATGGACAGAGATTCAGTGTTTAAAGACAGAGGAGAATCCAAGTTTCCAGTGTTTTGATAACACAAAAGAATATCTTTACAGCGTTCATGGAGATTTCACACTGGTATCTTCTTACAAGATTTTGGAAGATGGAACATTAGAACATATCAATACGATTGATATCGGAGGTAAAAACCCAGTCGATGTGACAGTTGATGCCGAAAATCAACATGTGATCGTTGCAACACTTCAAGGTGGAACACTCTATACGATCAAACGAAATGAAGATGGAAGTTTAGGAGATGTCGTTGCAACTTTTACTTACGAAGGAAAAGAAGAGGGAAAAGTATCCACGATCCATCAGTGTCTGTGGGATCAGAAAAAGAATTATCTGTTTGCATGTGCACAAGGACGTGTTAATGGATTTGGACAGATGAGAGCACTAAAATACAACCATGAGACAGGAGAATTTACAGAGACAGATAAGTTCTTATCAAGAACGTGGGATGAGCCAAGACATGCAGTAATGCATCCAAATAACAGATGGCTTTATATGTGTGAAGAGAAAGGAAACAAAGTCCTTTACTTCCAGTTTGATGAAGAAACAGGAAAGATGAAGGCATTACAGGAGCTGACAACGGTACCAGAGACCGTGACAGGATATTCCGATGCGAGTGAAGTTATGATCGATCCAAGCGGACAGTATGTACTTGTATCAAACCGCTACACAGACAGTATGGCAGTTTACCGCATCGACCCATTTACAGGATATATGAAAAATACAGGATTCTTCCCATGCCTTGGAAAGACACCAAGATTTTTCTGCTTCGGATCAAATGGAAAATGTTATGTGGCAAATGAAGACAGTGATACGATCATCGAATTTACATTTGATGAAAACACAGGATGGCTGGTTCCAACAATGAATATCATTGAAACAGGAAGTCCAGTTTGTATCACATTCAGATAAGGGGAGGAAAAACTTATGAATTTAGGGTTAGTATCATTAATCGTTTTACTGCTGGCGATCGTTATTGGATTTGCCAGAAATGCAAATGTTGGAATTTTATGTGTTGGATTTTCTATGATCTTAAGTATCGTATATAAAGTCGATATTAAAATAGTGATCGCAGGACTTAGTTCTTCACTATTTATTCAGATGGTAGGAATCACCTATTTATTTGCAATCATTCAGGGAAATGGAACACTGGAATTACTTGCAAGAAAAATGGTAAGACTGGTCGGAACAAAAACACATCTGATTCCATTTGTTATGTATATCTTAGGATTTATCGTCTGTGCGATCGGACCTGGAGCAATTCCGTCCTTGGCGATCATTCCAGTCATTGCAATCCCAGTTGCAGTATCTGCAGGAGTGAATCCGATCATGACAGCAATCATCGGAGACCTTGGAGTTATGTCAGGAAGAATGAGCCCATTAACACCAGAAAGTGCCGTTGTAAGAGAATTAATGAAACAACAGGGATTAGAAGCAAACACAATTCCGATCATGATCTGTCTGACATTTACAGCACTAATCTGTGTAGTATTAGTATATATCTACTATAAAGGATGGAAAGTAGAGAAAGTTGAGGCAACAACAAAAGAAAAGCTGCCAAGCTTTGAACCTAAACAGTGGTTATCTATTCTTGGACTTGTGGTACTTGCAGTTGGAGCATTATTCTTCTCATGGAACGTTGGATTTACAGGATTCCTTGTAGGATCTATTCTAATCGTATTAGGATGTGCCGATGAGAAAAAAGCAATTTCCGCAATTCCATGGAATGTGATCTTAATGGTGCTTGGAGTCGGAATCTTAATGAATGTTATTACAGTATCCGGTGGAATTGATATCATGGTAGCAGCTCTTGAAAAAGTTATGAACAAAACGATCGCAGCAATGGTCATGGGCGTTGTCGCAGGAATCATGTCTTTCTTCAGCTCAGGACTTGGAGTCGTATTTCCAACATTGATTCCAACAGCAGCAGGATTATCAGGAGGGCTTGGAGTCAGTGCGATCGAACTGGTATCGGTGATTGTCATTGGTGGAACAGTTGCAGGATTTACCCCTGTATCAACAACTGGAGCACTGATCATGGCTGGAGTATCACAGCAGAAAGATGCAGAAGAGAAGTTCCCACAGAATCGAATGTTTATTGAGTTGTTTTCTGTGTCATTTATTGCACTTGGAGTGTTAGCGATTGTGGCATTTTCTGGAGTGTATAATCTATTTATTTAGATTAAAGTAAATACAATAAAAAGACCGCTCACAAATCTTGTGGGCGGTTACTTTTTTGAAAAGAGAGGATTAAAAAATATATATGAAAAACTATGTTTTAAGTATAGCAGAATCCCATCTTCATTCAATATACAAAGTATGAACAATTCTAAAGAAAGTATAAACAGTTCAAAAATATTTGGGATAAATATAAACAAGTCTTTCATTTTACAATAAAAATAAAAACGGAAGGGATGATATGAATCAATGTTAGTCTATGATTTTGCAGATCGAAAGGATAAAACACTCTATGAATTTCTCTACAATTCTTTAAAGAGAGATATCTTAAATGGCCGCCTTGTACAAGGTTCAAAGCTTCCTTCCAAACGTGCGTTGGCAAAGGATAACCAGATCAGTGTACGGACGGTTATGAATGCTTATGAACAGCTTTTGGCAGAAGAATTTATCGTTTCGGAAGAAAAAAGAGGATATTTTGTTGCGAAGGTTTACGAAGATGATATAAGATCGATCAAAAGAATGAAGAAAGCAAAAGAAGAGAAGCAAAAGGATTATGTGGTAGATTTTACGGCACATAAGCTGGTATGCGATAAATTTCCAGTATCCATGTGGAAGAAGATTATGAGAGAAGTATTAACCGATTACGATACAGAACTGATTCAAAAAGCAGATTATCGAGGAATCAGGAAACTTCGAAGGGCGATTGCAGATTATCTTTATCGAAGCAGAGGAATGAATGTCGATGAAGAATGTGTCGTGATCGGAGCTGGAATTGAATATTTATTCGGAAGATTATATAAGATTTTTCCAAAAGATTCGATATATGCCATGGAAAATCCAGGATATCAAAGAATCCGGCACATTTATGAAGATTATTCTTTAAAATGGAAATGCATTGCGATGGATGAGGAAGGAATTAAGATCAGAGATTTAGAAGAAAGTAATGCAAAGATCATCCATACATCGCCAGAACATCATTTTCCATTGGGGATTACTATGTCGAAAAAGCGTAGAGAAGAGTTACTAAAATGGTCAAACGAAGAACCAGACCGTTATATTATAGAGGACGATTACGACTGTGAATACCGCTATGATGCCAGATTAGCCCCTGCAATTCAATGTGGTGACGAGACAGGAAGAGTGATTTATATCAATTCATTCAGCAAAAGCCTTGCACCATCCATTCGAATCAGTTATATGGTACTTCCGAAAGAATTAATGGAAAAATACAAAAAGATCGCAAGTGTTTACTCTAATTCCGTATGCAGCTGCGAACAGTATGCATTGGCAAAATTTTTAGATGCAGGATATTTTGAACGGCATATGCGCAGGATGAAAAAATATTGTCAGGAACAGGGAAACCGTTTGTTAAAAGCCCTAAAACAATCAGAGATTTTCTCAAAAGCAGAAATCTATGGAGGAAAAAGCGGAACACATTTTCTGATAAAAGTAGATACCAGAATCAGTGATAAGCAGTTGGTAAAAGAGGCAAAGAAACAAAAAGTTAAGATCCGGTGTCTGTCTAAATATTGCAGAGAAGACAAGGAATCTTACAGGCATACACTGGTTTTCCGTTATACAGATGCAAGTGATGAAGAAATCAAAGAAGCCATCCATCGTTTAGAAAAGATTCTTAAGAAAAATTCATCTGATATCCAGATTTAAAATTGTTTTGGTCATTTGATGAAAGGAGATATGTTGTTAAGATAAGACCATCAAATGAAACAGCAAAAGAAAACAAGAAACGAAAGGATGGAAAAAACAATGGCAACAACATACTACTTTTTACCAACAAGAAACTTATTTGGAGAAGATTCCGTACAGGAAGCAGGAACATTATTACAAAGCTTAGGCGGCAAAAAAGCAATGATCGTTACAGATTCATTTCTTGCAACAAGCGGAATGGCAGAAGATATTCAGAAGATTTTAACAGATGCAGGCGTTGAAAGCGTAATCTTCGGCGGTGCAGAGCCAAACCCAAAAGATACAAACGTTGAAGATGGATTAAAAGTATTCAACGAAAATGAATGCGATTCCATCATTTCATTAGGTGGTGGTTCATCTCATGACTGTGCAAAAGCAATCGCATTAGTCGCATCCAACGGTGGAAACATCAGAGACTACGAAGGAGTTGATAAATCCACAAATCCTTTATGTCCAATGATCGCGATCAACACAACAGCAGGTACAGCATCAGAGATCACACGTTTCTGTATCATCACAGACACAAGCCGCCACGTAAAAATGGCAATCGTAGACTGGAGAGTTACACCACAGATCGCGATCAACGATCCAAAATTAATGGTAGGAATGCCACCATCATTAACAGCAGCAACAGGAATGGATGCTTTAACACATGCAATTGAAGCTTATGTATCCACAGATGCCAACCCACTGACAGACGCAGCTGCACAGATGGCGATCACAATGATCACACAGTACCTTCCAAAAGCAGTGGCCAACGGAACATACATGAAAGCCCGTGACAAGATGGCATACGGACAGTACTTAGCAGGAATCGCATTCAACAACGCATCCTTAGGATATGTACACGCAATGGCCCATCAGTTAGGAGGATTTTACAACCTTCCACATGGTGTATGCAACGCAATCTTATTACCACACGTAGAAGAATTTAACTTAATCGGAAATGCAAACCGTTTCAGAGATATCGCCAAAGCCATGGGAGAAAACATTGACGGACTTTCCACAATGGAAGCCGCAAGAAAAGCCGTCGCAGCCATCAGACAGCTAAGCAGCCAGGTAGGAATCCCACAGAATTTAAGAAGCTTAGGGGTTAAGGAAAAAGACTTTGAAATTATGGCAGAAAACGCAATGAAAGATGTGTGCCAGGTTACAAATCCACGTAAGGCTACGAAAGAACAGATTGTGGAGATCTTTAGAGCAGCGTTTTAAATTGTAATTTGAAGGTAGTCGTTCAAATGTATATGAGAAAAACGAAATAATAATATAAAGGATCCAGACCAGAAATTTATGCTCGCCGTTTTGAACGGTCGCTGATTCGCTAGCTTTCCTTGCGAAACTCGCTTCGCTCAAACATCGCACCAAGCTAGCTGCGAACCGTTCAAAACGACGGCAAAATTTCAATGGTTCTGGATCCTTTATATTATTATTTCGTTTTTCTCATATACACGGACGGCTATTCAAATCACTACGGGTGTGTATGTTATACGGTATGGGCTGATAATTTTTGTTTTTGTAGATAGGAGGCTTTGTGAGCTTGTGAGCCTTCCAAACTTCAGTTTATTGGAATGCTTACCACTTTTTAACCTTCTGTTTGCTAAAGACTTACTTGTAATCTAATACTGTTCAACATACACACCCGTAGTGGTTTCGATAGCGTAGATTATTTGAATATTCTACCAATAACTTACGTCATCAAACTATAAGTTATAGCTCTATTCCTTTTTTCTATGATTAGATAAATCTTTTTGATTATCTTTTTCATGTACCCAATTTTATAATGAGAATATAAAGTTTAGCGCGCGCCAAACGATAAATTTAGTAACAAAAAATTTACAATCTGGAGGAAAAAATATGTCTGAGAAAAAAGAAGGGCTAAAATTGTACGGAGCACCATGGTATATTACCTTAATTGGTTGTGCAATCGTTATTGCAGCAGCATACCTTGGAGCACTCGGAAAAGATTTTGCAAGTATTATGATTCTGATCATTGCATACGGAGTCGTATTTTTTGAGATCGGAGAACGACTTCCAATCTGGAATACATACATCGGTGGTGGTGTGCTTGCAGCATTTTTTGGAACAGCAATCATACGTCAGCTATCACTGATTCCAAAAGTTTATATTGATCCAATCAATGAATTTATCGGTGGAGATACGGTTGGATTTACAACAATTTGGATCATCGTACTGATCACAGGATCTGTATTATCTTTAGAGAAAAAAATCTTATTAAAATCATTTGTAGGTTATTTCCCAGCAATCCTTGGTGGATTGATCGCGGCAATGGCATTTGGTGCCCTTGCAGGATTATTCTTTGGAATTTCACCAGTGAATGTAATTCTTCGATATGTACTTCCTGTTATGGGAGGTGGAAATGGAGCCGGAGCAGTTCCGATGTCAGAGATTTATGAAAAAGTTACTGGAAATTCCGCAGTCAGCTATTATGCATTTGCAATTATCATTTTAACAATCGCAAATATCATGTCAATTATTGCCGGAGCATTATTAAATGCATTAGGAGAGAAACATCCATCACTTACTGGAGATAAAAAAACACTGCTTCGTAAAAATACATTTAATGTAGAAGATGCAAAAGAAGCAGAACCAACATTTTCTGATATGTGCGGAGCAATTATGGTAATCTTTGGAAGCTATGCATTAGGACAGTTATTTTCCGGATCCATTTTACCAACAATCGCCGGAGCACCAATTCATGAATATGCGTATATGATCTTATTTGTAGTTATTTTATCAGCAACAGGAGTCATTCCAAAAAATATCCGAGCAGGAGCAAAACGTTTACAGAAATTTATGAACAAAGCCTGTGCAGTCGTTATGATGGCAGGACTTGGATTTGACTTCGACCTCGGAGAATTAGTAGCAGCCTGTACAGTATCAAATGTCATCATTGCATTATTCATTGTAATCGGGGCAATTGTAGGATCAGCGTTAGTCGGACAGCTCGTAGGATTCTACCCAATCGACTCTGCGATCACAGCAGGACTTTGCATGGCAAACCGAGGAGGAAACGGAGACGTAGCAGTATTAGGAGCCGCAAAACGTATGGACTTAATGGCATACGCACAGTTATCATCACGACTTGGTGGAGGAATTGTACTGATCGTGGCAAGCTTCTTATTCTCATTTTTGAAGTAAATTGTAGTTTGTAAGGTAGTATTCTGTTGTATGAAATAGTAATAAGATAAGAACCAATATTTATAATAAGCCGATGGCAACACGCATATTTTAAGAGCGTTTTTTACAAATCGCTTATACGCGCCTGTTCCTTTGATAACTCACTGGCTGCGAGCCAAAATGCCCGCAGCTGCGTTCAGACAATCAACCACAGGGCGCTGCGAATTTGTAAAAAACGCACTTAAAATCTGCTAATCGTTGGCCATCGGCTTATTATAAATATTGGTTCTTATCTTATTATTATTTCGTTTTTCTCATATACAATTGAACGACTACCTTCAAATTACGCATAACGAAATGGAATACCATCATACTTTTTGTCAATTTTATTTTTCAATAATTTCTGCATTATAATAAAACCATAAAGAAAAACAAGCCAACGGAAACGGAGTTTTAACAGGAGGAATTATGGAGAATATTAAAAGAGCACAGGAAGAGTTCAAAGAACTTATTGAAAGTGAATACGCACGAATCGATAAGATGAAACAGGCGGAGGAAGCAACAGATTTTAGCAAAAAAGAAAAGATCATTGTTGGTATCCTTCCTGGAGATGGAATCGGGCCGATCATCATGGAGCAGGCAGTTCGTGTTGTAAAAGAACTTGTCAAAGATGAGATTGAAGCAGGAAAGATCGAACTTCGAGAAATCGAAGGAATGACAATTGAAAATCGTGTTGCAAAAATGGAAAGTCTTCCATCTGATGTATTCGAAGAGATCAAAAAATGTGATGTTCTTGTCAAAGGACCAATGGTTACACCAAGAGCTGGTGATGGACTTCCAAACCTTGTCAGTGCAAACAGTTTATTAAGAAGAGGACTTGAATTATTTGCAGCAGTTCGTCCGATCAAGATCAAAGACAAAGGAATTGACTGGACATTCTTCCGTGAGAATATTGAAGGAGAATACATCCTTGGAAACCGCGGAATTCAGGTAAATGATGATCTTGCGATCGACTTTAAAGTTCAGACAAAACAGGGAACAGAAAGAATTGCAAGAGCAGCATTTGAATTTGCAAGAAAGAACGGAAAGAAAAATGTAACGATCGTTACAAAAGCAAACATCGTAAAACTGGTTGATGGAAACTTTATCAAAGTTGTTCGTGAAGTTGGAAAAGAATATCCAGAGATTGAGATTCAGGAACGCTTGGTTGATGCAATGTGTGCAAAAATGTTAGATCCTGAATTTAACAAAGGAATCGAAGTTGTTGTTCTTCCAAACCTTTACGGAGATATCGTAACAGACGTTGCAGCAGAACATCAGGGTGGTTTAGGAACAGCATCGTCTTCTAACATTGGTAACAAATATGCATTATTTGAAGCAATCCATGGAACAGCACCATATCTGATGAGCCACGGAAGAGGACATTATGCAGATCCAAGCAGCTTGATCCGTGCAATGGGACAGATGTTGCAGCACATCGGATTTGGAGACCGCAATGACATCCTTGAAAAAGCAATGGATATCTGCACGATCGAAGAAAGAAAAGTTGTATTAACAACATTTACAGAAGATGCAAGTACAAAAGAATTCGCTGATTATCTGTTAGAGACAATCAAAAAGATCAAAGAAGCATAAATTAAAAGTCAGGAGGATAAGAATCGTGGAAATTAAGAAACCAGCGATCGCAGGAACATTAGAATCCAGTGATGCAATGGTCACAGTTATGCCGGCATCACAGGGTGAAGGAATTGAATTTGAATTAGACAGCGTTGTCATCCATCAGTTTGGAAGACAGATCAAGAAAGTGGTTATGGAAACACTTGACCGCCTTGATGTCAAAGATATCAAGATTAAAGTGGTAGATAAAGGAGCCTTAGATTGCACATTAAAAGCAAGAGTTGAATGTGCAGTATACCGTTCATGCGGACAGACAGATCATTTACCATGGGGAGGTGCGATTAAATAATGAATCCAAATAAGAAAAGATTAAGAAGAACAATGATGTTCTTAAACTGTCAGAAACCAGGATTAATTAAAGATCCATATGTATACAAACCAGACTCTATCATGTTAGATCTTGAAGATGCGGTTGCAGAAGGAGAAAAAGATGCAGCAAGATATTCTTTATATCATGCACTTCAGGAAATTGATTATCGTGGAGTAGAGAGAGTTGTCCGTATCAACGGATTAGACACAGCATACTGGGAAGAAGATATCCGTGTCTGTGTTGCAGGTGGAGCCGATACAATTCGTATTCCAAAATGTGAGAGCGCCGAAGATATTCATAAAGTAGAAGCAAAGATTGAAGAAGCTGAAGAAGAATTCGGAAGAGAAAAAGGAAGCACACTGATCATGGCAGCGATCGAATCTGCAATGGGTGTTATGAATGTTCTTGAAATCTGTCAGGCATCTGACCGCTTATTCGGAATCGCATTAAGTGGAGGAGATTATACAAAAGACCTTCAGACAACAATTTCTGGTACAGGAGTTGAGCTTGCAGGTGCAAGACAGCAGCTTATTATTGCTGCAAGAGCTGCAGGAGTTCAGTGCTTTGATACAGTATTTACAAATCTTGATGATATGGAAGCATTTGAAGAAGAAGTTAAGATGATCAAACAGATGGGATTTGATGGAAAATCCATCGTTAACCCAAGACAGATTCCAATCGTGCATGAAATCTATACACCAACGGAAAAAGAAATCATTTTCGCTGAAAAAGTTGTAAAAGAAATCGATGAAAAGAAAGCACAGGGAATTGGTGTATTTACAGTAGACGGAAAAATGATCGATATTGCCTTCTATGACGGAGCAAAGAGAACAATTGAATTAGCAAAAGCTTCAGGCGTATACAAGGGGGATTTATAAAATGTTAAATAAAGTAGGAAGAGAGATCCCAGAAGAAATTATCGAAGCAACAGGAAAAGAAGTCTTCCAGGGAATTTATTACAAAGACAATACAGAATTTCATAAACAGGGACCGATCACAAAGGTTGTTATGAACCATGACACAAGCAAAATGGTAGATTCCATCCATGATGCACTCGTAAAATGCGGAGCACACGATGGAATGACATTAGGATTCCACCATCATTTCCGAGATGGAGACCTTGTTGTAAACATGGTCATGAAAGAAGTACAGAAAATGGGAATCAAAGATGTAACAATCTGTGCAAGTTCTCTTGGAAAAGCTCATGATGATCTGGTACCGCTGATCGAAGATGGAACAATCACAAACATCCAGTCTTCTGGAGTCCGTGGAAAGATCGGAGAAGCAATTTCTCATGGAAAATTAAAAGGACTTGCAACAATGCGTTCTCATGGTGGACGTATGCGTGCGATCCAGACAGGAGAAGTAACAATTGACATTTCATTTATCGGAGCACCAACATGTGATGATTATGGAAACTGCCGTGGAATCGGTGGAAAGAGTGACTGTGGAGTATTATCCTATTCTTTCGTTGATGGTAATCATGCAAATAAAGTGGTTGCTGTCACAGACTGTCTTGTACCATATCCAAACTATCCACCACATGTAGCAGGAACAAAAGTTGACTATATCTGCGTGGTAGACCAGATCGGTATTCCAGAAAAAATTGCAACAGGAGCTGCAAAACCAACAACAGATTTAAGAAAATTAATGATGGCTGAATATTGTACACAGTTCGTTGTTAATGCACCATATTTCAAAGATGGATTCTCTTACCAGACAGGTGTTGGTGGAGCATCAATCGCATCTGCGATCTCTCTTGGAAAGATCATGAAAGAACGTGGAGTTAAGATGGGATTCGCTGTTGGTGGAATGTCAAAACCAATGGTAGAAATGTTAGACGAAGGATTAGTTGGATGTCTTTTAGATACACAGGCATTTGACATGGATGCAGTAAATTCTGTAAGAAATCCAAAACATTTCAGCATCAGTGCCGGAGCATATGCAAACCCATTTAACAAAGGTGCATGTGTCAATAAATTAGATTACGTTATCCTTGGAGCATTAGAGGTAGACGTAAACTTTAACGTAAACGTCGTTGTAGGATCTGACGGTATGATCACAGGAGCTCAGGGTGGACATCCAGATGCAGCTCAGGGAGCAAAATGTACGATTGTTGTATGCCCATTATTACAGGGAAGAGTTCCAGCTGTCTGCACAGAAGTTACAACAGTAACAACTCCTGGAGAATCCGTAGACGTTGTTGTAACAGATTATGGAGTAGCAATCAATCCTGCAAGACAGGATTTGATTGAAGCAATGAAAGATGTTGATGAAATTCCATTCTGCACGATCGAAGAATTAAGAGATAAAGCATATGAGATCGTTGGAGAACCTGATCCGGTACAGTTTGGAGATCGAATTGTTGGAATTATTGAAGGACGTGATGGAACGATCATGGACGTTGTTCGTGAAGTCAAAGATTACGAATGGGAAGATTAATTAAAATAGTTAATATAAATCGGAGGACAACCAAATGGTAAAATTATATGATAAAGGAGCTTATTTAGTAGACGGTATCCACATTGTTTCTGAAGAAGAAGGAGCCGTTCAGAACTTAAATGGAAAAGAGCTCAGAAAAGAAGACGCCCGCAAGGGAACCATTGCATATTCAATTTTAAGTGCCCATAATACTTCTGGTAATATGGACAAACTGCAGATTAAATTTGATGCAATGACATCCCATGATATAACCTTTGTAGGAATCATACAGACGGCGAGAGCATCAGGAATGGAAAAATTTCCAATTCCTTATGTTCTTACCAACTGTCATAACTCCCTGTGTGCAGTAGGAGGAACCATTAATGAAGATGACCACATGTTTGGATTATCTGCTGCACAGAAATATGGTGGAATCTACGTACCACCTCATATTGCAGTTATCCACCAGTATATGCGTGAGACAATGGCAGGATGTGGAAAAATGATCTTAGGTTCTGACTCACACACACGTTATGGAGCCCTGGGAACAATGGCAATCGGTGAAGGTGGAGGAGAACTGGTAAAACAGTTACTTTGCGATACTTATGATATTGCATATCCAAAAGTAATCGGAATCTACCTTGATGGAAAACCAAATCCAGGAATTGGACCTCAGGATATTGCACTTGCAATCATCGGAGCTGTTTATAAGAGCGGATATGTAAAGAACTGCGTGATGGAATTCGTTGGACCTGGAATCTCTAACATGACAACAGATTACCGAAATGGTATCGATGTTATGACAACAGAGACAACATGTTTATCATCTATCTGGAGAACAGACGAAGATACAAAAGCATTCTTAACAACTCATGGAAGAGCAGATGCATACAAAGAGTTAAATCCAGCGGATGTCGCTTACTATGACGGAATGGTTTATGTTGATTTAAGTACAGTAAAACCAATGATCGCACTTCCATTCCATCCAAGCAACACATATGAAATTGATGAATTAAATGCAAACCTTTCTGATATCTTAAGAGAAGTTGAAAAAGAAGCAGCAGCGATCACAGAAAATCCTGATGTAAACTTCAGTTTAACAGATAAGATTGATGAAAATGGACATTTAAGAATCCAGCAGGGAATCATTGCTGGTTGTGCCGGCGGAAACTACACAAATATGATGGAAGCGGCACGAATTTTAGAAAATGCGAACTGTGGAAATGGAGAATTTGCATTATCTGTCTACCCATCTTCACAGCCAGTATTTATGGACCTTGTCAAGAAGGGAGCAATTTCTAAGTTAATGGCAGCCGGAGCAGTCGTAAAAACAGCCTTCTGCGGACCTTGCTTTGGTGCCGGTGACACTCCTGCAAACAATGCATTAAGCATCCGTCACACAACAAGAAACTTCCCAAACCGAGAAGGATCCAAACCAGGAGTTGGACAGCTTTCCGCAGTCGCACTGATGGATGCCCGTTCCATCGCAGCAACTGCTGCAAATGGTGGAATCTTAACTCCTGCTACTAAGTACGCCGAAGACTGGCAAGTACCGGAATATGAATATGACGATTCAGCATACGAATCAAGGATCTATCATGGATACTCAAAAGCAAACGAAGAAACTCCGTTAATATTTGGACCAAATATTAAAGACTGGCCGGAAATGAAACCTCTTTCAGACCATATCCTGTTAAAAGTATGTTCAAAGATCATGGACCCTGTAACTACAACAGACGAACTGATCCCATCCGGCGAGACATCCTCATACAGATCTAATCCATTAGGGTTAGCAGAATTTGCATTATCAAGAAGAGATCCAGGATATGTACAGAGAGCCAAAGATGTACAGAAACTCACAAATGACACACCGGAACTTGCCACAGTCTTTGACGAAATCAGTAAGATCTCACCAGAAGCATCTAAAGAAGACGTCGAGATCGGAAGCATGATCTACTGTGTAAAACCAGGAGACGGATCTGCAAGAGAGCAGGCAGCAAGCTGTCAGAGAGTTCTTGGCGGACTTGCAAATATCTGTAGCGAATACGCAACAAAACGTTATCGCTCCAATGTCATGAACTGGGGAATGGTACCATTCCAGATGAAAGATGAACCAGAATTCGGTGTCGGAGACTACATCTATGTACCAGACGTTAAGAAAGCATTAGATGGCGATATGAAAGACATCAAAGCATATGTGATCGGTGATCAGGTAAAAGAAATCTCATTATATATTTCTGACATGACACCAGTTGAAAAAGAAATTGTAAAGGCAGGATGCCTGATCAATTACAATCGTAACAAAAACAACAAATAAGAAACTAAAAAAAGAAATCCTAAGAATTGTATGTCGGCAGGAAAATGCCATCTCCCTGCCAGACATTCAATACCTCCATATAAAATAAAATTAAACCATATCAATTGAAAGAAACATCACATGGAATCCTCCAAACTCTGTGTGGTGTTTCTTTCATTATTATTCAAAAAATAACATCCAAACAAAAAAGAGAGATTTAAGTTTGGATGTTATTTGAAAAATTGAATTTTATAGAAATAAAAGTAATTTAAAGTTTGATAATTCGAGGAAGTATTTCTCCTGTTTCCTCCATTTTCTGAATCGTAGATTTTTCCGCAGCAATTTTTGCTTCGGCATTTTTCATAACGCTTTCCACCTCATCAGGTCGTATCACAACAACTCCATTGACATCAGCAACGATATAATCCCCAGGATTTATTTCGGCACCGCCACACACAACAGGAGTATTTAATTTTCCTTGCTGACATTTTCCAGCACTTCCAGGAACGACACATCTTGCAAAGATTGGAACACCAGCCTCTTCGCATCCTTCTTTGTCACGAAAAGCCCCATCGATCACAACACCAGCAAGTCCTTTTTTCGCAGCACAGATACTTCGATGATCACCCCAGAAAGAACCTTTGCAAAATCCTTTCCCTGCAACAATGATCACATCACCTTCTTTTGCATCAAGAATTGCATTCGGGATAATGCCGCTGATTCCATAAGGAGTATCTACAGGATAAGCTTTTCCTACAATATTTTTATTGGTTACCTGACGCTTAATATGATAGTCCATGGTACGATAGCGGCCGTTACCAAAACCATCACATAACTCAGAAGTGGTAAATGTTTTTAATTTTTCAATAATCTGTTCAGATTCCATAATCTATCCTCCTATTATGATTAATAATTCTTCTATCATCATGATAACAATAAGCAAATGATATATAAAATTCTCAAAAATAATGATGCTATAAATAAATGGAATAATAAAAAATGGATATGACATTTGATAAATACAAGAGCCACCATTCTTTCTTGGAATAACGAAAAGGAATGGAACTATAATCATTGTGAATTAGATTTTAAGCCAAGTCCCTGTTATAGTTAAATTATCAAAAGAAAGTAAAAAATATGAAGAAGAACAAAGGGAAAGGTGATAATCATGCAGGCAACAAATACTGAAAAAACTTATGCAACAAGAAACATTTTTGGACCAATCATTTTTAAGATGACAGCAGATCCAAAGAAAGACTTTTCAAGAAAACAGATGGAAGAAGAAAAGAAACGTTTTGAAGTAATTGATGACTACATTGAACAGGCATAGCCTATGGAAATCAGAACAGGAAATCCATTTCGTGGAAGAGAAAAAGAAAAACTTGTAAGTTTTCTTAAGGAGCAGGATCTGGAATATGATGAAAATATTACATATTCCATGGTGTTAGAAGAAGATGGGGAGATCATTGGGACGGCATCCTCTCATAATAATGTTATAAAATGTGTCGCAATCTCCAAGGAACATCAAGGAGAAAACTTGCTATCCACAATATTTTCCCATCTTGTAACTCACATGTTTGAGCAGGGAATCTACCATTATTTTGGATTTACAAAGCCAAAAAACAAACGATTATTTGAAGGTGTTGGTCTTTATCCAGTGGCAGAAACTGATCACGTACTACTTCTTGAAAATGAACGAGACGGAATTAAAAAATACATGAAAAAACTTCAAGAAGAAACAAAGATGACCGAAGAAAATGGAATGGAGAACAAGGAGTCAGATGAGATCGGAGCGATCGTTGCGAATTGTAATCCATTTACAAAAGGGCACCGATATCTTGTGGAATATGCAGCGTCAAGATGTAGATATCTCCATTTATTTATTCTATCAGAAGAACAAGAATTTATTTCATCCGATGCAAGATTTCATATGGTTTCTGAAGGGGTAAAGGATTTGAAAAATGTGATCCTGCATCGAACATCGGACTACCTGATCTCTCCAGTCGTTTTCCCAACTTATTTTATGAAAGAAAAAGATCAGGCATTTACGATGAATTGTATGTTAGATATCGAGATTTTTCGTCGGTATATTGCGAAAAATCTCGGGATCACAAAACGTTTTGTGGGAAGTGAACCAAATTGTCAGGTAACAAATGAGTACAACCGATGTTTAAAGGAATACCTTCCACAATCAGGAATCGAAGTAGAAGAAATCAAACGACTTGAAATCGATGATATGCCAGTGAGTGCTTCAGATGTACGACGTGCATATGAAGGAAGTCGAATGGAAGATGTCAAAAGATGGGTTCCAGAAACAACTTATCAATATTTGTCAGAATGTAAAAAATAAATCAAAAATATAAAGAAAGGATGCGGTAGAAAATGGAGCAGACAGATAGAAAACAGATATGGAACAGTCAGATTTTGCTTTATGAAATGTTAGAGGCAAGAGAGAGCCGATACAAAAAGCAGAAAGAATTGATCCGAGAAGGAAAAGGAACATTAGTCTGTCTGATGCTCAATGTACCGGGTCCAGTAAAAGTAACAGCCCTGACTGATTGGGCATTTGAACAAGGAAAAGAGAGAATTACTTGTCGGCTCAAAGAATCCGGAATTACCATAAAGGAAGAAGAGACCGACTATAAAAAAACAGGATATGAGCTGTACATGATCGTCGATGCCGATGCGGTTTTTGTGAAAAAACAATTAGTCTCTATTGAAGAAGAAAATAAACTCGGTCGATTATTTGATATTGATGTGATCAGTGTGGATGGCGATAAGATCAGCCGCATGGACATCTGTATGCCGCCAAGAAAATGTCTGCTTTGTGGAAAGACAGGACATGGATGCAGCAGAAACAGAACACACAGCATCGAGGATATGACAGCTCATATCAATCAAATCATAAAAGAAGAGAAAGGGGAAAGAAATCATGCAGATTCAGGGAATACCAGAAGAGAAATTATTTGCGAAGATCGAATTTTGCATCCGCAATGCACTGCTTAAGGAAGTTGGAACAACACCAAAACCAGGATTAGTCGATCTACATGACACCGGTGCTCACAAAGATATGGATTATGATACATTTGTCAAAAGTACCTATGCGATCAAACCATATATTCTTAGAATGGCTGTGGAAGGATTTCATTGGAATCATGAATTAAAAAATCTTTTCCCACATATCAGAGAGATTGGAAAACAAGCTGAAAAAGCAATGTTTCAGGCAACAGATGGTGTGAATACACATAAAGGCATCATCTTCACAATGGGGATTTTAGCAACAGCTGCTGGATATGAATTAAAGACAAATGGCCATATTGATGTCATAAAAGTGCTGGATACAGCAAAAGAAATGGTAGAAGATGACATGAATCGTGAGCTGGAAGAAATGGTATACAAAGATCCAGAGACACATGGGGAAGAGATTTATTTCCAGTATGGAGTCAAAGGGATCAGAGAAGAAGCAAGAAGCGGATTTCCAGTGATCCGAAACACTGCATACCTTAAGATGAGAAAATACAGAATCTGCGGATACCCACAGAATCTATCAAATATAGAAGTATTGCTTCATATTATGAAACAGTTAACAGATACGAATGTGTTATCCAGAGGAAATATGGAAGAACTCTGGTGGGTGCAAAACACTGCACAGAGTATCGTAAACAGAGGAGGAGCTTTCTCAGAAGCAGGAAAGCGTGCGATCGCAAGAATGAACAGAGACTGTATCCTCAAAAACATCAGTCCAGGAGGAGCTGCAGACATGCTGGCAGCAACCATTTTCCTGTGCCAGATGGAAGAAGAATTTACAAAATACGAAAATTAGGAGGAAAGCAAAATGTGTATAGGTTTTCGAGCTTTTTTAGATTTAGAAAGACCAGATCCAGAACTTGTAGAAAGTTATCGTGGAATTCCAAGTGCAAATATCGGAGACTGTGTCCGAAAAATGACTTGCATGTTTGATGGAATCCGTTCCTTTAATAAGAAACCATTAGTAGGAACTGCGTTTACCGTAAAAGTACCATCTGGAGATAATCTTGTTGCACAGATGGCATTAGATTATGCAAAACCTGGAGATATCATCGTTGTTGATGGGGCAGGCTATACAGACAGAGCTTTAGTTGGCGGAATGATGTTAGCCTACGCTCAGGAAAGAAATTTAGGTGGTTTTGTAGTAAATGGTGCTGTCAGAGATTTAGATGACATCAAAAACAGCCCTTTGCCAGTTTTTGCAAAAGCCGTTACACCACTTGGTCCATACAGGGACGGTCCGGGAGAAGTCAACGTACCAGTTGTCTGTGGAGGACAGGTTGTTATGCCTGGAGATATTTTAGTTGGAGATATCGATGGAATTGTTGTTGTCCCAAGAAAAGATGCAGCAAAGCTGTTAAACGATGTTCATAAAAATCTTGAACAGGAACAACGAGAGATTAAACAGATGTTAGAAGGAACTTACACAGAAGAAGAACATCAGGAAATTTTTACAGGACAGTTCTTAAAACGAGGTGGAAGTTTAGAAAAGACTAGTTATTAATTAGGTAACTCTTTTTAAAGTTTATGTTTTATATGTTGGAAAAGATCCCATGGAGATATGATTTCATGGGTTTTTTTCTATCATAATGTCTGTGAACTGCTTTACTATAACTTGAAACTATGACAAACCGTTAATTATATATATTTTAAAAAATGATTTTGTGATGATATACTCTGTGTATAGCTTAAAAACAAGGCAAACAAAGGAGATACAGCAAGATGAGTAAATTACAAGAGCCATTTCGATATGATCATGTAGGAAGCTTTTTAAGAACAGAAGAATTAAAGAAAGCAACAACACAATATAACGAAAACAAGATCACAAAAGAAGTATATGATAATATAGTAAATGAAGAGATCGCAAAATTAGTAGCAAAACAAAAAGAATTAGGATATCATGTGATCACGGACGGAGAATTCAGAAGAACTTACTGGCATTTAGATTTTATGTGGGGATTTGAAGGCGTAGCACATGAACAGACAGGAAGTGGAGTACAGTTCGATGGAGAATTAGCTTCTTTAGAAGACACTTATCTGGTAGGAAAGATCAAAGCGAAAAAGCATCCATTTGTAGAGTATTTCAAATATTTAAAACAGTTTGAAGATAAAAATACAATTGCAAAATATACAATCCCAGCACCAGCACAGACGTTTCAGCAAATGATCGTTCCGGCAAACATTGAAACAACAAGAAAATATTATGCGACAAATGAAGAGTTGATCCAAGATATTGCGGTTGCATATCAGGATGTGATCAAACAGTTCTATGAAGCAGGATGTCGTAATCTTCAATTAGATGATTGTACATGGGGAGCAATCGTAGGAGATGCTGCGAAACAAAGATATAAAGCATTAGGAATTAATCTTGAAGATGTCAAGGAACAGCTTCTTACAGTGAATAACCTTGCATTAGAAGGAAGACCAGACGACATGGTAATTACATCCCATATCTGTCGTGGAAATTATCATTCTACATTCTTTACAAGTGGCCCATATGATACAGTTGCAGACTATGTGTTTGCAGAGGAAAATGTTGATGCACTCTTCCTTGAATATGATGATGAAAGATCTGGAAGTTTTGCACCACTTAAGAAAGTATCAGAAGACAAGAAAGTTGTCCTTGGTCTGATCACGACAAAGAAACCAGATCTTGAAGACAAAGAAAAAGTGATCAACAGAATCAGACAGGCAGCAAAATATATTCCTCTGGAAAGATTATGCCTAAGCCCACAGTGTGGATTTGCTTCTTGTGCGATCGGTAATAAATTAACAGAAGAAGAACAGTGGGCAAAACTAAAATTAGTGAAAGAAATTGCTGAGGAAGTCTGGGGAGAATAAAATTAGATTTTAATACTTCACAGAAACCAGGAATAAGCCCTGAGGCGGTGCAGTGATCCCTGCATCGCTTCTTTTTGTGCTGTCCAGTGCTTTTGTAATATCCTCTGGTTTTATTTTTCCACATCCAACTTCCACTAAAGTTCCAGTAAGAATCCGGACCATATTATGCAGAAAGCCATTTCCTGTATAAGAGATCTGGATTTCTTTTTTCGTTTTCTTGATCTTAATATCATAAATCGTACGAATGGTAGATTTCTTTGTCTTTTTAATAGAAGAAAATCCTTTAAAATCATGAGTTCCGATTAGTAATGATGCAGCTTCTTCCATCTTTTTGATATCCAAAGTTTCTGGGAAATACCAAAGATATTTGCGTTCAAAAACATTGGATACCCCAGGAATCGCAATACGGTAAAGGTAAGTTTTCTCTTTCGCATTTAAACGGCTGTGAAAACGTTCCGAAGCTTCAGAAACTTCCACAATACCGATATCAGATGGAAGATATTTTGTAAGATAATCTTTAATCTCACCAACAGACATCATACAGTCTGTATGGAAATTGGCAACCTGACCATAAGCATGAACTCCGGCATCAGTACGTCCAGACCCATTGATATTGACATCTTCTCCTGTCATCTTTGATAAGACAGACTCTAATTTTCCTTGGATCGTATTCGCATTAGAATCACCGCCAAGCCGCTGCCAGCCTTGATAGCGGGAACCATCATATTCAATTGTTAATCTGATATTACGTTTCATATATGTGTAAATCCTTTCGTTGTAAAGATATTGTTGTTGTAAAACAGATTTATTATAACGAATTTCTTAAAAAGTGGCAATAAATAAAAAAGAGAGGCGGTAGTTTACTGTATATGGTAAAATTAAGATAAAATGCGGTGAAGGTAGAGAAAGAAAGGATAGGTTATCATGGAAATCAATCAAATGTTAAAAAGACAGGAACATTTTTTTCAAAGTCAGAAGACAAAAGAATATGAATTTCGAAAGAAAGCATTACTGCGTCTGGAATATGCGATCAAACAACATGAAAAAGATATGGAATGTGCATTATATAAAGATTTAGGAAAATCGTCATTTGAGTCATATATGACAGAAATCGGAATGGTAAAAAATGAACTTTCCTATGTAAAGAAAAATCTGAAAAACTGGATGAAGAAAGAACCCGTAAAAACACCACTTTCCCAGTTTCCATCCCAAAGTTATAAGATCAAAGAACCACTCGGAAAGGTATTGATCATAGCCCCATGGAATTATCCAATCCTTTTATCCTTACAGCCACTTGTCGGAGCGATTGCAGCAGGAAATTGTTGTGTCCTAAAACCATCTGAACACGCACCACACTGTGCTAGTCTTTTAAAGAAAATGATCGGGGAAGTTTTTCCTTCTCATTACGTTGCTGTGATCAACGGGGGAGTAGAAATCAGTGCAAAACTTCTGGAAAAACCATTTGATCATATTTTTTACACCGGTGGAGAACGAGTTGGAAAGATCGTGATGGAAAAGGCATCCAGACATTTAACACCAGTGACCTTGGAATTAGGCGGGAAAAGTCCATGCATCGTAGAAGAAAGTGCTGATATCAAATTGGCTGCGAAACGAATTGTTTTTGGAAAATTTTTAAACAGTGGGCAGACCTGTGTTGCTCCAGATTACATTTTCGTAGATAAAAAAGCAGAAAGTGAACTGATCTTCTACTTAAAATACTGGATCAACAAAATGATCGGAAAACATCCATTATCCAACAAAGATTATCCAGCCATGATCAACACAAAACATTATCAGCGGATCATGGATCTTATGAAACACGAAAAGATCGTGGAAGGCGGTTATGGAGATATGAGTCTGAAAAAGATCGCACCAACGATACTTGTGAATGTAAAAGAAGAATCCAAGGTGATGCAGGAAGAGATTTTTGGACCATTGCTTCCTATAATGACATATGACAAATTAGAAGATGCAGTTTCGTATATCAGAGATCATAACAAACCTTTGGCATTGTATTTATTTACAGAAAATGATAAAGTAGAACAAGATGTACTTTCACAGTTGTCTTTTGGCGGTGGCTGTATCAATGATACGATCATTCACCTTGCAACTCCATATCTAGGATTTGGAGGAGTTGGGAATAGCGGAATGGGATCCTATCATGGAAAGAAAAGTTTTGATACATTTACGCATGAAAAGAGTATCATAAAGAAATCAGATAAAATCGATATTCCAGTCCGTTATATGCCATATAACAAAGTCAAAGAGCAATTGATGAAATTTTTTCTGAAATTATAAGATAAAGGAGCAACTTTTATGGAATTTACAAATGTATTACCAGGAGTGAAATTGGTAAAACAAGATGAAGCAGGGAATGAGGAAGAACTTTTTGTTTCACAAAATGATCATGTGATCGTAAAGACATTAAACGGAAGAGAGATCAAAGGTATTTTTATGCAGATTGAATTTGCAAGATGCTTAGAAGAAGATGATATTGTACATGTGCATAAAGACAACGGGGAAAATGAAGGAATCCCATTTGACACGATCGATGATATTATTAAAGGTTAAAAAAGAAAAAGAGGATTAAAATTTATATGGAAAATCAGAATCAGAATGTCAGTGCAGACAATATTTACAAGCTGAATGGCAGAGTTCCATTATCCAAGGCAATTCCATTTGGTCTGCAGCATGTGCTGGCAATGTTTGTATCCAATCTTGCACCAGTACTGATCGTGTGTAGTGCGGCATTTGTACATGGAACGAACGATCATTTGACAGGAGCAGAGATCACGCAGTTATTACAATGCGCGATGTTTGTTGCAGGAATTGGTACATGCCTTCAGTTATATCCGATCTGGAAGATCGGATCAAGGCTTCCGATCGTTATGGGAGTCAGCTTTACTTTCCTTGGAAGTCTATTAATGATCTGTACAAATCCAGATCTTGGATATGAAGGAATGGTTGGAGCCGTCATTGCCGGAGGTATTTTTGAAGGAATCGTAGGTTTAAGTGCGAGATACTGGAAACGTTTTTTAACACCCGTTGTTTCAGCCTGTGTTGTTATCGCGATCGGACTATCATTACTATCTGTTGGAATGAATTCCTGGGGTGGCGGAGATGGAGCCAAAGATTTTGGAGCATGGTATCATCTTTTTATTGGAGCATTTACATTGATTGTCTGTCTTGCAGCCAGATATATTTTAAAAGGTGTCTATAAAAACTTAAATGTATTAGTTGGACTAATCTTAGGATATCTGCTTTCTGTTATCTTTACCGTTGCAGGGATTGCGCCCCTTGTTGATTTTTCTGGAATTTCAAAAACGATCGCTCAGGTTGGCGTTGTAAGTATCCCAAAGCTTGTATTCTTTACAAGTCATAAACCAGTATTTGATCTTGGGGCATTCTTTACGATTGCGATCGTATTCCTTGTATCAGCAGCGGAGACAACTGGTGCGACAACAGCTATTTGCACAGGTGCGATCGGGAGAGACATTGAGATGGAAGAATTACAGGGATCACTGGCAGTTGATGGATTCTCCAGTGCAATTTCTGGATGCTTTGGATGCCTTCCATTAACATTGTTTAGCCAGAATGTCGGACTTGTCACAATGACAGGAGTTATCAATCGATTTACGATCTTAATGGGAGCACTGATCTTAATTTTAGCATCATTATTTCCACCACTTGGAGCATTCTTTAACTCTCTTCCACAGGCAGTGCTTGGTGGATGTACGGTTATGATGTTTGGTTCTATCATGTATGAAGGAATCAAGATGTTAAAAGAATGTGAGTTTGATGACCGCACGATGGTAATCGTATCTTTAGCATTTTGTATTGGAGTTGGACTGACACAGACATCAGGGAACTTTTTTGCGGCATTTCCGAAAGAAGTTGGAGATATCTTTAATGGGAATGCGGTTGCGGGAGTGTTTGTAGTGTCATTGATACTTAGTTTGGTGTTGCCGAAGAAAACAAAATAAAATTACTATCTTGACAAATATAATAAAACATATATAATATAATTAACAGAACCCACCACGCCTCTGATTCAAGCGCAACCCGGTGGGACTTTTTCTATTTATGGAGAGCTTTTATGTATAGATATCCGAAACAAATATTAACAATAGAACAACAAATACAATCATATATAGATGCGGGAATGGAAATAGAATCTTATGATCAAGTGGAAGATGCACTGAGAACCATAGGATACTATCGTTTAAGAGGATATTCATTTCAATTATATAATAATGATTCAAAAAAATATGTTGTGGGAACAAAGTTTGAAAATATTCTTCAATTATATCAATTTGATCAAAAATTATCGAATCTGATCTTTTCTATGATATCAAAAATAGAAGTAGCCTTAAGAGTAAGATTAGTTGAAGCATTATTAATTCACAATGACGTATTAATTCTACAGGATTCATCGATTTTTAAGGACAAGAAAATGTACTGGAGAAATATGTCGACGATATCATCGGAAATTTCAACCCGATTAGGCTTTTAGCGAAGTGCCATTATAGGAAGCACTTCGCTTTTTTATAAAAGGAATTAAAGTGTATGATACACGTCACTCTCTAAAGTTTTCCATAAAAACTTCTTATTTTCATAAATCATATACCCATGTTCAGATCCTTCCTTTGGTATAGACACAGACCCTGGATTTAAGTATATAAAGTTATCATATTCTTCCCAAGCAGGAATATGTGTGTGTCCGGTCAGCAGAATATCTCCTTTATGTAATTTTGGAGGATTCGCTGGAGAGTTTATGTGCCCGTGGGTTGCGTAGATGGTTTGTCCATCGATGTATAGGATGCAGGATTCGCTCAGGACAGGGAAGTTTAGTACCATCTGGTCGACTTCGGCTTCGCAGTTTCCTCTGACACAGATCAATTGGTCGCTGATAGCGTTTAGTATTTCGATGACTTGTTTTGGTGCGTAATCTTTAGGAAGGTCATTTCTTGGGCCATGATAAAGTAAATCTCCTAAAAGAAGTAGTTTATCAGGCTGTTCTTGTTTATATGCTTCGATTAATCGTTTACAGTAAAAAGCAGATCCGTGAATATCGGATGCGATCATTAATTTCATATGTAAATACCTCAATTCTGTAAAAATACGATAAAATATCTTTATTCCAGTATACCACAAAATATGTTAAAATGGTCGGGATAATAAATTTGAGATGACAATTTTAGAAAGGTTTAAATAATAAAATGAAACGATTAGTATTAGCAGAAAAGCCTTCGGTTGGGCGTGATATTGCGAGAGTTCTTGGCTGTAAGAAGGAAACGCATAGTTATATCGAAGGAAATGATCATATTGTAACGTGGGCATTAGGGCATTTAGTATCTCTGGCGGATCCTGAGCAGTATGGAAAGGAATACAAAGAGTGGAATATGGATGTCCTTCCAATGATGCCAAAACATTGGAAATTAACAGTGTTAAAGAAGACATTCAAACAATTCCAGACAGTAAAGAAATTACTCCTTCGAAATGATATCAAAGATGTGATCATTGCAACCGATGCAGGAAGAGAAGGAGAATTAGTTGCCAGATGGATCTTACAGATGTCTGGAAATAAGAAACCAATCTACCGTTTGTGGATATCTTCGGTAACAGACAAAGCGATCAAAGATGGTTTTGCACATTTAAAACCAGGAAAAGAATATGATGATCTCTTCCGTGCAGCAAGATCAAGAGCTGAAGCAGACTGGTTAGTCGGGATCAATGCGACAAGAGCTTTGACATGTAAATACAATGCTCAGTTATCTTGTGGGCGTGTGCAGACCCCAACTTTGGCAATGATCATGAACCGAGAGCAGGAAATTAAGAGTTTCAAACCGCAGAAATATTACGGTTATAAGATTTTTGCAACAGGAATGAATTTCACATGGGAGAATCAGAAAGGAAATCAGAGAATTTCTGACAAGAAATGGGCAGAGGAACTTGGTAAGAAATTAAGAGGTCATGATCTTGTGATCACGGAGGTTTCAAAAAAAGAGAAAAAGAACTATGCTCCAGAACTTTATGATCTGACAACTTTGCAGAAAGAAGCGAGTAAACGTTATGGCTTTTCACCAAAACAGACATTAAATATCATGCAGAGTCTTTATGAGCATCACAAAGTATTGACATATCCAAGAACAGATTCCAGATATTTGACCAATGACATGACAGACACATTAAAAGACAGGATCAAAGCATGTCAGAATGGATCATATAAAAAGGCAGCAGCAACGTTATTAAGAAAAGAAATCAAAGCAAGCAGCCGTTTTATCAATGATAAAAAAGTATCTGACCATCATGCGATCATTCCAACAGAGCAGTATGCATCATTGACAAGTTTTAGTTCCGATGAACGAAAAATCTATGATATGGTTGTTGCAAGATTTTTAGCTGTTTTATCAGCACCAGCAATTTCTGAACAACTCTCTGTGAAAGCAAGCATAAATGGAGAACTATTCCGTGCAAAAGCAGAGAATATCAAACAGCTGGGATGGAGAGAACTCTACGAAGAGGAAACTCAAACAAAAGACACGATCAAAGCAGGAAATATCCCAGTCAAAGGAAAAGAATATCCGGTTGGAACGATTTCCATGACAGAAGGAACAACGAATCCACCAGGGCGTTACACAGAAGGAACATTGATCGATCAGATGGATAAAAAAGGACTTGGAACGGTTGCGACAAGAGCCGATATCATTGATAAGTTATTTAACAGCTATCTTCTTGAGAAAAAAGGAAATGAAATTCATATCACATCCAAAGGAAAGCAGTTATTAGAACTAGTTCCGGAAGATCTTAAGAAAGCAGAATTAACCGCTGACTGGGAGAAGAAACTGACAGCAATTTCTAAAGGAAAACAAAATGATCAGAAATTTATGAGAGAAATCTCAGACTATACACAGGCATTGATCAATGATATTAAAACATCGGATGGTAAATTTAGACATGATAATGTTACAAGACACCGTTGCCCGGAATGTGGAAAATTTTTATTGGAAGTCAATGGAAAACACGGAAAACGTCTAGTATGTCAGGACCGTATCTGCGGATATAAAAAGATGATCTCAAAAGTCACAAACGCCAGATGTCCCGTATGCCACAAGAAGATGGAGATGGTCGGAGAAGGTGAAGGACAGAAGTTTGTATGTGTTTGCGGGTATAAAGAAAAACTGTCTGCATTTAAACAAAGAAAAGAAAAACAAGGTTCTGGAATGAGTAAAAAAGAAGTGAACCGATATTTGAAAAAACAGCAAAAAGAAGCACAGGAGCCGATCAATAATGCATTTGCGGAGGCTTTTTCGAAGATAAAACTATAAAGTAGCATTATCTTAAAACATAAGATTTCACAGGCTTTCCTACAGGATTATATTCGGATTGCTGGTCATAATATTGAATCAATCCATCCAATTCTTTTGCAACAGTTTTCTGCAATATATCAACAGAGGTGATCTGTGAAAGATATGGAAGGTTATCAAAGTGTTCCCGATATTTTTCATCTCCTCCAGTAAAGAAATGTTCCATTGGGGTTGCGAGCCGTTGTGCGTAGGCGCAATAACGTACTTGATGATGTTCTAAGATGTATTCTTCTTGACGGATTTTGCGTCCAACCAGAAAGTTTACAGGTTCTGTATTGGCTGGGTTGGATGTCATTTTTACAAGCAGAGATTGGAAGAAAGAAGCATCTAAGATATTCTTTAAATGTAGATATTCATAAACCAGATCTTCGATGGCAATGACTTTTGAGGAAAATTCAAAAGGATTCTGGACTAAAATCTGGTTAGCACCAAAAGTTGTTGCAATTCCGTTTTGGAATACAAAGAGCTTTTCTGGATTTCTGTGAACGTCTTCATAAGATTGCCCGTTTTCTACTCTGGATGCCTTTGAATCAACGACAGCGACAATGCCGTTTTTTGCTTTGAAAATGCCGGTAAATGACATGATAAAATTCCTCATTTCTGTTAGAATATTCCCGAAGGATCAGGAATCATCGGGAATTTTTAAGATCATTATAGCAAAAAAATCATAAAAAGAATACATTGAACGCAAAACACAGAAATGATATACTATGTTTAATAAAGTCAAAAAGGAGAAAATCAATGATTAGAATTGGTATTATGGGTTATGGTAACCTTGGACGCGGAATTGAATGCGCGATCAAACAGAATGACGATTTGGAGCTTGTAGCTGTATTTACAAGAAGAGATCCAGCGACAGTCAGCATTTTAACAGAAGGTGCAGCTGTATGTAATGTCAAAGATGTTGAAGATTGGAAAGATAAGATTGATGTTTTAATGTTATGTGGAGGAAGTGCAACAGACCTTCCTGTTCAGACACCAGAATATGCTAAATTATTTAACGTGGTAGACAGCTTTGATACACACGCAAGAATTCCAGAACATTTTGCAAATGTAGACAAAGCAGCGAAAGAACATGGACATGTTGGAATCATCTCTGTAGGCTGGGATCCAGGAATGTTCTCTTTAAATAGAATGTATGCAAACGCAATCCTTCCAGAAGGAAAAGATTATACATTCTGGGGAAAAGGAGTCAGCCAGGGACACTCTGATGCGATCCGTCGTGTGGAAGGTGTCAAAGATGGTAAACAGTACACAATTCCTGTAGAAGCAGCTTTAGAAGCAGTTCGTAATGGGGAAGATCCAGAACTTACAACAAGACAGAAGCATACAAGAGAATGCTTTGTAGTACTTGAAGAAGGTGCAGATGCGAAGAAAGTTGAAGAAGAGATCAAGACAATGCCGAACTATTTCTCAGACTATGATACAACTGTACATTTCATCAGCCAGGAAGAATTAGATCGTGATCACAGCAAGATCCCTCATGGTGGATTTGTATTAAGAAGTGGATGTACAGGATGGGAAAAAGAAAACAAACATATCATTGAGTACAGCTTAAAATTAGATTCTAATCCAGAATTTACATCAAGTGTTTTAGTTGCATATGCAAGAGCTGCATATAAGCTTTCCAAAGAAGGACAGAGTGGATGTAAGACTGTATTTGATATCGCACCAGCATATTTAAGTGCGAAATCAGGAGACGAATTAAGAGCTTCTTTGTTATAAAAATATGAAGAATTAATCATTCAATAAAATGATTATAAAATATTTCTAAACTGCCTTGATTTCATGTAGGAGGAACGATATAATCATCTACATGTTACAGAGAAAGAAGGGAGATATTTATGTATCCATACGGTTATGGTTATTATTTTGACCCAACGTATATTTTGATCATCATCGGAGTGATCATCACGATGATCGCATCTTCCAAGATGAATTCAACGTTTCGAAGATATTCAAGAGTCCGTTGTCATTGCGGACTGACGGGTTCTCAGGCTGCTGAACGTATTTTAAACCAGGCAGGAATTTACGATGTTTCGGTAGAACGTGTCAGCGGGAATCTTACAGATCATTATGATCCAAAGAATAAAGTATTAAGATTATCAGATGCAACTTATGGATCTGATTCGATCGCAGCGATCGGTGTTGCAGCCCATGAGTGTGGGCACGCTGTACAGCATCAGCAAGGATATGCACCATTGAAGATCCGTGGGGCTATGGTTCCAGCTGTGAATCTTGGATCCAATCTTTCCTGGTTGTTTATTCTAGGTGGAGTGATCCTTGGAATGAATCAGACATTATTGAATGTTGGAATTTTATTATTTTCATTAGCGGTGATCTTTCAATTAGTAACACTTCCGGTGGAATTTAATGCCTCTTCAAGAGCGTTACGAATTCTTGGAAGTACAGGGATCATGTACGAAGATGAAGTGGGGCAGACAAGGAAGGTTTTATCAGCAGCTGCACTGACATATGTAGCAGGTGCAGCATCAGCACTTCTGAGCTTGCTTCGTCTGATCATTTTATTTGGTGGAAGAGATAACGACTAGAATCATAAGGTTAGGGAAAATCCTGCAATGCAGGATTTTTTCTTTTCAAAGAAAATTATAATATAAGGATTAAGACTATTAAAGAAATAAGAGGAAATATATGGCAGGAAAATTTTACGCAGTAAAAAAAGGAAGAAAACCAGGAATTTATATGTCATGGGATGCATGTAAAGCACAGGTCATGGGATTCCCAAATGCAAGATACAAAGGATTTAAGACAAAGGCAGAAGCAGAAGCGTTCTTAAATCCCGATGCAAATGAATTGATGCAGATTGATGAAGATACATTAGTTGCATATGTTGATGGAAGTTATGATCATTCTCAGAAGAGATTTTCTTATGGTATGGTATTAATGCATGATGGGGTAGAACGTTATTTTGCATATCCTTATGCGGATAAAGAATTAGCAACCATGCGCAATGTGGCAGGCGAGATCAAAGGTTCTGAAGCGGCCATGCGTTTTGCAAAAGAAAATGGCTATAAAAAGCTGGCGATTCATTATGATTATGAAGGGATCCAGAAATGGTGCACAGGAGAATGGGCAGCGAAAAAAGAAGGAACACAGGCGTATCAACGAATTTATGAAGAAATGAAACAATATGTGCAGATCAAGTTCGTGAAAGTGAAAGGACATTCTAATGATAAATATAATGATTATGCTGATATGTTAGCAAAATCTGCATTAGGAATCGGGGATGGCAGCTTTGAGAAAAAAGAAGATCAGGAATGGATCAAAGTTAGATAATGAGGAATGATATCTTCATAAGTGCCATCTTTTAATAAAAATCCTTTTGGAATGATACCAAGCTGGATAAATCCAAGTTTTTTGTATAGATGTAAAGCTGCCTTATTACTTGCAACAACTGCATTAAACTGAAGGATCTTAAAATCAAATTCAGGAGCGCGTTTTATACAGTCAGTGACCAGAAATTCACCAATCTGTTTTCCTCTGTGAGCAGAAGAAACTGCATAACTTGCATTACAGATATGGCCGCATCTTCCAACATTATTTGGATGTAAAATATAAAGTCCGACAATTTCATTTGTATCAGAATCAACAGCGATCCCGGTATATGTCTGTTCTTCAAAGAAAGCAAGACCACTTTCATGATCTAAGTCATCTAACTGAGGAAAGGCAACGCCGTCGTCAACAACTTCGTTCCAGATCTTGACTGCTGCATCTGTATCATCGGGTTCAAATTTTCGGATTTCAATCATTGTTAGTTACCTCGTTTAACAATTTTATTATTTTAATTTTAGTACATAAAAGTGTTTTTTGCAATAAGGTATCTATTGCAGATGAAAAGAGGGTTCTTGTCATTGTATGAGTGAAGTTTGATGGGGTTATGGAAATGTGCTACACTTTTATGTAAGATGAGAAAATTATATTGTAAATGTTAAAATTGTATGATATGATTCAAAACATATTTATATAGTATTAAGTATATTTTTGATGCATAATGATAGGAGAAGTTATATTGAAAAATAAATTGTTTTCAGGAGAGTCAATAAATATTGAATATAAAGTTGAAATGCCTAAAAAAAGTGAAAAATATATGAAAACAGTAGTAGCTTTTGCAAATGGCAGAGGAGGACGTATTGTTTTTGGTGTTGATGACAAGACATTAAATATCGTTGGTATGAATCCTGATACGATTTTTCAGACAATGGATGCTATTACAAATGCTATTTCAGATAGCTGTGAGCCTAAAATTTATCCAGATGTAACGTTGCAATCAATTGATGACAAGACGATTATAGTAGTAGAGATATTTGCGTATATGAAAATTATCGAAAAATGGGGAACCGGAATACCAAGAATTCTTAGGGAATGTAAAGAATATGGTCTTAAAAAACCAGAATTAATTGATTTTGATGGTGATTTTAGAGTGAATATGTATCGAAGAGAAGAAAAATCAAAAACTACCCAAACTACTACCCAAATTACTACCCAAACTACTACCCAAACTACTACCCAAATTACTACCCAAACTACGATAAAATTAACCAAAAATGATCACGAAATTTTACAAGTGATTCAAAATAATCCAGCATTAAGTCAGAAAGAAATAGCAATGGAATTAGGATGGACAGTGGATAGAGTAAAATATTATTTAAATAAGATGAAAAAACAAGAGGCAATTAGACGAATTGGCAGCAGTCACAAAGGCTATTGGGAATTGCTGATTAAGTTATAAAGAAAGGTATCGAAACACATGAAAATCCAAATGATCTGTGTCGGAAAAATTAAAGAAACATATTTAAGAGAACTGATCGATCATTACACAAAGATCATCCGTAAAAAATATAATTTTGAGATCATAGAACTCCCTGATGAGAAAACACCAGATAATGCCAGTGACAAAGAGGAATCAAAGATTAAAGAAATTGAAGGTCAAAGAATTCTTGATAAGATTCCAGAAGGATCTTTCGTAATTCCTCTCTGTATAGAAGGAACTCCTTACTCCACCGAACAATTCCAGAAGAAATGGGATCAGTGGAACAAGGAGTCCATAAACAATATTACATTTATTATTGGTGGTTCCCTCGGATTATCACCAAAGGTTGTATCCAAAGGAAAATTAAAATTAAGTTTCAGTAGAATGACATTCCCGCATCAACTAATGCGGTTAATTCTAATTGAGCAGTTAAGTTATCTTTAATCCAAAGCATTTTCGAACATTCGGTAAATTTCCGGATGTTCTTTTTTTACGTTGATCGGTTTTAAATCTTTTGTCACCATACCATGCGTTGTTTTTCCAGTAGCGATCAGGTCCCCATCTCTTGTAACCTTATAAGAGAATTCCAGACGAACCGGAGACAGCTTTGTAAGACTTGCATGAATCTGTAACTGGTCTTCATAGAAAGCTGCTTTTTTGTATTTACATTCAAGACTCGTTAATGGAGTGATGATTCCTTCTTTTTCTACATCTGTATAAGAAATGCCAGCAGCCTTGATAAAATCAGTTCTGGCAACTTCAAACCAGATGGCATAGTTGCTGTGATGAGCAATTCCCATCTGATCTGTTTCTGCATAACGAACTTCAACGGTTGATATATGTCCCATAAATTTTACGCTCCTTTTTTCTTTTTGTTTATTGTAAGCGTTTCTTTACAATCTGTCAAAATTTAGTCAATTTTTCTTTTCCTGATTTTCCGATCAACTGGTAATAAAGAATAAAAGCTATTACAGCTGTAATGATTTCAGCAATCCAGAAAGCATGCCATACACCATGCACTCCAACTGTTTTGCTTAATACAAATGCAGCAGGAATGATCAATACAACATAACGTAAAAATGAAATCAGAAAAGACTGGATACCTTTTCCTAACGCTTCAAACGCACCTGCAGAAACAACAGAAACGGAAGAAGCTATAAATCCTGCACAAATAATACGAAGAGCGATCGCACCTTCTGTCAATGTTTCAGGATTGTTTGTAAACATACTCATCAGTGTCTGTGGCACCATGAAACAAATAACCGTTCCAACAGCCATGATTCCAACAACGATCTCAAACGTCATAAGATAAATCTTGCGGACACGAGCTGATTCCTTTGCTCCATAATTATAACTCATGATCGGACGCATTCCCTGGATCATTCCATTTGCTGTTAGATATAAGAATGTTTGTAATTTGTAATAAACACCAAGTACAACAACATATGTTTGTGAAAATGATGCTAAGATCGCATTTAAAGCAGATACTAAGAAAGATGGCAGTGCCATATTTAAAGTTGCTGGAATTCCGATCGCATATAAACGCTTAACACAAACAGCTTCTAGCTTTAAGTAATCTTTTCTGATTTTTACATGAATTGGGCGTAATATATATACAATCAGATAAAGGATCAATGTACTGCTTTGTCCGATACCTGTTGCAAGTGCTGCACCCTGAATTCCAAGTTTCGGAAAGAATCCAATTCCAAAGATTAAAAGCGGATCTAACACAATATTTACAATGCAGCCAGTCATTAAAGCAATCATAGTGATCACCATATTTCCAACTGCTTGAAAAATCTTTTCAAAGGAAATACTTGCCATAATGATCGTTGAAAACATTAATGCAATTGTCGAATACTGTAATCCCATCCCAATAACAGTTTGATCATTCGTAAACATTGCAAGAAATGATGGCATGATCATTAATCCAACGATTGTAAGCAGAATTCCATGAATGACATTTAAAAATAATCCCTGAGTTGCAGTTTTATCGGCTTCCTTTGCTTTTCCTGCACCAAGAAACATGGCAATGACTGCATTAATTCCAACACCGAATCCAACCGCAATTGAGTTGATCAGATTCTGTACTGGATATACAAGAGATAATGCGGTCATTGCATCTTCGCTGATCTTGGCAACGAAAATACTGTCAATGATGTTATACAATGAGTTTACAAACATTGAGATTACCATTGGCAGAGCCATTGATAGTAATAATGGTAAAATTGGTTTTTCTTTCATATACATCTGATCCATAAAATGATTCCTCCTTAATAACAAAAAAGAGACGATAGACCTTGCTGTTTAATAATCAGAAACAGTAAAATCTATAGTCTCTTATAAGACGATATTAAATTGTATTCGTTGATTTTATCTAGATAAAGTATGCACCAGGCGGGAGTCGAACCCGCGGCCAACAGCTTCGGAGGCTGCCACTCTATCCACTGAGTTACTGGTACATAAGCTATATTATATTACAACATATTCAAAAAAATAGCAAGAGATATTTTGGGGTCGGACTGGACTCGCTTCGCTCGATAAGGTATACCCGCAGGGCATTCGTGAATGCATAGTCCTTCGGACTGGACTTGCTTCGCAAGGTAAGGTATAATATACTGTAAATTTGCTGTAGGTGGATTGGAGGGATGTGCGTGAAGCTTAGAAAATCTACAGTTGTTGTTATCATTACAAGCTGGATCTTATTTTTTATTGCAGCTTTTTTGGCATATGCGAAATTGGACCAGATGAAACAAGAACGACTTACAAATGAAAAGATTTTTCAACAAACAACACAAAAGAATACCTCACAAGGCGTGATCAGAGAAACAAATGATGCAGCGAAAACGAAGAAGGAAGATTCAGAGACTGAGAAAAAAGCAGTTGAGGATTTTATGAAAACATATTATGAGAGAGTTCAGAAAAATGATCTGGAAAATCTTAAGAATATGGTAGAAGATACGAATGAATTAACTGAGGATCAAAAGGCAATCCATCAGTATGTGAAGAAATATAAGAATCTTACATATCTGATCAAACAAGGAGCAGACGATGAATCCTATATCGTTTATGTAACATATGAGATGAAGATCCGCAAGATTAAAACACTTGCACCGGGGATGACATCGTATTATGTGATGAAGAAAGGGAATACATTCTGTATCTATAATAATCAAAAACATGATACGGATGAGATCACAGATGCAAAAAAAGAAAGCCAGAATAGCAAAGAAATTAAAAAACTTACAAAACAGATCAACAAAAGATATGAGCTGGCTTTAAAACAAGATAAAAAATTAAAACAATTTTTTGAAGGAAATTAAAAGATATGATGAAATTTGAAATTTATATTCTGCAGAAGAAATCACAGGATCCTAAGATGTATCAGGAAGCAATGGGTGAGTATCTAAAACGTCTTGGTGCATACGCGAAAGTTTCTGTAGTATATAAGAAGAATGCAAAACAAGTAGAGAAAATATTAAAAGAACCGGGAGAACATTATCATATCCTGCCGGGAAGAGACAGTATGACAAGTCCGGGGCTTGCACAGCTGATTAATGAAAGTTCTGTACAGGGAATTTCAAAGTTTCATTTTTATATTGGAGATTTAGGATCAGAGGAAGCAAAGCCATTTCATGTATCGTCATTTACACAAAGTGGTTCGCTGGCAGGCACGATCATATTAGAACAGATTTATCGTGCTTATCGGATTTTGAATCATCAGCCATATCACAAATAAAAATATTACGAGAAAACACTAGAATGGAGTTGATAAAGATGGAGTTTAAAACACCAATAATTGAAGATAAGGAAGAAATTGATCGATGTATCTTAGCAGATGATACAAGAAGTTGTGATTATGCAACAGCGAATATTATTTTATGGAGTCCTTTTTATCAAGTAAAGTATGCGATCATAGATGGATTATTTGTATCTCATACTGATGAGGAGGGAGGTTCTTTTTGTTATCCACTTGGAAAAGGAAATAAAAAGAAAGTATTGCAATATTTTATGGATGATTGCAAAGAAAAAAAGATTCCGTTTGTATTACATGGTGTAACTCATGAGATGGAAGAAGAGTTTCGTGAAATATTTGGAGATATTTATGAGATTGAATATGACAGAGATATCTCAGAATATATTTATGACAGAGAAAAACTCGCAACATTATCAGGAAAGAAACTTCATGGAAAGAGAAATCATATCAATCGTTTTAAAGAAAATCATGAATGGTCCTATGAACCACTTTCCGATGAAAATCAGTTAGAAGTACTGGCAATGCTGATGGAATGGAAGATGCAAAACTGTGATCCAGAAGATATAGAAAAACATGACGAGATCTGTGTTTCTAAAAATTGTGTGATCAATTATAAAGAATTAGGACTTGTCGGAGGTGTTCTGCGTGCGGAAGGAAAGGTCGTAGGATTTTCAATCGGTGAACGTGCATCAAATGAAGATACATTTATCGTTCATATTGAAAAAGCTTTTGCAGATATCCAAGGAGCTTATCCGATGATCAATCAACAGTTTGTAATCCATGAGATGGAAGATTTCAAATATGTGAACAGAGAAGACGATGCTGGAGAAGAGGGACTTAGAAAGTCAAAATTATCGTATCGACCAGTCTTTATGGTAGACAAGGGCGTTCTTCGTCTAAAATCAGAAGTAAAGAATTGACACTAGGTGCCTAAAAATGTAGAATTGAAGGTAGGACAAACCATTAGGAGGAATATGTAATGAGACATTTGATTGATCCGATGGATTTAAGCGTGGAAGATATTGATAGATTATTAGACCGCGCTGATGACATCGCAAAGAATCCTGAGAAGTATCAGGAAGTGTGCAAACACAAGAAATTAGCAACGCTGTTCTTTGAACCAAGTACAAGAACAAGATTAAGCTTTGAAGCAGCAATGCTTGAATTAGGGGGAAGTGTTCTTGGATTTTCTTCTGCTGATTCATCATCTGCATCTAAAGGAGAAAGTGTTGCAGATACAGCAAGAGTCATTGAATGTTATGCGGATATCATTGCGATGCGTCATCCAAAGGAAGGAGCACCATATGTAGCGTCACAGTATGTAAATATCCCTGTGATCAATGCAGGAGACGGTGGTCATAATCATCCAACACAGACATTGACAGATCTTTTAACAATTCGAAGAGAAAAGGGACGTTTAAGTAATTTCACGATTGGATTTTGTGGAGATTTAAAATTTGGACGAACAGTGCATTCTCTGATCAAAGCATTATCAAGATATGAAGGAATCAATTATATTTTAATTTCTCCAGAAGAACTCCAGATTCCAGAGTATCTGAAGAAAGATGTTTTTGAGAAGAAAGGAATCACATTTACAGAAGTTGATAAGATGGAAGATGTGATGCCACAGCTTGATATTCTTTATATGACACGAGTACAGAGAGAACGTTTCTTTAATGAAGCTGATTATGTAAGATTGAAAGATAGCTATATCTTAGATATGGATAAATTAAAGATCGCCAAGAAGGATCTTTCTATTTTACATCCATTACCTCGTGTGAATGAGATTTCTGTAAAAGTTGATAACGATCCAAGAGCCTGCTATTTCAAACAGGTATTGAATGGAAAACATGTAAGAATGGCATTGATCATGGAATTACTGGGGGTAAGTGCAGATGAACATTGATAGCATTAAGAATGGAATCGTATTAGATCATATCCGTGCAGGACGCGGAATGCAGATTTATAATAGTCTTGGATTAGATCAGTTAGATTGCAGTGTTGCGATCATTAAGAATGTAAAAAGCAGCAAAATGGGCAAGAAAGATATCATTAAGATTTCAGATGCATTTGAAGTGAACTTTGATGTTTTAGGTTATATAGATCCAGAAGTTACGGTATGTGTCATTGAAAATGGCAGTGTAAAGTCCAAACACAAAGTAGAACTTCCAGAGAAGATCGTGAATATTGCAAAATGCAAGAATCCAAGATGTATTACATCTGTAGAACAAGAAATCGATCATGTGTTTAAATTGACAGACAGAGAACACCAAGTATATCGCTGTATTTACTGCGAATCAAAGCTTAAAAAATAATCAAAAGAAACAAGAGGTATCCGTGCATGAAACAAGAAAGCAGAACAAACATTAATCGTGTAAAGAAGGATATCAGCAGTCCAGATAGTTTCACACCGCCTGAGGAACTGAAACGACAGCTGATCACAACCATGCAAAGCATTTATGATGAAGAAGATATTGAGGCTGTAGAACGTGCCTATAAAGTAGCATATAAGGCACATGAGAAACAGAAACGAAAGTCTGGAGAGCCATATATCATTCATCCTATTTGTGTTGCGATCATATTGGCAGAATTAGAACTTGATAAAGAAACGATTATGGCAGGACTGCTTCATGATGTAGTAGAAGACACGGAAACAACCCATGAAGATATTGTAAGAGATTTTGGGGAAGAAGTTGCCCAGTTAGTTGATGGCGTAACAAAGTTAGGACAATTAAGCTATTCCAAAGACAAGATTGAAGTTCAGGCGGAGAACTTACGAAAGATGTTTCTTGCAATGGCAAAAGATATCCGAGTGATCCTGATCAAACTTGCTGACCGTTTGCATAATATGCGTACCATGCAGTTTATGCGTCCAGAGAAGCAAAAAGAGAAATCCAGAGAGACGATGGATATTTATGCACCGATCGCACATCGTCTTGGTATTTCCAAGATCAAAGTTGAATTAGATGATCTGGCACTTCGATATTTAAAACCAGATGTTTATGAAGATTTAGAACGCTCTCTTGATTCTGCAAAGGAAGAAAGAGAAGCGTTCATTCAGGAAATCGTTGACGAAGTGAAAGGACATATTGACCACGCTGGAATTAAGGCAGAGATTGATGGCCGTGTGAAACACATGTTCAGTATATATAAGAAGATGGTCAATCAGCATAAGACGATCGATCAGATTTATGACTTATTTGCAGTCCGGATCAAGGTTGATACGGTTAAGGACTGTTATGCGGCACTTGGGATCATTCATGAGATGTATAAACCAATCCCAGGAAGATTCAAGGATTATATCGCGATGCCAAAACCGAATATGTATCAGTCACTTCACACAACATTGATCGGACCAGAAGGACATCCATTTGAGATTCAGATCCGTACATTTGAGATGCATCGTGTTGCTGAATATGGTATCGCAGCCCATTGGAAATATAAAGAAAATAATAATACCAAGGGACTTAACAAAGAAGAAGAGAAGTTAAGCTGGTTAAGAGAAGTGCTGGAATGGCAGCGTGATATGGATGATAACAAAGAGTTTTTAAGTTTGCTGAAGACGAACTTGGATCTCTTTGCAGAACAGGTATATTGTTTTACACCGAATGGAGATGTCAAAAACCTTGCGAATGGTTCGACACCGATCGATTTTGCATATTCAATCCATAGTGCAGTCGGTAATAAGATGGTTGGAGCCAGGGTCAATGGAAGACAGGTACCATTTGATTATCATTTGCAGAATGGTGATCGTGTAGAGATCATTACATCACAGAATTCAAAAGGACCTAGCAGAGACTGGTTAGGGATCGTAAAATCAGCACAGGCAAGAAGTAAGATCAATCAGTGGTTTAAACGACAATTCAAGGAAGAGAATATCGTCAGAGGTAAGGAACTGTTAGAAAAATACTGTAAGAGCAAGAGCATCAGGCTCCCAGAACTCATGAAACCTGAATACATTAAGAAGGTTGAACTAAAATACGGATTTAAAGACTGGGATTCTGTATGTGCAGCTGTTGGACATGGTGGTTTAAAAGAAGGCCAGGTTATCAATAAGATGCAGGAAGAAGACCGTAAGATCCAGAAACAAAAGATCACGGATGAACAGATCTTGCAGAAAACAACAGAAGCAGCACAGGCGGCAGCAGCGAATCCAGAGAAGAAAAAGGATGAGAAATCCAAAGGAGGAATTGTTGTACGTGGAGCGAATGATGTTGCTGTTCGTTTTTCAAAGTGTTGTAATCCAGTACCAGGAGATGAGATCGTTGGATTTATTACAAGAGGACGAGGAATCTCGATTCACAGAACAGATTGTGTGAACCTTCTGAATATGCCAGAATCTGACAGGGCAAGACTTATTGAAGCTGAATGGCAGGTAAGTGAAGCAGATACAACACAGACTTACACGACAGAGATCAATATTTATGCCAATAATCGAAAGGGATTGTTAGCAGAAGTATCAAAGATCTTCTTAGAATTAGATATTGACATCATAACGATCAACGTATCAAACAATAAGAAAGGAAGAGCAACGCTTAGTATGTCCTTTGATATTACAGGCGTAGAGCAGTTGAACCGTATTATTACGAAGATCAGGAATGTAGAAGGCGTGATCGACATAGAAAGAACAGCAGGATAGGTGAAAATATGAGCGAAACAACATTAAGACTTGACAGACCTCTTAAGATGGTAACGATCTGTCTTGGGCAGATGCAGACAAACTGCTATATTGTTGAGAATACAAAAACAAATCAGGCATTCGTCTTTGATCCGGGAGATCAGGGAGAACGTATTATGAATACATTAGAAGAAGATGGAATGGAACTGGCAGGCGTATGTCTGACACATGGGCATTTTGATCATGTAATGGCCCTTCCATATCTGATGGAACAAAAACCAGATCTTGATATCTATCTTTATGAAGATGAAGCAGATGTTCTGGCAGATCCACAGCTCAATCTCGGAGCGATGATGGGAATGGATCTCTCATTAAAAGCGAATCATCTGGTGAAAGATGGAGAGATCATAGATGTATTAGGAACAAAGGTAAAATGTATCCATGTTCCAGGACATACAAAAGGTGGAGTATGTTATTATTTTGCAGATTATGGATGGCTGATCTCTGGAGATACACTGTTCCAGATGAGCATTGGAAGAACAGACTTTCCGACAGGCAATTTGAATGATCTTCTGACAGCGATCAGAGAGAAATTATTCGTACTCCCACCATGGACAAAGGTACTATCCGGTCATACACCACCAACGACGATCGAGGAGGAAAGCAGATGCAATCCGTTTCTGCAATAGATTATGATTGGATTAATTCAGAACAAGATCATTTATGAATATGACATTCGAAGTTTAATATTGGCATTTATGCTTGGAGAGAAGATAGAATTGACGGATCACGTTGATTCTATCTATGATTTTATACTGGACGTGGATTATAAAGATCAGGAAATCGTCATGAATCTATATAAAAAGGGCGAGTTAGAAGATGAGATCCAGTTATTTGGTGATTATGAAAATAAGAAGATTTTTAAAAACCGGATGAAACAAGGAATCTATCAGTTGTTTTCCAAAGCATTAGACAAACAGCTTCCATGGGGAACGTTGACTGGGATCCGTCCGACAAAGATTGCTTTTGATGGATATGAAAAGGGTGAGAGCAGTGAAGAGATAATTCACAGATTTCAAAAGGATTATCTGGCATCCGAAGAAAAAGCAAGATTATGTACAGAAACCGTTCAGAAAGAGAAAGAACTGCTAAAAGCATTTCCATACAAAGAAGGATACAGTCTATATATAGGAATCCCATTTTGCCCAAGCACATGTTTGTACTGTTCTTTTACATCGTATTCGATCGATCAATTTGAGAATATTGTACAAGACTATCTTGAAGCTTTATTGAAAGAACTGGATTTTGTGGCGAAGACTTATGCGCACAAAGAACTTCAGACGATGTATATTGGCGGTGGAACACCAACATCTTTAAAAGAAGAAGATCTGGAATATCTGTTATATGAGGTTAATAAGAGATTCCCATTTTCAAAGATCCAGGAGATCACTGTGGAAGCAGGACGGCCAGACAGCTTGAATTTCGAGAAATTAAAGATTCTAAAGAAATATGGTGTGACAAGGATTAGTATCAATCCACAGTCAATGAACGATAAGACATTAAAACTCATCGGAAGAAATCATTTCGCACAAGATATCAAAGAGAAATTTAATCTTGCGAGACAGGCTGGGATCGATAACATTAATATGGATATGATCTGTGGGCTTCCAGAAGAAGGCATGGAAGAACTTTCCTATACTTTAGATGAGATCAAAAAACTTAATCCAGAGAGTTTAACGGTTCATGCACTTGCAGTCAAGCGTTCATCGAGATTGAATCGAATGAAAGATACATATCACTTTGGAGCGAGTGAAGAGATGGTATCTTATGCCGCTTCATGTGCAAGAGATATGAATATGGAACCATATTATTTATACCGGCAGAAAAACATTCCAGGGAACCTTGAGAATGTCGGTTTTTCGAAAAAAGGAAAAGAATGTCTCTATAATATTTTGATTATGGAGGAATTACATGATATTATAGCAGTTGGTGCTGGTACATCTTCAAAGATCGTCCATCAGGAAGACCATCAGGTGGACCGCATCGAAAATCTTAAAGATATAAAGCAATACATTACACGAATTGATGAGATCATTCATAGAAAAGAATTAAAGATGATATAAACAGGAGTTTGATTATGGCAATCAGTTATGGACGAACAGATATTGAGACACCGATCCATGCGGATATAAAAGAAACGATCAGTCATGGTATCATTGTCAGTAATTTGGCTTATCTTGTTGGCAAGGAATTAGGATTACAAGAAGAAGTGTGTTATGATCTTGCGGTTGCAGGAATGTTACATGATCTTGGAAAAGTAAGACTTAATTTCTATATGAATGAGAAAGTGGAAGATGAGATTCTGGCTGTTGACGAAACAAGATATATGAGAATGCATCCATCCATTGGATATGCGATCCTTGCAGATTACGATTATAACCAGACGGTTTTAGACGCAGTTCTATATCATCATGAACATTATGATGGCACCGGTTATCCACATAATCTAGTAGGAAAACAGATTCCATTAGTTGGAAGGATCATGCATGTATGTGATATTTTCGGAGCATTGATCTCAAACAGGGATTATAGAGAGGGATTTGATGTTGAGACTGCACTTGATATCATGATCGATGAAGTAAAGAATTTTGATATGAAAGTATTTTTAGCATTCCAGAGAGTCGCATTTTCAGACGGAGTTATGGAAACTGTGATGGAAAAAGGCAATCTGGATGAATTATTTGAGGAGGAACAAGAATGATTACACAGGCACCAAGAGGAACAAAAGACTGGTTTGGAAAAGATATGGACCAGCGCACATATTTAGAGAATATTTTCAAAGATTTATGCGCATCCTATAATATTCACGAGATCATCACACCAGTATTTGAGCATACAGAGCTTTTTCAGAGAGGTGTTGGAGAAACAACAGACGTTGTCCAGAAAGAGATGTATACATTTGAAGATAAAGGACACAGAAGCATTTCATTAAAACCAGAAGGAACAGCAGGAGCGATCCGTGCATATTTACAGAATGGTCTGGCAAATGAGCCACAGCCGATCAAGATGTTCTATATCACACCAGCATTCCGCTATGAAAAACCACAGAGTGGAAGATTAAGACAGCACCACCAGTTCGGAGTTGAATTTGTCGGAGCGGAAAGTCCATTAGCAGAAGTAGAGCTGATCACATTAGTATCCACTTTTATTAAGAAAATTGGGTTAAAAGATGCAAAATTACACATCAACAGCATTGGATGTGAAAATTGTAGAAAAGAATACAACAAAGCATTATTAGCATATTTAAAAGAACATGAAGAACATTTATGTCCTACATGCAGAGAACGTATGGAAAAGAATCCATTACGTGTCATTGACTGTAAAGTTCCAGAATGCAAAGAGATCGTCAAAGATGCACCAAGAACGATCGACTATTTAGATGATGAATGTAAAGCACATTTTGAAGAATTAAAGAGTCTGTTAGATGCATTAAATATTCCATATGAAGTTGATACAGAAATCGTTCGTGGATTAGACTACTATACAAAGACCGTATTCGAATTTGTAAATGAAGATGGATTTACTTTATGTGGTGGTGGACGTTACGACAATCTTGTTCATGAGATCGATGGAAAAGTTTCTATGCCATCTGTTGGATTTGGTATGGGTGTAGAGAGAATCCTTTATTTCTTGGAAGAAGAGAAAGTAGATCTTCCATGCACAAGAGATATTGACCTTTATGTAGGAATTCTTGGACAGGAAGCAAAAGCAAAAGCTTACCAGATCGTTGTAGATCTTCGTGATCAGGGATTTGTTGTAGAAACAGATTATCTTGGAAGAAGCGTAAAAGCACAGATGAAATATGCAAATAAGCTGAATGCCAAGAATACGATCATCATTGGTGATGACGAATTAGCGAAGAATGAAGGAAATGTCAAAAATATGGAAACAAGAGAAGTTACGACCATTTCGCTTGATAAGATCGCAGATTGTTTAAAATAAAATCATGCTTTCTTATACTAGTTCGTGACATTTTTGACAAAATCATATATAATGAGTAATAATTACAAGAAAGGAGGTAACATGCATGAGTGAATATGCGATCGTGGCACCAGAAGATTTCGACCAAAGCGTATTTCGCCTGATTGGTAAGGAATGGATGCTTGTTACTGCAAAGAATCAGGAAGGAAAAGTTAACACAATGACTGCCTCATGGGGTGGTTTAGGTGTTATGTGGGGTAAGAATGTTGCTGTGACAGTCTTAAGACCACAAAGATATACAAAAGAATTCATTGACCAGTCAGAATCATTTACATTATCTTTCTATGATGATACTTTTAAGAAGGATTTAAGCTATCTTGGAAGTGTATCTGGAAGAGATGAAGACAAGATCGCGAAGACACGTCTGACACCAACAGATGCGAATGGAATTCCATTTTTTGAGGAAGCAAAGATCGTACTGATCTGTAAGAAGTTATATTCTCAGCCAATGGATCCAGAAGGATTTGTTGATAAATCTTTAGATGAACAGTGGTATCCAGAGAAGGATTATCACGTACTTTACGCTGCAGAGATCGAACAGATCCTTGTAAGAAAAGATTCATAAAAGAATATATAAGGCAGAACCGAAGATACGGGCTCTGCCTTTCGTACAAAGTGAAAAGGATGAAGGAGGAAATATCATGGCAGAATCAATGTCAGGTTTAGCCAGATCCCACCGATGTACAGAGGTAAGCAACAAACTTATCGGAACAGAAGTCACTGTCATGGGATGGGTACAGAAACGAAGAAATTTAGGAAGTCTTATATTTGTAGATTTAAGAGACCGCTCAGGAATCTTACAGTTAGTTTTTGATCAGGAAGTATTATCTGAGGAAGACTATAATAAGGCAAACTCTTTAAGAAGTGAGTATGTCGTTGCAGCAGTAGGTACTGTAGAGAAGAGAAGTGCAGCGATCAACGAGAACTTGAAGACAGGAGATATCGAGATTAAGGTACATACATTACGTATCTTATCAGAATCAGAAACTCCTCCATTTCCAATTGACGAGAATCAGACAGTCAAAGATGAACTTCGTTTAAAATACCGTTATCTTGATCTTCGAAGACCAAATCTTCAGAGAAACTTACGCATTCGTAATGATGTAACAAGAATGGTACGTAACTTCTTAGGGGATGAAGGATTCTTAGAGATCGAGACACCAGTTTTAGGAAAGAGTACACCAGAAGGAGCAAGAGATTATCTTGTACCAAGCCGTGTACATCCAGGAGAATTTTACGGACTTCCACAGTCACCACAGCTGTTTAAACAGCTTTTAATGTGCTCTGGATTCGACCGTTACTATCAGATCGCAAAATGTTTCCGTGACGAAGATCTACGTGCAGACCGCCAGCCAGAGTTTACACAGATCGATATGGAACTTTCATTTGTTGATGTCGATGATGTGATCGATGTAAATGAACGTCTGTTAAAGAAGATCTTCAAAGAAGTATTAGATATTGATGTACAGCTTCCTATGCTTCGCATGACTTATAAAGAAGCAATGGACCGTTTCGGATCTGATAAACCAGATATGCGTTTTGGAATGGAACTTACGAATGTATCCGATACAGTTGCCGGATGCGACTTTATGGTATTTAAAGGAGCATTAGAGAATGGTGGATCCGTAAGAGGATTAAACGCTAAAGGTTTAGGAGATCTTGGACGTAAGAAGATCGATGGATTCGTTGACTACGCCAAAGACTTCGGAGCGAAAGGACTTGCATATATTCAGTTAAAGAGCGATGGAACAGTGAAATCATCTTTCGCTAAATTCATGAAAGAAGAAGAGATGGATGCACTGATCAAAGCAATGGATGGACAGGCAGGAGACTTATTACTATTTGCCGCAGACAAAGACAAAGTTGTCTTTGATGTGCTTGGTAACTTAAGACTTCACATTGCGAAACAGTACGATATGATCGACAAATCCCAGTATAAGTTCTTATGGGTTACAGAATTCCCATTACTTGAGTGGAGCGATGAACAGAATCGTTACACAGCAATGCATCACCCATTTACGATGCCATTTGAAGAAGATCTTGAATTCATTGATGAAAGACCAGGAGATGTCCGTGCGAAAGCATACGATATCGTATTAAATGGTACAGAACTTGGTGGTGGATCAATCCGTATCCATCAGGATGATATTCAGGAGAAGATGTTTGAAGCTCTTGGATTTACAAAAGAAGATGCTTACAACCGTTTTGGATTCTTATTAGATGCATTCAAATTTGGAGTACCACCACATGCTGGTTTAGCTTATGGTCTTGACCGTCTTGTTATGTGGTTAACAGGAGAAGACAGCATTCGTGATGTCATCGCCTTCCCGAAAGTAAAAGATGCTTCCTGCCTGATGACACAGGCTCCAGGACCGGTTGATACATTACAGCTAGAAGAACTTGGAATTGAACTTTCAACACCAGAGGAGGAATAATCAGATGGAGAAAATGTTATTTAGCGGTGTTCAGTCTAACTCTGAAGTTGCACTGATCGCAATCAAAGGAATCAAAAACCAGCCAGGAATCGCAGCAAAAGTTTTTGGTGCCATTGCAGAAGAAAAAATCAACGTGGAACTGATCCTTCAGTCCATCGGACGTGGAGAGAATAAAGATATTTCTTTCGTTGTAGCACAGGATGAAGCAGATCATGCCGTTGAAACATTAAAGAAAGCATTTGATGAAGCAGATTACGAAGATATCATCAGTGATAAAGAAGTCGGAATCGTATCTATCGTCGGAGCTGGAATGATGTCTAACAGCGGAGCAGCTTCTAAGATGTTTGAAGCACTGTATAATCGTGGAATCAACATTCACTTAATCTACACATCAGAGATCAAGATCACTGTTCTGATCAAAGAAAGCCGTGTAGAACGTGCAGTAGAAGCATTAAAAGAACAGTTCCAGGAATAATCAGATAGATCAGGCAATCGAATGATCATAAGAATAAGACACAACATACGAGACACAATATTATTTTACATAAATATATAAAGGAGAAAACAATGTTTGATTTTAGCGAAGTAAAGAACTACGATCCAGAATTAGCAGAAGCAATGGAAAACGAATTAACAAGACAGAGAACAAATCTTGAGTTGATCGCATCAGAGAACCTTGTTTCCAAAGCTGTTATGGCTGCAATGGGAAGTCATTTAACAAATAAATATGCAGAGGGATATCCAGGAAAACGTTACTATGGTGGATGCCAGTATGTAGATGTGGTAGAAGATCTTGCAAGAGAACGTGCCAAAGAATTATTTGGATGCGAATATGTAAATGTACAGCCACACTCTGGAGCACAGGCAAACATGGCAGTATTCTTCGCAGTATTGAATGTCGGAGATACATACATGGGAATGAGCTTAGACCACGGTGGACATTTAACACACGGAAGCCCAGTCAACATGTCTGGTAAGAACTATCACTGCGTACCATACGGAGTTAATGATGAAGGATTCATCGATTATGATGAAGTAGAAAGAATCGCATTAGAATGCAAACCAAAGATGATCATTGCTGGTGCAAGTGCATACGCAAGAGCGATCGACTTCAAACGTTTCCGTGAGATCGCTGACAAAGTTGGGGCAGTTTTAATGGTAGATATGGCTCATATCGCAGGATTAGTAGCTGCAGGATTACACCAGAGCCCAATCCCTTATGCTCATGTAACAACAACTACAACACATAAAACATTAAGAGGACCTCGTGGTGGAATGATCATGTGCAGCAATGAAGTGAACGAAAAATACAACTTCAACAAAGCAATCTTCCCAGGAATCCAGGGTGGACCATTAATGCATGTGATCGCTGGTAAAGCTGTAGCATTCAAAGAAGCATTAGACCCATCATTCAAAGAATATATGACACAGGTTGTGAAGAATGCAGATACTCTTGCAAATGCACTGATCGAAGAAGGATTCGATATCGTATCTGGAGGAACAGACAACCACTTAATGTTAGTAGATCTTAAGAAATATGATCTGACAGGAAAAGAAGCTGAAAAAGTACTGGATTCTGTACATATCACATGTAATAAGAATACTGTACCAAACGATCCAAAATCTCCATTCGTAACATCAGGACTTCGTCTTGGAACACCAGCTGTTACAACTCGTGGACTGAAAGAAGACGATATGAAAGTGATCGCAAAAGCTATTCGTCTGACATTATTAGACAAGAAACTTGATGAAGCAAACGAATTAGTATTAGGATTAACAGAAAAATATCCACTCTATGAATAATCCATCACAGAGTCGTATTTGGAGGCAGAAATCAATATGAGGATTACAAAGAAACAAGGGGGAATCATAGGAGGTGCCGTAGCGGTTGTTTTAATAGCAGCCGCTATCGGTGTCCATGCCCATTATCAGAACCGTTGGTATCCGGGGAGTACATTTAACAAGGTTGATGTGTCAGGAATGACATACGAAGAATCAGTGAAGAAAGTAAAGAAATCCATTGATTCTTACAAGTTAAAGATCAAGGGAAGAAATAACGGACAGAAAGTGATTTCCGGTAAGGAGATCGATCTTGCATTTAAGACAGAATCACATGTAAAGGATGCTTACAAAAAGCAGCACAGCCAAAGTGTATTTTCAACGATCTTTGGTGGCAAAAAAACCAAAGTGACAGCAGTTGCATTATCAGAGCAGAAATTAAAGGCTAAATTAAAACAATCCGTTTTGATCAAAGGCAGTGATACATATAAGATCACAAAACCAGTGGATGCAACGATCGTATATTCTGCAGATAAGAAATACGGTGTAATCCAGAAGGAAGATGAAGGAAATTACTTAAACCGTAAAGCATTTTATGACGCAGTAGAGAAATCCATAGAGTCTTTAAGTAACACACTGAATCTGACAGATGAAAAGAAGAATCCGGACGTCTATAAAAAGCCTGGTCTGTATCATGATGATGAAGAATTAAAACAGATGCAGACAACCTACAATGAGTATTTATTACATTTCATTCAGTGGGATATGGGCAATAATGTCAAAGAAACATTAGGTCCAGATGCGTTAAAAGACTGCATCAAAGTAAACACAAAGAGACATACTGTAAAATTAGATCAGCCTGCTGTCGAGAAATGGTTAGAAAGCTTTTGCTTAAAATACAAGACACAGGGAATCGCAAGAACATTTAAGACACATTCTGGCAAGAAGATCAAAGTCAGTGGTGGAGACTATGGATGGCGTATCGATTATGACAAAGTTATCGCACAGACAATGAAAGCGTTAAAGAAAGCACCAGAAGAATCTGCGATCAAAGCCTATGAGAAAGACCCTTCCAAGGAGAATGAACAGGCTTTACTTACAAGCTTAAAACCAGTCTACAGCCACAAAGGATATCGTATGGATTATACGAACAAGCAAAATGACTGGGATACACAAAACTACAGTGAAGTTGACCTGTCAGCACAGGAAGTTTTCGTCTACAAGAAAGGAAAACTTGTATTCAGCACAACCTGTATCACTGGAAAAGCAACACCAGATCGTATCACAAGAACCGGTGTTTATGACATCAAAGAGAAGAAACTTACAAAGACATTAACAGGTGCGGATTACAGTGTTCCAACAAGATACTGGACAAGGATCATGTGGACAGGAACAGGATATCATTACAGCAGCAGAGGAGACTGGGGAAGCTGGTCACCAACATATTATAAGACGAATGGATCTCATGGATGTGTTAACTTAACATTATCAGATGCAAGATCTGTATATAACCTGACGAAGATCGGAGATCCTGTATTTATTCATTATTAAAAGAAAGAAAAAGAGGTTTCAATCAATGAGAAATCAATATGAAAAACAGGAAAAAGTATTATGGTATGCACAGATCATGATCTTTCTAGGTGCTTTGGCAACCTGGTTTAATCATATGGATATGCATACATTTTATACGATCAATATCATTTTATCAGTGATTTCGATCATTTCTCTGACACTGGATCGCTTTTACTTTAGTGAGAAGATCGGGCAGAAAGTGCATAATTCTTATTCTGTTGCATATGGATTACTAGTGATCTTTACGTTACTACTGGTAATTTTGTATGCGGGAATATTAAAGATCGATCTGATCATGCAAGAAGGGACAAAGATGATCTGGGCATTAACACCAGCATTGAGCCTTCTTTGGAAGACGAAATTCATCGCCTTCCGTGAATGGGATCAGCGTTAGAAGAAAGAGTTTGTTGCTGAAGAACAGATTTATAAAAGGCTCTTGGCGTTATGCCGAGGGTCTTTTTAAACATTTCAGAGAAATAACTGCTGCCAGAGAAACCATACATCTTAGCGATATCTGTTATCTTTTTCTCATGTTTTATGATCTCAGGCAAGCTCATATGAATACGAAGTTGATTCAGATAATCCACAGGACTTAGATGAACATTTCTTTGAAAGAGTCGGCAGCATTCACTATTGCTTAGATGGCAGTAAGAAGCAATATCAGCGAGTGTATGCTTTTGGTCGATCGTTTTAGTAAGATATATCATCACATCTTTCATACGTTCCAAATCTCTGGATTCTTTTAAGGACAGTTCTTTGGAGAGATTCACATTATGAAAGATATAATAAAAGATCTCGTTTATAAAATGGTTGATCTTCAACTCATAACCATCAACAGGACATTCACAGATATCATTCATTTTGCGGATCATTTCAAGGATATATTTCTGCCAAGGGACTTTTGGAACGAACGTTAAAAATCCAAAGGAAGGATGATCGACCATAGGTTTGATATATTTTTGATATAAAGGATTATCTTCTGTCTGAAAAAGAACAGAAGGGCAGATCCGGTAGATAACAAAGCGGCAGTCATAAGACTGATATGCACAAGCGGAATGAATCTCCCCAGTGTTTAAAAAGAAACCTTCCCCAGAAGAAACCAGAAAAGCCTTCTGCCGGACACGAAATTCCATCATGCCAGAGAGAACATATATAAACTCAAATTCATCATCCCAATGAGGAAACAAAACCTGAGCAGGCATCTGTCGGATATCCAGTACCTTGCACTCAAAGGAAGCCGTTTTAGAAAGCGGAAGCAGTGGAAAATAAGTGATAGATGAATGGTAAATATCATAATTCATAGAAAAACCTCATAATATCAATATTGTTATAAAAAATGTCGAATTGTGTCATAATATAGTTTGATTTTACTATGATTGTTATAAAAATTCAAGAATAGAAAAGGCATTTTCACTGGAATGGCGATAAAATATCCAGTGAAAATGCCTGATAAAATGTCTGTGTTCTGTGATATTTGATAGAAAGAGCGAGTGCCTTAATAACCTAGAGATTCACCAACAAGGATCACTTTGACACGATCTTTCATCATTGCACTCTGACGTCTTGTCACAACGATCTGACTGCAGATGCAGGTATCACCATAACAGTCTCCACAACGTCCAGTCATAGAACAAGGAGTTTTCAGTCCGAGACGAAGAGTGTTTGGAGGGCTGGCAAAATTACGAACTCTCTTAATACCATCTTCCACATCATTGACAACTTTGTTCATACCAACGATCATGATCACATGTTTAGGACCATAACTTAAGCACGCAACACGGTTACCAGTTCCATCGATATTGATCAGTTCTCCGTCTAAGGTGATCGCATTAGAGCTCATCAGGAAATAATCAGATAAGACAGCCTTAGAAAAGATCTCACGTTGCTCATCAAAATTCTTTGCAACAGAACGATCGATCAGATGATAGTTTCCTTCCTTTAAGGCATCCATCAGCCCAATCTCAGAAACACTCATAGAACCACCCCAAGAAACAGAAGAACCCTCTTTGATATAACTAAGAGCCTGTTTTAGGGCGTCTTCCTTGGTTGCACAGAAAACACCATGCATATTTCTTTTTTCAAGTCCCTTGATAATTGTCTGTGCACGAAGTTTGGTTGCTTCATTTAAAAACATACTCATCATCCTTTCAGTATAAATTTTATGTGGAATCATGATTCTACAGATATGAATTCCACAAGAACTAGATTTAATTATATCATGTTTTCAATGGTTATGTTATAATATATCGTAAAACTTTTAGAAAGAGGTAATTTTTTGAAAGCACTATTTATCACAGAGAAACCAAGTGTCGCAAGAGAATTCGCAGCGGCACTGAATATAAATGCAAAAAACAGAGACGGATACATGGAAGGAGACAAGGCAGTCATCACATGGTGCGTCGGACATTTAGTTACCATGTCTTATCCAGACCAGTATGACCCTGCACTAAAGAAATGGGACTTAGAAACCATTCCATTTATCCCAGATACATTCAAATATGAAACGATCCCAGGAGTACAAAAACAGTTTGATATCGTATCTTCACTGCTTAATCGAGAAGACATTGATACGATCTACGTCTGCACTGACTCCGGACGAGAGGGAGAATACATCTACCGTCTGGTAGACCAGCAGGCCAATGTCAGCAAAGACAAGAAGAAAAAACGTGTCTGGATCGACTCCCAGACAAAAGAAGAAGTGATCCGCGGGGTAAAAGAAGCGAAAGACTTAAGTGAATATGACAACCTAGCCGCCGCCGCATACCTGCGAGCCAAAGAAGACTATCTGATGGGAATCAACTTCTCCAGAGTCCTGACACTCAAATATGGCTGGACACTCGGTAACTATTTAAATCAGAAACGAAGCTTAGTGGTTGCAGTCGGACGAGTGATGACTTGCGTTCTCGGAATGATCGTCAAGAGAGAACGAGAGATCCGTACCTTTGTGCCAACACCGTTTTACAGAATCTTAGGACACTTTGACTGCCAGGGATTTGAAGTGGAAGCCGAATGGAAAGCAGTGAAAGGATCAAAGTACTTTGAGTCCAAGAAACTATATAAGGATAACGGATTCCTGGACAAGAACGATGCAAAGGAATTCATCAAATATTTAGAAGATGGAAGCAACAATGAGACGATCGTAGTATCCTCATCCAAACGACAGGAAAAGAAGAATCCGCCGTTATTATATAATCTGGCAGAACTTCAGAATGAATGTTCCAAACGATTCAAGCTAAGTCCAGATGAGACATTAAAAGTGGTCCAGGACCTATATGAAAAGAAACTGGTTACATATCCAAGAACCGATGCCAGAGTCTTATCCAGTGCGGTCGCCAAAGAGATTTATAAAAATATCGGAGGATTAAACAATTACACTCCTCTATCAGGATTTGCAAATGAGATCATGCAGGGCAAGAAGTATCAGGGAATCATCAAGTCGAAATACGTAGATGACAAGAAGATCACCGACCACTATGCGATCATTCCAACCGGACAGGCAGTAGGCAGTTTATCAAGGATCTCAGAGATGGGACAGAAAGTCTACGATGTGATCGCCAGAAGATTCCTAAGCATTTTTATGCCGCCAGCTGTGTACTTAAAGATCAAATTAGAGACACAGACTAAAGGCGAAGCATTCTTTGCAAACTTTAAGATGTTAAAAGACCCAGGATATTTAAAAGTCACAGGAATGGGAGGACAGAAGAAAGAAGCCCAATTAACAGAAGAACAGATTCATGCGATCTCATCTTTGAAGAAAGGAATGTCTCTTCCAGTGAAAGACTATACGATCAAAGATGGAACGACATCCGCACCAAAACGATACAACTCAGGTTCCCTGATCCTTGCGATGGAAAATGCAGGACAGCTGATCGAAGACGAAGATTTAAGAGAACAGATCAAAGGAAGCGGGATCGGAACGAGTGCGACAAGAGCAGAGATCGTAAAGAAATTAGTGTCCAATAAATACATTGCATTAAATAAAAAGACACAGATCGTAACACCGACTTTAACCGGAGAGATGATCGTCAATGTTGTCAGTGCATCCATTGGATCACTCCTAAACCCAACGTTAACCGCAAGCTGGGAAAAAGGATTAACTTATGTGGCAGAAGGAAGTGTCACAGAAGAAGAGTATATGCAGAAGTTAGACAAGTTTGTCACCCAGAAGACAAATATCGTCAAGCAAAATAACTTTCAGTATCAGCTCAGACAATCCTTTGATCAGATCGCACCATATTATCAAAAGAAAAAATAAAAGAAGAAAAATAAAACAACATTCATAAAAACACCTTCTATCACATATATTTGGATTATACCAAAATGGGGAGGTGTTTTTAAATTTATGAAAGAGGAAGAAATCTTAGGAATCCTTCCATTACATATCAGAACCATCATAAAGCAGGCAGACATCAACTGGGACGACCTTCAGGAAATCCGCCTGCGCATTCAAAAGCCAGTCATTTTAAAATACAGATCAAAAGCCTGTTATCTATCTGAACAGGGAAAGATCACAACAAGAAAAGAACAATTACATATCGTAACCTCACAAGAGATCAGACAAGCCATGGAATATATCAGCAGCTATTCGATGTATGCCTATATCGAACAGCTAAAACAAGGCTTTTTAACAATAAGAGGCGGACACCGCGTTGGAATCTGTGGAACGGTTGTAATGGATCATGACAAAGTCAAAACGATCCGTCATATTTCCGGTTTAAATATCCGAATTGCACATGAAGTGAAAGGATGTGCAGACACCTTATATTCGCTATGCACCAGAATGGGAAAACTCATTCCAACCCTGATCATTTCACCACCTGGCTGTGGAAAAACAACATTACTCCGGGATATGATAAGAAAAATCTCCGATGAAGGACAGACCGTCGGCGTTGTCGATGAGCGAAGCGAGATCGGAGCATGTTATCAAGGTGTTGCCCAAAATGATCTCGGTATCCAGACCGATATTATGGATGCATGTGAAAAAGGACAGGGCATGAATATGCTGATCCGATCCATGGCCCCCGATGTGATCGCTGTGGACGAGATCGGAAGCAAAGAAGATGTCGAAGCGTTATTTTTCTGTGCCTACCGCGGATGCAGCATTTTAGCAACCGCTCATGGAAAGAATAAGGAATCCTTATCTAAGAATCCCTATATGCGAGAGATCATCAACAAAAAAATGTTCCAACGCTACGTGATCTTAGAACAGCGAGACCAACCAGGATATATCACAAAGATCATGGATGAAAACGGGGTGGTACTAAATTGATCAAAGTATTAGGATCACTGATCGTCATTTTCGCAGGGATCGGATTTGGATTTCACAAAGCCGCAAAAGAACAAAGACGTTTGGAACAAGGAATTGCGATCAAACGAATGTTATACCTTCTGCAAGGAGAGATCCGCTATGGATTTACCCCGCTTCCAGAAGCGGTATTAAAAATATCAACAAAAACAGAAAAAGAATACCAGCCATTCCTAAAAAACGTGGCAAAACAGTTAGAGACACATAGCGAAGAATCCTTTGCCAAAGTATGGCAGCAGGCAGCTGAAAAGAAATTAAAACAGGTGATCTACGAACCGAAGTTTTATGAAATCTTAAAAAATATGGGAGAAACGATCGGATACCTGGATCAGCAGATGCAGGAAAAAACAATCCTGTTAACGATCGAACAGCTCGATGACCAGATTTTTCTGATGAAAGATCAAGTAGTAAAAAACTGTAAAATGTATCGAAGTCTTGGAATATCACTAAGTGTCTTGATCGTGATCATTTTATTATAAAATACATCGCGATCATTTTATGACAAGGAGGGAGTTATGAGTGTCAATATCATTTTTCGCATCGCAGCCGTCGGAATTCTTGTAACGATCCTTGTGCAGGTGTTAAAACATTCCGGAAGAGACGAACAGGCTTTTTTGATCACACTTGCAGGACTGATCCTTGTTCTTGGCTGGGTGATCCCATATATCTATGATCTGTTTGAAAGCGTCCAGACACTTTTTACGATATCCTAGAGATTGGAGGCGGATACTAAGATGATAAAAGTCGCAGTCTTTGGAATCGTTGCAAGTCTGATCGCCATGAAGATCAAAACCATCCGTCCAGAGATCGCCATCTTGATCGCAGTGATCTCAAGTATTCTTCTGGCAATGTATGGATTAAAACAAATGGAAGAGATTTTAGCAGTTTTTGAGACGATCCGATCTTATTCCAAAATCCCAAAAAGTTATTTCCAGATTCTTTTAAAACTGATCGGTATCTCCTTCATCTGCGAGTTTGCATCCAACATATGCAAAGACGCAGGACAGGCATCGATTGCAAAACAGATCGAGTTTGCAGGGAAACTAGCAATCCTGATCGTTGGACTTCCAGTCTTTGAATCACTGCTAGAAACAATTCAGAAATTATTAGGAAATGGCACATGAGACAAAGAATGTTTCTATTAATTCTGCTATTCGTACTGATCCTTACAAAAACAAATGATATTTCCGCCAAAGAAACAAAACTCAATGAAGACATGTTTACCAATGTGGAAAACACCTTAAAAGAGAAAGAAATCGATGTATCTTATACACAACTGGTAAAACAGCTGATCCATGGAAATGTAAAAAGCGTTTTAAATACGATCGGGAGCAAAATGAAAGAGGTATTTCTAAATCGCCTTTTGATCCAAAAAGATCTGATTCGAGAAATCCTGATGATCGCATTTACCGCAGCCATCTTTAAAAATCTGTCCGATTCCTTTTTTCAGCAAAGCACAGCCAATAGTGCATTTTATATTACTTATGTGATCCTATGCGGTGTCATGGTACATTCCTTTTTTTATTTAAACAAAACAGTGACGCAGCTCGTTACCTTAATGGCAGATTATATGAAAGGAATGATCATGGCATATTCACTGGCTGTTGTCTCAACTTCCGGGATCACGACATCAACGACAGTTTATGAATTCTATCTTCTGCTGATTTATGCAATGACAACCCTTACAAATGTTGTATTACTTCCGATGATCAAGATCTTATTTGTCCTAAAGATCATCAACCATATATCAAAAGAAGAACATTTTTCAAGACTATGTAAAACGCTCGAAGGTGTGATCAAGTTTTTGCTCAAAGGATTCCTAAGTGTCCTGTTAGGAGTTCAGCTGATCCAGTCGATGATCCTGCCAGCCGTTGATTCCATGAAAAATACAGTTCTCCAAAAAGGAATGAGTGCCATTCCAGGAATCGGAAGTGGTTTAAATTCAGCCATGACCATGGTCATCGGTTCGGCAGTTGTGATCAAAAACAGTATCGGAGCCGTTGGAATCCTTGTACTGATCATGATCATCGTGCCACCAGTTATAGAGATCACAGCAGTTGTTCTTACCTATCTGCTGGCAGGGATCATGATCCAGCCCATATCCGACAAAAGGATCACCGGAGCGATGGATGCAGTCATTCAAAGCGGAAAATTAATGCTTTCGATGATCTTTACGATGGCACTATTATTTATCCTATCCGTGGCATTGATCGCATTCTCAACCAACGTCAATTATTATGCGGGGTAAGGATTATGGATTATCTGAAAATGATCATATTTTTTCTGATCTTAACAACACTGATCGATCAGCTCTGCGACAAAAGCATCTACCGTCCATACCTTCGGTTAATGATAGGATTTATGCTCATCTCCCTGATGATGCAGCCAATATCCTATTATTTATCCAACGAAGATATCGTGACACAAGCAATCTCAACCGCAGTCAAAGGAGAAAATAACCCTGCATTTTTAGATGGTGCAAAAGAGGAAAAACAAAGCCAGATCAAAGAACAGATCACAACGTTATTTTCACAATACGATCTCAAAGTATTAGACGTTGACTCAAAGGTAAATGAAAAAGGAACCATCGAGAAGATCGACATCAAAACAGACAAGCTTCGTCACACAAAGAAACTAAAAACCGCAATTTCAAACTTCTATAATATGAAGGAATCTAATATAAATATAAGTGAGTAGAAGAAATATGATAGAGAGGGAAAAACTACAACATCTGATCGAAAATATCGGCATTCCAAAACTTTGCCTGATCTTACTTCTTGGCATCAGCCTGATCATCGTAAGCATCCCATCCGGGAAGACAAAGAAGAACGCACAAAGCACTGAAACCACAACAAAAGAAGATTCTACCGATCTCTATGTGAAAAAGCAGGAGAGGCGATTGGTCAATGCATTAAAACGTGTAGAAGGTGTCGGAAAAGTAAAAGTGATGATCACCGTTAATTCATCCCAAGAAGCTGTCGTAAATAAAGACAGTCCCTATGAACAAAGCAGCAGTGAAAAAGAAAAAACAGTCAAAGAGGATGAACAGACCGTCTTAGTCGAAGAAGACGGAAAGAAAGTCCCATATGTGATCAAAGAAGTAGAACCAGTCGTTGAAGGAGTGGTCGTTGTCGCCCAGGGCGGTGGGAATGATATTATAAAGAATCAGATCGTTGAAGCAGTTTCTGTGTTATTTCATATTTCATCTTATAAAGTGAAAGTCTTAAAAATGGAGGATTCCTAAACATGAAAAAAATATTTCAGAAAAATCAGATGATCATCATGACCTTAGCGGTTGTGATCGCTGTTGCAGGGTATGTAAATTATAGTCAGAAATACGAATCGGCTGGGACGAAGAATGGCAAGACGAAGACAGTTTCAAAGAATGTGGCAAAAGAAAGTGCGGCAGCAGTAACCGATGACGTGACTGATGTTGGAGAAGCGGTGCTTACAAATGCTCAGGTTAGTAATTATGTGGCGAAAGCGAAATTAGAGAGGGAGCAGACACATAGCAAGGCGAAGGATACACTGGAGGAGATTATTAAGGATCAGACAGTGAAAGATAGTGTGAAACAGGATGCAGTGGATAAGTTGGCAATGTTGTCAGAGCAGATGGAGATGGAGACTGCAGCTGAGAATCTGCTGGGGGCTAAGGGTTTTTTGAATAGTATTGTTACGATTACGAATGGGAAGGTGGATGTGTTGGTGAATAAGAAGGATCTGTCGAAGGTTGAGAGAAGTCAGATTGAGGATATTGTTGTTAGGAAAGTGGGATGTCAGTTGGGGGATGTGGTGATTAGTTCGATTAAGGTGGAGGAGTAGGTGAAAGTGCATATGGAATAGATGGTTGGGTTCTCTCTGGATGATGTTCTTGGATGATTTAGAATATTGTTTGGAGAGAATTTAATGTTTATATATGGATTTGTATATTATGGTTGCATATTTGATTGATTGGATTCATAATAGAAAGTGTCAAGAAACATGGGGAAATGAAGTTTTTGATATTTTACCAAGTGATTTTTTGAAAAAGTAGTAAAAATGGCTAGAATACGTTGTTTTTCAAGAAAGGTTAAAATTAGTAAGGGGGTTGGTAAAAATATTGAAAAAGCTTATAAAATCGTTCTTTTTTGTAAAAATCTATTTAAAAATAACGATTTTTCGTTGGTTAAACAATAACATGAGATGTTTTGAAATATAATAATAGGCTTTATATCTACAACATCGTAAAAAGTTAAACAATAACATGAGATGTTTTGAAATATTAATCGCAACTATTAAAGAATTGCAATTAAGAAGTTAAACAATAACATGAGATGTTTTGAAATAAAGAAAAATTTATGAAACGGAATGCTTTAAACAGTTAAACAATAACATGAGATGCTTTGAAATAGCTCTCGCTGTCGTTTCCGTTTCTCGTATTCTTTGGTTAAAGGGAGTATCCCAAAGTTTGTGTAAACCTTCAAACTGATGTAAGATAATATTACTC
>OCPU01000076.1_pt1 | contig 108645 bp, 95 predicted proteins | sample 1538661 | NCBI WGS metagenome assembly OCPU01 (sample SAMN04571716, study PRJEB22368) | human gut metagenome | biome: human gut; material: stool | host: Homo sapiens | place: Luxembourg | collected 2012-10-19
ATTCTACCATAGGAGGTGCTTTTTTTCTATTGTCCGTTTTTCACGGTCTTGTTCATTAAGCGGTAGCTTTTTATATATGAGTACTTATTTTGCTACAACAGTAACAACTGACTGAGCGGGAACAGAAACGGTTCCGTTCATTGTGCCTGTAGATGATGAAGCGGTGAGTTCAAGATCACGGGCTTCGTCTGTTGTGTAAACCGAAACGTTTTCTGCATTTATACGGCTTGCGTCTGTACTAAGGTCGTTGTTTGTGGCGTTAACGTAAACAATTACCGTTGAGCCGTCCTCGTTGCAGAAAGCAACTGAATTAAGGCCTTCAACGCCTGAAGAGCAGGCCACTCTTACAGCGCCTTCCTCAATAAATTTGGAGAAGTTTCCGAGACACCAGAGGCGTTTTGAAGTTTTAATATCACTGTGATCGTCAGCGTTGATATAAACAAGGCCGTCGGTGTATGTTCCGTAGGAACATCCCAGCCACCAGTCCCATTCCTTGGCGTTCAGGATGGTAAGATCGTCAACGATAACTTTCGCCATGGCAACGCCGTATTCAATTCCGAGGCCGTTTGTTCCGTTCTCTTCTTTTGCAATGAGATCATGAACTCCTGTGTTTTCATCGTCTGTCATCTGGCAATATTCGGTGCAGACAACGTCGTAATTCGAGTATTTATCCTGAAGATATGAAGCGGCTTCTTTTTTTGTATCGGTTGATGACCAGTAGGAGTGGGTGCTAACTGTGTTAAAGTAATCGCGAAGTGCAATATTATTTAACACATATTTCGGCCCTTTGCCGAGGATGCAGTCAATGTACGCCGCCGCTGTGGAGCCTTTGCCTTCTGCGGCGCCTGATTCAAACATAGAGATTTTGCATCCCTTTTTGTCAACTTCGCTTTCGTCAAATTTTTTAACCATTACTCCAAGCAGATCTGCCGCTTCCTGTTTGCTGTAATAACAGCCTTCCTGATTGACCGAGTAAGTGCCGTCCTCGTTGTACCATGCGCGCCAGCTGTACTGTGGCTCGTTAATGGGAGAGACGTCTGTAACGCGGTAACCCTGACTGAGAAAATAATCGGCGCATTCATAACAGTATTCAGCAAAAGCTCCGTAGTTTTCTTTGTCCAGGTTCGAAACGTACTGCTCATTTTCGTCCTTTACAGGGTCGCAGTAGCCTTTGCCGTTTTTAGTAAGGCTGACAGGAGCGCTGTTGCAGAAAAGGGTAACGCGCAGATCGTCGCCTGACAGTTTTTTAGCGGTTGCAAGAGCTTTTTGGGCTCCGGCGTCGGCACCGAAATTATATGAGCCGTCAGCTTTAAGAAAACATTCTGTCCTTCTGCTGTTTTCCAAAATATGTTCGTCGCCTTCAGAGCCTGCGCCCAAATTGTAGCGGTAAATGTTAAGCCCTATGCCGTCTTTGCTGTCATAAAGATAGGATAGGATTTCCTCGCTGTTTTCCCAGGTTCCGACTTCCTGGCCCCACCAGCAGGCGGAAGCGCCGAAACCGTTCATTGTCTGGTAAGTTGCTTTGCTGTCGATAACCGTAATACCGCTGTTTGCGTTGTTATCAACTGTCTCGCTTACGGGATAAGTACGTTTGCTCTCAACTCCCACAACGCCGAAAATTATGTAAAGCACAACTGCAAGCAGTACTATAATAACAGCGCAGAGGGAAGCAATAATTTTCTTTTTCTTACTCATGTTACACCCCTTAGTAATATTTATCGTATAAATTTATTATAAACTAAGTTTTTGCTGTTTTCAATCCCGTATTGCAGTATAAAAAGAAGCCGGGCATTTGCCCGGCTCCTGCTAAATTTTATAAATTATTTTCTGCGGCGTGAAGCGACAAAAAGAACTGCACCTGCGGCGGTAATAAGCGCCGCTGAAACGGCGGCTGCATTGCCTGTGTCAGGAGATTTTTTGCTTTCGTCTTTTACAGCTTTTGAAGTTTCTGCCTTTGAAGCATCAGCCTTTGTTGTGTTTTCACTGTCAGTTTTGTTGGAATTGTTTTCTGTTGAAGGCTCTGTTGTTTCTTCGGTATCGTCATCACCGGAGAAATAAACGCAGGGGAGATAATAACCAAGAGCCATAAGAGCGTCTTTTGTTGCGTAAGAGTTTTTGTCCGTTCCGTAAATGAATACGCCTGTTTCGTCTGATTCAAAGAGGCAAAGCAAATTGTATGCTCTGTCTGCCATTTCTGTGTCGAAAATTGAGCTGTATGCCATAAGAACGTATGCAGTGGTGTCTGCGTTTGCGTTGCCGAAGTTTGTGTAGCCCTGGTCGCTGTAAGATTTTTCAATAAGTGTAACGGCATCGTCAATATAATCGTAGTAATCATAGGCGTAGGGAGCAAGAGCGGCTACGAAAGCGCCCAGGTCGTCAGCGGAGCAGTATCCGGGACCCCAGAAAAGCGTTCCTTCACCCATTTTGTAAAGAGAAGTGATGTTTGCCATTACTGCATCAACAAATTTTTCAGGTGCGTCAATGATACTGCAGGCTTCAGTGATTATTCTGTAATAATAGTAATTTGAGCCGTTGCATGCGGTCAGTCCGCAGTTTGTCATGATGTCAGCCAGATTGTAGCCGGCAACATCGGTGAAATCAAGTCCGAGATAATCGTAAATTTCAATAACTGCAGCGTAAAGTTCAAGTTCCTCAGTATCCTTTGTGCCGATAAAGTTGTATTCGTCATCGTACTGGGGGATAGGATAGTAGAGCTTTCCTGAATTTTCCTTAAGTTCTTTTTCTACATCGGCTGTGTAAGCGTCAACATATTTTGACACGTCAGCGCCGGCTCGTACAATGTTGAGAAAATCAAGAGAGTCTAAAACGCCGAATGTTTTACCGCTGTAAAGATAAGAGACAGCACCGTTAATCTGAGCCTCAACCTTGCTTTGCTCTGCGGCGCTTGCGCTGAAGGCAGGCAGAGCCATGATTGCTGACAGCATCAGCGCCAAAATAATGGATGTTGTTTTTTTCATTTTCTGTTCCTCCGTTTGAAGTGATTTATTTAAACGACATATGAAAATTTGATTTCATCGCCGTTGTTAACAGTGTATTTTCCGCAGGTAACCATCGGCATATTACCGTTGACCCAGTAAGTCCAGCCGCTGTTCTTTCCGCAGTCTTTTTCGTCGATATTGTTAATGCCGGAAACGTAAATACCGAAAGTGCTGTTGGACGCGGTAAGCCTAATTCCGTTTTCGAAGCACGCCTCTTTGAGTACGTCGTATACCGTGTCGCCCTTAGAAACAGTCATTTTTTTATTTGAAAGTATGTATCCGTCGTCAGGAACGTATTTTTCATGTCCTGCTTTAAGTGAAGACATATTGTCAAGCACTGCTGTGCATTCGATGGTTAGCGTGCAGGTGGAAACAGTGCTTTCAGGCTTTTTCGTTGTCTTTGCGGTTGTTGGGGTTGTTTTCTTTTGAGTTGTTTTTGCCGCGCTTGATGATTTTGACGTTGTCTTTTCTTTCTCTTTTTCCTTTGAAGCGGCTGAGGCCGAATTACTTTCGGTTGTTTTATCCGTTGTGTCTTCAACCTGCTTATCTGTCGTTTTGCTTTCGTTTCCTTTTTGCGACGTCTGTTCAGTTTCAGCGGAAACGGTCTGGGTAATCGTGGTGTCGTCTTTTGTACTGTCTGTTTCTGCTTTTTGCGCCGAACAGCCTGCAAAAATCGATATTATGAGAATAACAGCCAGTGCCAGCGACAGTTTTCTTTTAATTTTAAGCATAAAAAAACCTCTGCAAAGGGCAGAGGATAGTTGTCAGAAGGCGCAGTTACAGCAGGACCGTTGCCTTATGCACACTCTCCCTTTGCCCAAAAGTGTTGTTAAGCATAGCTCTCGCGGCGGGTGTCCCGACTTAAGATATAAATGAAATGCGCCTTCTCACTTTCGCAATGGCAAATGCACTCCAAAACTCAATTACGGTAATGGCGGTTGTGACGGATTTTCACCGTGCTTCCGATTTAATTTCTCTCGAAAACCGCGGAGCTTTATTTGATTTTTTGCCATTATATCACAACCCATAACACGGGTCAATACAGTTGCAATAAAAACGTAATTCTGTTATACTTAAAATGCTGTATAATCAGTGAGGTGTGCTATGGAAGTTACTGACAGTATTAAAGATATTCTCAACGATAAGGGCATATATACGGGTCTTACCATGGGCTCGTCAATGTGGCCTCTTATCCATCAGCAGAGAGATAATATTATTGTTGTTAAAAATAAAGAACGGCTCAAAAAGTATGACGTTCCCGTTTATACTGACAGCAAAGGCCGCTATATTATGCACAGAATTATTAAAGTCCGCGAAAATGATTATGTTATTGTAGGGGACAATCTTCTTGTTAAAGAATATGTTCCCGACGAGAAGATATGCGGCGTGCTTGCCGGGTTCTATAAAGACGGAAAAAAATATATCGACTGCCAAAACAGCAGGCTTTACAAGGCCTATTCAAGAATTTGGGTTGCCCTCTTGCCTGTTCGTCCGGTGATCTTGTTTGTTCACCGAGGATTTTCATGGCTGTCGCGTCATATATTCAAAAGAGGTGAAAGATCCTGAAGCAAAAAAGAAATAAACCGTCAAAATCCGATTTGGTTGCTTTGAAATGGATTTTTCATGTCGGCAAAAGCCAAATAGGCAAAATGCTTGTTTTGCTGTTTACAAATACGCTGGGGGCGGCTCTTTCAGTCTGCTTTGCCAATTTTTCAAAGCATATTATTAACGGAGCAACAGAGAAGCATGATTTGAACTATGTCCTTCTTTATTCGTTTTATCTTCTGATTTTGATAATGGTTCAGCTTGCTCTTAATCTTATCGGCAGCAGTTTTTCCGAGCGATGCAAGGGCAGGCTCGATATGATTTTTAAAAAGCATATGCTGCAAACTGTAATGAAGAAAGATTACAGCAGTATAGCGTCATATCATACCGGAGATATAAACAACCTTATGTTTAACGACGTTACCGTTATTACCGAAGGGTTTACAACGATGCTTCCAAACGTCGTTTTCTTTATCGTAAAACTGTTAAGCGCGTTTATATATCTTGTAGTAATCGACAAGGTGTTTGCTCTTGTGTTCCTTATCGGAGGAATTTTCGTTTTCCTCTGCACGAGAATGTTCCGCAAGACGTTGAAGCGGCTTCACAAAAAGGTTCAGGAGACGGAGGGTAAAACCCGTTCCTTCATCCAGGAAGCGATTTCAAATCTGCTTGTTGTAAAAACTTTTGTTGTTGAAGACAAGATCTCAAAACAGACAGACGAACTTCAGGAAGAAAATTATGCCGCCAGAATGAAGCGCCGTCTTTTCGGTATAGCCGCCAACGCAGGACTTTCAACTACGTTTAATATCGGTTATGTTTTCGCTCTTGCTTTCGGCGCTTACCGACTGCTAAACGGTCTTGATTACGGTACTGTTACGGCAATGCTTCAGCTGGTCAACCAGATTCAGGGCCCGTTTGCGTCCCTTTCAGGCATTATGCCGAAGTATTATGCTGTAATTGCCTCTGCCGAACGTTTGATGGAAATTGAAAAACTTCCCGACGAAGAAGAGGACAATAAAGCCGATATTGACGTCAATGAGATTTATGATGAACTCTCAGCAATGAATTTTGATAATATTTCTTTCAGATATGACAGAGATATTATTCTTAACGATACATCTCTTAAAATATGCAAAGGCGACTTCGTTGCCATTACCGGTATTTCCGGTATCGGCAAGAGCACTTTGCTCAAACTTCTTTTGGGTGTGTTTAAAGTTCAGAGCGGAAGCATAACGCTTCAGCTTGAAAACGGCGCGAAACTTCCCGTTGATAAACACACAAGAAGAATGTTTGCTTACGTTCCCCAGGGTAATATGCTCCTTTCGGGAACGATACTTGATAACCTTAAATTCATAAATGATAATGTAACTGACGAAGAAATTCAGCAGGCGATAGAAATATCCTGCGCCAAGCAGTTTATTGACGAACTGCCTGACGGGCTTATGACTGTTATAGGCGAGCACGGAATGGGCCTTTCCGAGGGTCAGGTTCAGCGCCTTGCAATCGCCAGAAGCCTGCTTTCAAAATCGCCTGTCCTCCTTCTTGACGAGGCAACTTCGGCTCTTGACGAAGCAACGGAAAAGCAGTTCCTTACAAATCTTAAAGAGCTTAAAAACGTTACTTGCATTATCGTATCCCATAAGAAAGCATCTTTGGAAATCTGCAATAAAATAGTAAGAATTGTAGATTCAAAGATTGTCAGCGAGGAAAAAGTATGTTGATGACAGAATGGGGAGAAACGCTGGACAGGGAACGCCCGCTGGCGGAATATCCGCGACCTCAGTTCGTTCGCGACTCTTATTATTCATTAAACGGTATCTGGAAGTGCGCTTTTTCGGATGACAGCGATATTCCCGGGGAAATGACCCAGAGTATCTGCGTTCCTTTTTCGCCGGAAACACCGCTTTCAGGCGTCGGAAGAATGCTTATGCCCGGAGAATACCTTCATTACAGAAAATCATTTGTTCTCCCGGAGAATTTTAATAAGGGCAGAGTGTTTATCCACTTCGGCGCTGTTGACCAGATGTGCAACGTCTTTCTAAATAGCCGCAAAGTAGGCTCTCACCGCGGCGGCTACACTCCCTTTACTCTGGAGATTACAGACTTTTTAGCTGACGGTGAAAACCGACTAGAAGTTACCGTAAAAGATTATACCGATAAAAATCAGTATTCCCGAGGAAAGCAGAAAATAAAGCGCGGCGGTATATGGTATTCTCCTCAAAGTGGTATTTGGCAGAGCGTTTGGCTTGAGTCTACTCCCCGTGAATTTCTTGAGCGCGTAAAGATAACGCCTGATTATGACAAGGAGCAGGTCTCTTTTGAGTTTTTCGGCACCGACAGCGTTGAAACGCTGATATACGACGGAGAAACTCTTATTGCAGATACTACGGACAAGGTTGTTAAAATCCCTGATTTTAAATCCTGGAGCCCTGAGGAGCCGTTTTTGTACCGCGTTGTATTTAAGGCGTGCGGAGAAACGATAAAATCATATTTCGGAATGCGAAAATTCTCTGTGGGAACTGACGACAGAGGAATTAAGCGCCTTTTCCTTAATAATAAACCGTATATCCATAACGGACTGCTTGACCAGGGATATTATCCTGACGGTTATCTTACGCCACCGTCAAATGAAGCTATGGAAAATGATATCCGCTTTGTAAAGAAGTGCGGATTTAATATGCTCAGAAAGCATATTAAAATCGAACCTCTTTTGTGGTATCATTACTGCGATGTTAACGGTATACTTGTCTGGCAGGACATGGTAAACGGCGGCGGAAATTACGGCGCCGAGGTCTCTGTCCTTCCGTTTATGGGAATGACGCTTGACGATAAAAATTATAAAACGTTTAAGCGTACTGATCCGGGCGCCCGTTCGCTCTATTATAAGGAACTTAAAGAGATGATAGACACTCTTTATAACTGTCCGTGCATCGCATTGTGGGTTCCTTTCAATGAGGGCTGGGGTCAGTTCGATTCATCAAAGGCTTATGATATGATAAAATCCTGGGATCCAACAAGAACGGTAGATTCCGCCAGCGGCTGGCATGACTGCGGCAAGTCGGACGTTATAAGCAAACATATATATTTTACGCCGATTAAGGTCAAGGCGGGCGACAGACCGTGGCTTTTAACGGAATTCGGCGGCTACGCCCTTAAAGAAAGCGGCCACACCTGGAATGAAAAGGCTTTCGGTTATCGTATTTATCCGAATGAAAAGAGACTTGCGGCTGCTTATTCAAAACTGTTTAACGATGTTATAATTAAGCAGATACCCGACGGTTTGTCCGCAACCGTTTATACTCAACTTACTGACGTTGAAGACGAAATAAACGGACTTATGACGTATGACCGCAAGGTATGCAAAATCAGCGCAGAAACGCTGAAAAATATAAATGAGAAAGTGAAGTACAACTTATGAATCAGTTAGAAAAAAAGGACGGCATTAAAGCCGTAATCAAAACAAACAGGGGAGACATGACTTTTGTTCTTCTTGAAGAGGCCGCTCCCAAAGCTGTAGAAAATTTTGTTACCCATGCTAAAAACGGCTATTATGACGGTCTTATTTTCCACCGCGTTATTCAGGACTTTATGATTCAGGGCGGCGACCCGACAGGAACGGGCTGTGGCGGCGAATCAGTCTGGGGCAAACCTTTTGAGGATGAATTTACCATTGACGCCCGCAACTATTACGGCGCTCTCTCAATGGCAAACAGCGGCCCAAACACCAACGGTAGTCAGTTCTTCATTGTTCAGGCCAAAGATGTTCCCGATAACCTTATTGCTCAGATGGAACAGCTTGCCGAAAACGGTTATCCCGCTGAAGTAACTGAAACATATAAGAAAGTCGGCGGTACTCCCTGGCTCGATTTCCACCATACCGTATTCGGTCAGCTTATTGACGGCGCCGACGTGCTTGATGCCATCGCTGCTGTTCCCTGCGGACCTGCCGATAAGCCGGTAAACGATGTAGTCATCGAGACAATTACCGTCTCCGAATAATAATAAAAAATTAACCCCTGCAAAACTGATTTGCAGGGGCTTTTTATATTTGTTATTCATCTTTCTGGAGAAGGATGCGGTCCGTGTCAAATTCCTTTGCTTCTTTTTCTCTGTACATTGAAAGCAAATCAGGCACAGTCATTCCTTTTCGCTTTTCATCGTCAAGGTCAATGATTATCTCTCCGTCATCCATCATTATCGTTCTGTTGCCAGTAGTAAGGGCAGAAGCCATGTTGTGGGTGATCATCATTGTTGTAATGTTATTTTCAGCCACAATTTCATTGGTTATTTCCATAACGCGCTTGGCAGTTACCGGGTCAAGAGCCGCAGTGTGTTCGTCAAGTAACAGCAGTTTCGGAGTGCAGATTGTGCACATAAGAAGCGTTACCACCTGGCGCTGACCGCCTGAAAGCAGACCGATTTTTGTTTTCATTCTGTCCTCAAGACCCATGTTAAAACGAGCAACTTTTTCTCTGAAAAAGTCGCTTTTCTTTTTTGAAAGCGCTATTGACAGGGCGGAGGAGTGGGCTCTCGTGTAAGCAAGTGCCAGGTTTTCCTCAATTGTCATATGGGGCGCAGTACCTTTCATCGGGTCCTGAAAAACTCTGCCGATAATTCTTGCGCGCTTATGTTCCGGCATAAACGAAATGTCTTTGCCGTCAAGGGAGATAGTTCCGCCGTCCTGCATAAATGAGCCGCAAATCATATTGAAAAGCGTTGATTTGCCTGCTCCGTTTGAGCCGACTATGGTAACAAATTCACCCTTGTCAAGGTGCAGATTAACGTCTTTGAGCGCAACGTGTTCGTTAACGGTGCCCTTTGCGAAAGTTTTGGAGACGTGGCGTATATCAAGCATTTTTGTGCGCCTCCTTCTTTATTTTCTGATTTTCGGCGTAACGTTTTGCCGCAGGAACAATAAATGTAGCCGCAACGATTACCGCGCACATAAGTTTCATCATGTTTGCGCTGTTTTCGCCGAACAGTTCAATGTCAACAACGAATGTAACAATGATTTTATAAATAATTGAACCCAGTACAGCGGAAATAAGGCCAAGTGTAACGTTTCTCTTGCCGAAAATTGCTTCGCCGATTATTACCGCCGCAAGACCGTAAATAAGCATACCGTTGCTTGTGGATGTATCGCTGTAACCTACATAGTGAGTAATAAGCGCTCCTGAAACGGCAACAAGTCCGTTTGAAATACAGAGGCCGATAATCAGTGTGCGGTCAACGTTAATAGACGAAGCGCGCACCATATCCTGATTGTCTCCAGTAGCGCGGATACAAAGGCCGACGTGGGTCTTAAAGAAAAGTATCATTATTATCGTAATAACAATGCAGATGATTGCGCTGATTACTGCGCCTGCAACTTTTCTTGAATCGCCGGTAATATCAAGCGCTGTATAAATGTTTTTGAAAATACTGTCGGCGCCCAGTGAAAGGTTCGGGCCTCCTCTTACCATAAGGTTAACAGAGTAAAGTCCGCTCATTGTTATGATACCTGCAAGAACGGGGTGAACTCTCAGTTTTGTCTGGAGCAGTCCGGTGATAAGGCCGGCAATAACTCCGCCGAAGAAAGCGGCAATTACGGAAAGCACCGTGTGTCCGTTGGACGCAATAAGCACCGCCAGTGCGGAGCCAAAGCCGAAACTGCCCTCTGTTGTAAGGTCAGGTATGTTCAGGATGCGCAGGCTGATAAATACGCCCAGTGCGAGCAATCCGTAAAGCAGACCCTCCTGTAAGGCTGTTAAATAAAGCATAATATTTTCCTCTTCTATGTTTTCTCGTATAATCAAACAAGGCGCACGACGGTGCGCCTTGATAAGACGTTATTTATTTTGCGGAGTAATAGGATTGATTTCATATCCTACCGTGTCCTTTGTTGGCGTTTCAATACCCATTGCTGAAAGGTATTCAGTGTTTACCGAGCAATAGTCGATACCGCATACAACGGATGGGATAGCGTCAATGCTCTTGCCGTCAAAATACTGGATAGCAAGTTCCGCTGTTTTTTCGCCGATACCCTTGTCGTCAATAGCAAGGGTAGCCATACAGCCGGATTCAACAGTAGTTGCTGAAGAACAGTAAGTTGGTATCTTCTTTTCAACGCAGAGCTCAGCCAGCGCTGAAACACCGTCCTGAACAACTGAGTCGTTGGGAACGAAGATAACGTCGCAGCCGTCGTCAATAAGCGCTTGGGTAACACGGATAACGTCTGCTGAGTTTTCAACTGTCTTTTCGCTGAAAGCTATATTCTTAGATTTAAGGTATTTCTCGGCAGCTTCAACTGTTGATTTTGCGTTGACCTGAGATGTGCTGTAAAGGAAGCCCCATTTTTTAACGTCGGGTGTAAGTTTATATCCCATTTCAATAATGTCTGAAACAGGAATAGCGTTTGAAGTACCTGTTGCGTTTTTATCCGGGGTCTCAAGAGATGAAAGAACATCTGCCGCCACTGGGTCGGATACTGCGCAGAAGAAGCAGGGGGTTGATGATTCAAGATTTACAAAGCCCTGGGTTGCCGGTGTGGCAATAGTAAATACTGCGTCGTAGCTTCCGTCGTCAAAAGAAGCCATGATTGATGAAAGAGCGGCAGCGTCACCTGCGGCGTTCTTATATACAAACTCAATGTTTCCTTCGCCGTATTTTTCGTTGAGCTTTGCTTCAATTCCGTCTCTCATATCGGTGAAAGCGCCGTTTTCAGAGAGAACAGCAATTCCTACTTTTTTTGATGAACTGCTGTCTGATGAACCGGATGAAGAGCAGCCGGCAAAAACAGCAACGATCAGCGTTATGCTGAGCAAAACAGCTAATAATTTTTTCATAATTTTCTCCTTAATCGTATTGTTCGAGTTGGTTGAAAGCGTTTCGTAACATATCTTCTGTTATTTCGTACGGATTATGCTCAATATCTTTCATTGAAGCGGTCATTTTAACCAGTTTATCAATATCAGATGAGTTCATTTCGATATCTTCAAGGGAGGTGGGCAGATTTACGCTTTTGTTGAAACTATATATCTTTTCAAACATTTCTTTATTGCCGTCTGTCAGCAGTAATATAAGAACACCAAGCGCAACCACTTCTCCGTGGAGATGGTTCTTTTCAATATGTTCCCATGCCGTAAGCGAATAAAAAACGGCGTGAGCAAGACCTGAGTTGTAATCGACAATGTGCTCTGCAGTGAGAAGAATTGAAGCAATACCTGTCGTTACTATAACGGCAAGGATAACTTGCTCAACAGCATAAGTAGTTTCACCTTTTTCTATATCGTCCATTGCTGTCTTGCCGTATTCCAGCAGAGGGTCAAGGCACATTTTGCTGACTGTAACGCCAAGAGCGTGATAATGAACAAGCGCTTCACCTCTGGAGGACATTTCAGCTTCAAAATATTTTGCGTATGTGTCGCCCATGCCTGCCCAAATGTACTTTTTCGGCGCTTTGGCAATAACTGTAGTGCAGATAAAAGCGTGCAGCGGCGGCGCCTTGTGGAAGTCAGGAGCTTTGAATGTTCCGTCGCTGTTGTACATTATGGAAACGGCGGTAGTTGCCGCACAGGTGGAAGCGATAGTCGGAAAAGTAAAAACAGGCTTGCCGTATCGTTCGCAGTAAGCTTTGCAGGTGTCAAGCGCTTTGCCTCCTCCGACTGCAAAAACCATGTCGGAATTTTTTACCAGTTCGTTTTCTGCCAGCATTTTTACATTGTCTTCGCTTGCTTCGCCGCCGTACCAGACAAAGCCGGACAGAGTTATCTGGGAGTCTTTTACTGCTCCGATAAGCTGTTCTTTAATTGCTTCCATGCCTTTGTGACCGCCGATAACAACGGCAGTTTTTCCGTATGGAAGACAAATCTCTTCAATTTTCTGATATACGCCGGGTCCTATTGAGTAACTCGGCAGTGTGATGGAATAATCAGTCATTGTACACCACTTATTATTTTAATATATAAATTTAATTAACAGAAAAATTATATCATCGCCGTTTTGCTTTGTCAATAAACGGTAAATCCATTCAGACTATGATGCCGCCGCCTAAAACGATGTCTCCGTCATAAACAACTGCTGACTGGCCTTTTGTTACGGCTCTCTGCGGACTGTCAAATTTGATTACAACGCCGTTTTCATCGGTAGGAGTAACAGTGCATGGGGCTTCCGTCATATTGTAGCGGATTTTCGCCGCCGCCCGTATGGAAGAATGGGGATTATCTATGCTGACCCAGTTGAAATCTTTAACGTGCACCGCATCAGTAAAAAGATCATCGTTTAAGCACAGAGTAACGGTGTTGTTTTTCGGGTCCTTTGATTTTACATACATAGGAGTAGGCAGAGCCAGCCCCAGTCCTTTCCTCTGACCGATAGTATAACGGATTATGCCTTTGTGTCTGCCCAGAATGTTACCGCCTTCGTCTACAAAATCACCCTCAGGGAATTTCAAGCCTGAATAATTTTCAATAAAAGCGGCGTAATCTCCGTCAGGAACAAAGCAGATATCCTGGCTTTCCTTCTTCGAGGCGTTTACAAAGCCGTTTTCCAAAGCAATTTTTCTTGCTTCTTCTTTTGAACAACTGCCGAGAGGAAAAGCTATATGCTCAAGCATCTCTTTTGTAAGATTGTAAAGAACGTAGCTTTGGTCTTTCTTTAGGTCAGCCGCCTTGCAAAGACAGAAGCGGCCGTTTATTTTGCGTATATCGGCGTAGTGCCCCGTAACTATAAGATCGCAGTCAAGTTCTTTAGCTTTGGCAAAAAGTCCGCCGAATTTAAGGTGTTTGTTGCAGTCGATACATGGGTTAGGGGTTCCGCCTTCAGAGTAAGTTTTTATGAATTTATCAATAACTTTTTCTTTGAATTCATCTTCAAAATTGAAGACAAAATATTCCATGTTAAGCTTTTCGGCAACAGCTCTGGCGTCGTCAATATCAGACGAATTGCTTTTGCCGCAGGAGAAAAGTTTCATTGTGGCGCCGATACATTCGTACCCTTTATCCTGAATGATTTTTGCCGCCACGGAGCTGTCAACTCCGCCGCTCATTGCTATTAACGCTTTTTTCAAAAAACTCACCCGATTTCTTGACACTTTTGAATTACTATATTAATATATAAATTAGAATAAGTAAAGCAATTTTATGATTTTTTTATTGTTTTACGCTGATTTTATGCAGTAACGGGGGATTTGCTCATGGATTTGCAGCAAATTATTGACCAATCAAAACAGATTGTATTTTTCGGCGGAGCAGGTGTTTCAACTGAAAGCGGAATACCTGATTTCCGCAGTACGGACGGGCTTTATAACCAGAAATACGACTATCCTCCAGAGGAAATACTGAGCCATACTTTTTTTGAAAAATATACGGAATATTTTTTTCGCTTTTACCGTGAAAAAATGCTTTGCCCCAACGCTGAGCCGAACGACGCCCATAAAGCGCTTGCAAAACTTGAAAAGGCGGGCAAACTCAGCGCGGTCGTTACTCAAAATATTGACGGGCTTCATCAAAAAGCTGGCAGTAAAAACGTTTTTGAACTTCACGGGTCAGTGCTTAGAAATTACTGTACAGAGTGCGGAAAATTTTACCCCATGGAATATATATTGAACGGCGAAGGAGTTCCGAAATGCGAATGCGGCGGAAAAATAAAACCGGACGTTGTGCTTTACGAAGAGTGTCTCGATACGCGAACGGTAAACGGCGCTGTTGATGCAATCAGAAATGCCGACTGCCTCATTGTTGCGGGCACTTCGCTTACCGTTTATCCAGCGGCGGGATTTGTTAATTATTTTAAAGGCAAACATTTTGTTCTTATAAACAGAGACGCAACGCCGATGGACGGCGCAGCCGAACTTGTGCTCCACGAAAAAGTCGGAGAAGTTCTTTCGAAAATCAAGATTTGAAACGGAGAAGAATATGTCAATTTCTGTAATGCTTAAACCTGCGTCAGGCAGCTGCAATCTGCAGTGCGCCTACTGCTTTTATCATTCCCTGGCAAAGGATAGAAAACAGGAAAATATGGGAATGATGAGCAAAGAAACAGCCTTGAGGGTGATAGATCAGTCATTTTCATTCGCAAAAGGAGGAGACGTCTTCTTTACTTTTCAGGGCGGAGAACCGCTTCTTGCGGGAATTGATTTTTTTTCGTTCTTTTTTGAAGAAGCGTCAAAGCGGCAAAGTGAATGTTCATCGCTCCATTTCTGCGTTCAGACAAACGGCACCCTGATTGACGAAAACTGGTGTGCTCTGTTTAAAAAATACGGATGTCTTGTGGGTGTTTCTCTTGACGGGGATAAAGAACTTAACTCTTACAGGCTTTACCCTGACGGAAGTTCATCTTTTGACGATGTTATGAACGGCATATCTCTTTTGAAAAAGTATAATGTAACGTTTAACGTTCTTGCCGTTCTTACTGCTCGCTCAGCAAGGAGTGTTCGTAATTCCTATCGTTTCTTTAAGTCTCAGGGCCTTCACTATCTTCAGTATATACCTTGTTTAAAGCCGTTTTCAGGCGATTATGACAGTTCGATTTATATGGATAATGACGATTACGCATATTTTCTTGAACATGGGTTTAAACTGTATTTTAATGATAATATGCGCGGCAATTCGGTATCAGTCAGATCTTTTGACAACTATGTAAGGCTCTTCAGAGGGCAGAATGCTGAGCAGTGCGGCATGAACGGATTTTGTTCAACTCAGTTTGTTGTTGAAGCTGACGGCAGTACTTATCCATGCGATTTTTACTGCACCGACCAATGGCTACTGGGAAATATCAATACTTCTTCTTTTGAGGAAATGTATGTTGATAAAAAGTCAGTTGAGTTTCTCAAAGAGTCTTTCGCGGTTGACAAAAAATGTAAAACGTGCGATTATTTTACGGTGTGCCGCGCAGGCGGATGCAAAAGAAACAGGGCGAGTGAAAATTACTGCGAAGCGTATACTTCTTTTTTCAAGTCCTCAATGCATCTGCTCAGACAGATGAGATAAGGTAGGTTAGCGTATGAAAAAAATAATTTGTATTTTGCTTTCGGTTGTTACGGCTGTGGTTATGTTTTCAGCCTGTTCCGCAGATAAAGAAGCGAAAAGCGAAAATGCCGATTTTTCTCTTAAATTTACTTGGGACAGCCATTATTCCGACGTAAGCGAAGGCGCAAAAACGGCATATGAAAACGCGGCTCAGGCAATCGTCAACGGTGATGACAGCGTTTCATACAGCAGTCAAATCAGCGATGAAGTTACAATCCTGCTTTATACAAGTTTTCCGCTTATCTCCCTTGTGGATTCGATAGATACAGCTTCCGGCGGCAATTCGGTAACGATAACTTATAAGAACGATAAGGACAAGCACGCTGAGCTTGTGAGCACTTTTTCAAATAAAGTTCAGGAAATTATGGAGCAGTGCGGTTACGGCAGTGTTTCATCAAACGAGTACGTTGTTAACGTTTACCATTATGTCGCAACAAATGTTGCTTATGACAGCAATGTGACTGACACGTATTCTGCAATTACAACCGGAAAGGGAATGAGCGCCGCTATAAGCGGTATGTTTGAGTATCTGCTTTTACAGGGCGGAGTAGAAGCCAGCCATATGGTAGGAAAGGACGCGGCAAGAACTCCGTGGTTTTTCAGCCGATGCAAGTTAGGCGATACTTGGTATAATTTTGATATTGCGGCTGAGTGCGCAATGAATGACGGCAACGGTCTTACAGGTTTCGCAATGACCGACAAGGAGATTATTTCAACAGGCGTACAGAAAGGTTTTACCTATTCAGACCAGTCCGAACCCGCTGCTGTTGATATGAAAGTAAATAAATATTCGGTACTGCGTACAAGTCAGTCTTTTGAAATAAAGTCAGATGTCATTACCGCACAACTTTATGACGGAGAGACGAAAGAAATATCTATGTAATTAAATTTAATATTGTTTGAAGGCGCCTAAAAAGGCGCCTTTCTTATTTTAAGAACAAGAGAGCGAACATAGTTTACAATTAACTTATCTTCGTCGTTTTGTACATTTTTTAGAAATTTTTTCTATGTTTTGTACGTTGTAATTGCTAAGTCATTCTGTTATAATATTTTAGTAAATTTTTATAGGGGGAGATCTAATGGCAGAAACAACAGGGCTGAAACAGAAAGTTTCGACCCTTATAAGCAATTTGAGGTATTACTGGAATGACCCGCCTAAGGGCCGCTATATGACGTTTAAAGAGATCGCCGCGTATGCAGGCGGCGGTATAGGCGCATATTTTATTGTAACTTTAGGCACAGCATGTGTTATTACAACTTCAAACACGTTGGTATCAAGTACGCTCGGTATTGATGCAACGGATATTTATATTCTCTACGTTATTGCTACTTTAGCTAATATTCCTCTGACCGGTATCAGAGCCAATATAATAGATAATACGAGAAATAAAGGCGGTAAATACAGACCGTACATAGTTCGAATGGCTATTCCTACTGCGATAATAAGCGTATTGATGGTCTGGTTCCCGTATGATATATTTTCAGTTATTTTCGGTACAGGCGAATTCCTTACAACAGGTAAATCGTCAGATTACGTTGCAAAATGCGCGTTAATTTTGATATTTAATTTCCTGCTGGATTTCTTCTACTGGTTTTTCTATGACGCTTATGAAAACCTTATTCACGTTCTTTCACCTAACTCTCAGGAAAGAGCGGATGTTGCTTCAATAAAATCAGTTGTTTACTCGTTTGCACCAACTCTGGTTAATTTGGTTACTCCAATTATTGCTGGCCAGATTTTCCACACAAATGCAACAGATATCCGAGTTTATAAACTCCTTTACCCCATAATCGCTGTAGTGGGTATCCTTCTTTGTATTGTTGTTTATAATAATACTTCAGAGAAGATCGTTCAGGCGAGAACCCATGTTATTCAGATCAAATTTATTGACGCTCTCAAAGCCGTTGCAAAGAATAAATATTTCTGGATCATTTCAATGGCAACATGGATAGGCTTCCTTGAAAGCGCATACAGCAATATTCTTTACTGGCTGTACAACTATGGCGGTAAATGTTCCGGCGTTGAGTTCGGCATAATCCAAACAGTATACGGCAACGCTTCTCTTTGGGGCATGATTCTTGCTCCGTTTTGTATCCGTAAGTGGGGTAAAAAGAGCGTTCTCGTTGTAACTAATATTTTCAACATTATATTTATTTTGTTGATGTATCCGTTTATTGATTCAATCTGGCTTATTCTGGGCTGTCTTTACATGAACGCGTTTATGGGCTCGTTCATGCATATTCTCAACCCGTCTATCCAGGCTGATATCAGAGACTATCAGCAGTACAGAACAGGCGAGAGAATCGACGGTATGTTTGCTGCGGTAACAACAATAGGCAATCTTATTACGCTTTTCACCAGCGGCGTGCTTCCGTTCATTTATGAACGCGGCGGAATAACTCTTGAAAATGCAAAAGCCGTTACTTCAGACCCGACAATTCTTAGCAGAATGCTGGGTGACGGAAAGACCGTTGGAACTATTCTTGCAGAGCAGGCAGCAGCGGGCCAGCCGATAAACTCTTACAGTGCTTTGTATGACCCGTCAATTCTTTCACATCTTCTTCACGTTCTTATAATTGTATCTGCTATCGGTGCATTTATGAATGTTGTTCCTTACTTCTGGTATGACTTCAATGAAAGAAAACAGAAGTCTGTTATCCGTGTTCTTCAGGTAAGAGCAATGTTTGAGGACTATGGTAACAATGCTCTGGACGACCACCAGATCGTTGAAGCTATTGATCTTGTTAATAATGCAAGAAAAATGGCGGTTGCTACTCCTAAAGAAGTCTCAAAGGATATGTATAAATCCATAAAGGACAAGGAAGAGCGCAAGGCAGCTAAGAAAGAATATGTGGCGGCTCTTGAATATAACGAAGATATCCAGATTTCCAAGTTTGTCTGCCAGGAGCTTGATAAGTTTAACACACCGTTTTATAAATATCAGGTTCAGGCATATTCTGCCGTTTATGAAAAAGGCCTTGAGGGCATTAAAAACGATTCCATGGAACAAATCCGTGAAGAACTCAAGAGAGCAAAGAAGATGCCCTGCAGAACTGAAGAGGAAAAGAGCATCCGTAAGTTTGACATAGAGATCGCAAAGAAAAAGATTTCTGCCAAAAAGTCATTTAACAAATATTACGGTACTGCCAAGCCTTTCGTTGAGCCTGAAATGGCTGACGTTACAGCTCTGTTTGACCGCGAAGACGAGCTCAATGAAACTATCATGGAAATGTACAAGGAAAAGGATATTGCCCGTAAGGAAAAAGACAGCGAAAAAGTTCGCGATTACACAGCTAAAATCAAAGAGCTTACAGAAGAGCGTAAAAAAGTTCGCGCCGCTTCAAAGAGCCTTATGGATGAATTCGCGCACTTCAACCGTTCAGCTAAGCCTTATATCGACGCCAGAAAGATGCTCGTTCAGGAAGAAAACTATAAGCATCTTGACGAGATTTTCGCTCTCTATGACGAAGCCAAGGAAAGAGCTGAAGAAGAAGATCGCATAAAAGCGGCTGAGATCGAAAAGAGACGCGCTGAGGAACAGGCTGACCTTGAGCGCAGAAAAGCCGCTAGAAAGCTCAAAAAATAATAATCTGCAATTTAATACAAATTAAACGAAAACCTCATTTCGGCATATGATAATGTATGATGCGAAATGAGGTTTTTATTTATGATAGATATTAAGGTGGGTTCGGTAACGAATGCCCAGAGAGGTGCCCGTGTGCTTAAATCTCACGGCTACAAAGTGAATATAAGAAAACTGGAACACCCCAGCAAAAGCGACGGATGCGGATATGTCTTAAGAATAAATTCAGAAAGCGAAGAAGCGCTTACTATTCTTAAAAACAGCTCAATTAAGGTCACGGGGGTCGATTCTGTGTGATTTATCTTGACAGCGCCGCTACAACTTATCCGAAACCGCAGAATGTATACGCCTCAGTCAGCGACGCGCTGAGGCGTTACAGTTTTAACAGCGGCAGAGGAGGATACAGACAATCGGTTGACGCGGCGGAGAAAATTTTTGACGTTAGGATTAAGCTTGCAGAAATGTTTAACTGCAGTGAGCAAAATATCGCGTTTACAAATAACTGTACAACGGCAGTCAATACCGCTGTGCGCGGATTGGCTAAAAAGGGAAGCCATATTCTCATCTCATCCCTTGAGCATAACGCCGTTTGGAGAACGGTCTGCTGTTTAAGAGAAGACGGCATTTCCGATTTTGATATTGTAGAATATTCTTCTGATACAGAGAAATTTCTTAATAATATCAAAGAAAAAGAAAAAAGCAATACTTCAATGGTAGTTATGCTCCATGCTTCTAATGTTTTCGGCGTTGTTACTCCAATAAAAGCGATAGGCGACTACTGCCGTCAAAAAGGCTGGTATTATATCGTAGACGCCGCCCAGAGCGCAGGCGTTTTGCCCATAGATATGAAAGATTGCGGCATCAGCGTGTTATGCGCTCCCGGTCATAAGGGCTTATACGGAATTATGGGAAGCGGATTTCTTGCATTGTCAGATTCTATTTTGCTGGCTCCGCTGACTTGCGGGGGAACGGGAAGCAATTCTGCCGACTGGCGCCAGCCGGATGATTTGCCGGACAGATTGGAGGCAGGCACTCTTAATAATCCGGGCATAATATCAATAGGAGCCGGAGTTGATTTTATTAACAGGAAAGGCATTGATACAATTTATCATCATGAAATGCGGCTTATTGAGTTCATGTATAAAGAACTTGAGAAAACAGAAGGCATATCACTTTATGCGCCTTTTGAACAGATAAAAGCGCCTGTGCTTTCATTTAATGTGGGAGATTACCATTCGGAGGAGGCGGCTTCTCGTCTTGCAGAAAGGCAGATTGCCGTAAGAGCGGGCTTGCACTGCGCACCCCTTGCGCACAATAGTTTCAAAACTTCAAACAGAGGTAGCGTCAGAGTAAGTCCCTGTGCATTTACAACGTTTCATGATTGTGAATATTTCTTGAATTCTGTTAAAAACATGTGATAAGTGCTTTATTTGACAAAAAGAATATGTTACAATAAATAAGAATGATTTAGTATTGGGATGTGTAAGGATGTTAAGCACAATTGGTGACTTTTTTAATAAAATAATCAGTGTGTTTTCCACCTTCAGTATCAGCGATGCGCTTGATATTATTATGGTGGCAATAATTATATACGGCTGTATCAGAATTATCCGCGAAACAAGGGCGATGCAGCTTATTAAAGGTATTGTTCTTCTCCTTTTGATTTACGGCGTTGTAAATCTTCTTAACATGGAGGCCTCAAGTTTTATCTTTAAAAGTATTTTCTCCAATATTCTCGTTATTGTTGTTATTCTTTTCAGCCCGGAACTGCGAAATATTCTTGAGCAGGTGGGTAAAGGCGCAACGGGAAAGAGTATTAAAACATTAATTCACCCCGGCGTTGCAATTGATGTAGCAGAGATAACAGAATGTGTTGAGGCGACCTGTAAAGCATGCTCAGATATGAGCGACCAGAAGATAGGCGCTCTTATCGTTTTTGAGAACGAAACACTTTTGGGAGATATAATTGCCAGCGGAACAGAACTTAACGCAAAAGCTTCACGACAGCTTATAGAAAATATTTTCTTCCCTAAATCTCCGCTTCACGACGGTGCACTGGTTATAAGAAACGGAAAAGTTTTTGCGGCAGGTTGTATTTTACCGCTGACCAAGAAGAGCGTTTCTTCTGCTCTTGGTACCCGCCACAGAGCAGGTATCGGTGTTACCGAGCAGTCTGACGCCATAGTTGTTATCGTCAGCGAAGAAACAGGCTCAATATCCGTAGCGTCCGGCGGCGTTTTAAACCACGATGTGTCTGACGGCGATTTGCGCGATATTCTGATGACAGAGTTTATACCCAGCGGTTCGTCCTCTGATGACAAGATAATTTCAAGACTTGTAAGGAGGATGAAAAAATGAGTAAGCCTAAAAACGAGAAATCAAAGTTTTCAATGAGAAAACTTATTTATAATGATAAATACCTTATTATCATTTCAGTCATCTGCGCAATCTGTATTTGGATTGCTACCTCAATGAATCTTTCGCCGGAGACTACAAAAACGATTTCCGTTCCGGTAACTGTGGATTTTTCAGGCTCTGTAACTGAGGAACTGGGCATCAAATGCTACGGCGACGAATCATTTAATGTGGACGTTACCGTAAAGGCTAAAAAGTATATTGCAAAGGATATATCTTCCGAAGATCTTAATGTTCAGCTTCAGACGAACATTGTAACAACGGTTGGAACCCATGAAGTACCGATTAGTGTTTCCGCCGGAGAAAACGCAGATTTCAGTGTAGAGAGTTATTATCCTTCTGTTTATACTGCTTATTTTGATGTTCCTGAAGAGGAAGAGATGGAGATCCAGCTCAACTACAGCACTAATGACTATATCGCAGACGGCTATGTCGGCGGAGAAAACCTTCTTAACGAAAGCAGTGTTATCGTTAGCGGTCCCCAGACTTATGTTTCACGCGTAAGCAAAGTTACAGCAGATGTGGCTATTAAAAATAAGTTGAAAGAAACAGCTACAATCAATATTGAGCCCAAAGCGGTTGACGTTTACGGTAACAGCGTTGACTATATCAGCCTCAAATACGGTTCAGAAAAGATAACACTTACCATTCCGGTATTAAAAGTTGAGCAGCTCACGCCTAATGTTACGATAACAGATGCGCCCACTTCCGTTGACCTCAGCAAACTTTCAATTGATTACAGCGTAAAATCAATTAAAGCCGGAGTGATGGAAGCGGCAGGAATAAAGGCAGCTGAACTCGGCGAGATAAAAATGTCAAGTCTCAGGGTAGGGGAGAATAAGTTTACCTTTGATACAGGCCAGCTGGATGGCATCACGGTGCTTGACGATACAGATAAGGTTACTGTAACGGTTACTGTTCCCTCAGACTATACGAGCAAGGACGTGGATATTACGGCGTCAGGAGTTAAGCTGAATAATGTACCCGACGGCTATACGGCGAAAGTAGTAAGCCTGAACGCAGACAGTGTTACCGTTATCGGTCCTGAAAAGGCTATAGACAGCGTTAAGTCAAAGAATGTTATTGTTTCCTGCGATTTAACCACTAAAAAAGGCTCTACGGTTCAGACCGGAAACCACCAATATAAATTAACAGTTGTAGTTTCCGGTGTTGACGGTGTTTGGATCTACGGCACTTATACAGCAAACGTAAGCATCACCAAAAGTTAAATCAGTTTTAAAGCCCCGGTATTTAATTACCGGGGCTTCTATATTTAATAAAAAAGGCATCCGGTTGTCGGATGCCTTTGGTTTTGTTTATTTCCAGTCGTCAATAATTGTTACGTCAGCAAAAATCTCGTCGAGTTTTCTCATAAACGGAACAACGTCGCCGTAGTCAAGCGCTCTGTGATCGATTGCAATGGTGATGGGTAAAATCATGCGGATTGCAATCTCGTCCTTGCCTTCGCTGTTTGTAATAACGGTGGGGCGCTTCTGGATTGAGTCAATTGCAAATGCCGTAGTCTGGGGCGGAATGATCTCAAGAAGTGCGCAGGCGCCTTTGTGTTCACGGTAAATTGAGCCGAGGTTTGAAATAGTTGTTGTTCCCTGCTCAATGTCATGCTTTGTAAGGCGTTCTGTGGCTGGGATAGAGTAGTAGTCCTTTTTAGCTTTGCCTGTGAGCGTCTTTACCTTGTGCTTTCCTGTTTTGGAACCGTAAAGGCGGCGGATTGCCTGAAGTACTTTTCCCTTTTTAAGGCCCTGGAGAGTGTTGTCAAGGGATACTTCAAACATAACTTCGTTCATGTCTGAATTCTTGGCTCTGCGGATTGTATCGTTAATAGCTTCTGTCATCTGAGAAAGTGACTTGTTGCCCATGTCGTGCATGTTAACTGTCATCATTTCTCCTGTGGGCAGGAGCATCGGCATTGAAATGTCAATATGATCATAATACTTGAGACAGCCGCGAACGAGTTTTCTGTTGAACTCAATGTGGGTGTTCATAGTCGGTGCGGCTTTCAGTCCCTCACAGATTATTTTCAGTATTACTGTGTTAAGAGTAACTTTTTTTGCGGGGTCCGTGTTGCCTTCGTTAAGCTTCTTGACTTCTTTGAGAAGATCAGTAACGTCTGCTTCATAAGTAAGTGTAGCGTGAGGGATTGTCTCCCAGCTTTCACTTGTCATGTTAGAAACAATTTTTCTGGCAATGCCAAAATGTACTTCTTTAGTTAAGGCCATATTTATCTCCTTTAATTTGATAGACATAATTATAACATATCGTGGCTAAATAATCAATATGCTATATTATGTCGATTAGTTGATTTTAAAATGATTCTTTTATTTTACTAACTTCATCTTTTATGTAATCTTTAAATTCGTCAACGACTTCTCCCTTGGGGAACGGCTCTTCGCCGAAGCGCTTTTTGTATTCGAGACAAAGATGAGGTCTGAATCTCGGGTGAGAAATTTTGATAAGCGCTTTTGCTCTTTCTTTAAGAGTTTTTCCTTTAAGCTGAGCGATGCCGTATTCAGTTACAACGTAGTTAACGTCGTTTCTCGGGGTTGTAATAGCGCTTCCTTCCGTAATAAGGGGAACAATTCTGGAAACAAGTCCCTGTTTTGCTGTTGAAGGCATGGCGATAATTGAACGGCCGCCTTTGCTCATGGTAGCGCCTCTTACGAAGTCTACCTGACCGCCAACTGCGCTGAACTGGTTGAGACCGACAGTATCTGAAACTACCTGGCCCAAAAGGTCAACCTGAAGGCAAGAGTTAATAGAAACCACATTGTCGTTCTTTGCAATAATGGATGGATTATTAACATAGTCTATCGGGTGCATCTCAACAGACGGGTTGTTGTTGATATAATTGTTGAGCTTTTTTGAACCGAATGCTGCGCCGATTACCGTTCTTCCGCGGTGCAGGTTCTTTTTGCTGTTGTTGATTATTCCCGCTTCAAGCAGGTCAACAACGCCGTCGCCTACAAGCTCGCTGTGAATTCCGAGATCCTTTTTATCCCAAAGCTGTTCACAGATTGCGTTTGGAATTCCTCCGATACCAAGCTGGAGGCAGTCGCCGTTGTTAATAAGTTGAGCGCAGTTAATTCCGATTTGGCGTTCTGTGTCCGTTATCGGAATTGACTTTACCTCGGGAAGAGGAGTGTCTATTTCAACAAAAGCGTCAAACTCACGAACGTGGCGGAAGCTGTTGCCGAATGTACGCGGCATCTGAGGATTTACCTGGGCAATTACAGTCTTTACAACAGAGCAGACTTCCTTTGTGTAGTCAACAGTTGTTCCGAATGAAACATAGCCGTGCTCGTCAGGAGGCGAAACCATAACTATAGCAACATCGGGGCATATGTAATTTGCCAGAAGATCCGGTATCTCATAAAAGTGAGAAGTGGTGAAATCGCACTGACCCGTTGAGATAGCCTTGCGGTTGCTTGAAGAAGCGAAAAGGCAGTTGAGGTTAAAATGACCTTTCATCTCAGGTCTCACCCATGGCGAATCGCCTAATGTCAGCATGGATATTATCTCAATATTGTGAAAATCCTCATAATTCTTTATGAGTTCTTCCTCAATTCCAAACGGCTCACCGCAGGCAAAGCCCGTAACGATTTTATCGCCGTCGTTGATAAGTTTTACCGCTTCGGAAACGGTGGTCAGTTTTGATTCGTATATCTCCTGCCAGTTCAAATTTATATCCCCCTGTATAATCGAATTTTAATCGACAAAGTCGCATTTTTGTCAAAAAACGCAACGTTAATAGTATAATTGAAATCTTAGTTCTTTGTCAATAAAATGTTTAGAGTGTCATATTATTAATGACAAATATAAGCTATAGTGTAATAAAAAGGTATTGTGTTTATTAAGTGTGAAATAAAAAACAGTCCGAACGCAATAAGCGTTCGGACTGCTGGTGCGGATGACGGGACTTGAACCCACATGAACTTGCATTCACTAGAACCTGAATCTAGCGCGTCTGCCAATTCCGCCACATCCGCATATATAACTTGTTTACTCGAAACAGTATTTCGAGGCGGCAAAAAACCGCGTACTGTCTGAAACAGCATTGACATAATACCACAGAGGATTTAAAATGTCAATAAAATATGGTATAATTTTTTTCGGTGAAAATATGAGAAATGTTATTTTATCCGTGTGTTCCGCCGCTGTTTCGGCATACACGATATGGTATATGAGTTTCGGCGATGTTACCGTTAATTCCGGTGCGTTGTCTAAGATGGGGCTTCGTCATCCTGTGCTTTTTGCAGTCTGGGGAGTTCTTACATATGTCCTGCTTTATATGCTTATACATACGGCTTACAGAAAATATACCGACTATAAATTTTATCACTGGCTTATGGCGGCTTCAGGGGTGGGAATGCTGCTTACTCTATGCTGTGATTTTGATTATACAAAACGGCTTCAGTGGTTTCTTCACTGCGCCGGTTCGCTGACTTTTTCCGCAGTAACGGGGATAACCGTGTTTCTGTTTTTCCTGCTTTGCGCCAAGCGTGAAACGTTTTTTATGGTGATTACCTGCCTTGTGGGAGCGGTATTGATAGGCGATATGGTATTTCTTATAATATTTAAAGAAACAGCGCTGATTGAGGCAGTTCCGATTTTCATCGGCTATATAGTTCTTAATCTTACGCTTTATAAAAAGGAGGCGAAGGTGCTTGCGGTTGGACGAAGCGCTTAAAAATATAGATAAATATCCGTTTCATATGCCCGGCCATAAGCGCAATCCCGAATTCGGTATTGACGGAGCGGATATTGATATTACCGAGATAGATGGTTTTGATAATCTGCATTCAGCTGATGGTTTGATTGCTCAGCTTGAAGATGAGCTTTCCAATATTTTTAAAAGCAAAAAAAGTTATCTTTCTGTAAACGGTTCCACCTGCGGGGTGCTTTCTGCGGTGCATGCTGTGTGCAGGCGCGGGGATACTGTGCTTGTTGCAAGAAACTGCCATCAGTCGGTGTATAACGCCTGCTGTTTGCTTCAGCTTCACGTTGAATATCTTGTGCCTGAATTTGACGAGAGATACGGAATTTACAGAGAGATTACTCAAAAAGAAGTTGATGCGGCTTTAAGAAAGCATCCTGATGCGTTTGCGGTTATTATTACTTCTCCGACCTATGAAGGCGTTGTAAGCAATGTATCTGCCAAGGTGCCTGTTATAGTTGATTCTGCCCACGGCGCCCATTTCGGCATGGCAGACTGGCTTCCCGACAGAGCCGCCGGAGATATTGTTATAACCTCGCTTCATAAAACGCTCCCTTGTCTTACCCAGACTGCGGCGGTCAATGTATATAATGATAAATACATAGACGCTGTTAAGAAATATATGGATATTTTTGAGACCAGTTCACCAAGTTATATTTTGATGAACAGCGCGTCAAAAATGGTTGAAATAATTCGGGATAAATCGCTTTTTGACGCTTTATATAATAACCTTAACCGACTTTACAGTACAAAATTTGATAATCTTGAGTTTATACCTGCAGACGACAAAACGAAGATAAACGTAAGTACTGTAAAATGCAGTTTGTGCGGAAATGAAGTAGCAGATTTGTTAAGAAGCATGAATATTGAGCCTGAAATGTCAGACGAAGTCCATGTCATTTTAATGGCAACGGTGGGAGATACTGACAAGGGATTTGATATTCTTATCAATGCGCTGAAACAAATTGATAAAAAATGCGCTCCCGGCAAAAGAAAAATATTGCAAATATCGCTTCCCGAAAAGGTCTGCGAGATGTGGCAGGTTGAAGCCGCTGAAAAAACAGAATTTGAGAATTCAAAGGGGCTTGTTGCAGCGGAAAGTGTGTTTGCTTATCCTCCCGGTATACCAATTCTCGTTGCGGGAGAAAAAATCAGCGCGGATATAGTAAATTATGTAAAAAACGCCGTTGAACAGGGGACTAATATTGTCTCAGCCGGCTGTTTACTTCCGGCCAAAATATTGACAAAGACTGTTTAGTATTGTAAAATATAAACAACATTTTAGAAAAGAGGTGCTTTTCAATGAAGAGAATCAAAACTTTAAGTTCAAGAAATTTATGCGAGTCCGCAAAGAAGGGCGGCTGCGGTGAATGCCAGACCTCTTGTCAGTCTGCAAGCAAGACCTCCTGCTCAGTTGCTAACCAGCAGTGCGAACAGCTTAAAAAATAATGAACAGAATTTATTGACAAAAAAATCAGGCGGGTTGTACCCGCCTTTTTTGTTTGGAGTATATTATGATACACGCATATAAAATGAACGGTTATAATATTATATTGGACCAGAACAGCGGCTGTGTTCATTCAGTTGACGAGGTTGCTTATGATATTATAACAATGTATGAAACAACGCCGAAAGACGAGATAAAGCGCGTTATTCTTGAGCGTTACGGCGACAGAGCAGATGTTACCGAAGAGGATATTGAAGACTGCTTTGAAGATATCGAAACGCTGAAAAAAGAGGGAAGGCTTTTTGCGGAAGATACTTTCGCAAAGTCTGCCGGTGAATTTAAGCGCAGACAGGGCGTTGTAAAAGCTATCTGTCTTCACGTTGCCCATGACTGTAATCTCGCCTGCAAATATTGCTTCGCAGGAAAAGGCGAGTATGACGGAGAGCGCCAGATTATGTCTTATGAAGTGGGAAAACAGGCGCTGGATTTTCTTATCGCCAATAGTGGAACGCGCCGCAATCTTGAGGTGGACTTCTTCGGCGGAGAACCTCTGCTTAACTGGGATGTGTGCAAAAAATTGGTTGCTTACGGCCGTGAGCAGGAAAAGAAATATAACAAGAATTTCCGCTTTACTCTGACTACAAACGGACTTCTTATAGACGATGACGTAATTGATTTCTGCAACCGTGAAATGGGCAATGTAGTGCTCTCTCTTGACGGCAGAAAAGAGACCCATGACCGTCTTCGTGTTTCAAGAAGCGGTAAAGGCTCTTACGATCTTATTATTGATAAATTCAAAAAAATGGCAGATGCACGCTGTCAGAAAGATTATTACATGAGGGGAACGTATACTCATTATAATACAGATTTTTCAAAAGACATTCTCCATATGGCAGATCTTGGCTTTAAAGAGTTGTCCATTGAGCCTGTCGTGTGCAGTCCAGATGAGCCGTATGCGCTTCAGCCGTCTGATTTGCCGGTACTTAAAGAGCAGTATGAAATTTTGGCTACGGAAATGCTTCGCCGTTACCGCAAGGGCAACGGATTTACGTTTTATCATTTTATGATAAATCTTGATTCGGGACCCTGTATCGTTAAGCGTATAAGCGGCTGCGGTGTCGGCACTGAATATATGGCTGTAACACCTACAGGCGATCTTTATCCATGCCACCAGTTTGTGGGAGATACCGATTTTCTGCTGGGCAATGTTTATGACGGCGTTACAAACAGGGAAGTGCTAAAGCAGTTTGAGGAGTGCAATGTTTACAGCCACAAAGAGTGCGAAGATTGCTTTGCAAAACTCTACTGCAGCGGAGGATGCGCCGCAAACGCTTACCATACAACGGGAAGTGTTAACGGTGTTTACGATTTCGGCTGTGAACTTCACCGCAAGCGTATCGAGTGCGCAATAATGCTTAAGGTTGCCGAAGCCGAAGAGAATTTAACGGTTAATTACTGATAATAATTTACTAAGTTTAAACAGAGGAAGTCTTTATGACAAGACAGCTGACATTTGCGCAGCAGGTTGAGCGCAGCATAATCAAAACATACCGCAAGGAAATATGGAATCCATTTGTCAAGGCAGTCAAGGATTATCGCCTAATTGCTCCGAATGATAAAATAGCAGTTTGTATAAGCGGCGGCAAGGATTCGATGCTGTTGGCAAAATGTATGCAGCAACTGCAGCGTTTTTCAGATTTTCCGTTTTCCCTTGAGTTTGTCTGTATGGACCCGGGATATCACGAGGTAAACCGCCGCCAGATAGAGACAAACGCCGAAAAACTTCAGGTTCCGATTAAATTTTTTGAAACAAATATTTTTGATGTTACAGAGTCTGTCTCAGGCAATCCGTGTTACCTCTGCGCCAGAATGCGCCGCGGTCATCTTTACTCAATCGCCAAAAGTCTCGGCTGCAACAAAATTGCTCTAGGCCACCATTTGAGCGACGTTATTGAAACAACGCTTCTCGGAATGTTCTACGGGGCTCAGCTCCAGGCTATGCTGCCGAGGCTGAAAAGCACAAATTTTGAGGGAATGGAACTTATCAGACCGCTTTACTGCGTAAATGAGGATGCTATTCTTAAATGGAAATTATATAACGGACTTGATTTTATTCAGTGTGCCTGCCGTTTTGTTGATGAGTACAGCCATTCTGAGGATGGTATAGGTCCGTCAAAAAGGCAGGAAATAAAAGCGCTGATTAAGGAAATGAGAAAAGATAATCCTGACGTTGAGCGAAATATTTTTATGTCTATTCATAATCTTAAGCTCGATACGTTTATCGGCTATAAGCAGGACGGAACGGAGCATTCATTTCTTGAAAAGTTTTAATAATGAAATTGCACCCGGGTTATTGCCCGGGTGCTTTTTTATACAAAAGCAATGAAAAACAGATAAAAATTATTGACAAACGATAAAATTGTTGATATTATCAGGCCATAGAGATAATACTATTTGAGGTGTTTTCTATGGAAAATGATTTTAAAAATGATAAAAATCTAAAGACCGCAATGGTTCTAAGCAAAATAATTATAGTTTTGTTTGTGATTTCAGTTTTAACAACTGTTATCTGGGCGGTGATTGCTTCAAAACAGCCAAAGTATAATTACAACGCAGAAACAAGATTGCAGACGATAGATTATCGGGATAAAACTTATCATTATTTAACCAAGTCATCTTTGTGCGAATTTGAAATTGATAAATGTGTAAAAAACGGAATTATGAAAGATATTTATACAGTCAAGAACGACCCTAACTGCGATTTTCTTTATTTCAGCGAATTCGGCAATCATGCTGTTTTTACTTCGATTGACGATTTTGATGAGAAATATCCTTTAAATGAATACAAAAAGGAGAGGGTGACCTCAGTTAAATTTTGCAACGAGTCAAACGGTGATTGGCAGACTGATGACCCAGACGTTATTGATATTATTGTTAACGTTAACAATTATTCAGATTTATCACCCGCCGCGTTTCCTCTTGGGCAGTCTGCCGGATTTTCCTGCTCTGTCTATCTGTTTGAAGATGATCTCGCTGTATCTCAGTGCGATTACGGAACACTAGCGTATTACGACGGAAAGTGGATATTTGTTTCCAGTGATACAAATTTTGAGGGCGAAGCAAATGCAAACATCGATACGCGAACTTATACAGGAATTGAAATCAATAATCCTGAAGCGGTTGAAAAACTCAACTCGATTTCACAGGAGAACTTCAGTTATATAGCTGAATAATAATTAAGAAGCTGTACAGTTGAATTGTACCGCTTTTTACTGCGCTTATTTTTCTATTGTGAATTTTACAATGGAGCATTTCGGTAAGATGGCAGTAAAGCCGTCTTTAAGTTTCCTGAAATCTGTGAATTTTTCTGTCTTTACAACATTCGGACTGTCAAAATCGTTTTTGTCGTGGATATCGCCGGTAATAATCTCTGCGGTGATATTTTTTACCTTTGTATCTGCAATTTGGCATTTGATTTTTGCAGTTTTCGCTTCTGATGTGTTGACAATAGTAGAATAAATTACTCCATTATCATCAACGGACGCAGATTCTATTAACTGAGGCAATTTAAGATTTCCTTCGTCTGACAGGCGCTTTTTGCTGTCAATAATAATTGTATCTGTTGTAATAAAAGATTCCAGAAGTGTGTTGTTTTGATGCTCTTTAAACATTTTGAAAACGTGGTAGGTGGGGGTAAGGAGCATTTTGTCACCCTCAGTAAGGATTACCGCTTGGAGCACATTTACTGTCTGGGCAATATTTGCCATTTTTATCCTATCTGCGTGCTTATTAAAAATATTGAGAGAAAGCGCCGCAACCATAGCGTCGCGCATCGTGTTTTGCTGATACAGGAAACCGGGATTTGTTCCGGGTTCAACGTCATACCAAGTGCCCCATTCGTCAACTATCAAATCAACTTTGTGCTTCGGGTCGTAACGGTTCATTATCTCGATATGGCGGGTGATAAGTTCCTCCATTCTGTACGCCTGTGCAAGAATAGCGTAATACTGATTCTTTGTAAAATCAGTAGACGACTTATGTGTCTTTGTCTCAGAGTCCCAAATATCAGTGTAATAATGAAGCGAGATGCCGTTTGCTTTATTTCCTGCCTTGCGCATAACCTGCTCAGTCCACTTAAAATCAAAAGCATTCGGACCGCAGGCAATACGGTAGATCTTGTTGTTATGGTCGTAATCGCGAACGTATGTATTGTACTGACGGAACAGATCGGCGTAATGATCTCCTGTCATATTGCCGCCGCATCCCCATGATTCGTTGCCTACTCCGAAATACTTAACGACCCAGGGATTTTCTCTGCCGTTCTTTTTGCGCAGTTCCGCCATAGGTGAAATTCCGTCAAAGGTCATATATTCTACCCACTCGTTCATCTCCTGAACAGTGCCTGAACCAACATTTCCGTTAATATATGCGTCGCATCCGAGCTGACGGCAGAGTTCAAAAAATTCGTGAGTTCCGAAAGAGTTATCCTCAACAACACCGCCCCAATGGGTATTTACCATTTTCTTTCTGTTTTCAAGTGGTCCGATACCGTCTTTCCAATGGTATTCGTCTGCAAAACAGCCGCCGGGCCAGCGCAAAACGGGAATTCCCATTTCACGAAGTGCGTTTACAACGTCTGTGCGCATTCCGTTTTCATTTGGTATCTTTGAATCTTTTCCGACAAACAGACCGTCATAAATACATCTTCCAAGATGCTCGCTGAAATGGCCGTAAATGTCTTTGCTTATTTTTGCTATTTTCTGGTTTGGAGTTATTAAGTACTTTTCCATATATTCACCGTGAATAAATGCTGTATTAGTTATAATGAATAAATATAAAAATAATGCCGCGGCGATTAATTTTGCATTAAAAATATCGTCACGGCATTATGATTTGGCTGTAATCAGTTATACTGAAAATTACAGATTAAATGTTTTTGGCTGGCCGCCGCTTTCTCTTGATTCGTCAGCCAGATAAACTGCGAGGTGACCCGCAATAGAGTCAAAAATTGATGTGCATGCAAGGCTGGGTTTTTCGCCTCTGATAAATTTAACAAAGTCTGCCGCAAGGCGTTCGTCGCCGCCGCCGTGACCGCCGTAAGCGCCAACCATATCGCCGGTAACGTTAAGGTCAACTTCTTCAATATCACATTCTCCGTTGTGAGCGTCGGGTGACGGGTCAATTTTTGAAACGTAGAATTTAGACTCTTCAAAGTTTCCGTAAATCTCGCCCTTTGTGCCTACAATGTGAATACGGCGAAGGGGAGCAGAAGAACCGCCAACCATGTTATGGGTTCCTGTTGCGCCGGATGCAAAGTTGATTGCAACGCTCTGGTGGTCAACAACGTTGTTGTCGCACTTATACATGCAGCGGCCGTAAGGCGAATCACCCTTAAGAAGATTTATTTTATCCTCAATGGTGGGGTTTTCAATGCTTTCGAGAGCGTCCCATACATAGAAAGACCAGCGGTCAGGATGGTCAATGTAAAGGCGCTTTGCAGAGAAATTACAGGTGTCAACAAGAGGACAGTCAACAAGGCATTTTGTTCCTGCGCCTTCTGGTGCGTTCTCAGGTTTAAACTGGAATTTTGAACCGAAAGAACTTACGGTAACGGGCTTTGTGTCAGACATCATCCACATCATGATGTCCAGATCGTGGCAGCATTTTGCCAGAAGCATTGAAGTATGGCATTTGTCGCTGTTAGCCCACTTGCCTCTTACATATGAAGTAGAAAGGTGGTGATATGAAACATGCTCGAGTGTCTGAATATTGATTATATCACCGATTTCACCAGCTGCAACTCTCTCTTTAATTGAGTAATAGAACGGTGTGTAGCGAAGAACGTGGCAAATCATTACCTTGCTGTTGTTCTTCTTTGCGCATTCAACAAGTTCACGCATTTCGCTTTCATTTACTGCGAAAGGTTTTTCGAGAAGCATATCGTAGCCTACATTTAAAAGCGGAACTGATGTTTCAATGTGTACCTCATCCATTGTGCCGTTGATAATCGCGTCTGCCAGTTTGCCTTTTGCGGCAAGTTCTTCGGCAGAGTTAAAGCACATATCTTCTCCAAATCCGAATTCCTTCATGCACTTCTTTCTGCGCACGGGGTTAGGGTCTGCAACGCCGACTATTTTAAGCATTTCGGGATTAGTTTTCGCCAGCTTACTATATACAAGTGAGCGGTGACCGGCTCCGACAATAATGGCTGTAACCGCTTTTTGTTCCATGTCAATCACCTCAACAAATAATTTTATTTAATAATAATATCACATTTTTAGTTGATTTCAAGAGATATTGACATATTTATTACAAATATTTATAATAAATAACCTGTATTAGATATTATTTATAATTCGGAGTGAAGGTTTTGAAGTCGTTACTTGTTTACATGAGGCATTACAAAAAAGAATCCTTTTTTGCACCGCTTTTCAAATTGCTTGAAGCAACGTTCGAACTTATAGTTCCCCTCGTTGTCGCAAACATTATTGATAAGGGCATTGCAAACGGGGATTACAAATTGATTATAAAAGACTGCCTTATCCTCGGCGGTTTTGCTTTAGTAGGCATGGTAATGGCGATAACTGCCCAGTATTTTGCGGCAAAGGCGGCAACAGGCTTCGGAAAGGAATTGAGAACCGGCCTCTTTGCAAAAATCCAGTCGCTTTCATTTTCTGAGATAGATACAATGGGTACGTCTTCACTGATTACAAGAATGACAAACGACGTTACCCAGCTTCAAAACGGCGTAAATATGTCGCTGAGACTGCTTCTGCGCTCGCCGTTTATTGTTGCCGGAGCCATGGTAATGGCGTTTACAATTGACGTAAAATGCGCCCTGATTTTCCTTGTGGTAATCGTTGCGCTTTCTATAGTAGTGTTCGGTATCATGGGCTTTACAATGCCCGGATACCGCGATATTCAAAAACAGCTTGACAGCGTAACTCTTATTACTCGTGAAAATTACGCCGGAGCACGCGTAATCCGCGCCTTTACTGCCGAAGAGGGCGAAAAAGAAACCTTCAATAAGCGAAATGAAATGCTCGCTCATCTTCAGAGAAGCATTGGCAGAGTGTCTGCGCTTCTCAATCCCGTTACGTATGTAATGATAAACGTTGCAATAATTATACTCATTCAGACAGGCGCCGTAAGAGTAAATATAGGCGAACTTTCCCAGGGGCAGGTGGTTGCTCTTTACAACTATATGAGCCAGATTCTTGTGGAACTGCTTAAACTGGCAATGATGATTATCCAGCTTACAAAGGCGCTGGCGTGCGCTTCAAGAATAAGAGGCGTTCTCGCTATGGATTCCTCCCTTCAGCACAATGACAACAGCGGCGTTAAAGATGAAAACTGCGCCGTATCCTTTGAAGGGGTTACGCTTCATTACAAAAACGCCGGGGAAAATTCTCTTGAAGATATTTCGTTTTGCGCTGATGCGGGGCAGGTTATCGGCGTAATCGGAGGAACGGGAAGCGGCAAATCAAGCCTTGTTTCAATGATACCTCATTTTTACGATGCTAAAAAAGGCTGCGTCTCTGTATTCGGAAGGGATGTTAAGTCCTATGATGACGATGAATTAAGAGGCATGATAGGATACGTCCAGCAAAAAGCAGTTTTGTTTAAAGGCACTATCCGCGAAAACATGAAGTGGGGCAAGCCGAACGCTACCGATGAAGAGATTAAGGACGCTCTTAAAAGAGCCCAGATCCTCGATATCATTGAGAGCAAAGGCGGGCTTGACGCTGAAGTTGAGCAGAACGGAGCAAACTTTTCCGGAGGTCAAAAGCAGCGCCTTTCAGTTGCAAGGGCTCTTGTCCGCCACCCGAAAATACTAATCCTTGACGATTCGTCTTCTGCACTTGACTATGCAACAGAGGCGGCGATGCGCAAGGCAATACTTTCACTGGATTATAACCCCACGGTCTTTATAGTTTCCCAGAGGGCTTCTTCCGTTATGTGCGCAGACAAGATAATTGTTATGGACGACGGAAAAACAGCGGGTATCGGCGATCATGACGATTTAATGAAAAATTGCGGCGTTTACCGTGAGATATATGATTCTCAGTTTTCAAGGGAGGTGACGGCGCAGTGAAAAAGGAAAAGAACAAAATGAATAAGCAAACAATGAAAAAGGTGTTTGCTTATATCGGAAAATATAAGTTTTATCTGCTGTTTTCAGTACTTCTTGCAGGAGTTTCCGTTGCGCTTACGCTGTATGTTCCCATCCAGATCGGTTATGCAATTGACGGTATCATATCTGCCGGAAATGTTGATTTCAGCGCAATAAGAATGCACCTTGTAACCGTTGCCGTGATGATTGCGCTTATCGGAATAATGCAGTGGATAATGAACGTGCTGAACAATCAGATAACGTATAATGTTATCAGAGATATGAGAAGCCGTGCGTTTGAAAAACTTCAGGTGCTTCCGTTTTCTTACCTTGACAGTCATCCCCAGGGAGATGTTGTTTCAAGAATAATAAGCGACGTAGACCAGTTTGCCGACGGCCTTTTGATGGGATTTTCTCAGCTTTTTACTGGTATTGTAACAATTATCGGAACGCTCTTCTTTATGCTTTCCATAAACGTTTGGATAACCCTTGTAGTTGTTCTTGTTACTCCGCTTTCTTTCTTTATTGCAAGATTTATTGCTAAGAAAACTTACTCCATGTTCCAGAAAATGAGCGAAGCAAGGGGTGCCCAGACCGGATTTATTGACGAGATGATTTCAAACCAGAAAGTTGTAAGCGCTTATTCAAGAAACGAAGCAAACGCCAAAGAGTTTGAACAGCTCAATGACGAACTTGCCAAGTATTCACTTCAGGCAACATTCTTTTCGTCAATAACAAATCCTGCAACGCGTTTTGTCAACAGTATTGTTTATGCCTGTGTTGCTCTTTTCGGTGCTATTATGGCGGTTAAGGGGAATATTACCGTTGGTATGCTCTCCTGCTTCTTGTCTTACGCTAACCAGTATACAAAGCCTTTCAACGACATCAGTTCGGTTGTTACCGAGTTCCAGAATGCGCTTGCCTGCGCAGGAAGAATAATTGATTTTATTGAGGAAGAGCCTGTGCCTGCTGACAGTGAAAACGCTGTTGAGCCTGAGCACATTGAGGGCAAAGTCGAGCTCGACGATATTTCATTTTCATATCTTCCGGAACAAAATCTTATCTCTCATCTCTCTGTCAGTGTAAAGCCTGGTATGAGAGTGGCAATCGTAGGCCCCACGGGATGCGGAAAAACAACGCTTATCAATCTTTTGATGCGCTTTTATGAACTAAACGGCGGACAGATTTTGTTTGACGGTATTCCGGGAACGGATATCAAGCGCAGTGCGTTGAGAAAGAACTTTGGAATGGTGCTTCAGGATACCTGGCTGAAAAGCACATCAATCCTTGAAAATATAAGAATGGCAAATCCTTCAGCAACTTATGACGAAGTTGTTGAAGCCGCAAAGAAAGCATACGCCCATTCGTTTATTAAACGTCTTCCCGACGGTTATTATACGGTTATAGGAGAGGACGGAGGCAGTCTTTCCCAGGGTCAGAAGCAGCTGCTCTGTATAGCTCGTATAATGCTTTGCAATCCGTCAATGCTCATTCTTGACGAAGCAACATCTTCTATAGATACTGCAACTGAAATCAGAATTCAAAAAGCTTTCGCTTCGCTGATGAAAGGCAGAACTTCGTTTATCGTTGCTCACAGATTGTCTACTATCGTCGGTTCAGACCTTATCCTGGTAATGAAAGACGGAACGATTATAGAGCAGGGAACACACGCTCAGCTTCTTGAAAAGCACGGCTTTTATTACACTCTTTATAATTCACAGTTCCCTGAAAAAGACGCCGTTAAAAGATAATAAAATGACAAAATAAAAGGACTGTCGCAAGACAGTCCTTATTTTTTATAAATTTTTAATCAGAAATTGATTATTCCCGCTCCACCGTTTACTGCCATAAACGCGCTGGAGAAAACAAGGGAAACAATTGTCATAAGTTTAATGAGAATGTTGATTGAGGGACCTGAAGTATCCTTGAACGGGTCGCCGACTGTGTCGCCGACAACTGCCGCTTTGTGGGCTTCAGAGCCTTTGCCGCCGTCTGCCAGACCTTCGATATACTTCTTTGCGTTGTCCCAAGCGCCGCCGCTGTTTGCCATGAATATAGCCATCATTACGCCGCTTACCAGCGCGCCTGCAAGCAGTCCGCCGAGGCTTTCAACGCCGAGCAAAAATCCAACGAGCAGGGGAGCGACAACTGCCATAACACCGGGAAGTATCATTTCTTTGAGAGCCGCGTTTGTAGAAATAGAAACGCATTTTGTATAATCAGGCTTATCGGTGCCTTTAAGAATGCCGGGTTTCTCGCGGAACTGACGTCTGACTTCTTCTATCATCTTGTTAGCCGCCTTGCCCACAGAACTCATTGTAAACGCTGAGAACAGGAACGGGAGCATTCCGCCGATAAACAGACCTACAACAACTTTTGCATCAAGAATGCTCATTCCGCCGTTTGAAATGTTTGTAGTTTCGGAGAATGATGCAAACAGTGCAAGAGCAGTCAGTGCGGCAGAACCGATAGCAAAGCCTTTACCTACTGCGGCTGTTGTGTTGCCTACGCTGTCAAGTTTATCTGTGATTTCACGAACAGAGCTGTCAAGTTCGCTCATTTCTGCAATACCGCCGGCGTTGTCTGCGATAGGTCCGTAAGCGTCAACTGCAACGGTAATACCGGTTGTTGAAAGCATACCTACTGCCGCCAAAGCGATACCGTAAAGTCCGAGAAATTTGTAAGAAACGAGAATGCCTACAGTAATAAAGAGAACCGGAATAGCAGTTGATTTCATTCCGACGCTCATGCCGCTGATAATGTTTGTTGCGGCGCCTGTTTTTGAACTTTCGGCAATTTCTTTAACTGATTTATATTGGTCGGAAGTATAGATTTCAGTAAGTTTTCCGATAGCCGTGCCCACAACGAGACCGGCAAGAACGCACCAAAATCCGTTAAATGTGCCAAGCATAAAGTGGCTGAGAACAGCAGATGCGATTATAACGAGTATTGTTGCAGTGTATTCGCCTTTGTTGAGTGCCTTCTGCGGATTTACTCCGTCTTTGCCTCTTACAAAGAATGTTGCAATTACAGAGCCGAGAATTCCTACGCCGCAGAGAGCGAGAGGGAAAATTGCGGCAAGCATTTTATCCTGAACAACGGAAGAAGCAAATGCCAGGGTAATAGCAGAAATAATTGAACCTACATAGCTTTCGAAGAGGTCTGCACCCATGCCGGCAACGTCGCCAACGTTATCGCCAACGTTATCTGCGATTGTTGCAGGGTTTCTGGGGTCGTCCTCGGGAATGCCTGCTTCTACTTTACCGACAAGGTCAGCGCCAACGTCTGCGGCTTTGGTGTAAATACCGCCGCCAACACGGGCGAACAGTGCGATAGAGGATGCACCGAGACTAAATCCAGTAAGAATATTGAGAGCAGTTCCGTCTTCTGTCAAATTATAGCGTTTTGAAATAACTAGGAAAATGAGACCGATACCGATAACGCCGAGACCTACAACAGAAAGTCCCATAACGGCTCCGCCGCTGAAAGCGATTTTAAGGGCTTTGTTCATTCCTCTTTCCTTAGCGGCGTTGGCCGTGCGTACGTTTGCTTTAGTAGCAACGGTCATGCCGAAATAGCCGGCAAGAGTTGAGAACAGTGCGCCTATAATAAAGCAAAGCGCGGTTGGAAGGTTGATAACCAGTGCAATTACAACAAAAAGAACAACTGAGAATACGATAAGAATTTTGTATTCAGAGAAGAGGAAGGCTTTTGCGCCTGTTGCTATTGCCCGGGCAATTTCCTTCATTTTGTCTGTGCCCGGATCTTTTTTGCTGATGTAGTGCGCAGTGTAAAATGCAAACAACAGCGCAATCAGTCCTGCGATGGGTGCCAAATAGATGAGATAATCCATAGAATCAACTCCTGCAAGTCATTTTTTTGGTTTATGTTAATTTTACCATATAAAACGGGAACGTGTCAATAAATGAACACTTTATTTTAATTTTCTATATATTATGCCTAGTAATGTAAGAAGATATTAAAATAAGGTATAAAAAAAGCTTGCCAAACGGCAAGCTTTTTAAAATATGTATTAGTTAGTTTATGCGTTCTTTTTGTTGTTCTGCTCAGCAAGTCTTTCGGCTCTCTTTTCAGCAAGTTCAACAATCATCTGCTGCTGAAGTGTGCCGTGGATGTTGTAGAAGATGAATGATACACCGTAAAGACCTCTTGCGAGAGCGGGCAGTACGCAGAAGATTGTCCAAATACCGTTAAGTATGCCGGGATCAGTCTGAGGAATTGCGTTGCCCATTGAGTCTGTAAGGGGAACATAGTTGATCCATGTAAGTACCATACCTGAGAGCCAGCCGGTTACAGAAGTAGCGAGCTTTGTGAAGTAGCCCTGTACTGTTGTAACGAGCGCTTCGTTACGAAGTCCGTGTTTCCACTCCATATAATCAAGAGTCTCAGCAGTAAGGATCGGGTTGCAGACAAGAATGATTTTATTCGGAAGACCGCAAATTGTAAGTGCGAATATTACCCAAATAAGATTAAGTATGCTGTGGTCTGAAAATGTCTGTCCAAAGGGGTGATAACCGATAAAATACAGGAGCATGTAAGCTGCAAATCCGAATAATCCGGCGGCAATAGCAGTTAATCTTGCTCCGAACTTTTTAACAAGTTTCGCTGCAATCGGTACCATGAAGTAGTTTGGAATACCGGTAAACAGACCGCATACTGTCTGGTTAATAAGAGAACCGGTATTGTTGAGCCAGAAATAAGACTCTGATGAACCGCCGACTGTTTTGAATGAGTTGAAGAAGTCGGAAAGGATGATAGCGAACAGAGGTCTGTTTGAAAAGATTTCCTTAATAGACTGTAAAACAGAAGTCTCGTTCATTTCCTGTCGGCTCATAAGCGGAACACGCTCACGAACGTTGAAGAAACCGAATACCGCGAAAGCTGCTGCTAGAATCAGCATGAAGTAAGCGAATCCTGTGTAAACGTTCTGCATTGTGATGTTGTGGTTAACTTTTGGCAGAAGTTCAACAAGGATAGGAACAAGTGACGGCAGCCATGTGCCGAACAGTTCAAAGAATTTTGTTGTTGTAATAAGGTTGTTACGTTCGTCGTTGTTAGGGGTGATGTTGTAAACCATCAGCCACCAAGCGCCGAAGTAACTCATGCCGAGACCGTAAATAACAATAGCGACCGCCGCCCAGATAACTTTCTGGGTTGAGTTAAGGTCAGGAGCGGAGAACATCATTCCGCCGCCTATCAGCCACAAAGGAAGAGGCAAAATAAAGTAAGGTCTTACTCTGCCCCAGCGGGTACGGGTACGGTCAATTACGAGACCGCTGATCGTGTCGTCCACGGCGTCGTAAATTGAGGCAAACAGGTTAATGTTTGCATAAGCGGTTGTGTTCAGTTTCAAGAACTGAATCATGAAAAATTCTTTGAAAGCGTTAAAAAACTGTGATAAGTTCTTCTGTCCGAAGTTTACAAGTACGAAAGCAGCGATTTCTTTAGGAGCAAGATAACGCTTTTTCGTATATTCGAGTTTTTCAAGCTCTTCTACTTCTTCCTCGGTCAGCTTCTCTGCGTAAACGTCTTCTGCCAATGTATTCCCTCATTTCCGAAAGAGTATTCTCTCTCACAAAAATATAACGTTATTATATTATCATAATAAAATCGCTAAATCAACACCTTTTTATGTGTAAATGTGCCAAAATAAAGTACGATTTTTTCGATATGTACTATTACGCTTTACTTTTCAAAATCGGTCCTAATACTATTGACAATAATCATCAAAAATTATAAAATACTTTGGTAATACGTTTACGGAAAGGGTGCAAAATATGGCAAGTAAATGCCCTAATTGCGGAAAAAAATTACATATTTGGAATATAAAAGCTGAGTGTTCTCAGTGCGGTGTTAGTATACCTAATTATAATTGGGAGGAGCGTCTTGAAGAAGACAATATCCATGCTGAAAAAGCATTTGGTACTTTCTACCGTTCGCTGAACAGAATAGCTTATTCAATTTGGGGCACAAAACTTCGCATAGTTCGACTTGTTCTTACATTCCTTCCGGCTCTCGGATTTATTCTTCCGTGGGCGAACATAAAATCTGCCGGCAACAGTTTTGTACTCAGCATTATTTCATTTGACGGCAGTAAATCACTTATTGATTTCTTTACCGGAGTATTCGGCGACGCCGGTCTCTATTTTGAGGGAATGGGAATTGAGTCTTATTCCGGTCCGGTAACATTTGCATTTATAGGCTACATCCTTTTCGTTTTAAGCGCTTTGTTTATTGTACTGGCGTTCTTTATGGTATTAATTAAATGTAAGCAGCCCAAGACTAAGTCAACAGTTGTATTTGATATCCTTTCAATAGCGGCTTCTGTTGCGGCGGTTATCTGCTTCGTTGTAGCAGGAAGCAAGGGCGCTGAAATGGGAGCGTTCAGCTTCGGAGAATTTGCCGCATATTCACCGACAGGTTCAATCGGATGGGGTTACTTTGTTGCACTCGTTCTTCTTCTCGTTGCTACGGGAATAAACATTGCGGTTATCAAAGCTCCCGCTAAGTCCGACGAACAGCTTGAAGACGAGCGTCTTGCCCGTAAGGCCGCAAAAGAAGAAAAACAGCGCATCGAAGATGAAAAGAAAGAAATCGAGCGCGTTGAGGCGGCTAAGAAGGCTGAAGAAGAGCAGAAACTTAAAGTTGAGGCCGCTAAAAAGAAACTTGCCGAGAAGGCGGCTAAGAAAGCCAATAAGAAATAATATATTAAGCCGAAGCAGTTTTTTGCTTCGGCTTTTTTGCGCCTTAATTTTGATTTTTATCCATGTATTGGTGCTCAAATGATTTGCTATATTCTGTTTTGTTTTCCTTGACCTCAACATTCCTTTTTGGTATAATATCCACGGAGTGATGAATATGTCTGAAAAGAAAAAAAGTTTAACTAAAAAATCAAAAATTGTTATCGGTGTATCTGTTGTTGCCGCTGTGATAATAATTGTATCGGCGATTTTTATTATATTTACAGGTAACAGCAGTTATAAACTATATAACAGCGTTATGCTGCAGCTTATGCCGGAGTCAATAACATCTGAGGACGGCGTTGAGTTCTTCGTAAAGGAAAACCCGAAATATGACGGCGGTAAAACACCTGAAGAAGAGCAATTTATCTTTTATTTCAAAAACGGCGACAAAGAAGTTGATCTCCCAGGCGGAGTGTTTACCGACGCTGAGGGCAACAAATCGGTGGTTTCTTTCGGCTTTGTAAAAATGGCTCTGGAAAAACTGAATACAATCAAAACGGTATTTAAAGTTGTTATTGCCGTTATGGTTGTTGTACTCGTTGCAATCGGTATCTATCTTTGGTATAAATCATGGTGCCGTAGAGAAGATGAGCAGAAAAAGCTTCTTTACGGCGATACTAAAACAAACAAAAAGAAGAATTAATTAGTCAAGAATTTTAATGAGCAAGCCCGCGCTTGCTCATTCATAATATTTGAATCATGCGACTGAAGGTGAAGCAATGAATTACGACCTGTTGTTTTCTCCGAGCAAAATCGGAAATGTGGAGTTGAAAAACCGAATTGTTATGGCGCCGATGTGCATGGGCTTCGGCCGTTTTGACGGATGCGCCACAGAAAAAATGATGGATTATTATGAGGAACGCGCCAAGGGCGGAGTGGGCCTTATTATCACCGAAATTACAAGGGTAAACGACCTTACAGGCGCATCTTCTTTCGGTCAGCTTGGTCTTAGCCACGATTACCAGATCCCGTCGCTTAAGACAATGGTTGAGCGTATTCACCACCACGGTACTAAGATTATGGTTGAACTCCACCATCCCGGCCGTCAAAATCTCGGCCTTATGATTGGTACGGTTCCAATTTGCGTTGCAGGCGATAAGCTTCTCGGTTCAGCCTATTCAAAATTGCTTTATAACGCAATTATCCCACCGGGAAAAATGCTTCAGTCAAAAGATATAGTTCCAAAGACTGTTGCTCCCAGCAGATGCGAAAAGAGCAAGATGAGCGAAAGTGTAAACAAAGGACTTTCCCACCATGCTGTTAAACATCTTATAAGACAGTTTGTTGATGCGGCTCTGCGTGTTAAAAAAGCAGGCTGTGACGGAGTTGAACTCCATGCCGCCCACGGCTATCTTATTCAGCAGTTTTTGTCTCCTAATACCAACAGAAGAACTGATGAATACGGCGGCTCTCTTGAAAACAGAATGCGTTTTCTTACTGAAATTATCGACGGCATACGCATTACCTGCGGCCGCGATTTCCCGATAGTTGTTCGTCTTTCGGTAGACGAGATGTATGACCGTATCGGCGAGCCCGGCAAGGGCTATGGGCTTGAAGAAGGTCTGAAAATGGCAAAAATTCTTTCCGACAAGGGGATTGACGCTATTGATGTTTCTTCTGCCTGCTACGATACTTTCAACTATTGGCTTGAACCCGTGACTTTCCCATGCGGTTGGCGTAAGTATCTTGCGGAGGAAGTTAAAAAAGTTGTTAATATTCCTGTTATTGCCGCAAATCTTATCCGTACTCCCGAACAGGCGGAACAGCAGCTTGAAGAGGGAATTCAGGACTTCATTTCTCTCGGACGTCCGCTTATTGCAGACCCTTACTGGGCTGATAAGGCGGAAAGAGGTAAGGCAGACACAATCAAGCATTGTATAAACTGCCTTTATTGCTTTGAAAGTATGCTCAACGGAGCATATGTCGGCGACCACGGTCACTGCTCGGTTAACCCGTTTGTCGGCAGAGAAAGAACCGTTCTTCCTGTTGACGGAAACCGCCGTAAAGTCGTTATCGTCGGAGCGGGTCCTGCGGGACTTACTGCGGCTGAATTGCTTGCACGCCGTGACTTTGACGTTACAGTTCTTGAAAAGAGCGACAAGATTGGCGGTCAGCTTCAGCTTGCAAACAAACCTCCTCATAAAGAACGACTTATCTGGTGCGCAGAGGATCTTGCTAAGAATGCCGCTGATGCGGGTGCTGAAATTCTTACAGGAGTTGAAGCAACACCTGAACTTCTTGAAAAGTATTCGCCTTATGCTATAATCTGCGCCACCGGCGGCAACGCAGTTCATCCCAAGGCTTTCAGCGGTGACAATGTATGTACTGTTACTGAAATACTGAACGGAAGCGTCAAGGTTGAGAATAAGAAAGTTGCTGTTATCGGTTCTGGTATGACAGGACTTGAAACAAGCGAACTTCTTGTAAGCCAGGGAAATCATGTTGTCATTGTTGAAATGGCAGACAAAATTGCTCCCGGCGCTTATTTCCAGCAGCTTGACGACGCTCTTCCGAAACTTCAGAAAGCCGGAACCGAATTCCTTGTAGGTCATAAACTTTCTGCAATTAGTGATAAGGGAATTGAACTTGAAAAGTGCAGTGATTCAAGCAAAGTTTCCGTTGAATGTGATCTGGTAGTCCTTTCAATGGGAGTTCGACCGGATAATGCGCTATATAACTCAATAAAAGACAAATTCAGCAGAGTTTACAATATCGGCGACAGCAACAAAATAGGAAGAATTGTAAACGCCACAGAGAGCGCTTATCAGCTTGTTATGTCACTTTGATAAAAATTCAAGAAAAAAGAGCAGGGAATTGTCCCTGCTCTTTTTGTTTGCTTTTTTATGCAAGTTCTGCTTTGTAGCCGGCGTCAGCAACGGCTTTAACAAGCAGTGCGGTGTCAACCGAATCGTCGCATTTTACTTTTGCACTTTTTTTCTTAAGGTCAACTTTTACGCTTTCAACACCTGCTACTTCGCTTAAAGCCTGTTTTGCGGCATTGGCGCAGTGTTCACACATCATTCCCTCAATATTAAGCTTAATCTTCATTTTTATTCTCCTTTAAAATGTCTTAATCTAAGTGCATTGAGCACAACTGTTACAGAACTTAAACTCATGCAGGCGGCAGCTATCATCGGGTTTAGCGTCCAGCCGAGAAGCCCGTAAAAACAACCTGCGGCAAGGGGTATTCCCAGACAGTTATAAAAGAAAGCCCAGAAAAGATTTTCGCGAATGTTTGTAAGCGTCTTTTTACTCAGTTTAACTGCAGTTGCAACATCGCTGAGATTGTCAGATGTTAGCACCACGTCTGCGCTTTCTATTGCAATATCAGCTCCTGCTCCGATAGCAATTCCAACGTCCGCCCTTGTCAGCGCAGGCGCGTCGTTTATTCCGTCGCCTATCATTGCCACTGTTTTGCCGCTTTCAATCAGTTCTTTAATTTTACTTTCTTTCTCGTCTGGCATTGCATTGGCAATAAACTTTTTAATTCCGGCCTGCTGGGTTATGGCGTAAGCTGTGATTTCATTGTCGCCGGTAATCATTATTGTGTCTCCCGGCAGTTTCTTCAGAGCCTCTTTAGCGTCTTCTTTTATCGTGTCAGCCACAGCAATTGTTCCCAGATATTTACCGTTTTTTGTAAATATGATAGGCGTTTTCCCCTGAAAAGCAAATTCGTTATCTGCAAATTCCGTGTGAGCTTCGTTGCCTGCTTTATATTCGTCGCCGTCGATTACCGCAACAATTCCTCTGCCTATGATATACTGACTGCTTTCTACTGTGAGCAGTTTTGCTCCCTTTTCTTTGCAGTAATTGCACACCGCCTGGGACAGGGGATGGTCGGAAATGTTTTCAACAGTATAAGCAATATCAAGAAAATCATCTGAACTGATATCTGTTACAACAGGTTTGCCGTGGGTTATCGTTCCCGTCTTATCAAATACAAACGTGTTTATTTTGCCGAGATTTTCCAGCGCCGTTGCGTTTTTGAAAAGTATTCCGTTTTCGGCTCCTTTTCCCGTTCCCACCATTATTGCAACAGGCGTTGCCAGACCAAGAGCGCAGGGGCAAGAAATAACAAGAACTGCAATAGCGTTAGAAAACGCGAACTCGAATTCTTTTCCCAGTATTATCCAGACTGCGAATGTTATTATCGCAATTGCAATTACTACAGGCACAAATACAGCCGCAATTTTATCTGCAAGTCTCTGGGCGGGAGCCTTGGTAGACGAAGCTTCCTCAACGAGTGCAATTATTCTCGCTAAAGTAGTGTCTGCTCCTGTCTGCGTGGCGCGGAATGTGAAATTACCGTTGGTGTTGACTGTTCCGCTGATAACTTTGTCGCCTTCGCCAAGGTCAACAGGAACGCTTTCTCCCGTTATCGCGCTTTGGTCAACCGACCCACTGCCGCTGATTATAACTCCGTCAACTGGTATGCGCATTCCCGGTTTAATTACAACCGTATCGTAGGGGGCGATTATTGCTGAAGGAACAACGCTCTCTTCTCCGTCTTTAAGGATAATGGCGTTTTCCGGCGTCAGGTCTATAAGTTTGTTTACAGCGTCTTTTGTCTTGCCCTTGCTCTTCGTCTCAAGATATTTGCCGAGAGTAATTAAGGTCAGTATCATTCCTGCCGACTCAAAATAAAGATCGTGGGACGAGTAGATGAATACCGCCGCAAGACTGTATATTGCAGAAGCCGCAGAGCCAATGGCAACAAGACTGTCCATATTTGGATTTCCTTTAAACAGCGCTTTAAATCCGCTTGTAAAAAATCTGCGGTTCAAAATAATTATCGGAATAAGAAATATTATCTGACAGGCGGCGTTTACATAGTGACCGGACAGGAACTCAGGAAGGGAGTAACCCAGCATATGCGACATAGAAAAATACATAAGTCCCGCCAGACAAATGAATGAGCCGATAAGACGTTTTTGCATTTCCTTTATTTCTTTTGAGTTGTCTTCTTTTTTTATCGTAAACAACTCGCAGCCGTAGCCGGCTTTTTTTACCGCGTTTATAATATCGTTTGTATCGCAGTCGTAATCAGCGGTCATGGTGCCTGAAAGTAAGTTTACGCTAACTTCTTTTGCAAGCGGTGCCACCGCTTTTTCAACACGGGCGCTGCAGGCGGCGCAGCTCATGCCCGTGATATTGAATTTTTGGTTCAAAGTATAATCAGCTCCTTGGTAATGTTTGAAAGGTTCTCTCTGCCTCTCGGAGCGAGATAAAGCAGGTCTTCAATTCTTATTCCGAATTTATCGGGAATGTATATACCCGGTTCAATAGAAGTAACGTTGCCGGTCTCAAAGGTATCATTGCTTCTGGGGGAAGCGTTGTAGCCTTCGTGAATTTCAAGTCCTACGCCGTGACCCAGGGAATGGCGGAAATATTTGCCCATGTTTTTCTCTTCAAGAACATCATAGGCCGCCTTGTAAACTTCACTGCATTTTTTGCCGGCGTCCAGCGCTTTAATTCCCGCAAGCTGAGCGTCAAGAACGAGTTTGTAGCAGTCTCTCATTTCCTGGGTAGCGTTTCCTACTGCAACGGTGCGCGTCATGTCTGAATGGTAGCCTTCAAACGTTACGCCGAAGTCAAACAAGAGAAAATCGCCGTTTTTTACTTTGCGGTTGTCCGGCACTCCGTGGGGCATTGAGGTGTGAGCACCAGTAAGGACGATAGTATCAAAGCTTACGCCGTCGGAGCCGTTTTTCGCCATGAGGTAATCAAATTCCGCGGCAATGTCCTTTTCTGTTCTTCCGGGTTTGATATTTTCCAGAAGCTGCATAAAAGATTTTTCCGCAATGGCGTTTGCCTTTTTTATTTTCTCAATTTCCCATAATTCTTTTACGTTGCGAAGTTTTGAGACTCCGTCGCCAAGTTCAATAAGCTGAACGTCAAGTTCTTCGCTGATACGTTTATACAGTTTATATGATATTGTCTCGTTTTCAAAAAGCAGTTTATTTATGTTGTGCTTTTCAATTTTGGTTTTCAATGCGTCTATAAAACTGCCGCTGATTTCTTCAACAATCAGTCCGCTTTTCTCAGCGTGGATTTTTGCTGTTTCGGTATATCTCGAATCAACAAAATGATATCCGCCGTTCGGGGTTATGAGTATCATTCCTTCGCTGGGCGAAAATCCGCATATATAGTGCATATTGGCCTCGTTACAAAGCAGCAGGCCGTCTACTTCCGATGCCTCTAAAAGGCTTATGGTTTTCTGTAAATTCATACAAACCTCCTATGAAATATAATACCACATTAACTGCGATTGTCAATCTTAATTTTTTTGATATGAAAAACGATATTTATGCATCTATTAAAAATATTTTAATTTACTGATTATTTGTATTGACATGATTTTTTTCTTATGGTAATGTGTTCATAACGAAAAGCAAGGAGCACACCTGTATATGGAAAAATATTTAATAAATCCAAACCAGAAAATAGCAAATATAAGCAAAGACATTTACGGTCATTTCAGCGAGCATCTTGGAAGATGTATTTATGACGGTCTGTTTGTCGGAAAAGATTCAAAGATACCAAATGAAAACGGAATGCGCACAGACGTTGTAAACGCACTTCGTGAAATGGGAATTCCCGTTTTGCGCTGGCCCGGCGGCTGTTTTGCAGACGAATACCATTGGAAAGACGGTATCGGACCACTTGAAAACAGAAAGAAAATGGTAAATACCCATTGGGGCGGTGTTGTTGAGGATAACTCTTTCGGAACTCACGAATTTTTTGAACTCTGCCGTCAGCTCGGATGCGACGCATATATTAACGGAAATGTTGGTTCAGGCACTGTTCAGGAGATGAACGAGTGGGTAGAATATATGACCTTTGACGGAATTTCACCTATGGCGGAACTGCGCAAAAAGAACGGCAGAGAAAATCCCTGGGTCGTTAAGTATTTCGGAGTAGGCAACGAATCATGGGGATGCGGCGGCAATATGACAGGAGATCATTACGCCGATTTGTTCCGTCAGTACAATACATACGTTCGCGATTACGACCATAACAACAAGATTTACCGTATTGCCTGCGGTCCAAACGCTTTTGATTTTAAGTGGACTGAGCAGGTTATGCGCAAGGCAGGAAATAAGGCAAACGGTCTTTCACTTCACTACTATACAGTTCCTCATGACTGGGACCATAAGGGTTCTTCAACCGATTTCAATCAGAAGGAATATTATCTTACAGTTACAAAGGCGTATCGTATGGAAGAGCTTGTTCGCCGTCATACTGAAATCATGAACGCTCTTGATCCTAAAAAGCGTGTTGACCTTATTGTTGACGAGTGGGGCACTTGGTATGACGTTGAACCGGGAACAAATCCGGGCTTCCTTTACCAGCTCAATACAATGCGCGACGCTATGGTTGCGGCTCTTACTCTTAATATCTTCAATAAGCACGCAGACAGAGTTCGCATGGCAAATATTGCTCAGACAGTAAACGTTCTTCAGTCGGTTATTCTTACCGAGGGCGACAAGATGGTTCTTACACCGACTTATCATGTTTTCAAAATGTATAAGGATCATCAGAACAATACACTTCTCGGTTCGTATATTACAACGGATGAAGTTTCTTCAGACGAGTGCAGTGCTCCTCAGCTTATTGAATCTGCTTCTGTTGATGAAAACGGTGTTATTTACGCTACTGTTGCAAACATCAGCGCTACAAAGAAGAGCAAGATCAAATGCCAGATTGCGGACACAAAGGTTCAGAATATCACTGCTGAAATTCTTACAGGCGATATCCACGCTAAGAATGATTTTGAGCATACAGATGATGTAAAACCTGAGAATTTTGAAGGTTTCCGCAAACTTTCAGACGGTTTTGTTGCTGAACTTCCGCCCTGCAGCGTTGTTAAGTTTGTTATCAATAAATGAGTGGAATTTGCAAAAAGTGCCTTTTGCTTGAAGCAGGTGAAAGAGCCGCGCTGAAAAGCGTAAAGGATTATTTAGAACTTCTTTCACACGAAGAAAAAGTCAGCGAAAGCATTTATAATGACCGACTAGAAAAATGCAGAAACTGCGATTTTCTTATTTCGGGTATGTGCAGAAAATGCGGCTGCTATGTTGAAATAAGAGCCGCGCTGAAAAATAAAGAATGTCCCAATGCGGATAATAAATTGTGGTGAGGATTTAACCATGAACGATAATATTAAGCGTATGAATGAGGGCCGTCTTTACGACCCCGGTGACGAAGAAATAATGAGCGAGCAGATTCAGTATCTTGATCTAATCAGTGAATACAATAAAACCAGATCAAGCGAATTTAATCGCCGCGAATCTTTGCTGAAAATAATGCTGGCTGAGATGGGCGAAAACTGTTACATTGAAGCGCCGTTTTTTGCGAACTGGGGCGGAAAGCACGTCCATTTCGGCAATAATGTCTACGCGAATTTTAATCTAACGCTTGTTGACGACGGCCATATCTATGTTGGCGACTGCGTAATGTTCGGCCCGAATGTTACCGTTGCCACTGCCGGCCATCCTGTTTTGCCTTCACTGCGAGAGAGGTCGATCCAGTTTAACCGTGACGTTCATATCGGCAGCAATGTCTGGATAGGCGCCGGGACGATAATCCTCCCGGGCGTTTCAATAGGGGATAACACGGTAATCGGAGCAGGCTCTGTTGTAACAAAGGATATTCCTGCCAATTCAGTTGCCTACGGAAATCCCTGCCGAGTTGCAAGACCTATAGGAGAAAAAGACAAACAGTATTACTTTAAAGACTGTCCTGTAGATATGGAATAAATTTAACCTGCGAATTACAGATTTTTACTTTTCTGTAATTTGCAGGTTTTTTTGTATATATTTTTATGTCTGTGTCCATACTCTGGATATGAATATGTATAAAAAAAGCAACAGATTGTTGCAGGCGATTGGATTGCCGCTGACAGTAGGAGCGGCTGTATATTTAATATGTGAAGCGGCACGTATTTTGGGAGATGTCTGGCAGGGAGCCCAAAGCACTCTTTCTGTTTTTGCCGATGAGTTTGAATATATTGTGCCGTGCTTCTTTGCGTATTTTATTCCGTATAAACTATGCGGTAAAAAATCCAGCCAAAAGGCGTTATGGTCTCTGCTTTGCTTTTTTGTTTACAGCAGTGCTTATAACGCTGTTTCATCTCAAAGGGCAACGGTATTTGCGGGAATACTAGCAGGTTTGCTGTTTGCATACATTTTTAATTCATTGCAATCAACTTATCCTTGGGTTGTTACTGCTTTTTTGGGTCTGGTTCTAGGAGTTGCCTGCGGTTATCTTTATGATATTTATGAGAATATCCTTATATATATTTTGAATGGTATTGGAAGCCGCGGCAGTATTACTTCGTTTTTTTTCGGATTTCTTAATAATATTTTTGAACTGATTTCGCCTGATTTTAAATTGCTGGTATATGAAAAAAGTTACGGCGGCGCGCTGTTCCTTGACGGCTCAGTAGTTACCGGCGCAAAACATATTTATGCCGCTTCATCAGGCGCAACGGCTGTTTCCACTTTCCTCTCGGGAAGATTTGTCCAGCTGTTTGCAGTTCCGGGAATTGCTATGGCCGTTGCCGAACTTCTCAAGGGCAGAAAGAAAAAGGAATTTATTGTGCTGGCTGTCTGCTGTGTTCTCAGCGGCAATACGTCACTGTTGTATATCTATATTCTTCTTGAAAGTCCGTTCCTTTTCCTTGCCGGTGCGTTTTTGGGCGGCATTTCTTATCTTGCGGCGTCGCTCCTGGATTTCAGCGCAGGTTTTGCCTACAGCGGCGGGCTTGCTGAACTGATAATGAATTTCGGCGGCAATATCCTTTTGCCTGTTGTGGGAATAGTAATAACCGTTTTGTCTTACTTCGTCTTCCGTTACAGCATCATAAAGTACGACGTATCAGAAAGCGAAAATCTCTATATTCCTCAGCGCCTAAAAAACGTTGTCGAAGCCCTTGGCGGAATTCATAATATTATAAGACTGAGGGATAACGGGGTTGAATTGCGCAATATCAAAAAAGTAAACACGCTTAAAATTAGCGGAGAGATGAAAGAAAATATTTTTGTTACCGATGACCCGGAAGTGGTTGCGCTGGGTGAGTATTTGTGATATGCTCATTTTGGGTGATTTATTTGGATATACGCAGTGAGCTGTTCAGCCTTCAGGATAAAAAATACCGCGAATTTCAAGCTTCATTGGTGCCGAACATTCAGCCGAAGCGCATAATCGGAGTTAGAATTCCACAGCTGAGGAAGCTTGCTCGAAAAGCGGCGGCGGACGACAGCGTTACTATTGAAACGTATTATTATGAGGAACGAATGCTTATCGGTATGCGCGTCGGCTATGCTAAGTGTGATTTTGAGCGGCGGCTTGAAATGCTCAGACAGTTCGTACCTCTTATAGATAACTGGGCGGTGTGCGACAGCTGCTGTTCCACTTTTAAATTTACTTTAAAGCATCTTGACGAAATGTGGCAGTTCGTTCTGCCTTATCTTGATAAGTCAGAATATGAAGCGCGTTTTGCCATAATCATGATGATGGACTATTATCTCAATGACGAATATATAGATAGGGTGCTTCAGCTTATCTCTTCTGTTCGGCGAGAAGAATACTATATCAATATGGGGGCGGCTTGGGCGCTGGCAACAGCCTACGTCCGCTATCCTGAAAAGGTTTTGAAACTTATAAAAAGTTCTGTGCTGTCAGATGAGATACACAACAAAACTATTCGCAAGATACGGGAAAGTTTTAGGGTTTCAAAAGAAGATAAAGAAATGCTTATGACACTTAAGAGAAAAAAGTAAATTTACTTCAATATTTGAAAAAATAAAAACCAGGTGACTAGGTCGCCTGGTTTTCTTGCTTTATTCTTTGTTTTCTTTCTCTTTAAGACGGTTGACCATCATTCGGTTAACCTTGTAAACGTCGCCGCAGCCAAGGGTGATAACCAAATCGCCCGGTTCTGCGTTTGCAAGCACATAATCTGCAATTTCTTCAAAAGTATCAAGCTGAACGGAGCCCGGTACTTTATCTGCCAAATCCTTGGCGTGAATACCGATTGTGTTGACCTCTCGGCTTCCCATAATAGCGGAAATTACGCATTTGTCGGGAATTTGCAGTACTTTTGCAAAATCGTCAAGCAGAAGACTTGTGCGTGTAAAGGTGAACGGCTGATGAACCGCCCATACTCTCTTGAAGCCCATTTTCATTGCCGCTTCAAGCGTAACTTTAAGTTCGGCAGGGTGGTGGGCGTAGTCGTCGGCAAATGTTATACCGCAGTAAGTTCCCATAAGTTCAAATCTGCGGGAAGCACCTTTGAACGCTTTTAATCCGCGGCAAATAGATTGAACGTCGGCTCCGCTTTCATAAGCGGCGGCAAATGCCGCAAGAGCGTTGAGTACGTTGTGTTCGCCGGGAACAGATATTTCAGCGTGGCAGAGGAACTCGCCGTCGTGGTATATGTCAAAATCAGAGCTAAATCCGCCAGGAACGTTAACGTTCTTAGCCTGCCACTGACAGCTGTCGCTCTTGCCGAATGAGATCATCTTTTTATCTTTAATATCTTTTACAGTATCTACCGTGTTGGCGTCGTCGCCGTTATAAATAATCGTTCTTGAGGTGTTCTCGCAGAACTGATGAAACGATTTCTTTATATTGTCAAGATTTTTGAAGAAGTCGAGGTGATCTTCATCAATGTTAAGAACTACAGCAATATCTGCGTTCATTTTAAGAAATGTGTTATTGAACTCGCAGCTCTCGCAAACAAAGTTCTGACTCTTTCCAAATCTTCCGTAAGCGTCAATTGCCGGCAGTTTTCCGCCTATTACTGCGCTGGGGTCAAGACCTGCCTCAAGAAGTATCTGAGTTGTCATTGAAGTTGTTGTGGTTTTTCCGTGAGTTCCGCAAACGCCGATGCAGTTTGAGAAAATGCGGCTTACGGCGCCGAGCAGATCCGCGCGTTCAAAGCAGGGAAAATGCTCTTTAGCCCATTCAAGCTCTTCGTTGCCTTTAAGGATTGCGTTTGTATATATTACAAGTTGAACGTCATCGGTAAGATTTTCTTTTTTTTGGCCGAGATATACTTTTGCTCCTTCCCGCTCAATTCTGCGGAAAGTCTCGGTATCGTTGTTGTCGGAGCCGGAAACGCTGTAACCCAGTGAAATGAGAATTTCAGCCAAAGGGCACATGCCCGAACCGCCGATGCCTATAAAATGTATTCTTTTTGATTCTTTCAGTAAACTGTCAATATTGTTCAAGACTCAACGCCTCCGTATTTCTTTTAAGTTATTATACTACTGCCGGGCAAAAAAATAAATACAAAATCTGTTGGAACTGAAAAATTTTTTCATCATAGTATGTGGAGTAGAAGGCTGTAATTAGATTATTGCCTACGGATATTACGAGGTGCAGATATGAAATTTGATACATTTGCCGTTCCGTTTACGGATGACAGAAGAATGATTTATGCAAAAGAATATCTTGAAAAGAACTCATATCACTGTGTGTCTTCAGTGGGGGAGGCGGATTTTGTTGTTTTGCCCCTTCCTGTAAAAAAAGAAATGCTCAGCGGCCTTGACGGAAAAACCGTCTTTCTCGGCAAGGGCGATTTTCCAGGGACTTTTGACTACTATAAAAACGAAAATTTTGTTATGAAAAACGCTATCCTGACAGCAGAGGGCGCCGTTGCGCTTGCAGAAGAGACCACCGATATTTCGCTTTACCGCTCGAAAATACTTATATGCGGTTTCGGCAGAATAGGGTGTGCGCTTGCCAGCGTGCTCAGCGGTTACGGCGCCGATATTACCGTTTGTTCCAGAAGTGAAGTGTCAAAAACCAAGGCTCTTTTTGCCGGAGCAAAGCATATTACACTGGAACAGCTTGTAAATAAAAATGACTACGACATTGTCTTTAATACTATTCCCCATATGATCTTTACTGCAAAGGAACTTAAGGCGCTGAAAAGTGAAGCTGTGATTATCGACCTTGCGTCGTTCCCGGGCGGAGTAGATACTCTTATGGCAAGTTCACTGGGACTGCGCCTTGTTGACGGTAAGGGGATACCGAAAAGATACGCTGTAAAAACAGCGGGTTACCTTATTGGTGAGGCTATCACCGAAATGATAGAGGAGGAGATATCATGAAAATCGGATACTGTCTGACAGGCTCCTTCTGTACGTTTTCCAAATCAATAAAAGTGCTTGAGGATTTGGTGCGCGCAGGGCATGAGGTTACGCCTGTTATGAGTCAGAACGCATATTCAACCGACACGCGCTTCGGCGACGCGGCGGATATTCAAAACCGTATTATAGAAATCACTGGAAACAGCATAATCCATACGATCCAGCAGGCGGAGCCTATAGGACCTAAAAAGATGTTTGACGTGCTTGCTATTGTGCCCTGCACCGGCAATACTCTTGCAAAGCTTGCAGCGGGCATAGCGGACACTTCCGTAACAATGGCGGCGAAAAGCCATCTTCGCAATTCACGCCCCGTTGTAATCGGTGTTTCAACAAACGACGCGCTGGGTGCGGCGGCAAAAAATATCGGAAATCTTCTTAACTATAAAAACTTTTATTTTGTACCTTTCGGCATGGATAATTGCATTATGAAACCGAAATCAATGGTGTGCGATTTTGATATGGTTCAGAAGACGATAGAGCTTGCTAATGAGGGCAAAGAAATTGCTCAAAAAATTTTCTGATTTTTATTGACAACGGGAAGTAAAACGAATATATTAGTCTTAATCGACTGATGTCGAAATCGGGTTACAATGAGGAAGTGCATAATTGGAAAAGATAATTGATCTTAAGAACATAACTGTTCGTTATGGCGACAATGTGATTTTAGACAAACTGAATCTTTATATAAACAAAAAAGAGTTTATAACGCTGCTTGGTCCCTCCGGGTGCGGCAAGACTACAACGCTCAGATGCATTGCCGGTTTTGTTCAGCCCGATGAAGGCGAGGTCGTTTTCGAGGGCAAGGTTATCAATGATGTTCCGCCGCATAAGCGCAGAGTGAACACCATTTTTCAGCGTTATGCTCTTTTTTCTCATTTAAACGTTTATGAGAATATAGCGTTTGGCCCCGAACTTCAGAAAATGCCGAAAGCGGAAGTTAGAAAGACGGTTGCCGAAATGCTTGAACTTGTAAACCTTAAAGGTTTTGAGAAGAGAAGCATTAGTTCTCTTTCAGGCGGTCAGCAGCAGCGTGTTGCAATTGCCAGAGCGCTGGCGAATAAACCCCACGTTCTTTTGCTGGACGAGCCTCTCGGCGCTCTTGACCTTAAACTGAGAAAGGATATGCAGAAGGAGCTGAAAGCTATTCAGAAACGCCTGGGCATAACCTTTATTTACGTTACCCACGATCAGGAGGAAGCTCTTTCAATGAGTGATACCGTTGTGGTAATGGACAAGGGTAAAATCCAGCAGATAGGAACTCCTGAGGATATTTATAACGAGCCTGTAAACGCATTTGTTGCGGACTTTATCGGCGAGTCAAATATAGTTGATGCCGTTATGGTTAAGGACTATGTTGTTCGTTTCGGCGGAGTTACGTTTGACTGCCTCGACAGCGGATTTGCGCCAAATGAATTTGTTGAGGCGGTAGTGCGTCCCGAAGATATAGATATATGCGAGCCGGGTCATAAAGCTTCTCTTACAGGAACTATCACAGACGTTACGTTTATGGGAGTTTTCTTTGAGATATTTGTTGACGTAGGCGGCTTTATCTGGATGGTACAGACAACGGATTATCACGAGATCGGCAAAACTGTGGGCATGTATATCGAGCCTGACGCTATTCATATTATGAAACGAAGCGAATACAGCGGCGAGTTCGGCGACTATTCCACGTTTTCTGATGAAATGGACCATATATCCGACGCGGATTACAACTGGGAGGAAGAAAATGAGAGGTAAATTGGGGCGCCACTTGCTGGACAAACCATACGCAGTATGGGCGCTTCTCTTTATAATCGCTCCTCTGTGCATGGTTGTTTATTATGCTTTTACAGATTCTACCGGAGCTTTTTCCCTTAATTCAATTGCTCAGATTCCGGCGTATTTTTCTACTATACTGGAGTCGGTGCTTTACGGGCTTGCGGCAACGGTTATCTGTCTTGTATTAGGTTATCCATTTGCGTATTTTATATCGCGCCATTCTGAGAGAAAACAGCGAACGACAGTTCTGCTTGTTATGCTCCCGATGTGGATGAACTTTCTTATAAGAACATACAGCTGGATGACTATTCTCGGCGACACGGGAGTTATCAACTCAGTTCTTGAAGCGGTTGGTCTTTCACCCGCAAAACTTATAAATACCGGCGGTGCCGTTATCTTGGGCATGGTATATAATTTCCTGCCGTATATGATTTTACCGATTTATTCGGTGCTTTCAAAACTTGACGGTTCGCTTATCGAAGCGGCGCAGGATTTAGGAAGCAATAAGCGCCAGGTATTTCAGCGTGTAATAATGCCGCTTTCAATGCCGGGTGTTCTTTCAGGAATAACAATGGTGTTTGTGCCCTGTGTTTCAACATTTTATATTACACAGAAACTGGGCGGCGGCCAGGTAGTGCTTATTGGCGACGTTATTGAAACTCAGTTTCAGAGCGCAAACAACTACAATCTCGGAGCGAGCCTTTCGCTTGTGCTTATGGTGCTTATTCTTGTAAGCCTCAGTGTAATGAACAAATTCGGCGCTGACGATGAGAATGACGGAGGTGTGATTATATGAATAAAAAAACCTCTTCCTCATTCTTTTCAAAATTTTATACCGTGCTGATTTTTATTTTTCTTTATGCGCCGATCGTTATTATCGGGCTGTTTTCTTTCAATTCGTCCTCAAGCACATATACATTTGAAGGATTTTCAACACACTGGTATAAAGAACTGTTTAACAATACTGCGGCAATGAAAGCGCTGGAAAATACGGTGATACTTGCTGTATGCACGGCGGCTGTAGCCACAGCTATCGGCGTTATTGCGGCGGTGGGAATATTTAACAGCCGAAACAAACTTTACAAGCGTTCACTTATGATGGCAACAAATGTGCCGATGATGAACCCGGAAATAGTTACCGGTATTTCAATGATGCTGTTGTTCGTTTTTGCCGGAACACTTGTAAACAAAAGCAACGTTCTCGGTTTTTCAACATTGCTTATCGCCCATGTAACATTCAGTCTGCCCTATGTTATTCTGAATGTTTTGCCTAAACTGCGCCAGTTTGATATGAATGTTTATGAAGCGGCAGTGGATTTGGGATGCACACCTGTTAAGGCGTTCTTCAAGACCGTCTTTCCTGAAATTATCAGCGGTATTATCACAGGCTGTGTAATGAGCTTTACGCTTTCCCTTGATGACTTTATCATCAGTTATTTCACCAACGGCCCCAGTTTCCAGACGCTTCCCATATTTATATTCTCTATGACAAAGAAGCGTGTTAAGCCTGATATGTATGCGCTTTCGTTCATTATGTTTATTACTATTCTGGCGCTTCTTATTCTCTCCAATGTTCTTCAGGCAAGAGCGGAGAAGAAGGAAAAGGGGGAATAAGACATGAAAAAACTGCTTGTTTTACTCCTCACTTTGAGCATTCTTACCGCTGTTCCCATCAGCTCTTACGCCGCGGACGATGAGTATTTTACTGACGAACAGATAGAGTATTACAAAAATCTCGGCCTCCAGGGAACAACGGTAAACGTTTACAACTGGGGTGAATATATCTCCGACGGCCAGGAGGATACGATGGACGTTGTATCCGAGTTTGAGCGCCTTACCGGAGCCAAGGTGAATTACACCAATTTTGAGTCAAACGAAAATATGTATTCAAAACTTGTGGGCGGCGGCGTTTCGTATGATGTAATCGTTCCTTCTGACTACATGATCGCGCGTCTGCTGGATGAGGATATGCTTTTGCCTTTGGATTACGGTAATATTCCGAATTTTGAGAAATATATTGCGGATGACTGCAAAAATCTTTATTTTGACCCTGAGCAGAAGTATACGGTGTGCTATAATGTTGGCACAACGATTTTGATTTACAATAAAAAACTCGTTGAAACACCGCCTGACAGCTGGTCTGTTCTATGGGACGAACAGTACAAGGGCAAAGTACTCATGTTCAACAACTCAAGAGACGCCTTCGCTATTGCGCAGTTTGTGCTCGGCCAAAGTCTCAACACATCGTCAGAGGCTGACTGGAACGCGGCGGCTGAATTGCTGGCGGAGCAGAAAGACAACGTTGAACCTGTATACGTAATGGATGAGATTTTCAATCTTATGGAAAGCGGCGAGTACGCATTTGCAACGTATTATGCAGGCGACTACCTGTTGATGAAAGACAACAATCCGGATCTCGGTTACTGTTTCCCGAAAGAGGGCGTAAACCTGTTTTACGATGCAATGTGTATTCCTAAATGCGCCCAGAATAAAAAAGGCGCCGAAGCGTTTATTAACTTCATGCAGGAGCCGCAGGTTGCCCTTCAAAATCAGGAGTATATCTATTATGCTTCTCCAAATACAGCAGTAAGGAATAATCCTGATAACTCTCTTTACGGAAACCAGGTTGTTTATCCTGACCAGTGGCCCAAAGGTCAGTATTTTGAAAACCTGCCCCAGAATATTCTTGAACTTCAGAACAATCTCTGGACCCAGGTAAAAAGCGGCAAGCTGTCAATCAACGGCAAGGAGAAAGACAGAAAAATCTATATTGAATCCGCTGTTGTCGGCGCCGCGGCGGTGGCATTTATTGTAATAAAATTGATTTCAGACGCCAAAAAGAAGAAAGAACAGGATTTGAGTGACCTATATTGATTAAATGTGCAGTATTTGATTTAGACGGTACTCTCGTCAATACCATTGAAGATTTGGGTTTGGCGACTGATTTCGTTTTGAAAGCTTACGGAGTGGATGTTGAATATACCGAGGCCGACTACAAAAAAATGGTCGGCAACGGCGCCAAGAAGCTTGTTGAACGCGCATTTGACGGAAGACTGTCAGATGATAAGCTTCAGGAAGCATATGCTCTGTTTAAGGAAAAATATAATGAAATAAAAATGGACCACGCCAAACCTTATCCCGGTATTAAAGATGCGCTTGACAGTCTTAAAGAGAAGGGTATTTTGCTCGGCGTTGTAACAAACAAACCGAATGAAGCCGCCCAGGGCATGGTGGCTCAGTTCTTCGGAGAGGGATATTTTGACGTTGTTGTGGGAGCAACAGACGAACTGCCGAAAAAACCTGATCCCACAACGCTGAAAATGGCACTGCAAAAACTCGGCTGTAAAGTTACTGAAGGCATTTATTTCGGCGACAGCAATGTTGATATGATAACAGGCAGAAATGCCGGTATAGAGACGGTTGGATGCTCCTGGGGCTTTCGCAGTTTTGGAGAGTTATTTGCCGAAAATCCATCTGTAATTATCGATGAACCTCGATATATAACAAAACTTTTTTAAAAATGTAAAAAAAGTGTTGACAACGCGTTATTGATCTGGTATAATTCATAACGTTGACGCGAGAGTGGCGGAATCGGCAGACGCGCACGTTTGAGGGGCGTGTGGGGCGACTCGTACGGGTTCAAGTCCCGTCTCTCGCACCACGGAACGGCTATTTCCATTTGGATTTAGCCGTTCCTTTTTTATAATCTCAGATATTTCGAGGAAAAAGCTATGATAACAGTTACTCCTTCCTTTTATAAAGATTTTGGCTGTATTGCAGGGGAGTGCCCTGATTCTTGCTGTCAGGGCTGGGAGGTTGACGTTGATGAAAAGTCAATGGAATATTATAATTCTCTGCCCGACTGTGAAATAAAAAAGCGTGTTATGTCAGTTCTTGACCGTGATGAATTCGATAATACGATTTTTCACCTTGCTGATAAAAAGCGCTGTCCGTTTCTTAATGAAAGCAATCTTTGCGATATGCATATTGCAATAGGCGGCGAGCATACTCCTTACACCTGCCGTACTTTCCCGAGATTTATCAATGAATACGGATTTATAAAAGAGGTAGGCTTGTCGTTTAGCTGTCCCGTAGCGGCTGACATGATGTTTTCTAAAGAGTACGTTTTTGATCTGGTTTCTGAAACTGATGATCTTCCTCCGTCACTAAACGATATTGACGGCGAACTTTACTATAAACTGAAAAAAGCCAGAGAAAAGGCTTTTGAGATTATAAGAAGTGAAGAGCTGCCGCTGGGAGAAAGAATGTGCCGACTGCTTGATTTCTGCCTTGAACTTCAGCGTGAAATCGGCGATGACCACAGCGAAAACGTAAACATTGAGTTTCAGCAGGTGTTTGATAATCCTGAAAGAATAAACCCTCAGTGGACTGAAAAAATTGCTTCCTGCCGTCGGCATAAGATAATAAGCGATACAATAGGAGAGAATATAGCCGCGTATTTCATTTACCGCTATTTTCTTAATGCTGTTTACGATTGCGACGTGCTTTCTGTGGGAAAGATGGCGGCTGTTGGAGTGCTTATTCGTTCGTGGCTCGGAAGCGACAGCTGGACGATGCACCTCTGGAGTAAAGAGACGGAACACTCAGACGTTAATATGGAGCGTTACCGCAAACTTCTTAAAGAAGCCAATAGCCTTTCAGTTGCTTCTCTCAAAGAAAAGCTTAAAAATGAATAAAATACGGACGCCCAAATCGGGAGTCCTTTTTGTTACAAATTAAAAGCCCTGTGATTTTCCTTTCAGGTTAATCACAGGGTTGTCTGTTTTATTTAATTAAAGCTTTGAGGCTTCGTAAGCAACGCCCATCATTCCGGCGGTGTTGCCCAGCTTGGAGCGAACGATGTTAACGTTCGCAAAGTTTTCCATAAGCTGTTTGTAAATTTTTCTGTCAATCAGATCGATAACATAATCCTCATTCATAATTCCGCCGCCGAGAATTACCAGCGGGGGATTGAATATGTAAACAAGATTGATGAGACCGATAATCATTTCGTCAATCCAGTTGTCAACAACTGCTCTGATTTTAGGGTTGTTCATATTCTTCTTTTCAAAAATAGTGAATGCGTTGAGCGGTTCGTCTGAAACTGCGTTTACCGCTTCAATAAGAGCGCGGGTAGATGCATAACGTTCATAGCATCCTTTTCCGCCGCAGGTGCATTCTATTCCGCCGGCGTGGGTGATCATGTGACCGAATTCCGCCGCAGAAGAAGCAGAGCCTTTATAGAGACTATTGTTGAGATAAATGGCGCCGCCGATACCTGTTCCGTATGTCAGACAGATGAAATCGCTTTTTCCGACTCCGGCACCGAATTTTGCTTCGCCCAGAGCCGCCGCGTTAACGTCGTTTTCAACATAGGTAGTAATACCGGTTTTGTTTTCAATGGTTTTCTTAACCATCATGCCGGTATAATACGGAATGTTGCCTGTGGCGTAAACCACGATACCGTTTTCACTGTCAACCTGACCTGCAGTGGAAATTGCCACACGGTCAATATCGGTGTAGGTCTCAATGATATCAATGACTTTTTCAATGATATACTGGCCGCCTTTTGATGCTTCGGTGGGAATTGTGTGAAGGTCTGAAAGTTCAAACTTTTCGTTGCACAGACCGTACTTTATATTCGTTCCGCCGATGTCAAAAGTGAGTATTCTCATTTTTTGTGTTCCTCCAGTGCTTTTACAAATCGCTTTGTGATGTCCATGGGGCGGGTAATAGCCGTGCCCACAACGGCAGCGTGAACACCGCAGTCGAACGCTTTCGTCAACTGTTCGGGAGACCAGATGCCGCCCTCAGCGATAACTGTCGCTCCGAGATCCACATATTTTTTCATAAGCGGATAATCGGGCAGAGGAGTACCTTTAGTGTAAGGCGTATAACTGCTCATGGTAGTTCCCAATAGGTCCATTCCCAGTTCAAGCGCAAGTTTGCCTTCTTCAAAGCAGCTTGTGTCAGCCATGAAGAGTTGGTTCGGGTATTTTTCTCTTACCTCTTTGAAGAAATCGGTAAATGAAATACCGCCCGGGCGCAGTCTCTTGGTGGTGTCAAGCGCAATGATTTCGCAGCCTGCGTCAACCAGGTCGTCAACCTCTTTCATTGTAGGCGTGATATAGACTTCACTGTCATTATATTCAGCCTTAATGATTCCTATAACCGGCAAGTCCACTTTTTCCTTGATCGCTTTTATGTCGACCACAGTATTTGCCCTTATTCCCACAGCACCGCCGAGGGATGCGGCATAAGCCATTTTGCTCATTATGTAGCTATCATACAATGGCTCGGTCGGCAAAGCTTGACAGGAAACAATCAACCCGCCTTTGATTTTGTTTAATATTTCTGAATTCGTCATATGTTCATTATAGCAACAAAAAAATACGATTTCAATATGATATTCATTGAAAAATTGTTTTTTTTATGGTAATATGCATATATAATCCATTTGAACTTATGCAATAGGAGTGTACATTATGAGAGATTTGACAAAATTCCGCGGAGTTTTCTGCGCGCTGAACGCTATTTATGATGAAAACGACAACGTGGATCTTGAAAAGATGAAACAGCTTGTCCGCATCTATAAAGAGCGCGGAGTAAAGGGCGTTTATGCCTGCGGTTCAACAGGCGAAGGTTTCCTTCTTTCAATGGAAGAAAGAAAGCAGATTGCCGAAGCTGTAAACGAAGCTGCTGGAGATGACTTTACCGTTATCGTTCATGTCGGCTGTGCTTCAACAAAAGAGAGCATCGAACTTGCAAAGCACTGCGCTTCAATCGGCGTTGACGCAGTTTCTGCTGTTCCAAGCGTATATTATCATATTCCCGAAGCATCTATTGAAATGCACTGGAATGCTATTATTGACGCAACCGATCTTCCGTTCATTATTTATAATATTCCTCAGCTTACCGGTTACGACCTTACAAACGGACTTCTGATGAAAATGTCTAAAAATCCCAAGGTTATCGGTGTTAAGAACTCAGCTGAACCCGTTTTTGAAATGGAACGTTACAGAACGGCAGTGGGCGAAGACTTTGTAATCTTCAACGGCTCAGACGAACAGTTCCTCGGCGGACGTCTTATGGGCGCTGACGCCGGTATCGGCGGTACATACGGTTGTATGCCGGAACTTTTTGTTGAACTTGACCGCCTTATCAATAACTACAAGATTAAAGAAGCAAGACAGCTTCAGACAAAGGTAAACGAAATCATTTTCGATCTTCTGTCTGCCGCTTCTCTTTACGGTGCGGCTAAGCAGGTAATGAGCATCCGCTATGGACTTGATCTCGGTCAGCCGAGAATGCCGTTCCTGCCTGTAGAAAAAGAAGACGTACGCTATATTGCAGAAAAAATCGATAAATACGTAGCGGAGATTAAGGAGAAATAATGGATAACGAGAAAAATGACCTGCAGCTTGACAGCCCGCTGGTTGTGCATAAGGAAAGCGACGCTTCCTATCAGCCTGTTCAGGATGTAAACGGAATGACGGCTACCCATACGGAAGACGAGCTTGACGCACCCACCATCGAACGTCATCGCTTTAAAAAGAAGAAAAAATCGGGTAAAGGCGGTTATATCTTCCTGCTGATTATAGTTGCTGCCGTTGCGGTCTGCTCTGCTCTTTATTTTACCGGTACATACGATTTTGGCATCCATAAGGAAACAACAACTGAGGAAACTACCCGAAAGTCTTACACTACCCAGCAGGTAAATAAATTTGAAGGAATTATTACTGTAAAAGGAACTTATATTTTCTTTGAAGGGTCAGAAGTAGACGGAATAGAGGGTCTGACGAGAGAAATTAAATATCTTGATCCGGGAACTAAATTTACCGTTCAGGATGAAAACGCAGACAGTAATTTCCTCAACTATGAAATTCTGCCGCTTCTTGCGGATTATCAAATCAGCTACGAAGTAACCCATATCGTTTCTTCGGGTCTTACTTCTAAGTACGAAAAAACAACTGCAAAAACAACGTCCGCAACTAAAGCGACTGAGAAAAAGACTACTGAAAAAGCAGCGACTACTGAGGCCGGCAATGATTGATTTCGGCAGTATGGCTGATTTTGGGATAGTGCCTTCACTGGAGAATTCAATTACCGAACTCGCCGAAAAAAACGAGTTCGGTATTTTGAAAAATTACAGGCGATGCCGTGATAACTACGGCAACATTCGGCTTTTGGATGATAAGATGAGCCTTGCGGTAACTTTACTGCTGGCGAAAGACGCCAGTGAGCGTTACCGCGAAAAGGGAATACCGGACGGTGTTTTCAGAGACACGATGAGCGACATAGGTATTTGGTGCTCAAATAACGGCAACAAGGGACTTCATAATACTTCCTGGATAAAGAACCATATTTCACTGGAACTTTTTAGAATTGGAAGACTTCAGTTCCAAATGTACAGAGTGCCTAAAACAGCTGATTTTATAAAATCACTGCCTTTCGGAGGTTCGGCTTCTGTGCTAAATGTGCATATTCCCCAGGGTGAAAAGTTGGATATTGAAAAGTGCCGTCAGTCGCTGAAAAACGCTGTACCTTTTTTCAGTAAGTATTTCCCGGAATTCAAGTTTGACTATTTCTTCTGTGAAAGCTGGCTTCTTTATGATAAAAACAGGGAGTTTATGAGCTCAAATTCAAATATCATAAAATTTATGGATTTGTTTGATATCGTTTACTCCGCGCCGATAGACGCCCAGGCTATCCAGCGAATATTCGGCAAAAGAAGACTTCTAAGCCGATTTTATCCGGAAGAAACGTCACTGCAAAGGAACGCGAAGAAATATATTGCTTCCGGCAGCAGACTGGGCTTTGGAATTGGTATTATTCCTAAGGGGAACTTTATATAATTTAGTATAGCAGGTTGAAAAGCTAAGGAGACACAATGGAGTATTTTACAAAAGAATGGTATACGGCGTCTCTTCAGGAACAACAGGGAAGCGCCGAAAAATCAAAGCATCATCGCAGAAAAAAACGTGATACAACTATGATTGAATACCAGAAGAAGCTCTCAAAAATAGAGGGCAAACTTCCTGACTGCCTTCGTATCACTTTTCACAACAATATTATTAAGAGCGTGAGCAGAGACAGGGACGCTCTTGTAATTGAGTTTGACAACTCACAGGGCTTTTCTGATATCGAAAGACTTTATCTTTACGATGCAGATATAACAGAGGAGGAATGCGACCCCGCCGGCAAGATTTGGCTCCATGAGGAAGTCGGCGTCGGGGCAGGCGGCTTTGTCCTTTCTGCTCTTCTGACTGATGAAAGCGGAGAGTTATATTATTTTACAGTCTGCTTCAGCCACGTAGAGTGCGTTTATACCGATTATACCGAAAGCACTGAGTCAGGCTTGGCTGAAACGCTGGAGTCAATAACATCTCTCTGTGCCGAAGAAGCAGATCTTGATTATGACAGGCCTTCAAAAGAAAATCTGGTTAAATTCCTCAAAAGTATCAGTACATACCGAATTGTAGATAATAATCTTTACAGATTTGAATCCGGTATTTTCAATTCTGCCTGCGAGGAAATGTTTGAGCTCATTTTTACCAGACAGCTTTACGCAAGAAACGGAATTTATCAGTTGACAATTTCTTTCTATTATCCGCCTGAGGGCGAATTAGAAAATCTCAGCGATACAATCTGTTCGGACCTGTATGATAATTTTGACGATTATCTTGAGGCCATCGCTTCATCTCCGTCTCTTACGGCGGCGATCGAGCGACACATTCCCATTAAATCAACTGTTCACGCTGAACAGGTATAAAAAATATGCGCACACATGAAAGAAATTCATGCGTGCGCTTTTCTTTTTGTTATTTTTTTGCTGTAAAGAATAGTCTTGGAAATCTGAATATTATTTCCCCGTTTTTTTGAACCGGGTATGCTTTGACTAATTCTTCATAAATATCTTTCTCAAAATCTTTTGCGTCTTGTTTCGAAAGCTTGTTAAGGTATGGACGCAGACCTGTACTTCGGTACCATTCGATTATACTTTCGTGAGACGGCATTCTGTGGAAATAAATTGTTTCCCACATTGTAAAGTCAGAGGAGATTTCAGAAAGAAGATCGTAGTATTCGCTTTGGGCGAGTGTGTAGAATACCCGCTTTTCAGAAAATTTTCCTTTCCATTTGTCGCTTTCAGCAATATCGTTAATAATTTGGTGGATAGGTTCTTTGCTGTTCATTGGAATTTGAACTGCCATTATTCCGTTGTCTTTTAATACAGACATCATGTCTGTAAGCAGTTTTCTGTGGTTTGCAACCCATTGGATGCAGGCATTTGAAAAGACTACGTCAAATTTTTCTTTCAGTTCCGGAAAATCATTTTCAGCGTCAAATAAAATAAAATCAAGAGCGGGATATTGGTATTTTGCTTTTTCCACCATGTTTTTTGAGTTGTCCGCGCCTATAATATGAGCGCTGGGAAATTTCTTAGCAAGCACGGCAGTACTGTTCCCCGGACCGCATCCTATATCTATTATCGAATTTGGCTCATCAACTTCAATGCGATTAGCAAGATCTATTGACGGTTGAGTTCTTTCGTTGATGAATTTTATGTATTGTTCTGGATTCCAGTCGTTCATTTTATCATCTCCGTTTTCATTTTTTTAACGTCGCAGATATTCTTCAACAGCGAGTGCGTCGCACCTTTCGTTATAGGGATGGCCTGCGTGGCCTTTTACCCAGTTCCATTCTACGCTGTGCTTTTCCAGCAGAGGCAGAAGTTTTTCCCAAAGATCAACGTTTAGGGCAGGCTTTTTGTCCGCCTTGCGCCAGCCGTTTTTCTTCCATGAATAAACCCAGCCCTTTGTTACGGCGTCACAAACGTATTTTGAATCGGTGGTGAGAAGAACTTCGCAGGGCTCTTTAAGGCTTGAGAGCGCTTCAATTACCGCTGTCAGCTCCATGCGGTTATTTGTTGTGCTTTCATCGTAACCGCTGATTTCCTTTTCGTTGTTTTTGTAAACAAGAACAGCGCCCCATCCGCCCTTGCCGGGATTGCCTGAACAGGCGCCGTCAGTATAGATTTCTACTTTCTTCATTTTGTTATACCTCGCGGGAATATTTTAGCATGAAAAGAGGTAATAATCAATATGGAAGGTCGGTCTGTTCGACTTGACAATCAATCGTTTTTAATCTATTATATATTGTAATTTATGTTGGACGGAGAAAATTTATTATTATAGGAGGAATCAACAGAATGATAAATCAGAATAAGTCTGAAGGTACTGAATCTGCCGGAAAACGGAATTCCCGCAGACGATACACATACCGCAGACCTGCTAAAAAAGGCGCCGCCAGAGCAAGAAAACCGGAGGAGTCCGTAAGCATTGTCTTTCTGGGCGGAATGAACGAAATTGGTAAAAATATGACCGTATATCAGTATAAAGACGATATGTTTATCGTTGACTGCGGTCTTTCTTTTCCGACAGCGGATCTTCCGGGTGTTGACCTGGTTATCCCTGATTTCAGTTACGTTGAGAGTAACGCTGATAAAATTAAGGGTGTAATCGTTACTCACGGCCACGAGGACCATATCGGCGGACTTGCTTATCTGCTAAAAAAAGTTAATGTGCCGATTTATTCAACTAAGCTGACGATTGGTCTTATTGAGGGCAAACTTCGTGAGCACGGATTACTCAACAGAACAAAGCTTGTCGAGATAAAGCCCAGAGACAATATTACTCTCGGTGCATTTAATATCGAATTTATCCACGTTAATCACTCTATCCCTGACGCTGTGGGAATTGCTGTAAAATGTCCTGCAGGCGTTATTATCCAGACGGGTGACTTCAAGATAGATACAACTCCCGTTGACGGTGATATGATCGATCTTACCCGCTTTGCGGAATACGGCAAAAAAGGTGTTCTTGCTCTTTTGTCAGATTCAACAAACGCGGAACGTCCCGGCTATACAATGAGTGAAAAGACGGTAGGAGAAAGTTTCGAGCAGCTGTTCAGAAAAGCAAAGAACAAGAGAATAGTTGTTGCTACTTTCGCTTCAAATATTCACCGTGTTCAGCAGATTATTGATGTTGCCCAGTCAAGAGGAAGAAAGGTTGCCGTTGTCGGCAGAAGCCTTGAAAATCTAGTTCAGGTAGGTCAGGATCTCGGTTATCTCAATGTTCCTGAAAATATTCTTGTCAGCATTGATACTATCAAGAATTATCCCGACGATAAACTTGTTATTATTACAACCGGTTCTCAGGGCGAGCCGATGTCTGCTCTTACGAGGATTGCTTTCGGCGAACATCGTAAGGTCAATATCGGGCCTAATGATTACGTTATTATTTCGGCTACGCCTATTCCCGGAAATGAAAAAATGGTGGGCAACGTTGTAAACGAGCTTATGAGACGCGGCGTTGACGTAATATATGAAAAAATGTATGAAGTCCATGTCAGCGGTCACGCCTGCCAGGAAGATCTCAAACTTATGATGGGCCTTGTTAGACCGAAGTACTTTATTCCTGTTCACGGCGAGCAGAAGCACCTGCAAAAGCACGCTAATCTTGCGGTTTCAATGGGTATTGATCCAAAAAATATTTATATCGGAGATATCGGCGACAAGATCACCTTGAGCAAGTCGTCAATAGCGAAGACAGATTCAGTTCCCGCAGGAGATATATACGTTGACGGTATCGGCGTCGGCGATGTAGGAAATATTGTTCTTAACGACAGAAAACATCTTTCTCAGGATGGTATTATAATTATCGTTGCAACGATTGATTCAGCCAGCGGAGAAGTTGTAAGCGGTCCTGATGTTGTGTCTCGCGGATTTGTTTATGTCCGTGAAAACGAGGACCTTATGAATAAGGCGCGAGACCTTGCGTGTCATGTAATTTATGATTATTATGATACAAGAGCTCACGATTGGAATACAGTTAAGCAGAAACTGCGCGACGAAGTATCCCACCTTATGTATGAAAAGACAAAACGCAGTCCGATGATACTGCCCATTCTAATGGAAATATAGGAGAATAACAATGAAAGTAATACTCAAACAGGACGTTAAATCTCTCGGTAAAAAGGGAGATCTTGTAAATGCGTCAGACGGTTACGCAAGAAATTATCTTTTCCCGAAGGGTCTTGCTGTAGAGGCAAACGCCACAGCAATGAACGAATTTAACAACAAGGAATCTGCAAAGAAATTCCATAAAGCAGAAGAGATAAAAGCAGCCCAGGAAGCGGCTAAACAGCTTGAGGGCAAAACGTTTAAATTTACCGCAAAAGCGGGAGCAAACGGAAAACTTTTTGGCTCTGTAACATCAAAGGATGTTGCCGCAGAGATCAAAAAGAGCGCCGGTATTGACGTTGACAAGCGTAAAATCGTTATGGAAGATATTAAGAGTTTCGGCACTGTAAAAGCTGAAATTAAAGTATACCAGGGTATTTCCGCTACTGTTTACATTCAGGTTGCGGAAGCGTGATGAATTTTAACGGTGAATTATAATGGCAGACAGCACTTTAATCACAAGCGGCGTTTCAATGCCGTATAATCTTGAAGCGGAGCAGAGCGTTCTCGGCAGTATTCTGCTTGACTCTTCGTGCATGGAGGAAGTAATTCAGCATCTTAAGGCTGAAAGTTTTTACCTGCCCCAGCACCGCGCTATTTTCGGCGCAATGCTTTCCATGTATACTTCGTCCCAGGCGCAGATTGACCCTGTGCTTATTGCGGACGTTCTTGCTAAGGAAGGCCATTACGACGAGGCGGGAGGAAGAGACTACCTGCTTCAGCTGGCAAACAGCGTTCCTTCTACGGCAAACGTAGTCAATTATGCTAAAATCGTTAAGGAGCAGTTCTATCTTCGCTCCCTTATTCGTGTTGCCCGTGAGATTACCGAACAGGCTTCAAGCGGAGAGGGCGACGCCTCTGCCATTCTTGATTCCGCCGAGCAGAAGATTTATGATATTCGCCAGGGAAAAGATACAAACGGTCCTACGAAAGTAAGTGAGATAATTGTAAACGGCGTTTACGACCGTCTTGGCAAACTTACCGGCGAGGACAAAGATAAATACAAGGGAATTCCAACAGGTTTCGGCACGCTTGATAAGTGTATTACAGGTCTTAACAGATCAGACTTTATCCTTATCGGCGCACGTCCTGCGATGGGTAAAACCTCCTTTGCGCTTAACCTGGCTTCAAATGTTACAATGAAGGCAAAGAAGAAATGTGTTTTCTTCAGTCTTGAAATGACTAAAGAACAGCTTGCGGAGCGTCTTCTTGCTTCACAAGCAGGCGTTCCCAGCACAAAACTGCGTACAGGCGAGCTTGACGACGACGAATGGCGCCGTCTCGGCAATGCCGCAGGGCAGTTTACAGACGTTGAACTTTATCTTGACGATACTTCCACAATTACAGTTCCTGAGATAAAATCAAGAATACGCAGAATGAAAGACGTAGACATTATTATGATAGACTATCTCGGACTCGTTAAACCTTCAACAAGAAAAGAAAATCGTGTTCAGGAAGTTTCTGAAATCACAAGACAGCTTAAAATGCTGGCAAAAGACCTTAACATCCCGGTTATCTGCTGCGCCCAGCTTGCACGAAGTACGGAAGGACGAGGCAAAAACCATAAGCCTCAGCTGTCAGACCTGCGTGAATCCGGTTCAATCGAGCAGGACGCTGATATTGTTATGTTCCTGTACCGTGAGGAATACTATAAAAGCGAACTCGACGAGGACAAGCAGGACGAAGTGGATGAAAACCATACAGAACTTATTGTTGCTAAGAACCGTCACGGTGCAACCGCAACGATTGAAATGACGTTTGATAAGGAATTCACACGTTTCCGTGCTGTTGACAAAGTAAGCTATGACGGATAATCTGTATTCAGCCGTAAGGCAGACAGCGGAAAAGTATAACATGATAAGCAGAGGAGATACAGTCCTTGCGGCTGTGTCCGGAGGAGCAGATTCAATGTTATTGCTAAATTTCCTGCTGTCGGTTAAAGATGAATTGAATTTGACCATTGCCGTCGCTCATGTTGAGCACGGAATTCGAGGGGAAGAATCTAAGGAAGACGCAAGATTTGTTGAGCGCTTTTGCAAGACGCGCGAAATCCCTTTCTATATTAAGGTTGCAGACGTGCCTGCTGAGGCTGAAAAAGCTGGAGCAGGCGTTGAGGAATATGCCCGGAAAGTGCGCTATGATTTCTTTTCGCAAATACCCTGCGACAAGATTGCCACTGCACATAATCTGTCAGATAACGCGGAAACGGTTTTGTTTCGTTTCATAAGGGGCACGTCCCTAAAAGGAATGTGCGGAATACCGCCTGTAAGAGGCAAAATTATACGCCCGCTTATTGAAGTATCTTCTGAAGATATAAGAAGCGCGTGTTCAGAAATGGGTATTGAATACCGCTGTGACAGCACTAATGAAGATACAGAATACACAAGAAATTATATAAGAAAAATAATTATTCCCGAGTGTAAAAAACTCAATCCGTCGTTTGAGACGGCTGTTGCAAGATTTATCAGCGACGCTATGGACGACGAGGCATCTCTTGTTTCAGGCGCTTCTTTCGCTCTGTCTCTCTCCGAAAAACCTCAGGGACTTGACTGCGAAAAATTAAAGACTTTTACAAAAAGCGAAGTTAAAAGAGCGGCAGGTGAATACATGGTAAAACACGGCGTTGCGCCTGACCATTTCCATCTTTCAGAAGTTGTTCGTCTTGTTTTTGAAAAAGGCAGAGTTCAGCTTCCGGGCGGAAAATGCGCCGTTTCCGACGGCTGTTTTCTTTCAATAAAAGAAATTGGAGAAACAGGCGCCGCCAGCACATATAATTACTCAGGTAAGACAGTTTCTGTTAATGAATTTTTAACTATTCGTGAATTATCTGAAATAAAAATTGATTTTTATTGCGATTGTGATAAAATTAATGGCAATGTTGCGTTTAGACCCAGAGCCGAAGGAGACAGAATATCTCCTGCCGGCAGAGGATGCACAAAAACATTAAAAAAACTGTTCAACGAGTATCGTATACCCGTTGAGCACCGCAGGGATAATATTGTGGTAACAGACGAAAACGGTATTATCGGTGTAATCGGCTGCTGCTGTGATGAGCGCGTTGTCCCTGACAGTTCAACAAAGCGCATTTATTATGTTACAACTCTTACGGAGGATAAACACGTATGAACAATATGGCAAAAAACTGGAAATCAATTATTTTCTATATTCTTATTCCTGTTTTGCTTATAGCTGCCGTTTGGTTTTTATCTGTTAATTCAACAGATACTTCAATGAAGTATTCCCAGATTGTTGAAATGTTTGATAAAAACGAAATCAAGGATTTTGAACTTGATCTTTCCAGCGGCGCGCTGACCTACACTACATTCGCTAAACCTGATAAAGAACAGCGTTATTCTGTTCCGAATGTGGCGTATTTTCTTGACGATATCCGCGAGGATGTTGACGAGTATAATGCCGCCCAGAAGGACGATTCTAAAAAGATTACTTACAATTATAAAAAAGGCACGTCCGGAAGCTGGATAACAAGCATGCTTCCCTCACTGCTTATGCTGGTTGTGCTTGTTGGGCTTGGTTTCTACGCGTTTAAGAAGATGAACGCCGCAATGATGAACGACACCAACAAGACGCTGGGCTTCGGCAAAATTCGTACAAAAAGTCTTGTTGAGGATGAAAAGCGTACAACAACATTTGCCGATGTTGCCGGCTGCGACGAGGAGAAAGAAGAACTTTCAGAACTTGTAGAATTTCTTAAAGCTCCGGAGAAGTTTACCGAACTCGGCGCCAGAATTCCAAAAGGTGTTCTGCTTGTAGGCCCTCCCGGTACAGGTAAAACTTTGCTTGCCCGCGCAGTTGCAGGTGAAGCAGGTGCTCCCTTCCTTTCAATTTCAGGTTCAGACTTTGTTGAAATGTATGTCGGCGTAGGCGCAAGCCGTGTCCGCGACCTGTTTGAACAGGCGAAAAAGAAATCGCCCGCAATTATATTCATCGACGAAATCGACGCTGTAGGACGCCAGAGAGGCGCAGGTCTCGGCGGCGGCCATGATGAAAGAGAACAGACTCTTAACCAGCTGCTCGTTGAGATGGACGGTTTCGGCGCAAACGAGGGCGTAATTATTATTGCAGCAACCAACAGACCCGATATTCTTGATAAGGCTTTGCTCCGTCCCGGTCGATTTGACCGCCAGGTAACAGTGGGCAGACCTGATACTAAGGGCAGAGAGGATATTCTCAAAGTCCATTCCAGAAATAAACCCCTCGCTCCTGATGTTAATCTCGGCGATATAGCAAAGGGTACTATTGGATTTACCGGCGCAGACCTTGAAAACCTGCTTAACGAAGCGGCGCTGCTTGCGGCGAGACGCAACCTTAAGGCAATCACACGTTCAGAAATTCAGGACGCTATGGTTAAGGTTATTATGGGTACTGAGAAGAAGTCCCATAAGATGAGCAGCAAAGAAATCAAACTTACTGCTTACCACGAAGCCGGCCATGCTCTTGCAACATATTATCTTGACAGTCAGGATGACGTCCACGAAATCAGCATTATTCCAAGAGGTTTTGCAGGCGGCTATACTATGAGCCTTCCGAATGAAGACAAAAATTATCAGAGCCGCAACGAAATGCTTGACGAACTTGTTGTACTTCTCGGCGGCCGTGTTTCAGAAGCGCTTACTATGGGCGATATCTCAACAGGCGCGTCAAACGACCTCCAGCGTGCATCAAAGATTGCCAGAGAAATGGTTACTAAGTACGGAATGAGCGAAGCGCTCGGTCCCGTTACTTACGGCGGCGACAACGACGAAGTGTTTATCGGCAGAGATTACGGCCATGTTCAGAACTATTCTGAAGAGACAGCAGGCAAGATCGACGACGAAGTTGAGCGCCTGATACTTGAAGCGTACAAGCGCACTGAGGATATCCTGAAAGAACATATGGATAAACTTTCTCTCGTTGCTGAAACTCTTATGGTCCGTGAAAAACTTGAAAAAGAGCAGTTTAAAGATCTTATGGAAAAGGGCTACCTTTCCGAGGACGCTCCTGCTGAAAACAGTTCCGAAGAGAACGTTACTGCTGATGCAGTAAACGACGGCGATACGGAAAAATCAGAAAGCGTTAACGCTGATGAATCTGATACTGTAAATAATAACAATAATCCTGTGGCTGAGGCTCCCGCCGAAACTTCAGAAGAAGAAAACGAATAATAATTTGAAGCGCTGATTTTCAGCGCTTCTTTTTTGTTTAAACAATTTATCAGGTGTTGGCGAAATGCGGCGAAAAAAGACTACCGCTCGCTGTCGGACTTGACTTTTATACAATATCTTGTATAATATTTTGGTAATTTACTGCAAAAATCCGGAGGGGATAAAATGGCGAAGAAAGCATCATACGGCAATGAGAGTATCAAATCGCTGAAGGGTGCGGACCGAGTAAGAAAACGTCCTGCCGTTATTTTCGGCTCCGACGGGCTTGAGGGCTGTGAACACTCGATTTTTGAGATCATGAGCAACTCTATTGACGAAGCCCGCGAAGGACGAGGCAATAAAATAATAGTAACAAGGTATCTTGACGGTTCATATGAAGTTCAGGATTTCGGAAGCGGTATACCTGTTGATTATAATAAAAACGAAGGCGTTGAAAACTGGCAGCTTCTTTTTTGCGAAATGTATGCCGGTTCAAAGTATGATAACGCCAGTGCCGGCGGCTCATATGAATTTTCTCTCGGACTTAATGGACTGGGTCTTTGCGCTACGCAGTATGCCTCCGAATTTATGGACGCGGAAATTCACCGCGACGGTTACTGCTATACTCTCCACTTTGAAAAAGGCGATAATATCGGCGGACTGAAAAAAGAGCCTTACAGCAAAAAAGACACAGGCTCGAGAATAAGATGGAAGCCGGACATCAATGTTTTTACCGATATCAATGTTCCGGTTGAATATTTTACAACAACGCTGAAGCGCCAGGCTATTGTCAACGACGGCGTTACGTTTTTGTTCAAGAACCAGGTTTCGGCAAATAAATTTGACACAACTACATTCTGTTATAAAGACGGAATAAAAGACTATGTTGCGGAACTGGCTGGCGATACCGCTTTTACAACTCCGCAGTATTGGGAGTGCGACCGTGTCGGCCGCGACCGTGCCGATCTTAATGATTATAAACTTAAGATAAAAGCCGCAGTCTGTTTTTCTCTTAAAACTCAGCTTAAGGAGTATTATCATAACTCAAGTTTTCTTGAGCACGGCGGTTCTCCTGAAAAAGCATTCAGAAGTGCGTTTGTAAATCAGATAAATGCTTACCTTAAGGCGAATAATAAGTATTCAAAAAGCGATTCCCAGATAAATATTCAGGATATTGAGGATTGCGTAATATTTGTTGTTTCTTCATTTTCAACGAATACTTCATACGAGAACCAAACGAAGAAAGCCATTACTAACAAATTTATCCAGGAAGCAATGACTGATTTCTTCCGCCGTTCTCTTGAAGTCTATTTTATTGAAAACAAAATGGATGCCGAAAAAATAGCCAACCAGGTGCTTATCAATATGCGTGCCCGCGTTAAGGCTGAAAATACAAGAAAAACGCTGAAGAATACTCTCCAGTCCAAGATGGATATGACAAACCGCGTCCAGAAATTTGTTGACTGCCGTTCAAAGGATGTCAACGAAAGGGAAATATTCATCGTAGAGGGTGACTCGGCTTTAGGCGCCTGCAAACAGGCGAGAAACGCCGACTTCCAGGCTGTAATTCCTGTAAGGGGCAAGATACTCAACTGCCTTAAATCGGAATACGACAAAATATTCAAAAATGATATTATTACCGACCTTATCAAAGTGCTCGGATGCGGCGTTGAGGTCAAATCAAAGGCGGCGAAAGATCTTGCGGCTTTTGATATGGACAACCTTCGCTGGTCAAAAGTGCTGATCTGTACCGATGCCGATGTTGACGGCTTCCAGATCAGAACGCTTATTTTAACAATGATTTATCGATTGATGCCGAAGCTTATTGAGGCGGGTAAGGTGTATATCGCCGAGTCTCCGCTTTATGAAGTAACCTGTAAGGATCAGACGTATTTTGCCTATAATGAAATTGAGATGGACGAAATCAAGGCTGAAATCGGCGACGCCAAATATACCGTACAGCGTTCAAAAGGTCTCGGTGAAAACGAAGCTGAAATGATGGCGCTTACCACAATGAATCCGGCGACACGCCGTCTTATTCAGGTAACTCCGTCTGAAGCTGAGAATACGTCGAAAATATTTGATCTGCTTTTGGGCGACAACCTTGAGGGCAGAAAAGAGTATATAGCCGATTACGGTTATCTGTATCTTGATGCGGCGGACGTAAGTTAAGGAGGGTTTAAATTGGCAAAACGAAAAAAGACAACTGAAGAACAGCCGGTGAACGCCCTTTCCGAAAACGTGCATATCAAAGGTGCCGGCACGGTGCAGGAAGAGCAGATTGTTGATACGCTTAAGAGCAACTATATGCCTTACGCGATGAGCGTTATTCTCTCTCGAGCTATTCCTGAGATAGACGGATTTAAACCGTCTCACCGTAAATTGCTTTATACTATGTATAACATGAACCTGCTCAGCGGCGGGTTTATTAAGAGCGCCAATATAGTGGGTAGAACAATGCAGCTTAATCCCCATGGCGACGCCGCTATTTATGAAACGATGATACGTCTTTCCAGGGGTAACGAAAGCCTCCTTTATCCGTATGTTGAATCAAAGGGTAACTTCGGTAAGGCTTACAGCAAAAATATGATGTATGCGGCTTCCCGTTATACTGAGGCGAAGCTTGCTCCTATCTGTCATGAACTTTTTGATGATATAAACAAAGATACCGTTGATTTCGTTGACAACTACGACAACACAATGAAAGAGCCGACTTTGCTTCCGGTTACTTTTCCGTCTATTCTCTGTAATGTTACAACCGGTATTGCAGTAGGTATGGCATCTTCCATTGCTTCCTTTAATCTTAAGGAGATCTGCGAAACAACGATTGCGTTAATTAAAAATCCTGACCACGTTATCAGCGATACTTTGCCTGCTCCCGATTTTGTCGGCGGAGGATATATTCTTTATAACAAAGAAGAATTTGAGAAAATTTATTCAACAGGCAGAGGTTCTGTCCGTGTTAGAAGCAAATATTCTTACGATAAAAAGTATAACTGTATCGACATTACTGAAATACCGCCAACAACAACGGCGGAAGCGATTATTGATAAAATAATCGAACTTGTAAAAACAAATAAAGTAAAAGAGATTAGCGATATCCGAGACGAAACAGACTTGAAAGGTCTTAAGATAACCGTTGACCTTAAGAGAGGCGTTGACCCCGATAAGCTGATGCTCAAACTATATAAAATGACGCCACTGGAGGATTCTTTCAGCTGTAACTTCAACGTGCTTGTAAACGGAAAGCCGAAGGTTTACGGTGTTAAAGAACTGCTGAATGAGTGGATAACCTTCAGACTTGAATGTATAAGAAGACGTGTAACGTTTACTCTCGATAAAAAGAGATCTCAGCTCCATCTTCTGAAAGGTCTTTCAAAAATTTTGCTTGATATTGATAAGGCAATTAAAATAGTACGTGAGACCCAGTCTGAGGCGGACGTTGTTCCAAACCTTATGATCGGCTTCGGAATAGACGAGACCCAGGCTGAATATGTTGCCGAGATTAAACTGCGCCATCTCAACAGGGAATATATTCTTAAGAGAATTAAGGATATTGAAAACCTTGAAAACGAGATCGCAGAGCTGGAAACTATTCTTTCAAGCAAAGCAAAAATGAAGAAGATCATTGTAGGCGAGCTTGAGACTGTAATTAAAAAATACGACAAGGGCAGACGAAGCGAGATACTCTTTGACGCTGAAGAAGCGGCTGAAGAACCGGCAGAGGAAGTTCCCGATTATCCCGTAACTCTGTTCTTTACTCAGCAGGGCTATTTCAAGAAGATAAAAACGGCCAACCTGAGAATGAGCGGCGAGCAGAAACTTAAAGAGGGCGACAGCATAATAAATGAACTGGAAGCCTCAAACAAAGACGAGCTTCTTTTCTTTACAAATAAACAGCAGGTATATAAATCATGCGCAGCAGATTTTGACGACACAAAAGCGTCACTTCTCGGCGACTATGTTCCTTCTAAACTTGATATGGAAGAAGGGGAGACAATCGTCTATATGGCCTGCATCAGCGAATATACGGGATATATGATCTTTGCTTATGAAAACGGTAAGCTTGCGAAAGTTGATATAACGGCTTATCAGACCAAAACTCACCGTAAGAAACTGCTTAAAGCGTATTCCGCTAAATTCCCGCTGGCTCAGGCGATGTATATAAAAGAAGACGCAGAACTTGTACTCTGTTCTTCAAGCGGTAGGAAACTTCTGGTAAATACAGGAGGTATCCTTGCGAAAACAACAAAGGATACTATCGGAATATCCGCAATGACCCAAAAGAAAAATCACCGTGTCGAAAGCTTCCATATCTATAAGGAAGGGGAGTTTGAAAAGCCCTGGCGCTACAGAGCCAAAAACCTGCCTGCAGCGGGCGCTCTCCCCAGTGTTAACGACATCGGCGAACAATTAACTTTTTAATTACTGAGATTATGTAAATCCGCCGCTGATGCAGCGGAGGCAGCAAAGGCAAACGCAAATTACTTTGTTGCCACTAGTAGTTTGTGCCGCGGCGCGGTTTACATGCAAGTAAATTGTTTCCAAAAAAGACTTGCATTATTTTTGCGGTTGTGCTATAATCCATTAGAAATTATGTGTGGAGGAAGTATTATGCTCTGGTATCATTACGTTTTCGGTGCGGTGCTTATCGTTGCATCCATTATCATAACAATAGTAGTTCTTATGCAGGAAGGCCGTTCTCAGAACCTTTCCGGTGCTATTGCCGGCGGCGCTGAAACTTTCCTTGGAAAATCAAAGGGAAGAACGGTTGAGGCAAAGCTTGAAAAAATTACAAAATGGCTCATTGTTGCTTTCTTTGTAATTGTGCTTGCTGCATTTCTCATTTTCCTGTTTGTCGGATAATAAGAGCAGATATAACCTTGCAGTTTGCAAGGTTATTTTTTTTGCGGAATAATCGCAAAATATATAGAGAGGAGGACGAATCGGCTTGAATTACGTTATTTTTGATTTGGAATGGAATAACGCTTACAGTTATAAGACCCATACGGGTATGAACGAGATAATTGAGATCGGCGCTCTTAAGCTGGACGAGGATTTAAGGATAGTTGATTCGTTCAAACAGCTTATACGTCCGCGCCTTTCAAAGAAACTCAGCGGGCGGTTTAAGGACCTTACACATATTACTGCCGAAGAAATAAAAGAAAACGGCGTTGATTTTGACGAGGCTTTTCGTGATTTCGCAAGATGGAGCGATTATAAAAACAGTATTTTTATGAGCTGGTCGGACAGTGATCTTTATGTCCTTATCAGCAATTACAGATTTTTTAAGCATGTAACTACAATACCGTTTATAGAAAAGTACGCTGATGTTCAAAAATATTGTATGCGTTTTATGACAAACCGCGAGGGCAACAATCAGGTCGGACTTGCTCATTGCGCCGAATATTTTCAGATCAGCGTTGAGGAAGATAATCTTCACCGCGCTCTTGAAGACTGTTATGTGGCTTCAAAATGTTTCAAAACCGTTTTTGATGAAAAAATATTTTCAGAGTATGTCTGCGACTGCACGGGAGATTATTTTGAACGCCTTGTTTATAAGCCGTATTATATAAGCAAGCCTGTTGCGGAAGGGTTCAATATCAAAAACGAAACGTTTTTATGCCCTAAATGTTCGTCTCGGCTTTCTATAATTAAGCCCTTTGAGTTTTACAACAATACTTTTCGTAATTACGGCGTATGCACAAAGTGCGGAGTAAAGTACTGGGTAACGCTTCGCGCCAAGCAGATGTATGACCACATTACGATTACAAAAAAGGTTTTGCCGATGAACCGTAAGCGTGCAAAACGCATAGACAGGGCTGAAACAGCCGGAGTTAAAGAAAAAAATTGTTAATTTATTCATAATTTTCTTTATTTATTTTAATCTTTGTAGTATAATTATTAAACTGCAATGGTATTTTCATACTGAAGGCATTTATTAGTTTTAACGGGAGGTATGCACGTGGCGAATAAAGATTATGACGATCTGCTGGCTTCGTTCATGAACAATTCATCTAAAGCTTATGATGAAGACAAAGACGCGGTTAAACGCCAGGCAGAAAGCACGCCGCCTTCAAAAACTTCAGGTTCAAAGCGTACAAAGGCTTCCAGAGCAAAGAAAGAAGAAGATCTTGAGGCTCGCTTGGCAGCAAGAAAAGCGGCGAAGAAAAAGCCGAGCAACAGAAAGAAACGCGGCAAGGCAATGCCTAAGGCCGCTAAAGTGCTTTTGGGGCTGGTTATGATAATCGGCGTTGTGGGCATCGTGTGCTTTTCCGTAATTACTATTTACGGTTACAGCGTTGTTTACGGCGACAAGGTGTTTGACCTTACCGAGGAGAAATACAGTCAGAACCAAACTTCCTTTATTTACGGAACGGATTCTGACGGCAAAACCGTTGAAATAACCCGTCTTCACGGCGAGGAAAACCGTATTTGGGTAGATATGGACGATATGAGCGAATATATGCCTGAAGCGTTTATTGCCGGCGAGGACAAGCGATTTTATAAGCACCACGGCGTTGACTGGATTCGTACTATCGGCGTTGTAATTAAAAACAATAATCAGGGCGGTTCAACTATAACCCAGCAGTTGATAAAAAACCTGACAGACGAAAACCAGGTAACGTATATACGTAAATTTAACGAAATACTTCAGGCGCTGAACCTTGAGCGCAATTATTCAAAAGATGAGATAATTGAAGCTTATCTTAACACGGTTTACCTGAATAACGGCTGTTACGGCGTTAAAACCGCGGCTGAAGTTTACTTCGGAAAAGAAGTTTCCGATCTTAATGCTGCGGAATGTGCAAGCTTGGCAGCAATAACAAAGGAGCCTTCAAATTATGACCCGCTGACTAACCCTGATGAAAACAGAGAGCGTCAGCTCTGGTTCCTTCAAACAATGAAACAAGAGGGTTACCTGACTGAAAAAGAATACCAAGAAGCAGTAGACTACAAAATGGTATTCACCAACAGCAAGGACTACAAAGGTTCTCAAATTGAATCTTCCGATGAAGAGGAAGAAAAGGAAACAGTCAACAGCTATTATGTTGACTACGTTATTACTTCGGTAATCGAGGATCTTCAGAAAAACGGCTACACAGCCAAGAAAGCAAAGAGCCTTGTTTACGGCGGCGGTCTTAAAATTTATACCGCTATCGACTTTGACGTTCAAAATGCGTTAGAGGATGTTTACGAAAACTACAAAAAGATGCCTGATGAAAAGGTTCAGGGCGCAATGGTAGTAATGGACTACGAGGGAAGAGTTCTCGGACTTGTAGGCGGAACGGGCAAGAAAACGGCAAACCTTGTGCTTAACAGAGCAACCCAGTCCGAACGTCAGCCAGGTTCTTCAATCAAACCCCTTTCGGTTTACGGTCCTGCGCTTGAAAAGAGCCTTCAGGATGATAACTGCAATATTTACTGGTCAACGATGATCAAGGACTCACCGCTGAAGATTGTTGACGGCGAACCGTGGCCCCACAACCAGGGCGGCGGCTACAGCGGACAGACAAGAACGCTTCAGTACGGTCTTGCTCAGTCTCTGAACACCATTTCCGCGCGTACTCTTGATATGATAAGCGATGCTGGCGCTGTTGACTATTCGCTTGATTACATTACTGAAAAATTCCATATTTCAACACTGGACAGTGTTAAGGACTGCGATTACTCACCTATGGCGACAGGTTCTGTTACAACCGGTGTCACTGTGCTTGAAATGACAGCGGCTTACGCTTCTTTCGGCAACGGCGGATATTACTATGAGCCGTATTGTTACTATAAGATTGAGGACAGCCAGGGCAATGCAATCATTGAGAAAAAACCCGAAGAGACAAAAGAGTCTTCTCTGTCTGAAAATACCGCATGGGTAATGAACAAACTACTCCAGACGGTTATGACAAGCGGTACAGGTACTTCTTACAAGCTTTCAGGAATTGAGTGCTTCGGCAAAACAGGTACTACCGATGATGATAAGGACCGCTGGTTTGTTGGAGGTACTCCAAATTATGTAGCCGCTGTATGGTACGGCTATGACAATCCGAAAGAAATTTTTTATTCTCTTTCTTCAAACCCGTCAGGTACGATCTGGAACACTGTAATGAAAGAAATTTACAGCAATCTTGACGACGATGAGTATGAAACAAAATTCCCTGAAACAGACGGAATTGTTCAGCGTTCATACTGCCCGTACTGCGGAAAGCTTCGCTCCGGAACAGGCGTTTACGGTTGGTATGATGTAAATAATCTTCCCGGTTATTGCAGCGGCGGCCACGGTTCATCTGACTCCGGCTCTTCAAGTTCGTCATCAAAAGACAGTTCGTCTTCATCTGATTCCTCAGACTCAAAAGAAACAACTGCGGCTTCAGACAGCAAAGAGACTACCGCGGCAGAAACAACATCAGCGGCACCAAGCACAACAGAGAAGAATAACGGAGAGGATGACTAACGTTGAAAACACGTTTTATAGTAGTCCGTCACTGCGAAGCATACGGCAATATCAAGCGCGTTTTTAACGGCGTTTCCGATGGAGATATTACGGAAAACGGTCGTACTCAGCTGGGCTTTTTGTCAGAGAGAATGAAGGGCGAGCATTTTGACGCGATTTATTCCAGTCCGCTGAGGCGCAGTGTTAAAACAGCGAAAGCCTGCAATATCGAGGCTAAACTTCCTATTCATATTCTCAATGATTTAATTGAGATAAACGGAGGAAAGATCGAGAACGTTCCTTTTGCGGATCTGCCCAAGATGTTTCCTGAGGAAATGCGCTGGTGGAATCTTGAGCCTCATAATTTTAAGATAGAGAACGGCGAGTCAATGCTCCACGTTTACGAACGCATGAGAAACACTGTTCTTATGCTTAACGAACGTCATTTCGGTCAGAGCGTTCTTCTCGCGTCCCACGGCTGTGCAATAAGAAATCTTCTTTGCTGGGCTCACGGTTGGCCTATCGAAAGATTAAATGATATCGACTGGGGAGAAAATACCTGCGTTTCGGCAATTGATGTTGACGAAAACGGAATACCCGAGTTGATTTATGAAAATGACGCGTCTCATATTCCCCATGACTATTCAACCCTCGGCAAACAGGTCTGGTGGAAGAAAGAAAACAGAGACAGAATGCACTTTGAATAATAATTATAATCGCAGGGCAATCAGCGTTGCTGTTTGTCCTGCTTCTTTGTTGAAAGGGGATGTTCAGCATGCGCATGATGGCAGTGGATTACGGCGATTCCCGTACCGGTGTTGCTTTTTGTGACGAAATGGAAATGCTGGCGTCGCCTTTTTGCGTTATAAATGAGCGTTACGCTCCTAAACTTATTGAAAAACTTAAAGAAATTGCTGTTGAACAGAAAGCAAAGCAGATAGTGGTTGGCCTCCCCAGAAATATGGACGGCTCATACGGCTATCGATGCGACGAATGCCGAAGACTTGGCGACTCTCTAAGTGAAGCAACGGGTCTGCCTGTTGTTTATCAGGATGAAAGACTTACAACTGTTATGGCTCACGAGGTGCTTTCTGCAAACAATGTGCGCGGCGCAAAAAGGAAAAAACAGATTGACTCCGTTTCAGCAGTAATGATTTTGCAGTCATATATTGATAAAAGATAACGTTATTATTTAATCCGCTGGGGCGTACATATGTATCGGTGAATGATGTGGAGTTTTCAGTAGGCGGTACATGTGTTAAGTTTGAATTTTCGTTTCTGCTCATTTTGGCATTTATTGCTTTGAGCGATTATACCGACGCGTTATGGGTGCTTATTTTTTCCTCGCTCCATGAATGCGGACATTTGGGGGCTCTTTTTGCTGTGGGCGGAAAGCCGCAAAGACTTACATTGTCCTGCTTCGGATTTGGCCTGACTTATAATTCAAAGCTTTCACCGCTAAGGGAAGCGGCAGTGCTTTTGAGCGGACCCGCGGTAAATCTTGTTTTGTGGATCATATTAAAGGACAACGTTAATCCTGTTTTGTTCTGTCTTAATATGCTCCCGATTTATCCGCTGGACGGCGGAAGGCTTGCCGCTGTTTTCGTAAAACCACGGGCGCTTAAAATAATAAGTGTGATTTTTCTTTCGGCAGTTTTTGCTTTGGCAGTATACCTTCTGCTGGCTTATAGGATATTTTCACTGCTGCTTATTGCCGTTTATCTTTTAATATCAAATAAGAGGTATTTATGAAAAAAGAAGTTGAAAAAATATTACAGTATGTTCAGAAACCTGCGCGCTATGCTGGCGGAGAACTGAACAGCGTAATTAAAGATAAAGACAAAATTGATCTTCGCTACGCGTTTTGTTTTCCTGATACTTATGAGATAGGTATGAGCCATCTTGGAATGAAAATCCTTTACGGCCTTGTTAATGAGCGGGAAGACGCATGGTGCGAGCGTGTTTTTGCCCCTGATACTGACATGGAAGAGCAGATGCGCAAAAACAACGTTCCTCTGTTTGCTCTCGAAAGCGGGGATTATCTGACTGACTTTGATATGATAGGCTTTACGCTTCAGTATGAGCTTTCATATTCAAACGTTCTCAATATGCTTGAACTGGCCGGAATACCGCTTCTTTCTGAGGAGAGAAAGGAATTAACCCCAATCGTTGCATTCGGCGGTCCCTGTACCTGTAATCCTGAGCCTGTTGCGGCTTTTGCAGATATAATTTTCCTGGGTGAAGGCGAGTACAATACAAACGAAGTACTTGATCTGCTTAAACTCTGTAAAAAAGAGAATAAATCAAAGCAGGAATTTCTTATGATGGCGAAGGACATAGAGGGAATATATGTTCCGTCCTTTTACCATGACGAATATAATGAAGACGGCACGCTGAAATCACTTACACCTGTAAACGGCGCTCCCGAAAAGATAAAAAAAGCCATTGTGCCGGATATGAATAAGGTTTACTACCCGAAATCATTTGTAGTGCCGTTTATAGATGTTGTCCACGACAGAGCAGTTGAAGAGATTTTCAGAGGCTGTATCCGCGGCTGTCGTTTTTGTCAGGCTGGTTTTATTTATCGCCCTATAAGGGAAAAAAGCGTTGAAACTATTAATGCCCAGGCAAAGGCTCTTGTTGATTCAACAGGGTATGACGAAGTTTCGCTTTGCTCTCTTTCAACTTCAGACCACAGCCGTGTAAACGAAATGCTGACTTCTCTTATCGATTGGACGGCGAAAGATAAAATTAACCTTGCTCTTCCCAGCCTTCGTGTAGACAACTTCAGCGATGAACTTGCAAATAAATTAATTCAGGTGCGCAAAAGCGGCCTGACTTTTGCCCCTGAAGCAGGTACTCAGCGGCTTCGCGACGTAATAAATAAGAATGTTACTGAGGATGAAGTGCTCCGCACCTGTAACAAAGCCTTTTCTAAAGGCTGGACGTCAGTTAAACTGTATTTTATGATGGGTCTTCCCACCGAAACAATGGAAGATATAGAAGGAATTGCCCAGCTTGCGGGCAAAGTTGTTGACGCCTATTATCAAAATCCGGACAGGCCTAAAGGCGCCGGTGTTTCCGTTTCGGTATCCTGTGCTTCATTTATTCCAAAGCCATTTACTCCTTTCCAGTGGGAGCCGGAAGATACAATGGAAGTGCTTAAAGAGAAACAGGCGCATTTGCTGGAAAGTCTTCCTTCTAAGAAAATCCGTGTTTCATATCACGAAACTCCAACTTCGCTTCTTGAAGGTGTTCTTGCGAGAGGTGACAGACGTCTTTCCAAGGTGATTTTGGAGGCGCATCGCCTGGGATGTAAGTTTGACTCCTGGGACGACCACTTTAATTTTGATATGTGGATGAAGGCGTTTAAAGACAACGGTATTGAACCTGAGTTTTATACAAAGCGCCGCCGCCCGTTTGATGAACTTCTGCCCTGGGATCATCTTGATTACGGCGTTTCAAGAAAATTCCTTGAACTTGAAAACAAGAGAGCCCATGAAAATGTAACTACGCCCCACTGCCGTATAAAATGCGCAGGCTGCGGAGCGAATAAGCTGAACGGAGGTCACTGCGATGCAAGAGATTAGACTGCGCTTCAGCAAGGAAGACAGGGCAAAGTATATCAGCCATCTTGATATTAACCGTGTTATGTCCAGAGCGCTGAGAAGAGCCCAGATACCGCTTTGGTTTACGGAAGGGTTTAATCCTCATGCTTATATGAGTTTTTCGCTCCCGCTTTCCCTGGGAGTTGAGAGCCTCTGCGAAACGGTGGACATACGCCTGCTGGAAGATATGCCCTGTGAAGAGGTAAAAAACCGTTTGAATTCCGTTATGCCAATGGGCATAAGGATTATGGACGTTTACAGCGATTTTCGCGACTGCAGTGAGATTGCTTATTCTGATTATGTATATAAAATTGAATTCCAAGACAACGAAGAAGCGCTTAAACGAATTGAAACCTGGCTTAACGGCGAACAGATAATGGCTCTCAAAAAAGCTAAGGCAGGGCGCAAAAGAGTCTGGAAAGAAACTGACATTAAGGGCTTTATCGACAACTACAATATTTCCGTTAGAGATACAAGCGTAGTACTTAATATCAGGCTTGCGGCAGGTCCCAGCAGAAATCTTAATCCGTCGCTGTTTTTTGACGCGCTTATCAGAGGAATAGACATGGATTTTGAATGGAAACGCATTCAGCGAATCCGCCTGCTTGATAAGGATTATAAAGAATTCAAATAAAAGACTTGCATTTTTATTACTCTTGTGGTAATATACTTAAGCATTTATTCCGTTGCACTTCTTGCAACGTGCTGAATGCTTTGCGTTTCAGGCATTTAAGAGGATGGTCCGCTTTCAGGTTTCCTGTTATGAACATCTCATAAATAATAAGGAGGAAGAAAAATGGACGCACTTAAAATTATTGCTCAGGGCAGCATGAAAGAGAATGCTCCCAAGTTCCAGATCGGTGACACCGTTAGAGTTGCCGTAAAGATCCGCGAAGGTTCTCGCGAAAGAATTCAGATGTTTGAAGGCACTGTAATCGCTATGAAGGGTTCAGGTATCAGCGAAACATTTACTGTTCGCCGCCTTTCATATGGCGTAGGTATCGAGCGTGTATTCCCGCTTCATTCTCCCAACGTTGAGAAGGTTGAGGTTATCCGCTCAGGTAAAGTTAGACGTGCTAAGCTCTATTATCTGCGTGACCGCGTTGGTAAGGCTGCTAAGGTTAAGGAAAACCTTCAGAGAGACAACGCTGCCGCTAAAGCAGCTGAAGCAACAGAAGCAGCTGTTGAAGAATAATTAAGAGAGCAACAGTTCCCGACAATGTGCGGGAACTGTTTTTTTATATCTCGGTTTGATAAACATACATTTTTGTGTTATTATATATTGAAAATAATGAAAGAAGGTGCAGGCTGTGGCTGATTTTCAAAAGCAAACCGTTCAGTGGTTTCCGGGTCATATGGCGAAAACGAGGCGCCAGATCAAGGAAATGCTTCCCCAGGTTGACGGCGTTGTTGAGATTGTTGACGCAAGAATTCCGATGAGTTCTGCAAATCCTGAGCTTGACGAACTGGTGAGCAGAAAGCCCAGAATAGTTTTGCTCAATAAGTGCGATGTTGCCGATCCGGCCGCTACGAATTTATGGCTTGATTATTTCAAAAAGCAGGGCAAGTACGCTATTGCCGTTGACTGCCGCACGGGAAAGGGACTTTCGGCCTTTATGCCTGCTGTTAAAAAGGCGCTTGCCAAAACTATTGAGAAAAACAGCTCCAGGGGTATGTCGGGCAAAGCACTGCGCCTTATGGTGGTAGGAATACCGAATACAGGAAAGTCATCTTTTATTAACAGAATGGCAGGCAAGAGCCGAGCAAAAGTTGCGGACAAGGCAGGCGTTACAAGGCAGAACCAGTGGTTCGCCGTTGGAAACGGAATTGAACTGCTGGATACTCCCGGAGTGCTCTGGCCAAAGTTTGACGACCCTGAAGTGGGGGACAAACTTGCGTTTATCGGTTCTGTTAAAGATGAAGTAACCGATATTGAGACGCTTTCATGCCGTCTGCTTTCAAGCCTTGCAAAGACGAGACCTGAGGCAATCGAAAACCGTTATGGTTTCTGCCCCAATGAAAATATGCAGGGCTGGGAAATACTGGAAGAAATAGGAAGAAAAAGAGGCTTCCTTATCAAAGGCGGAGAGATTGACTACGAGCGCGCCGCCGTAATTGTTGCAGATGAATTCAGAGGAGGAAAACTGGGGCGCATAACCCTGGAATTACCGTAAAATGTTGCTTGAATGTGTTTATGAAAATGAAGCCCGCAATGACGGTTTTTACTGTGTATGCGGTGTTGACGAAGCAGGCAGAGGCCCTCTCGCAGGTCCTGTTTACGCCGCCGCAGTCGTTCTGCCTGAGGGATGCAGTATTGAGGGCCTTGATGACTCTAAGAAACTGACTGAAAAGAAGAGGGAAGCCCTCTATGATGTAATCAAGAATACCGCCGTTTCATGCGCTGTCGGTATTGCTACTGTTGAAGAGATTGACACTGTTAATATTCTCAACGCCACATTCCTTGCAATGACAAGAGCAATAGAAGGGCTGGACGTTTCTTCCGATTGTGCCCTTATTGACGGCAACCGTGCTCCGAAGATTAATATTGAATGCAGAACAATTGTCAAAGGCGATGCAAAGTGCCCGTCAATAGCGGCGGCTTCCGTGCTGGCTAAGGTCTCCCGTGACCGCTATATGCGGGAAATGGCGGAGAAATATCCCCAGTACCAATTTGAAAAGCACAAAGGCTACGGAACGAAACTCCATTACGAAATGATAGAAAAATACGGCATATGCCCGATTCACCGTAAAACTTTTTTGAAGAAGATTTTGCAAAATGATTAAGCAGGAATATATCGGCAAATACGGAGAAATGGCGGCTGTAAATTATCTGCGTAAAAAGCATTATAAATTATATGATGTTAATTTCCGCTGCCGCTTCGGCGAGATAGACGCCGTAATGACTAAAGGAAAATATATCGTTTTTGTTGAGGTTAAGTCCAGAAGTTCAGGCAGTATTGCGTCTCCTGCAGAGTTTGTTGACTTTTCAAAACAGCAGAAAATAATTAAAACTGCCGAATATTTTCTTTCGTTGAACAATACAAAACTACAGCCCAGGTTCGACGTTGTTGAGGTGTTTTTTGAAAAAGGAGAAATAAAATCAATAAAACACCTTGAAAATGCCTTCACATTATTATAAAATATGTTGACAAGAACCAAGCTTTTATTTAAGAGATAATATCTTTATTAGGAGTTATTGATATGCTTTATACATCTACAAGAAACAATAAGATCCGAGTAACTGCCGCAGAGGCTATTGCCAAGGGCATCAGCGATGAAGGCGGACTTTTTGTTCCCGTTGAACTGCCGTCATTTTCAATGGAACAGATTGAGGGAATGAAGTCAATGTCTTATATTGACCGCGCAAAGACCGTTTTGCGTACTTTTCTCACCGATTTTTCCGAGGAAGAACTTGCGTATTGCGTAGAGGGCGCCTATAAGAGCGGTAAGTTCTCGTCAGAGGCAGTGGCTCCCACTGTATGCGTTGACGGCAACAAAAACGTTCTTGAACTCTGGCACGGTCCGACCTGCGCTTTCAAGGATATGGCGCTTCAGCTTCTGCCGTATCTTATGACTGTTTCTGCAAAGAAAACAGCTGAGGGCAAGACGATTGTTATTCTTGTCGCAACTTCAGGCGATACAGGTAAAGCCGCTCTTGAAGGCTTTAAGGATGTAGATAAGACAAAGATACTCGTATTCTATCCCGTTGACGGCGTTTCTCCGATGCAGAAACTTCAGATGGTTACTCAGGAAGGGGAGAACGTTGCAGTCTGCGCTATTCACGGTAATTTTGATGACGCCCAGAGCGCAGTTAAAACTATATTTACAGACGACAACGTAAAAGCGCGCCTTGCAGAGAAAAACATGATGTTCTCATCTGCTAACTCTATCAACTGGGGCCGTCTTGTACCTCAGATCGTGTATTATTTCTCCGCATACTGCGATATGCTCAATATGGGCAAAATAAAGGCAGGCGAGGAGATAAACGTTGTTGTTCCCACAGGTAACTTCGGCAATATCCTTGCCGGTTATTACGCAAAGAGAATGGGTCTGCCCGTAAAAACTCTTGTATGCGCTTCCAATTCAAACAACGTGCTTACAGATTTCCTTAAAACAGGCACTTATGACAGAAACAGAGAATTCTATACCACAACTTCTCCGTCTATGGATATTCTTATTTCTTCAAACCTTGAGCGTCTGCTCTATCATATGAGCGGCGAGGATGACGCAGTGGTAACGGATCTTATGCAGCAGCTTAAGGACAGCGGTAAGTATTCCGTAACCCACGAAGTGCTCGAAAAAATTCAGCAGATGTTCAGCGCAGGCTGCTGCGACGAGAAATCTGTTGACAATACTATCAAAGAGCATTTTGACCGTTACGGCTATCTTTGCGATACGCATACCGCAGTTGCGCTTAACGTATATGACGCTTATGTTGCCGAAACAGGGGACGATATCCCGACCGTTATTGATTCAACGGCTTCTCCGTATAAGTTCTCTAAGAGCGTTCTTGCCGCAGTTACGGGAGAAACTCCTGACGGCGACGAATTCAGCATGGTAGACAAACTCCATGAGCTGACAGGCGCCGAGGTGCCTGCGCCTCTTGCAGGACTTAAAAATAAGCAGGTTCGTTTTACCAATGTCTGCGACAAGGAAAATATGTGCGACATGGTTTTCAGCCTCCTGAATCTGTAAGAAAAAATTAAGAAAAGGGCAGGATATCCAAACGGTACCCTGCCCATAATTTATAATTTACAGTTTAGTTGATTTTAGCCCTTGCATCCGTCTGCGCACTGAAATGTTTCGCAAGAAGTCTCATTTGTGTTTTTGGCGTTCTGTGTGCCTACCTGAATGTGACCTGCAGTGCAGCAGTCTGACATATCGTGGTATTTGCAGTTCTTTACTGCGCAGGAAATTCCTTTGATTTCGTTCATTTGATTCACTCCCTTCGCCAGTAGTTTTTGCATTAATTTTCGTTTTATTCAATTTTAAGGAGAGTTTTTATGTCGCTTTTTGCCATTGCGGACACCCATCTTTCGTTTGGTACGGACAAGCCGATGGACGCTTTTCCGGGCTGGAATGATTATACGCGCCGCCTGGAGGAAAACTGGAGAAAACTTGTTTGTGCTGACGATACTGTGGTTATAGCAGGCGATATCAGCTGGGCGATGGATTTTGAAACTCTTAAAGCGGATTTTGAATTTCTGAACAGTCTGCCGGGTAAAAAGCTGATTGTAAAAGGTAACCACGACTACTGGTGGACGACGATGACCAAAATGAACAAATTTGTTCAGGAAAACGGTTTTACTTCAATTTCATTTCTTCATAATAATTCATACGAGTACGGCTCAGTTTCTCTGTGCGCAAGCAGAGGCTGGTTTTTTGACTCGCCTGAGGAACAGGACGAAAAGGTGCTTATGCGCGAAGTAGGGCGTATCAGAGCCTCTCTTAACGCCGCTGTATCCGGTGAGAAAATCGTTTTTCTCCATTATCCGCCTGTAACTTCAAACGGCATATGTACCGAGATTGTCGATTTGCTTAAAGAATACGGAATAAAAAAATGCTATTACGGTCATCTTCACGGCGCTGCCGCACGATATGCATTTGAGGGAGAATGTTCTGGTATTGATTTTCGCCTTATTTCAGCCGACAGGCTGTCCTTTGTTCCGCTTTTGATAATAAAATAATAATTATTCTTGAAATTAAATTGTATATATGATATAATGCCAATTCGGTGATATTAGTTATAATCTGAGGAGGTCAATAAAATGGCACTTAAATCATCTAATAAAGTAGATACCAATGTTTACGAAATTGAAGTGACCGTTGCTCCTGACGTATTCACTCAGGCTTGCAAGGACGCTTATTTCAAACAGAGAAAGTCAATTCAGCTTCCCGGTTTCAGAAAGGGTAAAGCAACCCAGGGAATGATCGAGAAGATGTACGGTGAAGGCTTCTTCTATGAAGACGCTCTTGAGATCGTATATCCCCAGGCCGTTACCGAAGCTATCGAAGAGGCAGGTCTTCGCGCGGTTGACGCTCCCTATGACCTTGATGTTACAGCTATCAGCAAGGACGCAGGCGTAGAAATGAAAATGAAAGTCACTGTATACCCGGAAGTTAAGCTGGGTCAGTACAAGGGACTTGAGGCTGTTAAGATGGACAGCGAAGCAGGCGACGAGGATGTTGCTGTTGAACTTGCAAATATGCAGGACCGCAATTCACGCCTTGTAAGCGTTGAGGACAGAGCAGCTGAAATTGGCGATACCGCTGAAATCGATTTTGAAGGTTTTGTTGACGGCGTTGCTTTCGAAGGCGGAAAAGGCGAGAATTATCCTCTTGAACTTGGTTCAGGCTCATTTATTCCCGGCTTTGAAGAGCAGGTTGCAGGCCACAATGTTGACGAGGAATTTGACGTAAACGTTACTTTCCCCGAAGAATATCAGGCTGAAAATCTTGCAGGCAAAGATGCTGTATTCAAAGTGAAGATTCACGAAATCAAGAAAAAGGAAATGCCCGAACTTGACGATGAGTTCGCAAAGGACGTTTCTGAGTTTGATACACTTGACGAACTGAAAGCTGACATCAAAAAGCAGATTTCCGAAAGAAAGGCTGAAGAAGCAAGAAAAGATCTTGAAAATCAGCTTATCGAGCAGGTTATCGATACCATGGAAGCTGAAATTCCCGAGTGCATGTTCACAAAGCGCTGCGATGAAATGATCAACGATTATTCATACAGACTTCAGATGCAGGGCATCGACCTTGAAACATATCTTAAGTATATCGGCCAGGATATGGATGCTTTCCGCGCTACATTCAGAACAGGCGCTGAAAACCAGGTAAAGAGCTCTCTTGCTCTTGAAGCAATTGTTGCGGCTGAAAAGCTTGAAGCTACTGAAGAAGAGATTAACGCTGAAGTTGAGAAACTTGCTCAGCAGTACGGCATGGAAGCAGAGCAGATCAAAAAGGCTGTTCCTGCAGACCAGATTGCTGCAGACGTAACAACAAAGAAGGCTCTTGACCTTATCGTTGACTCTGCAAAGCTTGTTGACAAGAAGCCTGAGAAGAAAAAGGCAGCAAAGAAGTCAGCAGACGATAAAAAGACAACAAAAAAATCAACCGCTAAGAAAACAGAAAAAAAGGAAGACGCTGAGTAATTAAAAGCGATAATTCCTGTCAATACTGTTAAACAGCGGATATACTATGAAAGGAAAGTGATCTTGTGGCATTAGTACCTTACGTTGTAGAGCAGACAGGCGCCGGCGAGCGCTCAATGGATATTTTCTCACGTCTGCTTAACGATAGAATCATTGTTTTGTCAGACCAGGTAGACGATACGACGGCATCTCTTGTTGTCGCTCAGCTTCTCTTCCTTGAAAGTCAGGACAGTGAAAAGGACATTAGCCTTTATATCAACAGTCCGGGAGGTTCAGTAACTGCCGGCATGGCTATTTATGATACGATGAATTATATCAAGTGCGACGTTTCAACCATTTGTGTGGGTATGGCTGCCAGCATGGGCGCGTTCCTGCTTTCCAGCGGCGCTAAGGGAAAGCGTATTGCACTTCCCAACAGCGAAATTCTTATTCACCAGCCTCTTATCGGCGGCAACGGACTTACCGGTCAGGCGACCGATATTGAGATTGCGACTAAGAACCTTTTACGCACAAAGAAACGTCTTAATGAGATCCTTGCTAAGAATACCGGCAAGACTTATGAAGAAATTCTTCGTGACACCGACCGAGACAACAGCATGACCGCTCAGGAGGCCATGGAGTACGGCTTGGTTGACAAGGTTATTGAAAAAAGATAAAACCACAAAAAAGGGCGGATATTATATCCGCCCATAATATTCTGTTTAGAGGTGTTTAGATGGCACGCGACGATAATTATAACCAGATGACCAGATGCTCTTTCTGCGGAAAGTCTGAGGCAATGGTGCACAAACTGATTGAGGGTCCGGGTGTATTCATCTGTGATGAATGTATCCGTCTTTGCAACGATTTAATTAAAGAATCAGACAGAAGAGCCCCCTCATCATCTCACACACGTGAGAGTTCAGACACCGTTTTGCCTAAGCCTGCAGAAATTAAGGCTAAACTTGACGAATATGTAATCGGTCAGGATGACGCTAAAGTAGCACTGTCAGTTGCCGTTTACAACCACTACAAGCGCATATTCAGCCAGAGCAAGGGCGATGTTGAACTCCAGAAAAGCAATATTTTGCTTCTCGGTCCTACCGGCGTAGGTAAAACTATGCTTGCCCAGACACTGGCTAAAATACTCAACGTACCTTTTGCAATCGCAGACGCTACAACATTGACAGAAGCTGGATATGTGGGCGAGGACGTTGAAAATATTCTTCTTCGCCTTATTCAGGCTGCTGATTTTGACGTTGAAAAAGCTGAGCGCGGCATAATTTATGTTGATGAAATCGATAAAATCAGCAGAAAGAGCGAAAACCGCTCAATTACCCGTGACGTCAGCGGCGAAGGCGTTCAGCAGGCACTGCTTAAAATTCTTGAGGGCACTGTTTCAAATGTTCCGCCCGGAGGCGGACGTAAGCATCCCCAGCAGGAATTTATCCAGATTGATACAACAAATATCCTGTTTATCTGCGGCGGTGCTTTTGACGGAATTGAGAAGATAATTGACAAGCGAATCGGCGGTAAGTCAATGGGATTTGGCGCTGATATCAATTCTGAAAAGGTTGATAAAGATAAAGTGCTCAAGCAGGTAGTTCAGCACGATTTGGTAAAATACGGCCTTATTCCGGAACTTATCGGCAGAATTCCTGTTGTGACTGTTCTCGACAATCTCGATAAGGACGCTCTTATCCGTATTATGACTGAACCGAAAAATTCAATCGTTAAGCAGTATGTTCGTCTCTTTGAGATGGACGACGTTCAGCTTGAGTTTAAGGATGAAGCACTTGAGGCTATCGCAGACGTGACCCTTGAAAGAAAGACGGGCGCCCGCGGATTGAGAAGTGTGTTTGAAAAAATCCTTACAGATCTCATGTTTGAAGTGCCCAGCGACGGAACAATTGAGAAAGTTATTATCACTGCTGATACAGTTAAAAACGGCGCTGAACCAATCGTTCTTAAAAATCCGAAAAAGGAGACAAAGAGCCTGACGGCGTCGTCGCTCAAAAACGCATAAATATAAAAGGCACACGTTTTGGAAATTTCCAATGCGTGTGCTTTTGGTTTATTTTTAATGCTCTGTTATATTCTGTGAATTTGATTTTGCTGTTGCCTTTTTATATAATTTATTATATAATTGCAAGAAGTAAAAGTATTTTGCTGTTTATCGGCCTTGTTTACTTGAATTTATCTGAAGATTGCAGGTTTATTATATGGAAGATTACATTTTGAATGATGACCAGCTTGAACTGCCGGTCATTCCCTTGAGGGGACTTGTTGTTTTCCCCGACATGGTGCTCCATTTTGACGTCGGGCGCAAAAAAAGCGTTGCGGCGCTGAAAAGTGCTATGGGCACCAACCAAAAAATATTTATAGTGTCCCAAAAGGATGCCTCTGTTGACGATCCGGGTCTTGAGGATATGTTTGAAATAGGCGTTGTCTGCACTATACGCCAGATGATAAAAATTCCCGGAAGCGACAACCTCAGGGTAGTTGTTGAAGGCAATCAGCGCGCCGCTCTTATGGCTTTGACCAGAGTAAAACCGTTCCTCAGCTGCGTTGTTGACTTTCTTGAGGATACGCCTTGCAGCGTTTCTTCCGACGAGGAACATGCCTATCAGCGTGCCGTTAAAAAAGAATTTGAAAATTATGCCGAAATGGTGCCGAAAATCAGCAGTGAGGTTATAAGCAAGGTCATTTCTCTTAAAGACAGCGGAGAAATGGCAGATTTCATCTGCTCAAATACTTTTTTTGAATATACGGACAAACAGCAGATACTTTCCTGTCTTTCGCCAATAGAGCGTTTGAGAAAACTTCTTGTTCTCCTTAAAAAGGAAAACAGCACTTTGCAGATTGAAAACGAGATACACGAAAAAGTACAGGAAGAGATAGATAAAAACCAGCGTGAATATTACCTTCGCGAAGAGATGAGGGTGATTTCCGAAACGCTGGGAGACAGCGACAATCCTGCCGATGAAGCAGACCGTTACCGCGAAAGAATTGAAAAGTCCGGCTGCAGCAGCGAAGTTGCGGAGCATTTGCTCAAAGAATGCGACAAACTTATGAAAATGCCTCAGGGCTCCCACGAAGCAACCGTTGTTCGGAACTATCTTGATAAATGTCTTGAACTTCCCTTCGGAGTATATACAAAGGACAGCGTAAATCTCCAGAACGCGAGAAAAATCCTTGATAAAGACCACTACGGTCTCGAAAAAGTTAAGGACAGAATAGTAGAATCTCTGGCTGTTCTTCGGCGTAATCCGTCATTTTCCGGCCAGATAATTTGCCTTGTGGGTCCTCCCGGTGTAGGTAAAACGTCAATTGTAAAATCACTTGCTAAGGCAATGAACCGTAAATATGTCCGTGTAGCGCTGGGCGGTGTTCACGACGAGGCGGAAATCAGAGGCCACAGAAAAACGTATATCGGCGCAATGCCTGGTCGTATTATTGAAGCTATTATAAAAAGCGGTTCATTTAATCCAATCGTTTTGCTCGATGAGATAGATAAGATAGGAAACGACTATAAAGGGGATCCGTCGTCAGCTCTGCTCGAAGCCCTTGACCCGGAGCAGAACAGCACGTTCACCGACCATTACATAGAATTCCCGGTTGACCTTTCAAAGGTTCTGTTTATTACTACGGCAAATGATGCTTCCACAATTTCAGCGCCTCTCTATGACCGAATGGAGGTCATTGAACTTACTTCATATACAGCGGTGGAGAAATTCCATATCGCGAAATCTCACCTTGTAAAGAAAGAAATGCAAAAGCATGCTCTCAGCGGCAGAGAATTCCGTATATCGGATGACGCCATAGATGAGATGATTGAACATTATACCCGTGAGGCGGGTGTTCGTCAGCTGGAAAAGACTATCGGCACACTTTGCAGAAAGGCTACCGTTGCTCTTGAAAGCGGCTGTAAATCTTTCAGAGTAACAAAGAAAAACATTTCAGAATACCTGGGAGTTCCTAAGTATTCGGACGATATTATTCCCAAGGAAAATCTTATCGGAACCGTAAACGGCCTTGCGTGGACATCCGTAGGCGGAACTATGCTTCCCATAGAAGTATCTGTGTTTGACGGAACAGGTAAGATTGAAATTACAGGTAATCTCGGCGACGTAATGACGGAAAGCGCCAAAACAGCTGTTGGTTATATCCGCTCAAGAGTAGATGATTACGGCGTTCAAAGTGATTTTTACAAAACAAAGGATATTCATATCCATGCGCCTGAGGCGGCAATTCCAAAGGACGGTCCTTCTGCCGGTCTTGCAATTACCACCGCATTGTTAAGCGAACTTTGCCAAATTCCCATCCGCTGTGATGTTGCAATGACAGGCGAGATAAGCCTTAAAGGCAGGGCTCTGCCCATAGGTGGGCTCAAAGAGAAGAGTATGGCGGCTTATAAGGCTGGCTGTACAACTGTAATAATACCTAAGGACAACGAAAAAGATCTCCAGGAAATTTCTGATGAAGTCAAATGCGGTGTGAAATTTGTTACCGCTGAAAAATTTGACGACATAATTCCTGTTGCGCTTGTTTCCGCTCCCACTCCGTCGTCTAAGAAAAACGACGCAAAGCACCGTATACCTTCAGGCAGTTCATGCGAAGGTACGGCTGTTGCACAGTAGGTGAAAGCATGAATTATCAACTTGCAAAATTTGAAAAGGCTTACGGTATTTCCGCTCAGCTTCCTAAGTCTGACTGTCCGGAAATTGCCTTTGCCGGCCGCTCAAACGTTGGCAAAAGCTCGCTTCTTAACAAGCTGTTTAACAGAAAAGCTTTGGCGAGAGTAAGTTCTGTTCCCGGAAAGACGATAACGATAAATTTCTACGATGTAGACGGCGTAAAATTTGTTGACCTGCCGGGTTACGGTTATGCCAAGATCTCCAGAGACGAGAAGAAGCGCTTTGGCGAGCTTATGGAAGGTTACTTCAGAAGCGACAGAAATCTCAAACTTGTAGTTTTGCTGGTGGATATACGCCATAAACCATCTGCCGACGACTACGGGATGATTGACTTTTTACAGCACTATGGATTTAATTTTGCCGTTGTGCTGACAAAGTCGGACAAGCTGAAACCCACTCAGTATAAGAAAAGACTTGAAGAAATTAAAGAGGAACTTCCCAATATAGGTGATGTCAGCGTTATTCCGTTTTCAGCGGTTAACGGTTCCGGCGTTGAAGAACTTAAACAGCTTATCGAAAGCTGTGCTCAATGATATATAAATCCTGAGGAGAAAAATAATGAACAAGAAACCATTTGTAACACTTGAAAAAGTAAAGGAAATTGCAGAAACTTACCCAACTCCGTTTCATCTTTATGACGAAGCGGGAATTCGCAAAAACGTTGAAGATCTGAAAAAGGCGTTTGCGTGGAATAAGGGATATAAGGAATATTTCGCTGTAAAAGCAACTCCAAACCCGTTTCTCATTAACATTCTGCGTGAATACGGCTGCGGTTGTGACTGCTCATCAAAAACAGAACTCATGCTTTCAAAGGCAATCGGCGCAGTGGGAGACGACATTATGTTTTCTTCCAACGACACGCCGCTTGATGAGTTTAAATACTGCAACGATCTGGGCGGAATTATCAATCTTGACGATATTACCCATATTGAAGCTGTTGAGAAAGCCTGCGGCAAACTGCCTAAAAAAATGAGCTGCCGTTATAATCCCGGCGGAATGTTCAAAATTTCAAATGATATTATGGACAACCCCGGCGACGCTAAGTACGGAATGACTACTCCTCAGCTCTTTGAAGCATATGCAGAGTTGAAGAAGAAAGGTGTAGAGGAGTTTGGACTTCATGCCTTCCTTTGCTCAAACACTGTTACAAACGAGTACTATCCTATGCTTGCAAAAGTTCTCTTTGAAATAGCCGTTGAAATTTATAAAAAGGTCGGCGTTAAGATTTCCTTTATCAATCTTTCCGGTGGTATCGGTATTCCTTATCGTCCTGACCAGGAACCAAACGACATTTTCGCAATCGGCGAGGGTGTTCATAAGGTTTATGACGAGGTGCTTGCCGCAAACGGAATGGGCGACGTTGCTATCTACACAGAACTGGGCAGATATATGATGGGACCCTACGGCGGCCTTGTTACAAAAGCTATTAACGAAAAGCATACTCATAAGGAATATATCGGTGTTGACGCCTGCGCAGTAAATCTTATGCGCCCGGCAATTTACGGAGCTTACCACCACATTACAGTGCTTGGCAAGGAAGACGAAGAATGCGACTGCAAATATGACGTAACAGGTTCTCTTTGCGAAAACTGCGACAAGTTTGCTATTGACAGAATGCTTCCTAAGATTGAAAAGGGAGATTATCTCTTTATTCATGACGCCGGTGCCCACGGCTTCTCAATGGGTTATAATTATAACGGCAAACTTAAGAGCGCAGAAATTCTCCTCAAAGAAGACGGCTCGTTTAAAATGATAAGACGTGCCGAAACTCCTAAGGATTATTTCGCTACTTTTGACTGCTTTGATTTCTATAACGATTTAATCAGTGAATAAAATGTAAATTCCGGGCTTTTATGCCCGGAATTTTTAATGCTTTTACATTTTGTTCTTTACTATCACGCACTGCTGTGCTAAAATATTGTTACTGATTATTTATCTGTTTACGGAGGTTCATAAATATGGGACTTAATATACACAATAAAAATCTTGACTTTCTTTTTAAGGCTGTTCTTGCTCTTGAGACTGTTGATGAGTGCTATGACTTCTTTGAGGATCTGTGCACCGTTCAGGAGTTAAACGCAATCAGCCAGCGCATAGTTGTAGCAAAGATGCTTTCGGAAAAATGCGTTTATACAGACATCGTCAATGAGACCGGAGCATCCACTGCAACAATCAGCCGCGTTAACCGTTCACTTCAGTATGGCTGTGACGGCTACGACAAGATTTTTGAAAGAATTAGACAGCAGGAAAGCGATGAGTAATTACGACACTTTTGCGTTATTTTATGACGCGCTGACTGAGAATGTTGACTATGAAGCCAGAAGTGCTTACGTTTCCGGCTTCTTTTTACGTTACGGGGTAGCGCCGGGCAGCAGTGTGCTTGATCTTGCCTGCGGAACAGGCTCCGTAACAAAATGTCTGTCAGATATGGGCTATAAAATGAGGGGAGTAGACCTTTCCGAGGAAATGCTCACCGTTGCAAAAAATAAGTGCCCTGATACAGAATTCTTCTGCTGTGATATGACAGAATACAGAAGTGAAAAACAGTTTGAAGGATGCGTGTGTTGCCTTGACAGCATCAATCATTTGCAGGGGATAGAGCAGGTTAGAAAATGCTTTTCAACTGTTGCGACAAACCTTATTAGCGGCGGAATTTTTATTTTCGATGTAAATACGCCGTATAAGCACCGCTGTGTGTTAGCAGACAGGACGTTTGTCTTTGACGAGGAGGATTTCTTCCTTTCCTGGGACAATGAGGCTGTTGACGACTGTACTGTCAGAATAATGATAGATGTTTTTTGTTTTAACGGAAAAAATTATGACCGTTTAAGTGATGAATTTACGGAAACGGCATATGATATAGAGACACTTAAAAAATCACTTGATGATTTTGAAGTTCTTGGAATTTATGATGAACTCACGGAAGACGAACCGAAGGAAGACAGCCAGCGGCTTTATTTCGTGTGCAAGAGGAAGTAAAATGGGAAAAATAGTAAGATACATTACCGAAGACGGCAGTGCTTTTGTAATTGCCGCAGATACTACGGACGTTATCGCAAGAGCGGAGCAGATACACCATACTTCTGCTGTTGTTACAGCTGCGCTTGGGCGCCTTATGACAGCCGCTTCAATGATGGGCGATATGCTTAAGGGTAAGGATGACAGCGTAACGCTTAGAATGAACGGAGGAGGCCCTGCAGGCTCCCTTATCGCTGTTTCTGACAGCTGCGGCAACGTTAGGGGCTATGTACAGAACCCTATTGTCGAAATACCGCTTAATGACAAAGGAAAGCTTGACGTAAGAGGCGCTGTCGGAACTGACGGCTATCTTTATGTTATGAAAGACATTGGCCTTAAAGAGCCGTATGTTGGCCAGACTAATATTGTAAGCGGAGAAATTGCCGAGGACATAACAAATTATTTTGCTTCATCAGAACAGACGCCGTCTGTCTGCGCCTTGGGCGTTCTTGTCAATCCGGAACTTACTGTTAAGCGCGCCGGCGGATTTATTATTCAGCTTTTGCCCGGATGCCCTGAGGAAACCATCAGCGCAATTGAAGCGGCGGTATCTGATATTGAGCCGGTTACCGTAATGTTGGATAAGGGAATGACAGCTGACGATATTGCCAAAAGAGCAATGAAAGATATTAAAATTGATAAACTGGATGAAAATATGATCGAGTATCGCTGTAACTGCTCGAAGGAGCGTGTGGAAGCGGCGCTTATATCTACCGGGTCGGACGCTTTGAAGGAAATGGCCTCCAGCGGAAAGGACACAAAGGTTGAATGTCATTTCTGCGATAAGGTGTATACATTTACTCCGGAAGACATAGAAAAAATAATTAAAAAATCCTGTTAAAAAATTTCCAAAAAAGTGTTGACAATTTTAAAGAGTTATAGTATTATATAACCCGTCGCTGATAGCGACAACGTGGGAGTTTAGCTCAGCTGGGAGAGCATCTGCCTTACAAGCAGAGGGTCACAGGTTCGAGCCCTGTAACTCCCACCACAAATGGCCCGGTAGTTCAGCTGGTTAGAACGCTAGCCTGTCACGCTAGAGGTCGACGGTTCGAGCCCGTTCCGGGTCGCCATTTGTGCTTCTGTAGCTCAGTCGGTAGAGCAGAGGACTGAAAATCCTCGTGTCGATGGTTCGATTCCGTCCGGAAGCACCATATTTGCGGATTTAGCTCATCCGGTAGAGCGCCACCTTGCCAAGGTGGAGGTAGCGAGTTCGAGTCTCGTAATCCGCTCCATCCGGGCACTAATTATTAGTGCCCATTCTATTCGGCACCATAGCCAAGTGGTAAGGCAGAGGCCTGCAAAGCCTTTATGCCCCAGTTCAAATCTGGGTGGTGCCTCCAACTTAAAAGCCGCTTTTAAGCGGCTTTTATTTTTTTGCATTCTTTTCGGTTGACATTATACATAATATTATATATACTATAAGCGCATTAGTAATATTTTACATTGTTTGTTTTGAGAGGGAAGAGAAATGAAACAAAAAGTATTGTCACTGTTCTGCGCATTGCTCTGCGCTGCTTTTGCAGCAACAAGCGTATCCACAGTTGCTTATGCGGCTGGTCCGTCTTTCGGTCTGGATATATCAGAACACAATGGCTCGAATGTTAATATGTCTGCCTATAAGCAGAAAGGCAAGTCGTTTGTAATGATACGCATCGGCTATTATAATCATCTTGACAAGCAGTTTTGGAACAATGTCAAGAAGGCTAATGATGCGAAAATACCTTTCGGCGTTTATCTTTACAGTTATGCCTATTCGGTAGAAGAAGCAAAGATTGAAGCTGAGTTTGTAGTTGAAACTCTTTCAAAGCTCGGCAGCAACGCCGAGTATTTTAAACTGCCCGTTGCTTATGACCTAGAGGATTCTCAGCTCAATAAGTTTTCAAAACAGCAGCTTACAAACCAGTGTGTTACTTTCTGCGATATTATCCGTTCAGCAGGTTATGCACCTATGGTATATGCAAACCTTGATTGGTTTACGAACCGTCTTGATATAAAAACGCTGAATAACAAAGATTACAAGCTTTGGTACGCCAACTGGTCAATAAAAAACGGCAATAACTCTGTTCCGGTAAAAATAGGCAAGACAGGCATCGAAGCTGATATCTGGCAGTACGATGATAACAATTATTATTTCCCCGGTACAGACAGCAATGTTGCCTTTGATCTTAATTCTTTGCTTAAGGATTATGGCTGCGCCCATAAATATATAAAGAAGACAACAGCGGCTAAGTGCGGCATTGCAGGAAAGATAACATATACTTGTTCTTCATGTAAGAAATCTTTTTCTATCTCAATACCTGCTCTTAAACATACTTCAAAAACAGTAATAACGAAAGCCACCACCTCTAAGGACGGAAAGACATCCAGCGTATGCAGCCGCTGCGGCAAAACGATGTCGTCAACAACTATTCCGAGAATTAAGAGCATATCTTTATCGACAACGTCTTATACATACGACGGAAAGGTTAAAAAGCCTTCTGTAACCGTAAAAGACAGTAAAGGCAAAACAGTAAGCAGTAAGTACTATACTGTTTCATACTCCAGCGGACGCAAGAATATCGGCAAGTACTCTGTTAAGATAACTTTCAAGGGTAATTATTCAGGTACTGCAACAAGATATTTTTACATCTGCCCGAAAGTAAGCCTGTCCTCAACAAGTTATACATATAACGGAAAAGTTAAAAGACCTTCCGTAACTGTAAAGGACAGCAAAAATAAAAAAATCAGCTCTAAGTATTATTCTGTTTCATATTCATCAGGCAGAAAGTATGTAGGGCAGTATACAGTAACCGTAACGTTTAAAGGTAAGTACGGCGGTACTATAAAAAGGACTTTTACAATTAAGCCGAAGTCTACGTCTGTGAGCAAACTTTCTGCGGGCTCAAAGAAATTTACCGTTAAATGGAATAAGCAGACCAGCCAAACCAGCGGCTACCAGATCCAGTATTCCACCAGCAGTAAATTTAAATCACCTAAGTATTTTACTGTCAGCTCGAATAAGAGTACATCGAAGAGCGTAACAAAACTGTCTTCAAAGAAAAAGTATTACGTAAGAGTACGTACATATAAAACCGTAAAGGTAAACGGTAAAAGCACAAAGATCTATTCTTCATGGTCTAAGACTAAAAGCGTAAAAACGAAATAAATTACATAATTTGTTCTTTTATTTACTGCATGTTGTGTATTGAATTCAACGAAAGCACAAATATTTACAATTTGTTCATAAAAACAATGCCTTTGGGTGAATTTTTTTGTTGAAATTTGATTAACAAAATGATATACTACTACTATACTTATAAGGAGGGTACTGCCTTGAGTAAAGAAGAGAAACTTGCTAAGAAAGAAGCGAAGGCTGCCAAAAAAGAAGCAAAGGCAGAAAAGGCCATTGCTAAGGCAAATGCTATAGCAGAAAAGAAGCACGCAAAGGCTTATGAAAAATTCGTAAAGGAAACCACTAAGAAGAACGAAGCCGGAGAAAAGAAAGCTGCCGCAGGCGGCGCCGCTTTTACTCCCATTGCTATTCCCGCTATTGACGAATTTAAGTCAAAGCAGGAAATCAAAGCAGAGGCTGCCGGCAAGAAAGCTTATGCAAAACTTGTTAAGAAGATTGACAAGAAGAACGCTAAGCTTGAAAAGAAGTGTGCGAAGAAGGGCAAACCTTTTGTTCCGATTCCGACACCCGCTGAAGATGAAGTAATGGCCAAGCCTGAAAACAAAGCAGGCAAGATTATACTTATTATCATCCTCGTATTACTTATTTGGTTCCTGATTTATTTCATGGTTCGTTTCGCAGCATTTGTTTATAATCCGTTGCAGGAAGCAACTGAAGCTACTACAGAAGCCGGCGTTACTCAGGAAATCGAAACTTATTCAAATCCGCACGAAATTACAACTACACCTGATTACAGCATCGGTGAAGCTAAGCTCGTGCTTAAACAGACAATCCACGATAACTGGAAGACAATCGGTTATTCTTCAGACCCGTCAAGCGGTACAATTTCTTATAACAATAAGGTTGTTACAGTTAACGGCGCTGATTGTTATGTATTCAGCTGTTCAGGCAAGACTTTTGCTGTTGCCGTTAAACTTTCAGCTGTATACTATGCTCACAACGGTGAGTATGAACCGCTGTCATTCAACAATACAAATTATCTCTTCGGAGAATAATTAGGACAGCAAAGTTACAAATTAAGGAGAAACTGTATTTTACAGTTTCTCCTTTTTTATGTTTACTAAAGTTATATAAAAATAACCCCGGCAGAATAACTGCCGGGGTTTGATTTGTTATAATGTGCTGAGATCGTAGGGGGTTTTCTGATAAACGAAATAGTTGAGCCAGTTCGAGAAGATTATGCTGGCACTGCTTTTCCAGCTAACTATCGGCACGAGATTTTCGTCATCGTGAGGGAAGTAGTGGTAGGGCTTGTCAATATCAAGTCCTTTTGCCTTATCCCTGAAGTATTCCTTTGCCAGCGTGTCTCTGTCATATTCACTGTGACCGGTTACGAAAAACATTCTGCAGTCCATGTCTGATACAATATGTACGCCGGCCATATCACTATAAGATATTATCTGTAAATCCTTAACCTGCGCTATGTCCTGCCTGAGCACTTCCGTGTGCCTTGAGTGGGGAACATAATATTCGTCATCAAGACCTCTCATAAGAGGATGAGTAACGTCTAGACTGCGGTGAGGGAATACACCAAACATCTTTTTGTTAAGTTTGTGTTTCTGAATACCGTAGTGGTAATAGAGGCCAGCCTGGGCTCCCCAGCAAATGTGAAATGTGCTGTAAACGTGATCTTTGCTCCATTCCATTATCTGGCATAACTCGTCCCAGTAGTCTACCTCTTCAAACTCAAGGTGTTCAACCGGAGCGCCGGTTATTATCATGCCGTCGTACTTCTTGTCCTTGATCTGTGAAAAGGTATAATAGAATTTATCCATATGGCTTTTGGATGTGTTCTTAGCCACATGAGTAGAGACTTGAAGAAACTCAACGTTAACCTGAAGAGGAGTGTTACTGAGAAGTCTCAGAAGCTGAGTTTCGGTTTCAATCTTTGTGGGCATGAGATTTAATATAATAATGTTAAGAGGACGAATGTCCTGCGTGTCAGCACGCATGTTGCTCATCACAAAGATATTTTCTATTTCAAGGCTTTGTTTTGCCGGTAGTTCGTTGTCTATTCTGATGGGCATATTCGCTCCTCCTTCCAAAATATATGTGTTTAATAATTATAACAAATTAGGTATTTAATTTCAAGTAACATATAGATACATATAATATATATAAGGACATATAAGTGCGGCAGAGCATTTTTGTCGTCTAAATGTGACAATATGAACTAAATATTTCGTCATTATTCTGAAATTCTGTAATATATGCGAAAGATTGAAAAAAATGGATTTTATCGAAAAAAAGTTATTGACAACTGGCAATTGTTGTGATATTATTATGAAGCACTCGCGAGAGACGAGAGCGAACGAGGACCTTGAAAATTAAACAACGACGAGAAAAGGAACCCGATAGAATTCAAAAGAGTTTTATCAGTACTGCGTGTCTTTAGAGACACAACACAGTAATTTTGAACGCAAGAGTTTGAAATGAGAAGCTCAAATTTTTAAAATGATTTGGACAGCGAAAGCTGTTTAGATACAATAGTTTTAAGAGTTTGATCCTGGCTCAGGACGAACGCTGGCGGCGTGCTTAACACATGCAAGTCGAACGAAGCTTGATTTAAGATTTCTTCGGAATGATTAATGATATGACTGAGTGGCGGACGGGTGAGTAACGCGTGAGTAACCTGCCCTTCAGAGGGGGATAGCGTTTGGAAACGAACGGTAATACCGCATAAAGTATTTTGACCGCATGATCGAAATACCAAAGCGTTAGCGCTGAAGGATGGACTCGCGTCTGATTAGATAGTTGGTGGGGTAACGGCCTACCAAGTCGACGATCAGTAGCCGGACTGAGAGGTTGATCGGCCACATTGGGACTGAGACACGGCCCAGACTCCTACGGGAGGCAGCAGTGGGGAATATTGCACAATGGGGGAAACCCTGATGC